>PDWI01004556.1_pt1 | contig 18526 bp, 13 predicted proteins | sample 1430891 | NCBI WGS metagenome assembly PDWI01 (sample SAMN01162508, study PRJNA174530) | Oral metagenome, whole genome shotgun sequencing project. | biome: Marine environment; feature: Marine mammal; material: Swab sample of the gingival sulcus; isolation source: swab sample of gingival sulcus...
TTGAATTTCTTTACCGTCGACGACGATAGCATTTTCTTTATGTGAAACAGAATCTGTTTTGTATCTGCCTTGTGCAGAGTCATATTTTAGTAAATAAGCTAAATCTTCAGCCTTTGTTAAGTCGTTTATTGCCACTATTTCAAATTCTTCTTTACCGAACATTTGACGGAAAGCTAATTTACCAATTCTACCAAAACCGTTAATTGCAACTCTTGTAACCATTTTAATTTCCTCCTTAGGAATCTGTTTAAACTGTTTAGTTTTATACATCTGTTCTTTTCAAATCTAATTTTAGAATAAAAAGAACTAACAGTGAATTATTACCCCTACGCTAAATAAATAATCATAGGTGAAAAAAAATTCACAAAATAAAAATATGAAAACGTTGCCAATAATTATTTATTGTGATTATGTAGTTATTTCACGATATGACTCCTATGACTGCTTTCTTGAGACAGAATTAGTGATACCTAATTCTTGTCTGTACTTACTAACTGCTCGTCGTGAAAGTGTTATTTCTAGTTTTGCTAGTTCATTGACGATTTTTTGGTCACTTAGTGGTTTATTAGGGTTTTCAGCATTGATTAGGCGGCTAATTATTTCTTTAACGCTAGTTGAAGAAATTGTATTACCACTAATTGTTTTGATTGCGCTGGGGAAGAAAAATTTTAGTGTATAAATACCATTTGGTGTAGCGAGATATTTGCCATTGATTGTTCGACTGATAGTAGATTCGTGTAAATTGGTTTTTTTTGCAATATCTTTTAAGCGTAAGGGCTTTAATCGTATGTTGCCATATTTAAAAAAATCACTTTGTGATTCGACAATGGTAGTGATTATTTTGTTGAGATTATTTTTTCTTATCTCTATGTTTTTAATTAATGTTTTAGCATTTTTTAGCTTGTCTTGTAGATATTCTTTTGTTTCTGATGCTAGATTGCTATCTTGAAGTAAGTTATAATAGTATGGATTAATCCTTAAGGTAGGGGCGCTTGCTCTATTGATTGTTAAGTGATAGTTCCCATTATTGATTGTCAATTCGGCATCGGCATAAATATAATGATTTTGGCTATTACTGGTAAATTGTAAGGCTGGTTTAGGATTAAGCGCCTTGATAGTAGCTATTGCTTGTCGTAACTCCTCATCAGAACAGTTTAATGCTTGGCTGATTTTTGTGAAGTTTTTATCTGCTAATTCATGCAAATATTCTTGAACGATTATTTTTTCTAATTTTTTTGTCGGTGAAAGCCTATTTAATTGTAGTTTTAAACATTCTTTAATATCGCGGGCGGCAATACCAGCTGGTTCAAAGCTTTGTAATGTAGTAATAACAAGGTTGATTTGTTTTTTATCAAGCTTGAATTTTTCTTGCAAATAATTTTCATTGTAAGATAAATAACCAGCAGAATTAATCATGTCGATTAAATATTCAGCTAGTGGATAGTATTTTTTTTCTAAATTTGATAAATGTAGTTGTAAGAGTAAGTTTTCGCTTAAACTTTGCTCTTTAATTGCGATAAAATTATCGTTTTTTGCGTTTGTTTTTTGAGTGTAATTCTCTTCGGATTTAACAAAATTTATTTCACCATCTAACAAAGGATTTTCTAAAAGTTGTTTTGCTAGATAATCCTGTAATTCTACAGTATTATAGCGTAAAATTTCTAACGTCTGTCTGAGTTCTGGTGTGAGAATTAATTTTTTTTTGCTTTCTAGTTGTAGTTGATAATTTAAGTTCATTATTTTTCCGTTTGTGATTTTTTCATTTGTTTTTTTTCTCGATACATTCTTTTATCCGCTAATTCAAATAATTTATAAGGATTGCTATTTTCTTCATATTTTGCGCAACCAATAGCAACACTAATTTGATAGTTATCGTTATTTTGGTTAAAGTCCTTAATGATACTGCGTATTTTATTAATAATCATTTCGTTTTGGTCGCTATTTCTACTTACTAAGACAAATTCGTCACCACCAATGCGATAAGGAATAGCAATCTGTTCGGGTATTTGTAGAAGCGCTGTTGCGATATTCATAATCATTTTATCACCAATTTTATGTCCAAGAGTATCGTTGGTTTGTTTCAATCCATTGAGATCAATGATGATTATTCCATAATTTTGTTTATTTTCATTTTTTTCTAAACGCTCCAATTCTTCTGACCAGCTACGTCTATTTCTGATCATAGTCATTACGTCATAATGCGCTAAATAATCTAATCTATCACTTTCGTGTTTTGTGGTGAAATTATCCTTTATATTAAAATATAAACCAGCGGAGAATAAAATTAACATTAGAAATGTTAACCATACTAAAGCATACTCGTGATAGAGCCATAAATCGATGGTTATATCAAATAGTGGCAATTGAGTAGTTTTATACGTTAGAATGGCAATAATAGAACCATAAGCATAAATTTTGATTGCCCAAATTGTGTATTTCATCCAAGTTTTAGGATTTCTTTTATAGAGAAAATTCATTGCTAAATAACTGAGACCATAAGCAATAAAAGTCAGAATAAAGTATACGTCTAATAAATTAGAAAAATGAAAACTACTAGTCGCATTTAGGTGAGTTGCGATGATTAATCCAACTATGTAAAAGCTTATAAATAGATGATAAGCACGTAGTATTTTTTTGGGTGGTTTTGAACCATTAATATTGAATACATAAATGCAGAGCATTACAGGTATAAGATATAAACTTAAATATTCCACTTGATTATAAATAAAAGGATCAGGAAATAAAAAACTAATAATTTTCGCGCGACATAATAAATAATTTCCCATTAAAATGAAACTAATACCAAGAGTTCCAGCGCTGAAAAATCGTTTATTATTGCGGAGAAAGACAAAAGCAAATAAAACCATTTCAAAGCCTATCACAATGGTTATAATAGCTGTAAATACAATAATTAATGGTCTATTATGCCAAAAAAGCCCTTTACTATTAGCGGGATAAAGACCTATTGATTCAAAATGTTCTAAAGGAGAGTCTTCAGTGGCGATGAACTTTAGTGTAATTTTTTTATTATTATAATCGTTGGGTAGAGAAACTTCGTGTCTAATATTGCCGAGCATTTGTTTCTTTTTATCTGTTTCTTTTCCTTGTTCATAGATTAGTTTATCATCAAGATAGACTTCAGTTATAAAATGCCAAGTATCAAAAATAAGAGTAGGATTTTCTATATTAATTTCATTTAATGGGCGTTTTAGTACTAAAACATCATTTTTATGCATATAAGGTAAGAGATAACTGCTTAATTTTTCTTCTGGTTGTTTTAATATTTGTTTATTATTAAGCGAAGTATGCCAGTTATCTTCAAGTAATATTGCATTTTGGTTAATTGCTCTATTATTATTGAACGCATAAGCAATAAGAAGACAAATTAAAAGGAGGAATATAGTCCCGATAATAGAATTGATTTTTTCTTGTGCATTCATAATTATTCCTTGAGGTAGTTTTAAAGTATAATAACATAAGTTAATTAGATATTTTTTTAAATTATATCTATATATTTGTCGATATACTTATAATGGATTATTTATTATAAATAAAAATTATTTAGTAACTATTCAGTCAAATAATAAAAGCCGCGTCATTCTCCGCGAATTAAACAGAGATGAGCGATAAATTTTTCTAAACTTTGGCATTGAGCGCGCTAGCGCGATTGACCAAAGGAAACGAAGTTTTCGACGGGAAGTGCATCATTTAGATAGTTTTTTTGATAACGTAGGAATCTTACGGCTTTTACTACTAAACCCGCGTTAAGATACCTACGTCACTATGTTCCTCTGTATGACAACGCGGGTTGATTGAATAGTTACATTATTTATTAAAAATATTAATGATTTTATACCCTGTAATTTAATGGTTAATCAATTTGCGATTTTAATATAATTACTGGTTTAGATCAAGGATTTATCAGCTTATTAGTGGGTTTTCATGTATAAATAATGTTTCATTTTAGTATATTTTGTGTATAAATATAAAAAATGCCTATTAATTGTATAAATATGTTGGTTTAGTGAAAGGAAATCTTGTCGTGGATATTATTAGATGTTTATATAGAGATATAGAGGGCGTTGCAAATTTAGTTGATAAGCGTGGTCTTGATAGAAATGATAATTTTTTTGTAAAGATTTTCACTTCAGAATTATCGAGAAAACAAGCGGTTGAATTAGCTAAAGATGTTAAACGCCTTTTACCTAATTGTGAAATTTTTGGTTCTAGTTCATCTAATATGATTTTCAAGGGCGATATTATTGAAAATGCTACAATGATAATAATTGAACGCTATAATCACCAAACTATAAAAAAGGAAATTATCCCTTGGGAAAATAAAGAGGCTAGTCAATTAGCTAAAGATGTGGTAGCGAAATATGAGGGCTGTTTACAACAATTTTTACATATATTAATATCGGATAATTATTATGATGCGCATGATTTTGTTGAATATATGAATATTTATGCGCCAGATGCCAAATTAGTTGGCGGTATGTCTAGCGGAATTGATGAAGATTCGGGATATGTGTTTACTGAGGCTGGCATACATGATAAGTCAATTATGATGTATACTTTGATTGGGTATAAACTCAATTGTTTTGCTAGTTGTAATAATATCGATGATCCGATTTCTTCTGTTTATGAAATAACAAAAATGAATGGTTCTTACATAGAAGAGATAGAGAATCAAGAGGCTCTTTATTGGTTTCTTGATTTTTTGAAGTTAAATGAAACGAAGAATACTTATAAAAAGGAAGTTTTTTTGCATCATTTTATGATGTTATTACCCGATTATAATAACGCCAGTCGGTATTTAAAATATGTACCAGAAAGCAATAAATTGTCACTTTATTATTCTCGCTTGCGTGAAGGCACAAGATTTAGAATAGGCTATGTCAACCCTATACAAGTTAGGGAAAATGCTTTTAAGTTTTATAACTCAATGAGTGAACGCTATATTGAATCACTTTTTGTTTATATTTGTAGTAGTAGACGATTATTTTTGCAACAGATGATGGATATAGAGCTTTCTCCTTTAAAAACAGCGGATGTTTGCGGTCTGTTTTTAGCGGGTGAAATTTGCCATGATGGTAAAGAAAATCAATTGTTTAATGGTACCATGATCACGACAGAAATAGCGGAAGAAAAACGCAAAGTTGATATTGATATGGATGCTTTTAATTATTCGGCGCGGATTGATATCGATAATTCTATTGTCGATTTTGTGATGGAAGAAAAACGTAATGAAATTCAAAAGCAAATCAAAATTATTAATACTAGAACCTATAAGAGTTTAGATACTGGTTTGCCAAATATTTTGCAATTTAGAGAAGATTGCGAGAAATATAATTATAGTAAATCAGCGACTATGTATATAGAGAATGCCGATATTATTATAGGCTTTAATGGCTACGAAAATTATATAAAGTTTGTCAACGATGCGTTAAAAGAGATGTATCATTATTTTAAGGTAGAACATGACATAACCCCTAGTGCCTATATGCTCAATTATTGTACATTTTTAGTTACGACTAAGATAAATGTTTCTGATGATGAGTTTAAACGTATACTAAAAGATGGTTTTGATAATTTTAGGATTACGACATTAAAACGCTCTGAAGTTTCTTTGGTTGTAAAATTTGTAATTGTTTTTAGCGAAGAAAAATTACTCGATAAGTCTATTTTCGCAATGCAAAAAGCGAAAAAATTAAATTTACCATATTTTGTGTATCAAGAAGAAAGTACCGTTGATGAAAAAAGAGAATTAACAGTAGTTGCCTTATTAAAAAAAGTAATAGAAACCAAAGATGTTGTGCCTTATTATCAAGGAATATATGACAATTTCCAGAAAAAAATCACCAAATATGAAGCTTTAATGCGCGTTGTTGGTGAAGATGGTATGGTTTATGCTCCTGGTGTTTTTATGAATATAGCAATAAGATACCATCTTTATCCAGAGCTTAGCCGAATTATGATTAGTAAAGCATTAGCTGATTTTGAATATAGAGAAGAAATTTTGAATATAAATATTTCACCTATCGATATGTTTTCCGATGATTTTTGTGAGTGGTTTTGGCAGACAATAGATAATTATAGTCATCCAGAAAAGTTAACTTTAGAAATTGTAGAAAGTGCTCATATGCATGATGAGTGGGATAGGGTTAAAGCTTTTGTCGATAGGGCGTATAGCTATAATATAGAGATAGCAATTGATGATTTTGGTAAAGATTATTCTAATTTAATGCGTGTGTTAAAGGTTAATCCAAAGCACATTAAAATTGATGGTAGTATCGTAAAACAAGTTGCCACTAATGCTGATAGTCAGATTATTTTAAAAACGGTTAAATTTTTATGTAATCACGTTAGGGCGGAAGCGGTAGCTGAATTTGTTGAAAATGAAGAAATACAGGCTATGGTAGAAGAAGTAGGGATACGCTACTCACAAGGTTATTATTTTTCTAAGCCCAAGCCAATTGCTTTATTAAAATCAAGTTTTTTGTTATAAGAAAATAGATTAGCAACTATTAAATTCGCGTTAAGATTCTCACGCCGTCTACGCCTTCTCAGAAGGACAACGCGAGGGAAACTTTGATTTTTTGTATGACTAGGTAAAAAAGCCGTGTCATTTAGGAACGAAGTGACGTAGGAATCTTACGGCTTTTTACTATTAAACTCACGTTAAGATACTTATGTCGTTTTTCTCTTTAGTATGATAAGATGAGTTGACTATTAGTTAGAAAGGAAATGTATGAAAGTACTTTTAACGGGATTTACAGCTTTTGATGGTGAAAAAATTAATCCTGCCTTTTTGGCATTGCAAGGTTTGCCGAGTGAAATAAATGATATAGAAATAATAAAGTTAGAAATTCCAACAGTGTTTAATAAATCCTTAGAGCTGTTGGAAGGTGCTTTAAGCGAGCATAAACCAGATATAGTGATTGCCCTTGGTCAGGCAGGTGGTCGTTTTGCTATTACACCGGAAGTTGTGGCGATTAATCTCAACGAAGCGCGGATAGCCGATAACGAAGGGAATCAACCATCTGATGAAAAAATAAAGATAGATGGGGAAAATGCTTATTTTTCAAGCTTACCAAATAAAGCGATTGTTAAAGCCTTAACAGATGCTGAGATACCAGCTAAATTGTCTTACACCGCTGGGACTTTTGTTTGTAATCATTTATTTTATGGCTTAATGTATAACTTAGCTCATCATTATCCGACTTGTCGCGGTGGTTTTATCCATTTACCTTATATTAGAGAACAGGTAGTGGATAAACTTAATCAACCGTATATGGAACTATCGGTGATGACAAAAGCTTTAACGATAATCGTGCAGACAGTTGTTGATAATAAACACGATATTAAATTTGTTGCAGGAGCAGAATGTTAAGGTTTCCACGCTGTCATTGCGAGGAGTGAAACGACGTGGCAATCTTAGCGTGGGAATAGTATTAAAACGTTTGAGGAGTATATGCGCAAAAAATTATTAAATAAGACTGAAATTGCCGAAGTCGTTAGGATTTTAAGAGAAACTTACCCCGATGCTAAGGCGGAACTCAATTATAGTAATCCTTTTGAATTACTAGTGGCGACGATATTATCGGCACAGTGTACGGATATAAGGGTCAACAAGGTGACGGCTAATTTATTTCAGGTTTTAAGTCATCCTAGCGATATAGAGAATATATCTTTAGAGGAACTAGAAGATATTATTAAATCTTGTGGTTTATTTAAAACGAAGGCGAAAAATATTTATAAGACGTCACAGACTTTACATAATGACTATGGTGGCGAAGTACCAAGTGATATTAAAGAATTAGTCAAGCTTGCAGGGGTAGGTAAAAAAACGGCAAACGTAGTTGTCTCAAATGCTTTTAACATTCCTGCGATTGCCGTCGATACTCATGTTCAGAGGGTTAGCAACCGTTTGGGCTTAGTCAATAGTGATAATGTTAAAAAGACAGAGGCTGAATTAGAGAAAAAGCTTCCGCGTGAAATCTGGACAATTATGCATCATACCTTGATTTTTCACGGTCGTTATCATTGTAAAGCGCGAAAACCGCTTTGTGATACCTGCACGGTTAATCATCTTTGTATGTATAATAAGTCAATTTAACTATTAGCTTAACCTGCTTAATCTGCGTTGTCATACAGAGGAGCGAAGCGACGTAGGTATCTTAATGCAGAGTTCAAGCCGTGTCCGACGGGAAGTGCACCGTTTAGCTAGTTTTTCTAACAACGTGAGGAGCTTACGGCTTGTATTATTAAATTCGCGTTAAGATTCCTACGGGCTAAAGCCCTCTGAATGACAACGCGAGAAATGTATAAAAAATATTTTGTTTCAATCGTTGATTTAATAAATATTATATTATAACTATTGAAGAGGTGAATATTATGGAATTAAAAAAATTACCAACAGATTACATATACGCACTGGATATTGGGACGCGCAATGTCGTTGGTGTGATTGCGCAAATTGTCGAAGATGATAAGCTTAAAATTATTAGTCATTACGTTGTTAATCATAGAGAAAGGGCGATGTATGACGGACAAATTCACGATATTGAAAAAATCAAAAAAATTATTATAGAAGTTACGGAAAAATTAAGTCAGGAAACGGGCTATAAATTAGAAAGCGTAAGTATTGCCGCGGCGGGTAGAGCGCTTAAAACAGTACAGACAGAAGTAATGGCTTCTTTAGTAGAAGATGTTGAAATCGATCAAAATTTGCTTAATCAATTGGAAGCAGAAGGCATACAGAATGCACAAAGTCAAATGGATAATAGTGAAGATGGCAAAACCGTTAATTACTATTGCGTTGGCTATTCAGCTCAAGCTTACTTACTAGACGGTATTAATATTAGCAATCCTTTAGGACATAAGGGTAAATTGCTAAACCTTAATTTAATTGCTACGTTTTTACCGCGTTCAGTTGTCGATTCTCTTTATACAGCGGTTGATAAGGCGGGCTTAAGTGTAAAGCGTTTAACCTTGGAGCCGATTGCGGCGCTTGCCATTACCGTTCCAGAGAAGTTTAGGTTATTAAATATTGCCTTAGTTGATATAGGCGCTGGAACATCGGATATTGCGATAACAAAAGATGGTTTAATTTATGCCTATGGTATGGTAGACCTTGCAGGTGATGAATTAACAGAGGCTTTGGTTTCTAAATATTTACTTGATTTTGAAACAGCAGAAAATTTAAAAATTGGTTTATCTAGTTCTGCTGAACAGAGTTTTACCGATATTGTTGGAATCAAGCATACCTTAGAAAATGCGGAAATTTTAAAAGCGCTTGACGATAAGATTCAAATGATAGTTTCTACCATTGGTGATGAAATTATTCGCATTAATGATGGCGCGCCAGTGGCGGTATTTTTAATTGGCGGTGGCTCGCAATTACCTAGTTTTGCTCGTTATTTGGCGACTAAATTAGATTTGGCTGAAGAGAGAGTTGTGATAAAAGCTGTTGATAATTTAGAACAAATAGAATTTATGGCGGAAGCCTTAAACGGACCTAAATTTATTACACCGCTTGGCATAGCTTACGTTAGCCGAACAGAAGAAGAGGGTGATTTTATTGAATTCACCGTTAATTCTTCTCCAGTTAAACTCTATAATACGAAAGAACTTAAATTGCTCGATGCCTTGGTTTTACTTGGTCATAATACAAGAGCACTTTTACCACAAACAGGTGAAAGTGTGATTGTAGAAGTGAATGGAAAATTTAAGCGTTTTCATGGCGAAGCAGGTGAACCAGCTGTCGTTAGTTTAAATGGCAAGTCAGCAAGCCTTGAAGATTATATAAAATTTGGTGATGTAATAGAAGTTAGTTTTGCGACTGTTGGAGAGGCGGCAAAGCCTAAACTCAGTGATATAGTCGATTTGGACGGACAAATTTATTATGGCAATCAGCCACTTTATCTATTCCAAAACGTGAAAATCAATGGTGAAGATATAGCTGAAGATATAGCATTAAAAACAGGCGATCAAATTAATTTTACTAAGTTAGAAAGTTTCCAAGATTTATCAGATTATGTCGATGTTGATATATCAGAGCTTTTAATCAATGGTGAAATTATGGCAAGCGATTATCAATTAAAAACTGGAGATAAGATAACGGTTGTCAACACGAAATCACAAGTTCCATTGTTTAAAAAAGAGGCAAATGATATAGTGGTTGAAACAGCTAAGAATAGTATTAATTTAATTGTCAATGGCGAACCCAAAACTATTACTAGCAATAAGTCTGAATGCATATTTGTCGATGTTTTTGAAGCAATTAATTTTGATTTAAGTAGGCCGCAAGGGATGATAGATTTAAAATTAAATGGTAAAACTGCACACTATACCGATACTTTAAAAGATGGTGACGAAATTATAATTGATTGGAAATAGAGGTATCAATATGGATGATAATAATGTAGGAGATAGGTATAGAAAAGTTATAGATAAGAAAAACAGAACCAATATATATATATATATATATATATTGGTTCTGAACGATTTGTTTCCGCGTATAGTAAATATTAAGAGGGAGGCTATGTATGGTGCCTATTGATACCAAGGCGATATGTATTGCTATTGATTTAATTGGGGTTTTAATTTGTTTGTTGTTACGCTATGATTTTGGTGCTGATGCAATAAAGGTTAAAACTTATGATAGAAAAATCTTTGATTTACTGTTATTGCTAACCTTTTTTATTTTGATGGCTGACGCGTTTACTTGGGCATTATTAAACGATGCTGAGTATTATTTTTTAAATTATTTAGTGACAGCGATATATTATTCTCTTCATATTTTAATTGCTACTACTTGGATCTTATATTGTGATTATTTAATTTATGAGGATAAAAATCGTATTAAAAAGATAAAACGTATTCTTACATTGCCAGCTTTAATTGTTATGGCGGGGGCGTTTTTATCTTATAAATATCCTATATTTTTTATGATAACTAAAACGGGTGAATATTATAGGGGGAATTATTACTATCCCTTTGTGCTTTTGTGCGGTATATATCTTTCTTATTCAATTTATATTATCGTTAGACAAATTAAGAAAAATCAAAAGCAGGATATTTTAGATAGAAAGCTGTTAGTCTTGATCGTTTATCCTCTGTTTCCATTTATAGGTGTTATTATTCAAACGCTTTATTATGGTATTAATATCACCTGGATATTAACGACGATTTCTATGATTATTGTTTATTTTAATTTTCAAAATACTCAGCTTATTATTGACCCTTTGACAAAAATTCATAATCGTTATAAGTTTGATTCTTTTTTAGATAAACATTTTTATGATATTAATAATAAAAGCAAGAAGTTTTTAGCAATTATCGATGTCAATGATTTTAAAACGATTAATGATAAATTTGGACATGCAAAAGGTGATGAAGCGTTACAAAAAGTAGCGGAAATATTAAAAGCCAATTCTCTTAGAACGGATTTTGTTGGTAGAATTGGTGGCGATGAGTTTGTCATATTTGGTGACCGCTTGAGTATGGATGAAATAGCGGAATTAGTGGAGCAAATTCATGCGGAAATTTTAGATTTTAATCAAAATGGACAGACGGATTATAAATTATCTTTAAGCATAGGTTATTCTGTACAAGATAGAAATAATTTAAAAACTAAAAATCAAATGATTATTGAAGCAGATAAAAATATGTATAAACAAAAAAGAAATAAACTCAGATTGAGTTGATAGTTACAAAAAGACTGTTACACTGATGAATGACATCGTGTAATAGTTTTTTATTTACTTATTATCAAGACTAAAAGAAATTACTTAGTCAAGTGGTAAAAAGTCGTGTCATTCAGGAGGAGCATTAGCGACGACGTAGGAATCTTACGACTTTTAGTATTAAAATTATTTGAAAATTTAAAATGAGAGTAGTAGTAGCTTTTTTCTTAAAAAAGTGTTAGAATATTGGTGGAAATTGTTATATTAATTTTAAATTAAAATTTTTAAGTGTTTGCGCTGTCATCCTGAGAATGAGCGCTAGCGAAGACGTGGGGATCTTAGCGCGAACTTGTTGTGTAGAAAAATTCAAATTAAAATTAAGGTAACTATTTAGTCGAATAATAAAAGCCGTGTCATTCAGAGGAGAAACGCAGTGACGACGTAGGAATCTTACGGCTTTTACTACTAAATCCGCGTTAAGATACCTACGTCACTACGTAATCCCCTGGTCACAAGCTTCGCTTGTTGCTAGTGCACTGCAACCTGTCTGTATGACAACGCGGATTGACTGAATAGTTACAAATTAAGATTAGTATTAGACATGAAAAACAAGGAGATAATGATGACAGATATTGATATTGCAAGACAGGCAAAACTAGAAAATATTACTAGTGTGGCAGCTAAGCTTGATATTCCAGAGGATGCCTTGGAGCTTTATGGCAAGTATAAGGCAAAGATGGATTTGGATTATTTGAATGCGTTGCAAGTAAAAGCTGACGGCAAGTTGGTATTGGTAACGGCGATTAATCCGACGGCAGCAGGTGAGGGCAAGACGACGGTTAATATTGGGCTTAGTATGGGGCTTAATCAAATTGGCAAAAAGACCTTTACGACTTTGCGCGAACCATCTTTAGGACCTTGCTTTGGTATTAAGGGCGGAGCAGCTGGTGGTGGCTATGCACAGGTTTTACCGATGGAAGATATTAATTTACATTTTACGGGTGATATTCACGCTGTAACAACGGCAAATAATTTAGTTGCTGCCTTGCTTGATAATCATTTACAGCAGGGGAATGAGCTCGATATAGACCCGAGACGAATCGAGTGGAAGAGGACGCTTGATATGAACGATAGAGCGTTACGTAATATTGTCGTTGGCTTGGGCGGTGCGACCAATGGCGTTCCGCGTGAAGACCATTTTGATATTTCTGTCGCATCAGAGATAATGGCTGTGCTTTGTTTGGCGACGTCGCTTGCCGATTTAAAAAAGCGATTATCTAGAATTATTGTCGCCTATACTTACAACAAAGAGCCTGTAACAATAGAAATGCTAGGCGCTACTGGTGCGGTTAGTTTACTATTAAAAGACGCGATTAAACCGAATTTGGTACAGACGATAGAAAACACTCCTGCCTTTATTCACGGTGGACCTTTTGCCAATATTGCCCACGGTTGTAATAGTGTAATGGCGACTCGTTCGGCATTAAAACTTGCCGATTATGTTGTGACAGAGGCAGGTTTTGGCGCGGATTTAGGTGCCGAAAAATTCCTTAACATTAAATGTAGACAAGCGGGCTTAAAACCATCAGCAGTGGTCATTGTAGCGACGGTTAGGGCATTAAAAAATCATGGTGGAGTGGCAAAAACTGATTTATCAGAAGAAAATCTTGAGGCTTTAAAACTCGGTTTTGCTAATCTTGAGAAACATTTAGAAAATGTGGCTAAATATAATTTGCCAGCGGTAGTTGCAGTGAACAAATTCCCAACGGATACTCAGGCTGAACTCGATTTATTGCTTGAACTTTGCCAAAAAGCTGGTTCTAAAGCGATTCTAACCAATGTTTGGGCAGAGGGCGGAAAGGGCGCTATCGATTTAGCAAAAACGGTTGTCGATTTATGTGAATCAGAAAAAGCGGATTTTAAAGCCTTATATGCTTTAGATATGGGCATTAAAGAAAAAATTGAAACGATAGCTAAAGAAATTTATGGTGCAGATGGCGTGGATTTCACGGCAAAAGCACTTAAAAAAATTACGCAAATTGAGGAACTCGGTTTTGGCAATTTGCCTGTTTGTATGGCAAAAACGCAGTATTCGCTTTCTGACAATCCAAAATTATTGGCAAGACCACAAGGTTTTAACATTAGCGTAAGAGAACTTAGAATTTCAGCGGGGGCGGGCTTTATCGTCGTTTTAACTGGTAATGTAATGACTATGCCAGGTTTGCCGAAAAAACCAGCCGCGCTCAGTATGGATATCGATGATGAAGGCAATATCAGCGGATTATTTTAAAAGCTTATTGCCGATAGAGTGGCAATCGGTTTTAGCAGAAGAGTTTGAACAAGAGTATTTTAAAAATTTAAGCGATTTTTTAGCGAGTGAATATGAGCAGAAAACGATATATCCGCCCGTTGATAAAATTTTTAGCGCCTTTCAATTCATCTTGCCAGAAGAAGTCAAGGTCGTTATTCTAGGGCAAGACCCTTATCACGACGAAAAACAAGCGAATGGCTTGGCGTTTTCCGTTAGCGAGGGGGTTAAAATTCCTCCTTCACTGCGCAATATTTTTAAGGAAATAAATAGCGAAAATATAGTTGATAGTGGCGATTTGAGCGCTTGGGCAAAGCAGGGTGTGTTGCTTTTAAATACCGTGTTGAGCGTAGAGGCAGGCAAGGCAAATTCGCATAGAAAAAAGGGCTGGGAGCAATTTACAACTGCGGTGATGATGTATCTCGCTCAGCGTGAGAAACCACTCGTCCTTATGCTTTGGGGCAAGCCCGCTCAGGAAAAAAAGGATTTATTTAAACGGGAAAACCATTTAGTATTAACCGCCCCGCATCCAAGCCCGCTATCGGCATATAGAGGTTTTTTTGGCTGTGAGCATTTTAAATTAGCCAATCAATTTTTAAAAGAACATAATGTAAGACAAATTAAGTGGCAGTGAATAAGTTTCCCCGCGTTGTCATTGTGAGGAGCGTAGCGACGTGGCAATCTTCGTGAACTAAACAGCGCTGAGCGACAAAATTATAGAAAAGCGATTAAATGCTTGCATTTAAAGTGATTTTTTATAATTTTGGCATTGAGCGCGCTAGCGCGACTGACCAAAGGAAACGAAGTTTCCGACGGGAAGTGTATCGCACAAACAACGCGGGCACATATCAAAAAATAATCAGGAGGATAAAGTATGGAATCAATTAAAATTATCGAGGCGATGAGTAATGCGACAGGTGCGCCTGCCTTTGAAACAAGTGTCTTAGCAACGGCAAAAAATCTCATTGATAGTAGCTATCAATACGATGTCGATATGATGAATAACGCGGTGATTACAGCGCCAGAATTCGATGCGGATAAGCCGTACATTGCCGTTGACGGACATCTGGATGAAGTTGGACTTATGGTACAAGCGATTACAGCTAAGGGTTTATTAAAAGTGATTAATCTCGGTGGCTGGGATATTAAAAACCTCTGCGCCCAAAAAATGCGTATTGTTATGCCCGACGGTAGCTTTATTAAGGGGATTGTGTCTTCTGTGCCTGTGCATTTTTTAAGTCCAGAAAAGAGGGATAAAACACCTGCAATTGAAGATATTTTAGTCGATGTCGGTGCCTCAAGCAAGGCAGAGGTTGAGGCAATGGGTATAGAAATTGGCTTGCCTATGGTGCCAGATAGTGAGTTTGAATATCAAGCGGCTAGTGATGTGATGATAGGTAAGGCTTTTGATGATAGAATTGGTTGTAGCCTTGTTATCGATAGCCTTAATTACGCGAAAGAACAGGGCTATAAACAGTTATTAGGTGTCTTGTCGACGCAGGAAGAAGTGGGCTTACGTGGTTCAGGTGTTACGGCAAATAGAATTGCACCTAAGGCGATGATAGTATTTGAAGGAACGCCAGCGGATGATACCTTTACGCCAGCAGAAGAGGCGCAAGCTGTGCTTACAAAAGGCGTACAGATTAGAATTATGGATAGTAGCACGATTGCCAACCCGCGTTTGATTAAAAAAGTACGAGAAATTGCAGAAAAAACGGGCATCAAGCATCAGTTTGCCGTTAGACGTGGCGGTGGAACGAACGCTGGTTCGTATCAGCTAAAACAATCACACATTCCATCTGTTGTATTGGGCGTACCAGTGCGTTATATCCACTCACATTACGGAATTGCTAAACTCGAGGATTATCAGGCAGCAAAAGATTTAGCGGCAGCGATGATAGAGGCGTTCCACAAAGGCGAGTTTGAATTTTAATGCGAATTAATTGATATTCTCGCCTTTGTCATCCAGAGAAGGAGCGTTAGCGACGACGTAGGGATCTTAAAGGCGAGTATCTTATCGTTGGGGTTTATAAATCACAATTATAAAAATCCGTATCATACAAAGTATTTCCTCACGCTGTCATCTTGAGGAACGTAGTGACGTGGAGATCTTAGCGTGAGGGCTTATAAATCACGATTGAAACGAAATAGCATTTAATAATATCAAGAAAACAAATAATGTTCTCGCGAACAAGCTGCTTCCAACGATGTCATACAGAGGAACATAGTGACGTAGGTATCTTATCGTTGGGGTTTATCACGATTGAAACAAAATAATGCTTTATTTAAGTAAACCTACAAAATCACTTTTCGCAAACGGCTGTTCCGCCTTCGCTACTAGCTGTCTTTACTTGTAAGTTTCTAATATTAAGACTTCTAAAGAAGCCTTAACATAAGAAACTTATCTACGTTACGCCAGCGGATTAGCTCTGGCTCCACGGTCGCTTGAATGTTTGCGAGAAAGTAATTTTGTAATGTTTGTTTAAAGCATTATTTCTGACAATCGATATATTAAGTCATTCCGCGTTGTCATTATGAGGCGGAGCGCTAGCGACAACGTGATAATCTTAACGCGGAAATCCAAGCCGTAAGATACCTACGCAACTTCGTTCTTTTGTATGACACGGCTTGGTAATATTTACGAATCGCTAGTATGTAAGCTAAAATATATTAGCTTATTTCAATAATATAGTTTAGTAATGATTGTCAATCCGTATCATATAAAGTATTTCCTCACGCTGTCATCTTGAAGGTGGCAGAATTTTACTTTCGTTCTTAAATATGTTATAATTTAAGAACGAAAGTAAGGTGAAGTGATATGAAGCAAGAAGATATTTTATTTAAAGCCTTAGAAAAGAATAATGGAATTATAAGCAGTAGAGAAGCTGTTTCTCTTGGTGTACGCAAAAATATTTTTAGTGAATTGGTAAAAAAAGAGAAACTGATTAAAATCGCAAATGGACTTTATGCTTTGCCAAATGAAGAAATTGATGAATATATGTATTTTATGCATAGAATTCCGCAGGGAATTTTTTCACATAGTACGGCACTTTATCTAAATGGTCTAAGTACTAGAATGCCTTTGACATATACTATGACAGTAAAATCTGGTTATAATGTTTCTAGGATTAAAGAGAAAGGAATATCGATTAATTTTAAATATATTTCGGAAGAATTAATTGATATTGGTAAAACTCAAATTAAAACGCCTTATGGAAGAAAGGTATATGCATATAATAAGGAGCGTAGTATTTTAGATATTATTAGGGATAAAAATAATATAGATGCTCAAATTTTTTATGAAGCCATTAATTTATATTTTAAAAGTTCAGAAAAAAATATACTTCGTTTGTCAGAATATGCTTTAAAAATGAATATGGAAAAAGCATTAAGGATATATACGGAGGTTTTGTTATGAAAACGTCTGAACAAATAAAGGGGCAAATCAGGAATATTGCTAAAAATACAGGGGTGAATCCTAATTCTCTTTTGCAGATGTGCTTATTTGAAGGAATATTAGAAAAGCTGTCAAAATCTAAGTATAAAGATAAATTTATAATAAAAGGTGGACTTCTTATTTCTTCTTTGATTGGTGTAGATATGCGAAGTACTATGGATATGGATACAACTATAAAGGGAATTGCTATGAATGAAGATGAAATTAGCAAAATTATTATTGAAATATTAAACGTTCCATTAGATGTAGATATTAATTATGATTTAGTAAAGTTAACACCGATTAGAGAAAAAAGCATTTATGAAGATTTTTGTGCTAGTATTATTTGTTCTTTTGGTAAAATTAAGGCGACTTTAAATATTGATATAACGACGGGTGATGTAATTACACCGAAAGCAATGAATTATAATTATCCGAAAATACTTGAAAAAGCATATATTCCCTTAATGACATATACAATAGAAACTATACTTGCAGAAAAATTTGAAACTATTTCTAGTAGAAATATAGCGACTACAAGAGCAAGAGATTTTTATGATTTGTATATGATTTATTCTCTGTATAAAGATAGTATTAATAAAGAAATATTGAGAGAAGCTATTGAAAACACAAGTAAAAATCGTGGAACTTATCAAATAATTTTAGAATATGAAAAAATTTCTGAGATGTTAAAAGAAAGTAAGCATATTGGGAAACTTTGGGATAACTATGTTAAGACTAATATTTACGCTAAAAAAGTAAAAATTGAAGATGCTATTATAGTTTATGAAGAGATTGGGCAGTTATTGTAATAATATCAAAAGAGAATTTTTTAATTAGTTAACCCCAACGATGTCATACTGAGCGAAGCGTGAGTATCTTATCGTTGGGGTTTATAAATATTTACGAATCATTAGTATGTAAGCTAATATATTTTAGTTTCAGCGAACGTCATAAGCGACGAGCATGTCTTTAAGACGTTGTCGAGCTTTTGCCGTGTGAGTAACAGGAGGTTACGAAAGCATCCGAGCGGTCACGGACGACACGCCCGGTGCGTTAGGCGAAAAGGAGAAAACATTACTATTGTGCTCC
>PDWI01005259.1_pt1 | contig 18521 bp, 12 predicted proteins | sample 1430891 | NCBI WGS metagenome assembly PDWI01 (sample SAMN01162508, study PRJNA174530) | Oral metagenome, whole genome shotgun sequencing project. | biome: Marine environment; feature: Marine mammal; material: Swab sample of the gingival sulcus; isolation source: swab sample of gingival sulcus...
TTTATAGATTTTGACAAAAATCTTAAAACTTTTCCCAGACTGATAGATAAAGTTATACCCTTCGAGAACCTAAGGAAACGATTTTTATATAGGTGTTTACACTTATAATACTAAATATTAGATGAATACTTATGTCGAACTCAGGTTATTATACTAAATGACGGATAAATAGTTATCTCGATCTCATTTTTTTAGCAGATCCTTATTGTCATGTATAGATTAGAATACACACATGAGTATTTTAGCTATTTTATACAATTTCTATATTTCTATTTCAACTTTTTATTATATATTATTATCAGTAGCTTATAACAAACCGGAGAATTGATATGAAAAAGATAATTGGACCTGCACTTGTTGTTTTACTTTTAGGATCTATTTTCTATTTTAGAGAGAATAGAAACAATCCAGATCCTGAAAATTATAAAATTCCTAAACATAAAAAAACTATGAAGGAAAGGTACTTAGGACCAAAATCAAATCTTTGGGAGATTAGGGCTTTCCCAAACAATGATATTGATATTTCAGCCTACAGAAAAGGGCAGAAACAGGCAAATATCTTAAAACAAGATCTTCTCAATAAGAGAGATGTTAAGAGTTGGGAGCTTGTAGGACCTACAAATGTAGGTGGAAGAATTTCAGATCTACAGATAGATAAAAATAATGAGAATATAATTTGGGCAGGAACTGCTTCGGGAGGAGTTTGGAAATCCCTCGATAAAGGTCAAACTTGGAACCCTGTTTTTGATGATGTTTCCATCATGACTATTGGTGCTATAGCCTTGGATCCTAATGATTCTGATGTATGTTATGCCGGAACCGGAGAAGCTTCAGCATCAAGTTTCAGCTTTTATGGAAATGGAATCTATAAAACTACAGATGGCGGATTAACTTGGGAACACATTGGGCTTGAAAACAGCTCATATATTTCAAGGCTTAGGGTTGACCCTAACAACAGTCAAATAGTTTGGGCTGCAGCCACAGGTAAACTATACTCAACAGATGAGAACAGAGGTATATACAAAAGTGTTGATGGAGGGTTAACTTGGGAGAAAAAGCTATATATTGCTGATAATACAGCAGCTAATGATATTGTTATTGATCCTACAAACTCCAATATTATTTACGCTTCAATGTGGGAAAGATTGAGAACTCTGGATGATAGGATTTCAGGAGGAGTTAACTCAGGAATATGGAAAAGTGTTGACGGAGGAGAGAATTGGGTAAGGTTAACTAATGGATTCCCTACAGGGGAAACCATTGGTAGAATAGGTCTTGCAATATCAAAAAATAATCCTTCTACTCTCTATTCAGTGTACGCAGATTATACAAACAATGGAAGTAATCTCGGAGGTGTTTACAAAACTACCAATGGAGGAGAAAGTTGGCAAAAGTTAAATACTCCAAGCTCTATGGATGATATCTATTTCTGGTTTGGTTGGTACTTTTCAAAAATTGAGGTTGATCCAAAAGATGATAATAGAGTTTTTGTCTTAGGAGTATCATACTGGAGATCGGAGGATGGTGGAAGCTCTTGGGAAGAAATGGGAGGATATGGATTTGGACCTCATGTAGATCATCATGCAATGGAAATTAGTCCTACTTCAACTTTTTTTGTTGAAGGTAATGATGGAGGTATAGCCTTAAGCAATGATTATGGATATACTTGGGAAGAGATAGATTTCCCTATAACTCAATTTTATGGTATTGAAGTTGATAATAATAATCCTAATACGATAATGGGAGGTGCTCAAGATAATGGAACTTGGATAACAAAGGATGGATCTTTGGATAATTGGCAATTTATTCTTGGTGGAGATGGCTTTAGATGTAGAATCAATTCAGAAAATTCCAATATTATCTTTGCAGAATCTCAAAATGGAGCAATGTATAAGAGTGTAGATGGGGGATCTCAATTTTTTTCAATATTTGACGATATTTACGGAGAAAGGTTTGATTGGAATACCCCAATGGAGTTTGATCCTTCAGATAATAATATAATCTATTGTGGTTCTCAATACTTATACAGAAGTGAGGATGGAGGTTCTTCAAATTATGATGATTTTACATGGGAAAGAGTAAGTCCGGATCTGACAGATGGTACAGGGTCAATCTATGCTATAGGAGTTTCAGAATCTGACGGAGATGTTATATATGTAGGAACAACAAGATCAAAGGTTTGGGTCACTAAAGATGGAGGTGGAAGCTGGAATGAAATTAGCGAGAATCTTCCATTTAGAGCCGTTTCATCTATTGCAGTTGATAAAAATAATCCTGCTATTGCCTATGTTACTTTCTCCGGATTAAGATGGGATAATGAACTTAGGTATGTTTTCAAAACAGAGAACTATGGTGAAACTTGGAGTGATATTTCAAGTAATCTTCCGGATCTTCCTATAAATGATATTATTTTAGATAATAACAATAATGGTCATATATATGTATCTTCCGACATTGGAGTATATCACACCATTAATGATGGAGAAGAGTGGAGCAGTATTGGTTTGGGACTTCCAAACGCTCCTGTTCATGAACTTAAACTACACTATGGAACAAACACTCTTTATGCAGGTACTTACGGAAGATCTGTATATAAAATTAATGTGAATGAGATAGTTGATACAGATGAAAATGAACCTAAAACATCAATTATTGTTGGCAACTATCCTAACCCTTTCAACAATCAAACAACAATAAACTTTGAGCTGCCTAAAAAAACAGCAGTTAAAGTTAAGCTTTTTAACGCTTCAGGTAGAGAAGTAGCAATAATTTACAATGGTGTTACAGATAAAGAGACAATAAACTTTGATGCCGGAAATATGAAACTTTCTTCAGGTGTTTACATTATAAGAGTAGAATCTGATTTGGGTATAAAGACACATAAAATAAACTATATAAAATAGTTTAAGCTTAAAATGGAGGATAGAGATTTTGGAAACGATTAAAAAGATACACTTCATAGGTATATGTGGAACTTTAATGGGAAACTTTGCTCTTTTTCTTGAGGACAAGGGTTTTATTGTTAAGGGATCAGATTCTATGTTCTATCCTCCAATTTCAGATATCTTGGAAAGTAGTAATATTGAGCTTTTTAGGGAATATGATGAGAAAAATTTATCTTGGGATCCTGATCTTGTTGTTGTTGGCAATGTAGTTTCAAGAGGAAATGTTGAAGCTGAATACACCTTAAACAACAGATTGAATTTTATCTCTCTTCCGCAGTTGATAAAGAGGTATATGATTGAAAAGAAAGATTCTATTGTTATAAGTGGAACTCATGGTAAAACCACTACATCCTCAATGATAGCTAAACTTTTTCACGATCAAAACTATGATCCTTCATTTATTATTGGAGGGATCCCTAATGGATTTAGTTCAGGTTTTAGATCCGGGAAGGGTAAAATGGTTGTTCTTGAAGGTGATGAGTATGATACAGCTTTTTTTGATAAGAGATCAAAATTCCTCCACTACTTTCCCACCCATTTAATCATCAACAATATAGAGTTTGATCACTCTGATATCTTTAACTCTGTTGAGGATATAAAGAGAAGCTTTAAGCATTTGGTAAATATAGTTCCTTCAAACGGTATAATTGTAGCAAATGGTGATGATAAAAATATTGTTGAAGTAGTAGAAAATTCCCACTCAAAGGTTGTAACTTTTGGATTTGGAGAAGAGAATCATTGGGTAATAAGAGATCTTGTACATTCCCAAAAACACACCTCTTTCGATCTTTATAAAAATGGAGATTTTAAAGACTCTATTCTCGTTCCTTTCTCCGGAGAATATCAGGTTATGAACTTTACGGCTTCATATATATTGGCTTACTACTATGGTTTGGATAGAGACAAAACAAAAACTTCCCTATACTCCTTTAAAAATGTTAAAAGAAGAATGGAGATAAGGGGAAAGATTAATGGAGCAACAATTATTGAAGATTTTGCTCACCATCCTACAGCTATAAAGTCTGTTCTTAAAAGTTTAAGATTGGGATATCCCAACAAGAAGATTTTCTGTTGTTTTGAACCAAGATCAAATACTACTGTCAAAAATATCTTTCAGGAGAGTATAACCGAAGCTCTCTCTCTGGCTGACAGTGTTATTATAGGAAAACTTAACAGAGCAGATCTCTACAAGAAAGAGGATAGGTTGGATATTGAGAAGATATTAGAAACTCTCAATAGTGAAGAAGAAAAATCATGGCATATTGAAAATGTTGACAATATTGTTTCAAAGTTAAAGTTACTGCTAGATGAAGATTATATCTGTGTTGTAATGTCAAATGGTAGTTTTGACGGATTATTAAATAAATTGATTGATGAGAAAGGTTAAATATATGAATAGTTTTGTTTCTGCTGAGTGGGTAAAGCAACGTTTAGGCTCAGAAGATCTTATAATTTTTGATGCAAGGCAAGATCTTACGGGAGAGGTTGAACCTTATGATATATACAGAGAAAAACATATTGAATCTGCTTTTTTTCTAGACGGTGAAAATGAGCTTGTGGGAGAAAAGATAGGAAAACATGGAGGAAGACACCCTCTACCTAATCTTGAGACCTTTGCTGAGATTATGAGAAGCTTTGGTCTTTCTAACTCTAAAATAGTTGTAGCTTATGGATTTAATGCAGGAAGAGTTTTATACTTACTAAAGCTTATAGGATTTAATAGAGTTTTTATTCTTAATGGCGGATTTGAGGAGTGGGAAAGATGTGGATATCCTACAACTGATGAGATTAAAACTCCTGTTAGAGGTAATTTTACTCCAAACTTTGATAAATCCTCAATAGTAGATAGAGATTTTGTTTTTAAAAACTATAGAAATGAAAATATTTTACTAGTAGATTCCAGATCCGAACCAAGATATAGAGGCGAGATTGAACCTATTGACCCTGTAGCAGGGCATATTCCAAGAGCTGTTAACTATGATTTTATGAGTAATTTTGATGAAAATGGAAAGTTAAAGAGTAGAGAACTCATCAAGTCACAGTTTGATAAAGTTCTAGACTACAATAAAGAGATTATTCTCTACTGTGGTTCAGGAGTTACAGCAACATATAACTATATCTTGCTTTCAGAACTTGGTATCAATGTAAAAATCTATGCGGGAAGTTGGAGCGATTGGATAAGTTATGAAGGTTCTCCTGTTAGTGTAGGATCTTTCGAGTAGTAGGATTCTTCTTTATGAAAAAAATATCTAATCTTATCTCTTAATAAGTTTAATAGTTATTTTACTTTCCTCTACCCTATTGATACTTAGTATATCCTGAAAAGAAGGATATTATACGAGTAGTAGAGAGAGCTATCCTCTGTTAAGAAACTATTTACTTAGCCAATTCCAATTTTGGATATAGAGGTGGAATCAGAAAACCCATTAGGGCTTAAGCCTAAACTTTCGATAATATTTTATGGCTAGGCTTTGCCCTAAAATTTTCGATAAACTTCGCATTACTTCGTTATCAATTTTTTATATTCAAATAAAATAATTGCTTTTTTCACTTGATCATATATATTGGTTATACTGTTCTAGAACAAAATATATAGAGTAAATTTTAATATTAAACTTAGGATTGAAATATGAGGTTATTTTTTTATCTGTTTTTACTTCTATTTATCAGAGGGATCGCTTTTCCTTTAGATTTGCAAAAAGAGGGATCTATTGAGTATGATCTAAACTCTACAGAGTATAAAATACATGATTTTTTTTGGTATACATTTGCATACGACTTTGAAAATAGCAATCTAATTGCTCAACTATTCTCTCCTAACAATAGCAGATCCGGTAATTATAAGCTTGTAGACAAGAGTAAAAAAACTACCCTTAGTGTATTAAAGGTACTTGGTAATGATGGAACAATTATTGGGGATTTTACAACCTCAAACTCCTATAGTGAAGGTAGTGTTGTTGCCCCTTCATTTGTCAGATATAGAAATAAGAAAATTGAGGTTTATGATACAGATTTAAGAAGACACAATATATACAGCTATCGCAATAATAAGTATAATATTGTTAAGGTTATTGATCTTGGTGACTACGCATCCGGATACTCTACCTATCTACATAATGGTATGGTTTACAACTCCTATAACTATATTTTTTTAAGGGATAGTAGTCTATCTGCTCAAGTGTGTGAAATTGAAAAAGATAAATATTCAGAAATATCTTATGATACTAAAAATCCAACTGGATTAATGAGCTATTTGCCATATAGAGAGTTCACAGGGTATATTCTAAAAAATAAGGATTATAAAGAGAAAGAAAGTTTAAAAAAAATGTACAAAGATGTTGAAACTATTCTCGAAATGGAGACAACAATTGCAATGTATGCTATAGACAGCTTTATCTTTGGAGAAGATTTTTATTATGGAATCAATCTGTTTGGAACTGAAATTGTAGAGCATAACTACAACAATAAGGTAGTAAATAGATACTCTATTGATCCTATAAAAAAGTTAAGAGAGATGGAGTTTCCAATTACCGGAAAAGATCTAAAGGAGTTAAAAAGTAAATTTGAGAAAAGAGATAGCAGAGTTCATCAAGCATTTTTTGATTCTGATGAAAATAATATCCTCTTAATATTTGAAGCAGGAAAACTACTTCAAAACAAGGGTGTAGCAAAACATAAACTTTTTATATTCTCTTTAGATAAGAAAAAAGTTATAGGTGAAATCAGTATTGAGTTTACCCCTATTGGGTATGATTCAAATTCAAACACTCTTGCAGGTTTGAAATATATAAATGAAAAAGAGTTTATTTTAGAAAAATATCATCTAACTTTTTAGGAGTAAAATATGGTTAAGAATTATAGTTTTGTAATTTTGCTAATAGTTGCCATAAACTGTTTTGGTAAAAATATAAATAAAATCTTTGATAGATATAGCAATCAACAAATTATAAATGGTGTAGAGCTAATAGATGATGAGTATACCTTTTTTCCAAAAATATATTTGATACTAAAAACAATGAGATAAAGTACAGTTCTCTCTTAGGGTCAGATACAAAATTGGTTGTAGGTGCTACCCCCTATACTTGAGGTCAAATTTCCGGATCAGGGATCCTTCAAATTAGTAAAGCTCTTAATAATAAATTGGACAAAATTATATATTTGATTGAAGATTGGAGAAAAAAGGATGTTTTTACAGAACTGGAGAAGATAAGCTTACCCGAAGGTCTAAAAGTTTATCTCGATAAAAACGGTAGAAATTTTAAAGATGCCGGTGATACAAAAAGGGATTTTCAATACTCATATTTAGCAATAGTTGATAAAAACAATAGAGTTAAATTTTTTAAGACATTTAACTCAAATTGTGAAGCTAAAGATAAAAGTTTAACCTATAAAATGCTTAAAAAGTATATTTTGAAGTAAAATTTGTCAGCAGTATAAAAAAAGCTCCCATTTGGGAGCTTTTTTATACTTTAAGAACAACTCTATTTCAACATCAAATCTGAAATTAACTTATTAAACTTAACAGGATCCTTTACCTGTTGACCTTCAGCAATAAGTGCTTGACCAAATAGAAGTTCTGCATAGTCAGTAATTACTGCATCCTCAGCATTTGCATCGTAGATCTCTTTCATCTTTGAAACGATTGGATGATTAGGGTTGATCTCCATAATTCTCTTAGTCTTAGGGATCTCCTGATTCATCTGTCTCATAATTTGCTCCATTTGAGCAGTCATTTCACCCTCTTCTGTTACGAGAACAACAGGAGAAGATGTTAGCCTATTTGAAATTCTTACCTCTTTAATATCCTCTTCAAGGTGCGATTTAATTAGATCTGTAAGTGAAGAAAGCTCTTTTTTCTTATTCTCATTCTCTTTCTTCTCCTCTTCAGTAGAAAGATCAACTTCACCCTTACCAACAGCTTTAAATTTTTTCTCCTTAAACTCGCCTAAATTACCGGAGATAAACTCATCAATAGGATCGGTAAAGAATAGAACTTCATAACCTTTCTCCTTAAATTTCTCTAAGTGAGGAGAGTTAGCAACAGCAGATCTACTCTCACCTGTAATGAAATAGATCTCTTTTTGATCCTCTTTCATATTCTCTAAATAATCTTTTAAACTTGTAAACTTACCGGCTTCTGTATTTGTAGATTCAAAGAGAAGTAGATCTAAAAGTTTATCCTTGTTCTCAAAGTCTGAGTAGATACCCTCTTTAACAACCTTACCAAACTCATTGTAGAATTTAAGATACTCCTCATATCTCTTCTCTTTCATGCTCTTTAAAGTAGAGATAACCTTCTTTACAAGATTTTTTTGGATTTTAGTAAGGGTTTTATCCTCTTGTAAAATCTCTCTCGAAACATTTAGCGGAAGATCTGAAGAGTCCACAACACCTTTAATAAATCTGAAGTGTTCCGGAAGCAGTTTTTTACAATCATCCATAATGAAAACATTTTTTACATAAAGGCTAATTCCAGTTTTGGATTCTCTCATAAACAGGTCAAAAGGAGCCTTTGAAGGGAGATATAGAAGTGCGTTATACTCTAAAGATCCCTCTGCATGTAGGTGAAGTTTCTCTATAGGATCTGTGTAGTCGTGGCTGATATGCTTGTAGAACTCGTTATACTCATCATCAGTTACATCTTTTTTATCCTTTTTCCAGATAGCTTTCATTGAGTTTAAGGTTTCCTCTTCAATAGTGATGATTGGATCAGAATCTTCAATGATCTTACCCTCAGCATCCTTTTGCTTCTCCTCTCTCTCAACATCCATAGTAATAGGGTATGAAATATAGTCAGAATACTTTCTTACAATCTCTTTTATTCTCCACTCAGAAGCGAACTCTTCAGCATCTTTTTTTAGGAAAAGTGTTATTTTTGTTCCTCTGTCTGCCTTCTCAATCATCTCAATAGCATAGTCAGATTTACCGGTACTTTCCCATTTAACACCCTCTTTTTCTCCACCTTTTCTAGTTTCAACAACAATCTTATCACTAACCATAAAAGCTGAGTAGAATCCAACACCAAATTGACCTATGAGTTCAGCCTCACTACCCTCTTTTTTAGCTTCTCTAATCTTTGCCATAAACTCTTTAGTACCGGATTTTGCAATAGTACCAAGATTGTTTACAGCATCATCTTTACTCATACCAATACCATTATCAGTAAGGGTTATTGTGTTTGAATCCTTATCAAAAGCAATCTTAATCTTGTAGCTTTCATTATCCTCTAAAAGTGATTTATCTTTAAGACCCTCATACTTAACCTTATCAATTGCATCTGAAGAGTTTGAGATAAGCTCTCTTAAAAAGATCTCTTTATTTGAATATAGTGAGTTGATCATAAGATCAAGAAGTTGGTTAACTTCTGTTTTAAATTTTATTGTCTCTTTACCCATTTTTGTAATCCTAATTTTAATTTACAAACCGAGCTTATAAAAGCAAAATAGATGCCAAGCAAAATTCAAGGCTAAATAGTAGTGGATTCTAGCAGATCTGACAGCTAAAAAATAGAAATTGTCAGAGTGTGTCAGAGAGGGGGATGCTGTTAAATTAAGCTTTTAGGTAAAAAGCAGAAGTCGGAAGACGGGAGACCGAGGACGGGAGGTGGTAGGTTATCCCTCTCCCCTTTGAAAGGGGATAAATTATAAATGGTGAATGGTAGAGACAGGGCTTTGCCCTAATTCTGTTTTTCATAATTTGCTTTTAGATTTGCTCATAGGGAGTAGTCTTTTGGGAAAAAACAAAATGACTATTGATATTTAGCTTGAAATTCTCAACCTTTTTTCAGGAAATCCTATTTATTATTGACATTAAATAAGGTTACATTATATATTATACTTAGGGGGTTATATTAATATTTGAAAATAGTTTATTTTTCTTGGAGGAATTTATGAAAAAGGTTGTTCCATTGATATTGATACTACTATTGTTAGGGTCTCTATCAGCTAAAGAAAAGATCAATCATACCATTAAAACAATTTCTCAGAAGATAAAAACACCTATACTTTCAAACCATTCTGAAAAAGATAACTCCACTATCTTATTTGAGAATTTTGAAAGTGAGACTTTCCCTCCGGAAGGTTGGGGTGAAATTGTAAATGGTGCAGGATTCATTCAAGGTAAAGAGGGTTATGAAAGTGAAAATTCACTTCATCACAATGATAATCAAGGTGCTCAAGATTCTTGAATCTATACCCCAATGATAGAGTTAACTGAAATTTCACAACTCTCTTTTATCCAGAAGTGTAGATATCCATCCTATATTGAACTGCATGAAGTTGCACTCTCTAAAGATCTAACCAACTGGACTACTATCTATTCAGAAACTACAGATCCCGATCCTGAGTGGAATCAAGTATCTCTCAACTTAGGGGAGTATGCTGACTCCTACTATCTTGGATTCCACTATGTTGGTGATTATGCAGATGAGTGGTATATAGATGATCTACTAGTTACTAATCAATCAGCCCCCCTTAACCCTGTTGAAAATTTAACATACACCTACTATTTTGGTAATGATTTTGTAACTCTTAACTGGGATCCTCCTATTAGTAATAGTAGTAATAATTATGCTATAGAGGAGAAGTTTGAAAGTGGAATTTTCCCTCCTGAAGGTTGGACAATTGCAGATATAGATGGTGATGGTTCAAACTGGGATCTAGGTACTTTTACAAATACTATTTCACATAGTGGAGAGGGGGCTGCTACATCAGCTTCATGGGCAGGTTACCCATTGACTCCTAACAACTACCTAATCACTCCTGCTGTTACTATTGAAGCGGGTATGGAGATCTCATGGTGGGTTGCAGGACAAGACCCAAACTGGTCACAAGAGCACTATGGTGTTTACATAAGTGATTCAGCTGATCCTGCTTCTTTTACTACACTTCTATTTGAAGAGACTCTTCCTGCAAACTATTCAGGTGTTATTGAGTATTTCAATCGGGTTGTTGATCTTGGTGATTATGTAGGAGAAACAGTTTACTTTGCTTTCAGACATTTCGATAGTACTGATATGTTCAAAATCAATCTTGATGATATCGTAGTTGGTAGTTCAAAAAGAGTTGCTGACTTTAATTCTGAATTGGTAGCTCCTATCGCTTCTAATACAGAAACAAGAGCTACAGCATCTGTTACTAAATTTGAAAGAGCTGGTAACAAACCTTCTATCGTAACTACTCCTTTTACATCAAAAGATGTAATAGGGTATAAAATCTATGTTAATGATGAATTTATTGAGACTGTAACTTCTACAACTTATATCGTCTCTAATCTTGAAAACGGACCCTATGCATTTGGCGTAGCTGCTGTTTATCCAGAAGGGGACTCTCCAATCACTTATGTAATATTTGATCCTCCTCCACAGCCGGTTTTCCCAACCTGGATTGAGTATGGAGAAAACTATAGTTTTAATGATGCTATTGGGGTTTCTGATTCTCCTTGGAAAGCTGCTATTCTGTTTGATTTTGGTACTATTGTTTCAGAAAACATCTACCTCTTTGAAATGGAGGTAGGATTGTTAAATCCTGAGGATAATGTAACTTGGAAGGTTGTTGAATTTGATGGTACTGAACCGACTGATAATATACTAGGAACTCTAACAGGTAATTTTGATGCTGTAGGAAATGAGATGCAGTCGGTTTATATTGGAGATGGTACAAACATTGCCCATAAATTTCTTGCATTTGTAATTGAGTCTAATGGAAACTACCTGGCTCTTGATACTGAAAATAGTAGCAATATGGGTAACTGGGCTTGGCTAGAATCAGAAGGATGGGTTCATATTAGTGATTTCGGCTTCTCCGGATCTTGGGGGATTAGAGCATATGTTAATAGTTATATTTTTGATTCTGTTTCGGAAATTATTCCCGGTACAACTACTCTCTCTCAAAACTATCCAAACCCTTTCAACCCTACTACTACTATTAATTTCTTCAATAATATGAGTGGTAAAGTTGAGCTTAGCGTATACAATGCTAAGGGTGAATTAGTGTCTACTCTTATTAACAGCGAATCTTTCGCTACAGGTAATCACTCTGTTAAGTTTGATGCTTCAAACCTAAACTCCGGTATTTACTACTACACTTTAAAAACTCCTACAAAAACTATTTCTAAAAAAATGGTTCTTGTTAAGTAGTTTCAAATAGTATGAAACAAAAAAGGTCTCACTTTGGTGAGACCTTTTTTAAGACTGCCTGTCAACTTCCCATTACTGCGTCATCAATTTCTTATAGCAATCCATACAGCAACATAAAATTATAGATTAACAACGAGGATAAGATTATTGCTACCAAAACTTTTCTCTGAAATCTGAAACTGACTATAGCAGATAGAATTAAAATAACTTCAATAGGCTTTAGATAAAAGTTTAGTTGGAGAAGATCAAACTCTACTAAAAAATTGTTAATAAGATCTATCCCCTTTGAGGAGAGATCTCCATAGAATCTTGAGAAGTCACTTAGTTCTGGTATTCCTAATAGAGAGATAGATCCAAAAAAGATGCCACTCATTGTCAAACCGATCAAAAGAGGAGCAAAAATAATTGAACCAAAGTTATAGAACCCATATTTGCTGAGTAGTATTGGGGATAGGATTAATGAGATAAAAAAGGAGATCTTTAGAGGTGCTAGGTAGTATTTATTAAAGATTGATCCTTCTAACTTCACCTTATCGCTAAAGAGTAAAATAGCATATACAGCAGAGTATGATAGTAAAAATCCATCTGTAACTATAGTCTCAGGGAAGAAGATTAAGCTGAAGAATCCTGTTATTGCTACTAGATCTGTTAACTGGAACACCCTTTTTAATGGGTATGATAGATAGAAGATTAAAACCATCATTACAGCTCTAACAACCGAGGGGGAACCTCCAGTTAAAAATATATAGAGGATTAAAAAGATAGATTTTAGAATGGGGTTTACTATGTGTGAATATCTATATCTCCTTGGAAAGAGTGAGAGAAGAAGAACAACTATCCCTACATGAAGACCTGAAACTGCTAAAAGATGGATAGATCCACTTTTTCTATAACTCTCTATATCCTCCTCTTCAAATGAGGATTTATCCCCTATGAGAACCCCTGAAAAAAAGTTCCCGCTACTATAACCATAGAGAGAGTTAATCCTATTTTTGATAGATCCCCTTACATCCTCAATAGATCTTTTAAAGTAAAATCCATTCTCTCTTTTGTATATTTTTACCCCTTTTGAATCAACCTTTATCAAGTTGTTATCCAGTAGATTTTTTGTGAAGTAAGATCTCTTTCCACTATCTGCCTCTTGTGATATAAACTCAAATGAGGATGATACCTCGATTGAATCACCCAATTGATACTTATCAAACAGGGTAAAGAAACTTCCTTTAACTTTACTATCTTCAAGTTTAAATCTATATAGAAAAGAGTTAGAGAAAACCCTTTTATCAACTACTACCCCTTTGGATGATAGGTAGTTAAACTGAGACTCTTTTAATCTCTTTAGATCATTGTAGGGCTTTATAATATTTATGTTAAAAATGAGAAATCCGGCTATTAGAAAAGTAGTGAATCTTCTCATAGGAAGTAGGAATATTAAAATTGAGGATAAAACTATAAAGTATAGATCTGGAGAGCATCCAAATTCAAAAAATAGATTTCCTAGATAGAATCCTATTAGTGATAACAAAAATTTGAGTGAGTGTTCCCACTTTCCCATTCTAAAAGCCCTAAATAATTGATCCACTATCTAATGATACTAATATTTGCCGGATCTTGAAAGAGTATTAATTATGCCTAAAGAGAAGGATTCTATTTTGCTTCAAAAAGATCTCACAAATTATTAGATAATCTACTCCTAATCTTTTCCACCAGATTCTATCCCGGTTTAATCTTTTAGCAAACCACCCTTTATCACCTCCATGAGCTTATCCAAAGCTTTTGCTCTATGGCTTATAAGATTTTTCTCTGAAAGAGGGATCTCTGCTAAACTTTTATCATACCCTTTTGGAATAAAAACAGGATCATAACCAAATCCTCCCACACCTCTTTTATCCCTTAAAATCTCACCTGAAAGAACACCTTTTACTTGGTGATTTACCCTATTGTTATAGATGGTGATAACAGTTTCAAATGAAGCTTTTCTATTATCTTGATTTTTCATCTCCTCTAAAAGTTTATTACAGTTATCATCATAACTACAACCCTCTCCGGCATATCTTGCAGAGTAAACTCCGGGTTTTCCCTCCAGTGCATCTACCAAAAGACCTGTGTCATCAGCTATTGTGGTAATATTTGTATGGGTAAAGATCTCATAAGCCTTTTTATAGGAGTTCTCCTCAAGGGTAGTTCCATCCTCAATAACATCAGGAAGATCTGATATCTCATCGAGAGATAAAATCTCTAGATCCGTTTCTGCCAACTTATTCTTTATCTCTCTAATCTTATCTCTATTGTGTGTTGCTAAAATAATTTTCAACTTATTCCCCCTTTTATTAAGAGATAATAGTAATATAATTTGATTATTTATGCAAATAAGGGATCTAAAACTTTTCGTATAATAAATCGTTAACTGTTAATACCGAGACTTTTAAAGAGAAAAACGAAGGCACTAAAAGGTCGACCTTTTTTTATTTACACTAAATATCTCTCTAAAAATAGAGTATTTTTTTCTTGATTACTAAGCTTTTATTTACTATCGTTTGGTTTTAGGATTTTAGATAAAACAAAGAGGTATTAGTATGTCCAAAAAAGTTAAGTTTGTAGCACTATTAATCATTAGTGTATCATCATTGTTCTGTTCAAACCTAGACCTAAATAGTTTTAAGACTCCTGAGATGCATAGGCAGAGTTTATTTCTAAGCGGAGGTTTAGGATCATCTCTTCTAAATTTTGATGTAGAAATGGGCCCTCAAAGTTATAAACAATTTGGATACAAAAACAATCTTGGAGGCTCTCTTAAATATCTATATCTAACAGAGTTAAGAGAATCATCTTCACATTTAGAAAGTTACTTCTCTTTTCTAACAAAAACTCTTTCAGAAAATGAGAATATAGAAAATAAATATGGTAATGACCTTGGAGAAGAAGGTGAAGAGAATGATCATAATGGTTATGATATTCAACAGGAATTTGGTATCAGTGGTAGAAAGAGAGTATATATGATGGAAACTCCTCTATTTCTTGAAGGTAGCTTAGGATTTGATCAATCTTATCGTTCAAAATGGGATAAAGAGGATAAAGATATTGATATTCAATCATATTATCAAAATGAGAATACCAATGAAGTTTTGAAATATGATCAAATATCTACATCTGCTGAAGTTTCACCAACTATCTCATTTGGATATGGAAGAATTGAAAATATCTCAGATATAAGAAAAGGGATAGAAATTGTAAAACAACTCAAAGAGAGCAATTTAATATCTAGAATGCTTACAAGAGAGGAACTGATTCAGCTGGGAGAACTAATAGCAAAAATTGAAAATGATAGAGTATTTGATTTTAGAGAGAAGAAGAAATATCAATTAAAAAGTATAAATGATTTCTTCCTAAAATTAGGTGTATTAGAATCTACCAATATTGATTTTTTTACAACTCTTAGCGATACATGGCAATACTATAAAAATAGTAGTTTTACTGGAGATGAGATAAAGTGTAATATCTTTTCATCTTACCAGACTCAATGGGAAGAGAATGAGATAAAAAAAGAGATCACAGATTATATCACCCCTCAAAATAACTATACTACTAATAAAAGGTATACAAAAGAAACAGAGAGTAAAGGTGTAGGGTTCTCAATCCAATATGACCGTGCTTACTCTATCGACCTCCATTGGGGTTATAATTTAAATACACTAGCTTATCTAAACAAAGAGTATATTGACTCTAAGGTTAAGAACATATATAAAGAGAACGAAGATACTATATACAGGGATACCATAGATAGAGATGATAATCATCTTACTCAGATCTACAGTATAAAAAATTCAATTGAGTACATCCCAACGAGTAGAACAAAACTCAAATTGAGTAATATCCTTAAATATGAGAACTATTATACAAAAAGGGATGAGGTGTCTGAAAGTAGCTATTTTGGAGAGGATAAATACTCCTCAAAGACGAGAATTGAGATATCGAGTATAGAATTAAACCTTTCAGGTATTTACCAACTCTCTATGGAAACAAAAATTCTTGCTAGGGTTGGGGTTCAATACTCTAACCAAACTCAAGACAATTTTAGAGATGGAGAAAAACCTGGTAGCTTCTCAGATATTGATACTTCAATAACATTAGCAATAAAGTATGATATACTTTAGATAATTTCAAACTGTTAGAAATATCTCTTTAAGGGTTTTTGGGGTAGGTATGGAATTCAATGCTGTTGACTTAAGCTTTTAAATAAAAAAGCAAGTGAAAAACGAAGGTTGTCGCTTCGCTCTTTTATTTGAATAAAATTATAAGCAATGTTGAAGAATTAAAAATTTTCTATTCTGTCAGATTAAAATCTTTGTAATATATCTTGTAGTAACAGAGATGAATTAGTAAAAGAAAGTGTGTTTTTCTAAAAAGGATTAATTAAATATTTAAAACTTAAATCTTTCTCTTAAGCTCTTAATAAATTCTTCAAAAGAAGAATATTATATGAGTAAAAGGAACCGATGTATCCTCTATGTCGGAAACAATTTAATATCTAATTCCTTAAAAAAGTTTCCGACATAGCGGTGGAATCGGCAAACCCTGCAAGGGTTTGAGCTAAAGCTATCGAAAATATTTTATGGCAAGGCTTTGCCAAATTCTGCTTTTGCTTCTTTTTCAGAAGAAAAAGAAGAGCTTTTCTTTCTTTTGGCTACAAAAGAAATGCCGTAAAAAGTTTATAGATTAAACTTTTCCCAGACTGGTCGATAAAACTATAGCTTTCGAGAGAGCTCTTTTTCTTAAGTCAACAGCATTGGGTATGGAATCTACCCTTATTTTTTATTATTGAATAATATTAAAAATAAATTTTACTCCTAAAACAATATCCACCCTTTAGCTCAATTTAACTCTCTAACCCCTAAGAAGAATAGTTTTGATCATTGGAAAATTTTATTCTTCACTATAGATTATTATAGTATATTGAACTAACTATAGAAACAGATCATTAAAAAAAAGAAGTAAAGGTTAAATTTCTACTAAAATATAGAGAGGATAAAATGAGATTTACAATATTTTTAACAATCCTAATATCCATACTTGGAACAGATCTAATGGGATCATCACCCGATATGTCAGAGTTTTCATTTAAAAAGGATATGCCAATAAATTGCAATAGAGCTCACAGCTATATAAAGTGGGATGGTCATTTAGACGATGTATACTTCTACGATGTTCAGCACTATGATATAGCTCTAGATGTTACAGACACCACAGATTTTACTCTCTCCGGAACAGTAAAAATAACTGCAAAAACAACAAAAGAGGATTTTAGTGAGATTATATTTGATCTTCACGATAAGCTTATGATTACCTCAATAAAATATAGTGGAGGAACCTATAACAACTACAATATTTCTCTGGATTCAGAGGTTGAAAGAGTTGGAATGAGGGTTTTTGTAACCATACCTGAGATTATTGAAATGGATCAAGATTTTTCTATAGAGATCGACTATAATGGACCTATGATTTCCCAATACACCTCAAATGGATGGTATATAAATGGGCTTTTAGTAGATCACTACTTAGGGAAGGTAAATCTATACACACTTAGCGAGCCAGAGGAGTCGAGGTTTTGGTGGCCAAATAAAAATATACCAGGGGATAAAGCTACTGTAAATATGGACTTAACTGTTTGGGATTATCAGTTTGGATCTGGAAATGGTAAACTTATAGATACCGTAACTAATGGAGATAAAAAAACTTATAAATGGGAAGAGAGCTATCCTGTTGCTAACTACCTCGTAGCTATAGCAGTTTATCCTTACCAGATTATTGAGGATAGTTACACATCTCTTGATGGAACTATAACAATGCCGGTTGAATACTATATGTTCCCAGATGAATATCAACTTTACAAACCAAATGTAGATAAAACACCATCTATTATTAAAGCTTTTGCTGAGAGATTTGGGGAGTATCCATATATTGAAGAGAAATATGCAATGGTAAGTATGGCTCAAGGTGGAGGAATGGAGCACCAAACAGTTTCAACAATGGGTGGATACTATGAGAAGGTTATTGTTCACGAATTAGCACATATGTGGTTTGGGGATCAGATAACCTGTAAAACATGGAATGACACATGGATGAATGAGGGTGGTGCAAGCTATCTAGAGGGGCTATGGAAAGAGGAGAAATATGGTTTTGAAGCTTTAAATGATCATATGCAAGATATAAAGAATCAAGCCATGTCCAACAACTCCCATCTCAACGATCAAGAGTATGCTTTAACAGGATTAATCTATAAAAAAGGGGCTTGGGTTTATCATATGTTAAGGCATGTTTTAGGGGATGAAGATTTTTTTGCTAATCTAACCTACCTGTTAAACGAGAGTGAATACGCATATGGTAATGCTACGGGAAAAGAGTATATAACCTATTTGGGAGAGTTAAGTGGAAAAGATCTA
>PDWI01004557.1_pt1 | contig 18519 bp, 16 predicted proteins | sample 1430891 | NCBI WGS metagenome assembly PDWI01 (sample SAMN01162508, study PRJNA174530) | Oral metagenome, whole genome shotgun sequencing project. | biome: Marine environment; feature: Marine mammal; material: Swab sample of the gingival sulcus; isolation source: swab sample of gingival sulcus...
CATTCCCGGCACCACCCTGTCCTATAAAGAAAAAAAACTGTTTTCCTTTCAAAAAGGATATAATGATGATTATCTTCCTGTATTGGATTTAAGCAGAGGAGGAGCAAAATTTCTTTCGCATCAAAAGCTTTCGCCGGGGAAAACCATAAAAATCCGCTTGCAGATTCCAGGATATGACAAAATTTGGTCTATCTTGGCCCAAATACGTTGGATCAACAAAAATCCAGAACAAAGCTACCCCTATCAAATTGGGGTGTCCTTTCATTCCTTTGGCACAAGAAAGAATAAGAACCCCATTGAATTATTAAATTTTCTATCAGGCATAGAAAAAAAATACGATTAAATATGATATTTACACCCTCGACGGCATACAAGTTGCTCTATTAAGGAGACAGGTATTCTGATATTGAACAAAAGACAGGCTTTACGCTAAAAGGAGTGATACAGTATGAAAAAATATATAGTATTTTCAATAATCATAAGCTTTACTTTTTTATCTGCTCTTTCTTTTGCCCAAGACCTGCAAGGGGCAGACAATCAAAAGGAAAGTTGGGATGAAATATATGTAAACACGCTTACCAAAATAAAGAATCCTGATAAAACAGATGGCTTGGGATATACCCTCAGCGAAGAAGAAGCTCTGGAAAAAGCGATTACAAGAGCCATAAAGCAAGAAGCCCCTGCATGTCAGGTGCTGAAGATCGGCGTGGAAATGAAATTTAATCCCTATCAGGTATTGTCTGGTATTTTTAATTCTGAAGCGAAAATTGACCTGGAACAACTATGCCTGTGCGCCACAGAAACCGGAGATTCTTCCATTCCCAAAAGTATTATGGTGAAAGCGGCAAATGATGCTGTAGCAAAAAACAAAATCAGAAGAGATGAAGTAACCCAGGCCCAATGCCTCCAGCAGGGATTAGGGTTTACGGTGGCACAAAATGCTCCAGACCCCATAAATCCGGTTCCAAAGCAGCCAAATTACTCTCCCTTTTAAACTTTGAAAACAAGACGTTCATCAAGAAAGTAACAATCACAATAAAATGTATCGCTGGAATTTTTCATAAGATTTCAGCGATACATTTTTGTATTTTCATACAATCGAAGCCTTTTGACTTGACTTTACTGCCATTCTGTGAGTACATTTATGCTTACGAATGTTACTACAGGGAAAGGAAACAGAATATACATGGATGCAAAATATATAAAAAAATATTGTTATAAATTGGTTTCTCCTTTATTAGGGAGCATAATAATTTATTTTGCGGCATCTTCATTAACCTTTGCAGCTCCGGTCATTCCCATGGGACAGCAGACAATCATTCCTCCCATTGGTCAGCAGACTGTAGCTCCTCCCATTGGTCAGGTACCAGAAGGGCAGGCGCCTGCCTCAGGAGAAGTTTCCTCGGAAGTTTTTGGAAAAGAAAGCGGAAGAATTCATCCTTTTCTCATTGTTCAGGGCAGATGGACCGATAACCTTTTCACCACAAAAACCAATAAAAAGAAAGAATTTATTACAACCATAGCTCCTGGTGTCTGGATTGCCATTCCCGGCAATCGTACAAAACTCTTGTCCATAGACACTCGTGCCACGTCTCCGGGCGGTTTGCAGCTCAGCAGAATTGAGCCGGAAAAGTCCAGAAGATACCAGGGATATTTATTGTACTCACCAGAATTTGAACTATATACAAAACACTCCAAACACAACCATGTCAACCACAAGGCAGAAGGTATGCTCCAATGGAACCTGAGCAGCGGTCTTTCCTTTGACCTGATAGATGTGTATCGGCAAAGAGAAGATATTGCAGGCAATAACATCTATGACACCCTGTACCGCTATAGCAGCAACCTGCTGGATCTGATTGCCACATATCAGCCATCGGAAAAATTCATCTTTCGTCTGAGCTATTCCAATTACTACTTAGATTACGATGAGGCCATAAACTCCTTCCGGGATCGTATAGACAACACCTTTGATGTCTATGGCTTTTACAAGATCAAACCAAAAACATCCCTGTTCCTTCAATACAGTCGCTCGTATATTGATTTTGATAAAAATTATATTCTGGACAGTATTGAAAACAAATATTACGCAGGTATCAACTGGGCAATGACCGGAAAATCCAGAGGTCGCCTGAAAATTGGTTTCATTGACAAGGAATTTGATCATAATTCAAGCGAAGATCAGGACGGCTTTTCCTTTGAATTGCAGACCATCCACAATCTGAGTGCCAAACGGGCATTACAGGTAAATGCCTTCCGCAACTTCAACGAATCTGACTTTATAAGTGCCACAAGCTTCTATGCCACGGGTGTTGATCTTGGAATCCTGCAAAGATTTTCAAAAAAATGGACAGGGGCATTCAATGTCAGTTTTGAAAAGGATTCCTACAATGGAAGCGACAGGGAAGACGATTTCCTGAGGCTAGGTCCTGCCGTACGCTATAAACCCAAAGACTGGCTCTTCTTTGATCTTGCATTTTACTGGACAAATTGTGAGTCAAATATGGATGAATACAGCTACAGGGTGCATGAACTTATTGGATCAATTACCTTTTCCTTCTAACCATTTTCTTCAGGGTTCTTCAGGGATAACGATAACCAGATGCGGAAAGTACCATTCATAACGCCCATTCTGCTGGGGTTTGTCTGTATTCTTGCACTTTTTACACAGACTCCTGTCAGCTTGGCAGAAGACTACAAGGTGGGACAGGGCGATGTCCTTGATATCAAAGTTTATGAAAATGATGACCTGAACAGCACCCTTCGGGTTTCCTCCGACGGTACAATCCGGGTTTCCCTCATTGGGGAAATTTCCGTTATGGGCATGACCGTCTCCCAGATATCCAATGAGATTGAAAAGCGGCTGGCTGACGGTTATCTGATTCATCCCCAGGTGGATGTATTCATCAAGGAACATAAAAGCAAACAAGCCGTTATTCTAGGTGAAATCCGCAATCCCGGACAATATGAAATCACAGGCCAGATAACCTTTCTGGAATTTATTTCCAAGGCAGGTGGGCTTACCTCAAGTGCGGGTACCCGTGCAGTAATCAAGCGTACACCCATAAAAAAGGGAAAATCAGACAGAATTACCATTGATCTGGAAAAACTGGTAAAAAAAGGCGACACATCCCAGAACGTAGTCATCCAGGACAATGATAATATTTATATTTCCAGGGCAGAAACATATTATGTGTCAGGAGAAGTAAACAAGCCAGATTCTTATAAATATACTCCTGATGTTACTGTAATCAAGGCCATTACCAAAGCTGGGGGATTCTCCAAAATTGCCGCCCGGAACAAGGTCAAAATCATCCGCACCATTAACGGTGAAAACAAAGTTCTGGAAAAAGTCAGCATGGACACCCTTGTCCAGCCTGAAGATGTCATTGTAATTCCAGAAAGTCTCTGGTGATACCATGCCTCAAATTCCTCTTTTAACTGAAAAAGAAATTCATCTTCGGGACTATCTGAGGGTGATTAATAAACGAAGAATTACCGTTGGTACTTTTTTTCTCGTAACCATGATGATTGTGGTTATTATCACATTCACCGCAACGCCCATGTATCGGGCGGCCAATAAGGTTATGATTGAAAAAAACTCAGGAACGGCTCTGGGGCCTTCCCATCAATATATTCAATATGATCCTGAATTTCTCGAAACCCAGTACCAGGTAATCAAAAGCGGCGCCGTTGCAAAAAAAGTGGTGGCCTATCTGAATCCAGAGCAATTTTATGATCTGATGTTTCCTGAAAATAAAGAGGAGTCCTCTTCTTCCTCTTTCACACTCTGGGTAAAAAAAATAACCGCTTCCCTGAAATCCAGTATGGGCATAGACAAAACCTTTACAGAATCACAGGGGCCTTCAGAAAATGGGGACAGCCAGACACCCAAAAAAATTCCCCCGACCAAGGCAGAAATTCTGGAAACCGTGATCAGATCAGGAATTTCCGTTGAACCCCTCTCAAATTCCCGTGTGGTACAGCTTTCATTCTGGGCCAGTAATCCTGCTGTCGCGGCAAAAGTGGTCAATACCGTTGCCAAAGCATATATTGACGAACTCATGGAAATGCAAATGCAGGTATCAGGGTACAGCATTGGCTGGATGACCAAAAAGGCAGAAGTTCAGCGAAAAAAACTGGAAGAATCCGAACAGGCTCTGCATAACTACAAAAAGAAGCATGATATTATTACCATCGAAGATCGTTTGGCTGTGTTACCTGAAAGACTGTCAGATCTTTCCCGCAGCCTTACCCAGGCAGAAATCAGAAAAAAAGAACTGGCGTCCCTGTACGAACAGATCAAAAATACTCCAAAAAATCAATTGGAAACCATTTCCGACTTGATGAATGATGTGTCCATGGCCCCCCTGAACCAGGCCATTCTTGAAGCCGAACAAAAAATTTCCGAATTGTCAAAAAAATACGGGCCAAAACATCCCCGTATGATTACTGCAAATAACGAGCTTGCCGCCCTGAAAACAAAGAAAAAACAGCAGCTGGAAAAGGCGATTATGACCATTCAGAATGAATATCAATTAGCCCAATCCTATGAAAAGGGTTTGAAAGAACGTCTGGATCAAACCAAGTTTCAAACTGCCCAGCTGGGAGAAAAATCCATCCAGCTAAAGATTCTGAAAAGAAAGGTGGAAACCAACCGTTTTCTCTACGATGCCCTGGTAAAAACCATGAAAGAAAGAGGTATTACCGAACAAAACCAATCTGTTAATGTATGGGTGATTGAAAAGGCAAAAATCCCTGAATATCCGGCAAGTCCCAGAAAAAAACGAAATATCCTCCTGGGAATCATTCTGGGATTATTTGGCGGTATCGGCCTTGCCTTTTTTCTGGAATACCTGGATAACACCATCAAAACCCCGGAAGATGTGGAAGAAAAACTCAATATGCCTGTTATCGCAGCCATTGATAAACAGAAAATGGCTCCCGGACAAAGCATTGCTTCCCTGGTCATTGAAAATCCATCATCCCTGGTAGCTGAAAATTTCAAGGCCCTGAGAACCTCCCTGTTTCTTTCCTCTGCAGAAACTCCGCCCAAAATCATTATGGTAACGAGCATGACCCCTGGAGAAGGAAAATCTTCCATCAGTACAGGGCTTGCAGCGGTCATTGCCCAGGCAGGCAAAAAAGTATTGCTTATTGATGCAGACATGCGAAGACCAACCATACACAAGGTATTTGGTCTTGATCATACAACGGGACTCAGTTCCTTTTTGGCCGGGGTGGAAGATATTCCCAGAACACAATTAATCCATCGTTCCGTGGCATCCACAGCAACATTGGATGTCATGACAGCAGGGCCCATTCCGCCCAATCCATCGGAATTGTTAAGTTCTTATAAATTGAGAAAATTTATTCAAAAAGCATCCGTCATATACGATATTGTCATCGTTGATACCCCCCCGGTAGGAAGTGTGGCTGATCCTTTGATTATCAGCTCCTATGTGGACAAGGCTTTGATTGTCAGCTGGACAGGACAAACCACCTATGAGCTGCTTGGCAAAGGCCTGCGTCAATTAAAAGATGTTTCTGCCCCTGTATCAGGAATTGTGCTGAACCGATTCAGCGCAAAGAAAACCGGATACTATTATAACTACGGGGACTACTACTATACCTCTGACACCTGATGGGGATTTTTATGGCACGATTTGTCGTATTTTTTCTCATTATATTCTCTCCTTTGGCATTTGGGACAAAGGAACCCTGGTCTTATGCAGTAATGGAAATTTCCATTGCCCTGGGTCTTATTGCCCTGTCCGTTTCCCTGGCAAGAAAACACAGGAACCTGTATGGGACTCCAGGGCTGTTTTTTCTGATATTGTTCCAGGTATATATTCTATTGCAGATCATCCCGCTGCCAAGCCAGGTTGTTGCGTTTTTATCTCCCAAAGCCTTTTCCATCCATTCTGCCATTGATGAAATCACCCTGTCCAAAAGAGCCTGGATGACCCTTTCTGTCAATCCCTTTGCCACCCTTGTTCAATTTTTCCGCTATGGCAGTTATGCGGCTTTTTATGTATTGGCGGTACAAATTCTCACGAAAAAGAAAACCCTCAGACATATTGTCATTACCATTATTTTATTTGGCGGTCTGTTCTCTTTTTCTTCCATTCTCCAATTATACCTTGCCAGGGATATGGCCCTTTGGATACGACATACTCCCATCAACTCCATGGTCATGGGTTCCTATGCCAACCACAATCACTATGCAGGTCTTATGGAAATGATCTTTCCTGTTGTTCTGGGTATGTTTCTATATTACCGCCCAAGAATCAAGGGAAAGTCATTATTTCACAGTATCACGCAGATGTTCAGCCAGGAAAAGGCAAACATCCATATTTTAATGGGATTTTCTGCCATTTTAATCTTTGTATCCATATTCTTGAGCCTGTCCAGGGGAGGAATTATATCCACATGCCTTTCCCTTGTGGCATTTGGTTTCCTGGTCCGACAAAAATCTTCTGAAAAAAAGAGTAGTGTACTGATTATGGTCTGCCTGGTATTCATTTTCATCAGCCTCAACTGGTTTGGATGGGATCAGATGGTTGACCGCTTTTCCCTGCTGTCAGATGCCGATAAAGTGGCAAACCAGGGAAGGGCACAATTCTGGAAAGACAGCAAAAATATTATCCAGGATTTTCCTCTGACCGGTGCGGGCATGGGATGTTTTGAACACATATATCCTCCATACAAAACCCTGAATGATAATATGCAGCTCAAGCATGCCCACAATGATTATATCCAGCTGCTGGTAGAAGGCGGTATCATTGGATTTGGCATCATTACCCTGTTTATTCTTTCTCTGATTGCCAAAACCTATGGGCATTTCCGAAAACGAAAGGATGGATTTTCCATTTATTTGTATATTGGAAGCCTGACAGGAATGGTTGCCATTTTCTGCCATAGCTTTACCGACTTTAATCTCCAGGTAGGAGCCAATGGTCTATGGTTTTATTTCATGGCAGCCATGACCGTTTCCGCAGCCAATACCAATATGCACGGGCATGCTTCTCTTACAAGACTGCCCCAGGTGTCATCTTCCCTGAAGACCGGTTTATTTACAGGAAGTGCAGGAATCTTTTCCATTTGTATAACAATTTTTCAGATATGTACCCTTGCATCCAGTATGTATTTTTCCCATATCGGGAATCATATCATCACGACAAAGACTTCCTTTGCTGAATTAATCGAAATGAAAAAAATGGCTGGCCTTTCCACCAGATTCAATCCTGTCTGGGCACCACCCCAATATTCCAATGCCGTCATCTCCCTATGGAAACAGGAACCCTTGAAAGCCAAACAGCATTTTACGTCCTGTCTGCAACTGGATCCTTTAAATTCTAAATATCTGGCCAAATATGCAACCATGCTGCCCCGTATTAGCGCCGGAAAGAACCATTCCATCCAGGGAAAGGCATATCAGCTGGCAGCCCAATATACCCCCACTCTGCCCGTTTACAGCCTGCAATATGGTTCATGGCTCCTGGAAAATGGAGATATCTCCCAGGGGCTTGCACAAATGAAAAAAACCCTGCTGCTCAAGGATTCCTATACAGAAAAAGTCATGCAGGCAATGCTGCTGGCAAATGTGGACAAAGAAGAAATTCGCAAGGCCATACCCGACAATATGCCAAAACCTCTGCTTGCCTACGCCAGATTCTTATATGCTGTTGGAATGAAAAAAAACAGCGAACAGCTATATATGAAAATTCTTGAAACCCTGAAAACATCCCTGGAGCCAGATCGCTGGATGTATTATGATTTATATTATTTTTTCAGCAGAATCGGTAAATCCTCTTACGCCATGCAAAGCATTCTTACGGGCGAAAAAGCTCTTCCCAAGGATGTCCGCATAAAAATGATCCTTGCAGACACTTACAGGAAACAGGGGATTTTATTCAAGGCAAGGAAAAAATACCAGGAAGTTCTTTTGATTGACCCAAAAAACTACTGGGCGAAAAAGCACTTACAAACCATCATTGATCAGGATTCAGGATTTAGTCGTTGATATGCTTTTCCACGTATTGTGCCATGACTTCATGGATTTTCTGTGGAGGAGATACCTTAAAATAGTTTTCCACAACAACATGGCCGATTTCATGACAAACCACCCGGAGACGAGCGTTATTGGCGGAATAAAAGGCATGGTTTAAATGGGGGGAATAAAAGGCAATATAATCCACATCCACATTATAGATTTTCCGAAAAACATCCTTTACATGGGAAGGTTCAGGTACAATCGTGATGGAAAATTGTAAATCATTGGGGTACATATCAAGGGCTGCCATAGCCCGTTCAACAATGGCATCAATTTTTGCCGCAACTTCCTCTTCTATATTCTTTACCGGCTTGCGTTTTACCAGGGAGAGCAATCTGCCTCCCACATATAATTCCTTGTTAAAACGCTTCAGAATCGACCGGTTTGGGTAGGAAATTTTCGCATACCGGGAAACAATGGTCAGTCCCTGGGATGCTGGTTCCTGTGGTTCCTGGGCCCAGCCCCCCTGTCCGTAAAAAAGAATGCAGCAGCCAACCAGAAAGCTCCCCAGATACACAATACGGCCCTTGAGCAGATCATATGGTCCCGTCTGGAATTGAAATACAAGGGAAAGGGAAAAATTATGCCCTGTAATCTTCTTCAAAAATATAGCCATGCAATACGTTTTCAACCCCTTGCTGTCCCTGCTTGATGGATTCGATGAGCGTCTTGATTTCAGGCGTCATGGACGTTCCCTCATCCAGGGATGCCACAAGCTGTCTTACTGACACGGCAACCTGGGAGTTGGATTCCTGAATCAGGGAAAAATCCCTTGAAATCATACTGTTAAACTCATTCATTTTTTTCGCAAGTTCCTTGCCCTCATCTTTTTTTCGTAAGACAATGGGTTTTGAAAAATCTCCCCGATTCATATCATCCAGCATCTTTTCAAATCGGTAAAAAGGGCCTGCCACCCGATGACTCAACCTCAGGGTAATCATACAGATGGCAAGTCCGCCCAGCACAATAAACAGCCATTGGGTACTTAATATTTTCCGAAACAAAATCCCCGGAGTCGTCCCCAGCTGCAACTGATAATCTTCATATACAATGGACAGGGTACTGGAAGAAAAAATGCTGAAAATTCCAATAAACAGGATACTTCCCAGGGCAAGCAAAATAAAATACTGAAAAATCAGCTTTCCTTGCAAATCTTTGTTAATAAAATAAATTTTTCTCTTATACTTTGTATTAGGACTCATCTTCCCTCCATATTGTGGCTTTTTTTCTTAATTGCTGAATCCATACATCCATTGTCTGATTTTTCTTCTGATCCCGCAAGAAAAATTGAATTTCTTCATCCGAAGGCTGTTCATACAATTTTGATTCCATGGGAACAACATCTGCCACTTCATATACCCACACCCCGGTTTCAAAAGAGAATGGTGCAGAAACCCCGCCCTTTCCCAAGGAAAACACCATAAATCTGAGATGATCGGGTAAATCCAGAAAATCACTTTCGATTGTTTCTTCATGTAGTACCGGAGAGCCTTTCCGAGCAGAGCCTTCATCCTTATATGTGCGGCTGACAATTACCACATGGGTCTTGGAAAGGGCTTTGTATTTTTCAATTTCCTTTTGACTGGAATGAATATTGGCCGCCTTGTCCTGCCTGTCCATGAGAATCTTGATCAAGGACTGTTCATAATAATTCTGGACAGCACGGCGAAAGGATTCCTCTTTATTAATCTCCTGCCGAACCGCCTCCTGAATCAATAATTGCCGGGTAATCAACTGATCCAGATTTTCCTCGTAAGCCCCCCTGTAAGATTGGGATTCGAGCATTTCATCCAATTGCGCCCGGCTGATGACCTGATCGTTAATGACAAGGGCAGGTTTGGAAATTTCCACTTTCCCGCTGAACAAGGTGTACATGGCCCATGCCGAAAACACCACCATAATTCCTGCGATATAATATAAATATTTCATAAATATAATATCCTACATCTATTCATATTCTTCATAGAGAGTTCCTTTACAATCTGAAAAACAACAGATCTCATTATACTCCATTGTTCTGGACACCATCACGAATCAAACGACCGATATTCCGCTCCACCTGCACACATCTGTCATCATAAAGGCGTATCATCTGATAATCCTTTGCATTGGTAATTTCAAGTTCAGGAAAACCATTGTCCGCAAGCCATTTTTGAATCAAAGGCAATTGATCAGGATCGCATGCCCTGGCAGTAAAAATTTTTACCCGCATCTGGCTGTTAATCATCTTTTGTACCAGATCCACCATTGCAGGGACTGGTTCTCCGATAAAATCAAGTCCTTTCCCCGGCTCATGTCTGGCAAGGGTACCATCAAGATCCACCCCAATCCAGGGAGCAAGCAATGAATCCGAATTATCAGGATCCTCATAATCCCATTGATTGGATCTTGGCCCATCCTCATCACGGGAAATGGAGTATTCCCGTTCCATTTCCTGCTTTGCCTTTTGAAAATATTTTTTAATCTTGTCAAACATATCTCACACTATACACCTTGCTTCATAATATGGACAGGAATAAATGACATTCCCCTAGCATGAATGATTTTTCTGTCCCATAAATTTTTTCCCCTGAAAGGAATTTTTTTCTTCCAGGGACTTTTGAATCAGATTAAAGGTTTCCCGGTATCTTCCTGCCCAACCCGGCGCCCGGAGTTCCTCAATATGGGGATCTCCTGTGATACGCTGAATGACCATATTCTCCGGCAGCCGTTCAATAAATTCACAGACCATATCCACATATTGCTCCTGGGTCAGGCATTGATACTGCCCGGCAAGATATAAATCATCCAGCATCGTTCCTTTTACCACATACAAAAGATGGAGTTTAATGCCATCAATCCCACTATTTGCAAGGATATTGGCTGTTTCCATCATCATGTTCCGATCTTCTCCCGGAAGCCCTAAAATCACATGGGCGCACACATAAATTCCCCGTCCCCTGGTCAGGGCAAGGGCATCTGAAAAATCCTTATAGGAATGCCCGCGGTTGATTCGTGATAAGGTACTATCATGGACGGATTGCAAACCATATTCCAGCCATACCAGATAATTATCCACATAGGACTGGATGAGATTTAATTTTTCCTCATCAATGCAATCGGGTCTTGTTCCAATGGCAAGCCCCACGACCCCATCGCAGGAAACGGCCTGATCATAAAGGGACTTCATATGAGAACATGAGGTATAAGTATTGCTGAAAGACTGAAAATAGGCTAAAAATTTCTTTGCCTTATATTTTTTTATGGCACCAATCTTGCCGGCCTCAATCTGCTCTTTTACGGACAATCCCCGCGCAGATGCCTGGGTACCGGAACCCTTGTCATTACAATAAATACAGCCTCCCGTTGACAGCACCCCATCCCGATTGGGGCAGGTAAGCCCTGCATCCACGGCAATCTTTTGTACCCGCTGACCAAAAATTTCTCGCAAATGGGCATTATAATCTCTATAGCGTTTCTTCATAATCCATACTATATTCACAACTAAAGCGACCATAGTAAATGATTTATTGACAGAAATCAAATATCAATGATACTATACATATATAGCAGCTTCATAATAACTCTTGCAGACAAAAGATATTGCTGTACAAAAATTTTCCTCTTCTTTGCATAACACTTTAATATAAAAACAGCTTTATTATGATATGACCCAAAAAAGAGAGTCCTCCATAACATTTTTGCAACAGGCAATGTATTCGCCCTCTCCCCCGTCCCATTCCCAACTGCCCGATGGGATTGACGAACAAACCATTGATTTATATCAAGACATGCTTTCTTTGAGAAGTTTTATCAAAGCCCTTGGTGAAGGGAATTTATCCGCCAAATTACCCATTAAAGGCTATCTTGCAGGAATCCTCAAGGCCCAGCAGGCAAATTTACGGCATATGACATGGCAAACCCAAAGGATTGCCGAAGGCGACTTCAACCAGCATATTGACTTTCTTGGTGATTTTTCAACAGCCTTCAATAAAATGACCGTACAGCTCAAAGAAGCCCGCCAGGCCTTGAGCAAAAGTGAAGCCCATTACCGCAAACTTACCGAGACCATGCTGGATGTTATATGTACCATAGACAGAAAGACATGGCGTGCTTCTTTTTTCAGCCCCTCCATCATGCGCCTTGCAGGCTACACCCCTGAAGAAGCCATGAACATGCCCCTCCGGGATCTTTTCAGCAAAAAATCTGCCCGACATATCTCCCGAATCATTGAAAAACATCTTTCAAATTTCACCGAAGGCAAAAGAAAAACAGATGATTCCTGCACCCTGGAAGCACAACTCAAAAAAAAGGACAACGCTCTGGTCTGGACAGAAATCATCGTTCATTTTATATGGGATACCCATACAGAAGACGTATTCATGAATGCCGTAATCAGAGACATTACCAAACGAAAACAGATGCAGGACAAACTGGAAATCCAGGCAAGCATGGACGATCTGACCGGAATTGCCAACCGCCGTTATTTTCTTTCCTGTGCAGAAAAACAGATCCACCAAAGCCAAACATCAGGCGCTCCCATGTGTTTTCTCATGATGGACATTGACCATTTTAAAAAAGTCAATGACACCTACGGGCATAGTGTTGGCGACACAATGCTCCAAATTGTCTCCAGCACCTGCCAGCAGGCATTGCGATCAACGGACAAAATAGGAAGGCTCGGCGGAGAAGAATTTGGCGTATTCATGCCAGATACGGATATTGCACAAGGAACAAACGTTGCTGAACGTATCCGAAAAAAAGTGGAACAAGAGGCTCGTGTTACATATTGTGGTGCTGAGATTCAAACAACCATCAGCATCGGCATTGCAGAACTATATGCAGATAAAGACACGTTGCACTCTATTCTGATTCGGGCAGATAATGCCTTATACACAGCAAAATCAAACGGAAGAAATCAGATCAGCCATTCTTCTGAAATGGTTGAAATTAATGAATGTCCCTCTCCGTGGGGTATTCCTGGTAACAACGAAGCAGAATCTGAAACCCCGTAAAACCAATCCATTCAAAAAAACAAACAGACAACGAAAAGGAATCATTATGGAAGACAAACGAAAATACAAATTTTCCTGGGATCTTATCGGAGATATTGAATTGGGCCGTCCAAACCTTGGCCCCACCACCCGCATTGAGGTATATCGCCTTATGCAGTTTATGTTTCGGGATGTTTTGGAAGAAAATTTCGGCACAGAAAAAACCGACGAACTTTTCTATACTGCTGGGAAAAAAGCTGGCCAGGAAATTTACAAACAATTTTGCCAGGATGCCGAAGATTTAAACTCCTTTATCGGTATTTTACAAAAATTTCTGAAAGATATGGGCATTGGTATCCTGCGCGTGGAATCCGCTGATGAACAAAATGGTTCCTTTGTGATTACCGTTGCCGAAGATCTGGACTGCTCAGGACTGCCGGAACTGGACTATGAAATCTGCACCTTTGATGAAGGTTTTATCAGCGGACTCATGGAAAGCTTTACCGGAAAACCTTTCAAGGTAAAAGAAATTGACTGCTGGTGTACAGGGGACAGAACCTGCCGTTTTTCCGCAAATGTGGTAGAAGCTCCCTGATCTTTCTGCTTCATCTATGAACTCATCATATTCTCCCCAATACCAGGTCATTGTCATTGGTGCAGGACATGCTGGATGCGAAGCCGCCCTTGCTTCTGCCCGCATGGGCTGTTCCACCCTGCTTTTGACCATTGATATGGACAAAATTGCTGCCATGCCCTGCAGCCCTTCCATTGGAGGAACTGCCAAAGGACAACTCGTCAAAGAGATAGATGCCCTTGGCGGAGCTATGGCAAAGATCACAGACTCCTGCGCCATCCAGTACCGTACCCTGAACACCCGCAAAGGCCCTGCGGTTCACTCTACCCGTACCCAGAATGATAAATTCCTGTACTCACACAACATGAAAGCATTGCTGGAAAAAAGCCCGAATCTGGAATTAAAACAGGGAATGGCAGAAAAACTGCTTGTGGAAAACCATCAGGTCAAAGGGGTTATGGATCATACCGGTTACACATACCAGGCCGCAAGTGTCGTCATTGCCACGGGTACCTTTTTACGGGGAACCATTCACATTGGTTCGTCCAGAATCCAGGCAGGCAGAGCAGGAGAATTTGCCTCCATTGGTCTGGCAGAACAACTCCAGGAACTTGGACTTCCCACGGGACGAATGAAAACCGGAACTCCTCCAAGGCTCCATGCAGATTCCATTGATTTTGAACAATTCAGACGCCACGAATCAGACCATACCATCCGTCCATTTTCCTATACCCACACCACAGAGGATATTACCACCCCCATGCTGCCAAGTTTCATGGGCAACACCAATGCCAAAACCCATGAAATTGTAAGGAAAAACCTTGCCTTTTCCGCCCTGTACGGAGGGCATATCAAAGGCCAGTCCGCCAGATACTGCCCTTCTTTTGAAGACAAAATTGTAAAATTCCCGGATCGGGACAGCCACCATATCATCCTTGAATATGAGGGGCTCAATACCAGGGAAATTTACGCATCCGGTCTTGGCAACAGCCTGCCCTTAGAAATCCAGTATCAGGTCGTGCGTTCTGTCAAGGGACTGGAACAGGCAAAAATCATGCGGCCTGCCTATGCCATTGAGTACGACTACATCAATCCCACGGCCCTTTTGCCCACCCTGGAAACCAAAAACCTTCAGGGCCTTTTTCTGGCAGGACAGATCAACGGGACATCAGGCTATGAGGAAGCAGGTGCCCAGGGCCTTTGGGCGGGTGTAAATGCCGCAGCAAAAGTGCAGAACATGCCAGCCTTTGTCCTTGACCGGTCCCAGGCATACATGGGGGTCATGATAGACGACCTTGTTACCAAAGGGACATTGGAACCCTACCGGATGTTTACCTCCCGTGCAGAATACCGGCTCCTGCTCAGGGAAGACAATGCGGATCTCCGGTTGGCCGAAATGGCCTGGGAATACCGTCTCATTGAAAAAGACCGCCTGGAATTTGCCCGAAACATAGCATCCCAGACCCAAAAGGAAATCCAGCGGATACAATCTGCCATCATCAAACCAGAGCCTCAGATCAACGAATTTCTTGCATCCCGTAACTCCAACCCCATTACCACGGGAGTCAAGCTGGATCAGCTTCTGAAACGGGCAGAGCTTTCCTACAAGGAGCTTGCAGAAATCTGCCCTCCAGAAAACCCGATACATTGGCGGGCAGCCGAACAGGCACAGATTCATATCAAATATGAAGGATATATCCAGCGCCAGCAAAAGGAAATCAAAAAATTCAAGCATCTGGAAAAAATCCGAATCCCGGAGGATTTTGATTATGAAAAAGTACACGGGCTTTCCAATGAGATCCGGCAAAAACTCACGGCCATACGGCCTGCCGGACTTGGCCAGGCATCCAGAATCGACGGCATGACCCCTGCGGCCATATCCGTACTCATGCTGGCCATTAACGTACACCAACAGACCAATTCTTGACGCCCCTGTTTTTGCCCTTATATTATTCCATGCAATGAGAAATTTTCCCGGGGATGTCCCACAACAAAAAAATCAACAGAACTTGGATACAGACAGCAAAAAATTACATGGGAATAACACAAGAAAATGGCTGACGATTATTACAAAATACTGGGCATAGATAAAACCGCCTCTGCTGCGGAAATTAAAAAAGCCTACCGCAAACTTGCCCTGCAATACCATCCTGACAAAACCAAGGGAGATAAATCCCTGGAGGAAAAATTCAAGAAAATCAGCGAAGCGTATGCGGTTTTGAGCAATGCGGAAAAAAAGCAGCAATATGACACATACGGGTCTTCAGATTTCCAGCAGCGGTTCTCCCAGGAAGATATTTTCCGTAATTTCAACATGAACGACATTTTCAAAGAATTTGGATTCGGCTCAGGAGGATTTTCCGCATCTTTTGGACAAAACCCTCATATGAGAGGAGGATTTTCCAATATGGGAGGGGGATTTTCCACACACAGGCGCCCTGCCCCGACCCCTGGAAAAAATATAGAATACGAACTGCCCCTGACCCTGGAAGAATTATTCCAGGGATGCAAAAAAACCATTACCATCCAGCAGCAGGGAGTGGCAAAGGCGGTGGAAGTCAATATCCCCAAGGGATTAACCGCGGGGAAAAAAATCCGCCTTGCCGGGAAAGGTTCTCCCGGATCAAACGGAGGCCCTGACGGCCATTTATACATTACATCCCAGCCAGTTACCCCTCCGGGAATATCCATAAAAGGCAATGATATTTTTATATCAAAAGAAGTTACCCTGTCCCAGGCTCTGTTGGGAGATAAAATTGACATTGAGACGCCAGAAGGCAAGGCCATGAGCCTGAATCTTCCTGCCGGAACCAACAACAAGGCAAAAATGCGGTTGTCAGGTCAGGGAATCCCTGATATGAAAGGAAATGGCTTTGGAGATCTGTTTGTTGTCATTCACTTTTCCATGCCCAAAAAACTGACCAGGAAACAAAAACGCCTGATAGAACAGCTAAAAGAAACAGGATTATAAAAAATCTTTTTACCATAATACGTTACAATACAATTAATACCTATGACCAAATTGATTCCCCGCATAACTGAACAGGAAATACAAGCCCGAATCGCTGAAATGGGTCGGCAGATTGCTCTGGATTACAAGGACAAAGACCTTGTAATAATTGGAATTTTGAAGGGTTCCTTTATATTTCTGGCAGATCTCATCCGCCAGATTCCCATTGACCATGATGTGGATTTCATGGGAGCTTCTTCATACGAAGGCCAGGAATCTACGGGGCAAATTGTATTTACCAAACAGCCGGATCTTGCATTGAAAAATCGAGATGTTCTTCTTGTGGAAGATATTGTGGATACGGGCAGAACTCTAATGAAAATTACCGAATTTATTACATTATTAAACCCAAGATCCCTCAAACTATGCGCCCTGATCAACAAACAGGAACGCAGACAGATGCATATTGATGTGTCCTATTCCGGCTTTTTCCTCAACGATGGATTTATTGTGGGCTATGGCCTTGATTACAATGAAAAATACAGGAACCTGCCTGCGATTTATGATCTGAAAATATAGCAAGGAGACGTTACTGTGATCCTCACCTGTAAAAAATGCAAGACCCGTTTTCATCTGGAATCCTCTGAGTTGAATCCCGGCGGTTCAAAAGTCCGGTGCAGCAAATGCAAGCATATTTTCGTGGCATATCCTGACAGGGACTCCATTGATCCTGAAATCTTTGAGGATATTTTTGACGTTCCCCGGCAGGAGAGTTCTCCTGCTGCAGAACCCAAAAAAGAGGCTCCCGCAAAGACTTCCGAACCATCAACAACAAAGGAATCTTCCGGCAAAGATTCTAGTGAGCTGCCTGACTTCTCCCGCTACGAAGAAATTCTTGACCAGCCTGCCAGACCCGAACCCGATATCCTGTCTCCAGATGAAAGGACAGCACTTAGAGATCCAGAAGAACACCCAGAACCTCCCTCTGACACCAAAAAAACAGAACCAAAACCTGAACCGCCCAAAATACAGCCAAACGTGCCCAGGCGTCCTGTTGCCAGGGGCATACCTTCCCCCAATCCACCCCAATTCAAGACAAGACCATCCCAAAAGGTCAAACAAAAAAAACCTCTGGGAGCAAGACTTTCCATCATTCTGCTTGTGGTGGTGTTTTTGACATCGGCCTGTGCCTACATTGCAAGCCTTGCCCTGGGATATAAAATTCCCTGGCTCTCCGAAAAAAAACTGCCTTTCGTGGAAAAACTCATATCCGGTGAAGATGAGCAAACCATCATGGAGGAGACTCCAATGGTGAGTCAGGCAGAATTATCCAGCCGGTTTATCTCCAATGAAACCGCCGGAGAATTATTCGTTATTACCGGAATTGTAAAAAATCCAGCGTCCATTGCATACCAGCATATCCAGGTAAAAGGAACTTTATTGGCAAAAGATCAAAGCAAGGTCGTTACCAAAAGAGGATTTTGCGGAAATATCGTTTCCCCGGAAATGCTGAAGACCGCCCCTTTGAGCGAAATAAACAATCTGCTGGCCATAAAGACGGGAATGAACGGGAATAATACCAATCTTCGTCCCAATGCCACCGTTCCGTTTATGCTGGTGTTTTCCGATCTTTCCGAGACCCTGTCAAATTTTACAGTAGAAGTGGAAGGATTTGAAAAAGTCCCCAGTCCATAGATGATGGCCCAAATCCACCGCCTAATTTTATAACGGCCACGGGCCGATCTGGTCTATCCATGACCAGACTCAGCCCACAACCAAGAATGAAAGTATTTAAGTAAGTTATAGATACTTTCATATAAACCTTTTGATCTCCATTTCGTTTCGCTAATTTCCTGGCCACCAGCAGGATGCCAGATGCAAGGCGCAGAGGCCGCAGGGCCTGAGGCGTATTAGACATACGCCGCAGGGCAATGCGGACGAATGCAACGCCGCAGGTGGCATTTTG
>PDWI01004558.1_pt1 | contig 18517 bp, 18 predicted proteins | sample 1430891 | NCBI WGS metagenome assembly PDWI01 (sample SAMN01162508, study PRJNA174530) | Oral metagenome, whole genome shotgun sequencing project. | biome: Marine environment; feature: Marine mammal; material: Swab sample of the gingival sulcus; isolation source: swab sample of gingival sulcus...
TTTAATCGGCGACATAGGCGACTAGAAGTGGAGGTGCAACAATATGTCCAAAATTAGAATTTACGAACTGGCCAAAGAAGTAAAGGTTTCATCCAAGGTGTTACTCGAAATCATACACGACATGGGGATTGAAGCGCATAATCACATGGCCGGATTAGACAGTAGCGATGTCGAACGCATCAAATACGCTGTCGCAAAATTGCAGCCTCAGTTGAAGAAAAAGAAGAAAAAGCCGGTAGAAAAAGACGCTCCAGTGAGTAAGCGCGGCGATCGACAAAACACTGTAAAAGAAGTCGGCGCGACAGCGGCGAAAGCGAAAAAGAAAAAATCGAAAATGATCGTCAAAAAAATTATTTCAGATGATTTGGTGTTGGTCGAAGTCGATGGCGAAACCAAGCTGATGCGCCGTAAAAAGAAGACTAAGTCTAGTAAGAAGGCAGCGCAAACGACTAAAGTGAGCGAAGTGGTAGATGGCGAATCGGCTGCAAAAACTGTAGAGCATCAACCGACTACAGAACAGAGCACGAGCGAGCTACCGCCTAGTCCCGCGCAACCGACGAGCATTACTGAAAAGCAAAATGCGTCCGTTCAAAGCGGCGCGCCGCAAGGCGGGAGCGAAAGCTCGGAAACTGTAAAAGCGAGTGAACAGAAGGCGGCGTCTAAGCCACAGCAGACAGCTGATAAGCCTAAAAAAGACAAAGCCGAGCGTGCAGCCGATGGCGCTAAACGAGAAAGGGGCCACGAATCGGCGGGCGAAGAAAAGAGCAATAGAAAATCTAAAAAGAAAAAGACAGATAAGAAGAAAAGTGATGATGACGCCGATGCAGAGCAGTTCACTTCCAGAAAGAAGAAGAAAAAGAATCGTAAAAAACGCGACGAATCGCAGTCGCAACGGCAGGACGGGGTAAAGAAAACCTTGTCTATGCAAAAGAAAACGCGCAAGAAAAAGCAAAAGAAGAAAAAGGATCACGAAGAAGAAATGGTAGAAGAAATTATTGAAAACAGTGCAATTTTGTTGCCTGAGAGAACGACAGTCGGCGAATTTGCCAAGATGATCGACAAGGCGCCCAACGAAGTTATCTTAAAATTGATGAACCTCGGCGTGATGGCTGCAATCAATCAATACGTCGACTTTGAAACTATGGAATTAATCGCCGAAGATTTCGACATTGCGGTGGAACGCAAGCCGGAGGAAATCGATGCGGCAGTACAGGATTACGACTTCGAAGACAAAGAGGAAGATCTGGTACACCGCGCGCCGGTCGTCACCGTCATGGGGCACGTCGACCACGGCAAGACTTCATTGCTCGACGCGATTCGTTCGACCAGCGTTACTAGCGGAGAAGCCGGTGGCATCACGCAACATATCGGCGCCTCAGAAGTCAATATACACGGTCAAAAAATTGTGTTTCTGGATACGCCGGGTCACGAGGCTTTTACTTCGCTGAGGGCGCGCGGCGCACAAGTGACTGACATCGCAGTCTTGGTCGTAGCCGCCGACGACGGCGTCATGCCACAGACCATCGAGGCAATCGATCACGCCAGAGCGGCCGACGTGCCAATTATCGTCGCCGTCAATAAAATAGACAAGGCCGGCGCCAATCCTGATCGCGTCAAACAGGAATTATCGGAACAGGGCGTCATCGTAGAAGACTGGGGTGGCGATACAGTTTGCGTACACGTTTCAGCACTCAAAAACGAGAACATCGACCAGTTGTTGGAAATGATTTTATTGGTCGCTGAAATGCGCGACTTAAGAGCCAACCCAAATCGCAACGCCGTCGGCATCGTCGTCGAAGCAAATCTCGATAAGGGCAAGGGCGCCGTCGCAACGGTGTTAGTACAAAATGGACAATTGGCAGTTGGTGACCCGTTTGTTTGTGGAACGACTTACGGCCGCGTACGCGCCATGTACAACAGCAAGGGCAAACGCGTCAAGAAGGTCGGGCCTTCAACCGCCGTCGAAGTCATCGGCATCAATGACGTACCGGTCGCCGGCGACAAGTTTTTTGCGATCGACTCCGATAAAGAGGCTAAACAAATCGCCGAAAATAGGGCGCTTGAAATAAAGCGCGAAGAATTAGAACGGGCCGGCGGTCACGTTTCTCTGGAAGATATTTTCAATCAAATTCAAGCCGGCAAAATGAAAGAGTTGAACTTGATCGTCAAAGCCGATGCGCACGGTTCGTTAGAGGCGCTAAAGGGCTCTCTTCTAAAGCTCAATAACGACGAGGTTAAGATTAACATTCAACACGCCAACATCGGCGCCATTACCGAGTCCGACATCATGTTGGCGACGGCATCGAATACGATTGTACTCGGTTTTAACGTCAGACCGTCGTCGACGGTTATTGCGATGGCCAAAAAGGAAAATGTTGAAATTAAGACCTATCGCATTATTTACGAACTATTGCACGATATCGAGGCGGCTATCAAAGGCATGCTCGACCCCGAATTCGAAGAAGTACAACTCGGCGAAGTTGAAGTGCGCGCGACCTTTAAGGTTCCAAACGTCGGCACGATTGCCGGCGGTTATGTGCTGAGCGGCAAAGTGCTCAGAAATAGCAAAGTGAGATTGCTCAGAGAGGGCGTTATCGTACACGAAGGCGAACTGTCGTCACTCAAACGCTTCAAAGACGACGTCAAAGAAGTCGCCACAGGTTATGAATGCGGTATTGGCATTGCCAACTTCAACGATTTAAAAGAAGGCGATATCATCGAGGCCTATCAAATCGTCGAAAAAGTAAGGAAGTAAGCTATGAAATACAGCAGAACGCTTAGAATTTCGGAAGAAATAAAAAAAATAGTCAGTCAATTGATACGCACTGAAATTAAAGATCCTAGGCTCTCGCCGTTTACTAGCATTACCAGAGTGGAAACGACCAGCGACTTGCAAATAGCCAATATTTACGTCAGTGTAATCACTGGCGACTTGGCTGAAACGATCGTTGGACTCAATAGCGCCAAGGGATTTATCAGAAGGGAAATCGGTCGAAAATTAAAATTGCGTCATACGCCAGAGCCGCTTTTTAAGCCCGATCAATCGATTGCCGAGAGCATTCGCATGTCAAAGTTAATCGACGAAGTTACCAAAAAGGATAATTGCAATGATTAAAGAAACGGCTGACGCGCTGTTATCGTTGAGCGGCAACAGCCTAATTTTACCACATATTTCACCGGACGGCGACACAATTGGTTCAACGGTCGCAATGTATCACGCATTAAAGCGCTTGGGAAAATCGGTCTATTTGATTAACGACGACAGAATAGCGGATGATTTTGCCTTTCTGGCCGACGGCATCGCCATCAGTAGCGAACAATTTAAGGCCTTGAACTGTAGCTACCAAAACGTGATTAGCATCGATGCCTCCGATGTCGAACGGCTGGGTGACCGCGCCGAGCTTTTAATAGACAAATGCGTTATAAACATCGATCACCATCGCACGAACTCAATGTTTGGCACGCTCAACTGCGTCGATCAGAATGCAGCGGCAGCGGGCGAAGTCGTCTTTAGAGTGTTAAAGCAAATGAACGTCGCGCTGACCCCGCAAATAGCCGAGGCGCTATACGTCGCCATCGTTACCGACACGGGCAGTTTTAAATACGGCAGTACGACATCTGATACAATGCGCATTGCGGCAGAATTATTCGACGTTCCATTTGATCGCGAACGCGTCGTGGCGCAATTGTACTACAATATTCGTCGCGAAAAAATGAATTTACACATACACGCCCTGCAGCGGACAACGTACTATTGCGATGGTCGCATTGCATTGTGCTATCTTTCCTTAGACGATTTTAAAAAGTACAATGCGCTACAGGAATACAGCGAAGGACTCGTCGAGAACGTTCGCAACATCAGCGGCGTCGAAGTCGTCGTATTCTTAAAACAGAAGTTGGAAGACGAAATCAAGTTCTCAATGCGTTCAATTGGCGACATAGACGTTTCGGCCATTGCCTTTGAGCACGGCGGCGGCGGTCATAAAAACGCCGCCGGTTTCTCGCTCAAAGCATCGCTCGACGAAGCGCTACACTACAGCAAAACCAAATTGCTTGAGGAGATTGCAAAGTGCATGGGTTTATAGTGGTCGACAAGCCCGCCGCAATGACCTCAGCTGCCGTCGTCGCGCGGGTCAAAAAAATATTGCCCCCTAAAACTAAAATTGGTCACACTGGCACACTCGACCCCAATGTGACTGGCGTATTGCCGATCGCATTGGGCAAGGCCACTAAGACGATTGCCTTTATGCAAGACGAACGCAAGTGCTATCGCTGTACAATGCGCTTTGGCCTGCGCACTGACAGCGCCGATATCTGGGGCAATGAGCTGGAAAGCCTGTCAGTCGAACCATTTGCAATGGAGCAGATCGATGACGCGCTGTGCGCAATGACGGGAAAATTGATGCAGGTTCCGCCAATGTATTCGGCGGCGAAACTGAATGGCAAGCGATTATATCAATTGGCGCGCAGCGGACAGGTTGTCGAGCGGCGCGCCAAACCAATTGAGATATTTTCCTACGGCGACGTCGAGTACAATCATCCCGAACTCAGTTTTACGGTAGCTTGCTCGCGCGGTACTTATGTGCGCACGCTATGCGAAGACATTGCCGCAGCACTTGATTGCATTGCGACGATGACGAGTCTCTGTCGCCTTGCGTCGGGGCCTTTTAAACTGGCCGACGGCGTTGCACTTGAACAACTAAGCGCTGACAATGTCGCCGATCGATTGCTACCGGTAGAGTTTTTATTTGGCGATTATCCGCCGATAAATGTCGATTTTAGACACGCCAAACATCTACTTAACGGCGTCAAGGTAGATTTGCGGCGCTTTACTAACCAGTCGCAAAGCGTAGACGGGCAGCGCTTTGCTGTATATTACAAACAACTGTTTATCGGCCTCGCCGAAAATCGGCAGACGACGATTAAATTTATGAAAGCATTTATCGATATAGCGACACTTGAGGCAAATCAATGAAATTATTTACAACGCGCAGACACAATTGTCTGATTGACGGTTCGGCAGTCGCCTTGGGCACGTTTGACGGCATGCACAAAGGCCATTTAGCGGTCATCAACACTATGTTGAAACAGGGCAAAGAATGCAATTACAACAAAGTTGTCTTTACGTTTTCAGATATTCCCAAGCACGTCTACAAATCGCGCACTTCAAAGATCATGTCAAATGATGAAAAATTGCAATGGCTCGAACAAATGGGGGTCGACATCGTCGTTTCGTTGCCGTTTGACGAACGCATTAAGACGCTTTCACACACTAAATTTCTCGATTATATACTGACTGAATTAAACGCAAAGTTAATCGTCGTCGGCGAGAATTTCAAGTTTGGCAAAGCTGCACTCGGCACTGCTCAGTGGTTAAAAGAAATGACCGAGCAGCGCGATTACGACTGCATAATTACGCCGACGGTGGCACTGGATGGCGAGGTGATCAGCTCGACCCGAATTCGACAACTGCTGATTGACGGCGAAATCGAAGCCGCCAATAAAAGGCTGGGGCGCAAGCACTTTGTCAGCGGCATCGTCAAGCCGGGCAAAAAAGTAGGTGCTAAATTGGGTTTTGCAACGGCGAATTTAACAATTGGCAACCATATGACCAATATTAAACCGGGCGTCTACATAACGGAAACGCTGATTGACGGAAAGCTTTATAAGAGCGTCAGCAACGTCGGTTACAATCCGACATTTGAGCAAGACGACTTCAATTTAGAAACCCACATTCTAGACTTTGACAGCCAATTATACGGCGCAAAGATTTCAGTTTATTTTATAAGGCGGCTACGCGACGAATTGAAATTTGACGACATGTCTGCGCTAATCGCACAGATCAAAAGCGATATTTGTAGTACTCGCAAGTATTTTGCTGAATTGACAAGCGATTAAATGCGCATATCTATAAATCGCCCTTTACATTTGTACAGTTATCCTATATAATAGTTTAGTCGACTATCGCTGGGTTATGCAACACTCCGCTGTATTACCCGGGATATGTTAAGTTTGAGAACATTGGAGGAAGAAAATGATCACTAAAGAAAAAAAGCTGGAAATCGTCAAAGAATTTGGCGCAAACGAAGGCGATACCGGTTCACCGGAAGTACAAGTCGCCATCTTAACTTATCGCATTAATGATTTGACAGAGCACTTAAAAGAGCACCACAAAGATCACCATTCTAGACGCGGTCTGTTAAAAATGGTCGGTCACAGAAGAAATCTGTTAAATTACATGAAGCGTAAGGATATCGAGCGCTATCGTGCTGTTATTGCCAAATTAGGACTCAGAAAATAATTCTAGAAGGTGGAGGGGGTGCAAATCTCCTCTTTTTATATTCCCGTAAATCGAAATTGATGCAATTTTGTGTTGCGTTGTGAATATTGTCGCTTTTATTGGGGTAAACATAAGTTTGGATATTGAGTGGTAGAATCGCAATATTGCGCAGCTTACGAAACTTTTTACACACTGTGTAACGATTTTCGTAAACTGCGCACATCATAGCAAGAGGTGCTTGCATTAAGGTTGTGATATCTGCCCAAGACGAGGAGGAACAATGCAAGGATATCAGAGAACAGTAAAACAGTATGAAACGACAATTGCCGGTAGACCCTTGAAGGTCGAAATTGGCAAAATGGTCAATTTGGCAAACGGCTCCTGTATGGTCAGCTACGGCGATACGGTCGTAATGGTTGCGGCGACGGCGTCGTCTAAGCCGAAAGAGGGGATTGACTTTTTCCCGCTGTCAATTGATTTTGAGGAAAAACTTTACTCAGTCGGTAAAATACCGGGTGGTTTTATCAAGCGCGAAGGCCGTCCGTCGGAAAAGGCGACGCTTACGGCGCGCTTAATCGACCGTCCGATTCGCCCGCTGTTTCCGGATGGCTACTTCCACGAAGTGCAAGTCGTCGCACAAGTCTTGTCGGTAGAACAGGACAATACGCCGGATACGGTTGCAATGATTGGCGCGTCGATTGCCTTGACAATTTCCGACATTCCGTTTGACGGCCCCATCGCCGGCGTAACGGTCGGTTATGTAGACGGCCAATACGTGATTAACCCAACTGTCGAGCAAAGTGCCAAATCCGACCTTCACTTGGTCGTCGCCGGTACGAAGGACGCCATTAACATGGTTGAGGCCGGCGCCAATGTATTGCCTGAGTCGGTAATGCTCAACGCGCTCTTAACTGGACACGACGAAATAGAGAAGATAGTCGATTTTATCGAACAAATTAAAGCTGATTGCGGCAAGGAAAAACAAATCGTAGAGCCGGTGGCAGTCAACCAAGCGCTGGTCGACGACATAGAAAGCTACGCCGCAAAGATGGATGAACTGGTGCGCATCGCCGGCAAAAAAGAGCGCAATAAGGCGATTGACGCTTTAAAAGACAGTATAATAGAAGATTTAATTGAAAAATATCCGGACGACGAAGGCGCTTTCAAGGGATTGCTTAAAAAGCTCGAAAAGCGCGTCATGCGCACGATGGTATTGAACGAAAAGACGCGCGCCGACGGCCGCAAACTGGATGAAATTAGGCCGATTAGCGTCGAAGTGGGCTTGTTGCCGCGCACGCACGGTTCGGGCTTGTTCTCGCGCGGTTTAACTCAGGCCTTGACAATTACGACCTTGGGTGCACTGGGCGAGGCGCAGCGCATCGACGGCCTCGGGCTGGACGAAAACAAACGCTATATGCACCATTACAATTTCCCGCCGTTTTCAGTTGGCGAAACCGGTTTTATGCGCGGTCCAAATAGACGCGCGATCGGTCACGGGGCACTCGGCGAAAGGGCACTCGTTCCGGTCTTGCCGAGCGAAGAGGACTTTCCCTATGCAATTCGCTTAGTTTCTGAGATCATGACTTGCAATGGCTCTAGCTCGCAGGCCAGCATTTGCGGTTCGTCGCTATCCTTAATGGACGCCGGCGTTCCGATTAAGGCAGCCGTTGCCGGCATTGCCATGGGCATGATTGCAGAGGGCGATAACATTGCAATTTTAAGTGATATTCAAGGCGTCGAAGACTTTTTAGGCGATATGGACTTTAAAGTCGCCGGTACGCGCGAGGGCATCACGGCGATGCAAATGGACATTAAAATCGAGGGGCTTAAGCGCGAAATATTAGAGGCTGCCATGGAGCAGGCGCGCGTCGGCAGACTGCACATTTTAGACCAAATGGATGACGTTATCAACGCGCCGCGTCCCGAAATGTCACCTTACGCGCCGCGCGTCTTTAGCATTAAAATCGATCCCGATAAGATCGGTGCGGTAATTGGACCGGGAGGCAAAGTAATCAATAAAATCATCGATCAAACGGGTGTTAAAATTGATATAGACGACACTGGTCTAGTTTTAATTACGGCGCCGGACGGCGACAGCGGCCAGCGCGCCAAAGATATGGTGCTGGGTATCACTAAAGACGTCGAAGTCGGCGAAATTTACGACGCCAAGGTCAGTCGAATCATGAAATTTGGCGCCTTTGCCGACTTGGGTAATGGCAAAGAGGGCTTGGTTCACATTTCACAATTGACAAAAGAGCGCCTCAACAGAGTTGAAGACGCATTTAAAGTGGGTGACCCGATTCGCGTTAAAGTCGTCGAAATTGACAAGCAAGGTCGCATTAATTTGTCGCGCAAAGTGTTATTAAAGGATAAGAAATAGCCTATGTATCAAGTTAAACAATTGGATAATGGCCTTACAGTAGTTTGCAATCAAGTCGACGGCGTCAGGTCGTTTGCCATCGGCGTCTACGTCAAAGCCTGCTCCAATTTTGAACGCGACTTTGAAATTGGCATTTCGCATTTAATAGAGCACATGATGTTTAAGGGCACAAAACGCCATACCGCCAAACAAATTGCCGAAATCATCGACAACACCGGCGGCGTGATGAACGCCTTTACGGCGAAGGACTGCACGGCTTATTATGCGCGCGTGTTGACCGAACACGCGCCGATTGCAATCGACTTGTTATCCGACATGCTGATCAATTCGCTCTTTTTAGAAGAAGATATCAGCAAGGAATTACAAGTCGTCAAAGAAGAAATCGCCATGTATGAGGATTCGCCGGAAGACGTCGCCTTTGAACTGTTTCAAAAAGTGGCCTATGGCGACCATCCGCTGGCTTATCCGGTGCTGGGCTACGCCGAGTCACTCGACCAGTTGACGCGCGCTGTAATACTAGAGTATCTCGACCGTTTTTATACGGTCGAGAACACCGTGATTTCGGTGGCTGGCAACTTGCCCGACAATTTAATAGAAATGCTAAATAGCGCCTTTGCCGATTACCGCAAGGGCGGTGCGACCGTTCATCTGCAGGCGCCTGCTTTTAAAGGCGGCTATCAGTTCACTCGCAAAGAAATCGAACAAAATCACATTTGCGTAGGTTTTGAGGGCATCAATTTCGGACACCGCGACTATTATTGCTATTTGTTGATTTCCAATCTGTTTGGCGGCACGGCGAGCTCTCTGCTCTTTCAAAAGATTAGGGAGTCGGCGGGCTTGGCCTATTCAATTTATTCGCATCCGACCTTTTTTAAAGACGCTGGACACTTTTCGATTTACACCAGCTATCGACCGCAAAATCAGATGCAAGTAGCCAATGGTATAAGAAATTGTATAGATGCTTTGCCAAATTACATCGATGCTGAAATGCTCGCAAAGGCCAAAATGCAATTGAAGGGCTCTTACGTTTTGGGGTTGGAGAGCAGTGCGGCGCTGATGTCTTCGCTTGGCAAGCGCAGTGTTTACGGCGCCGAACTATACAGCATCGATCAGATTATGCAAAAAATCGACGCCATCAGTATGGATGATATCAAGCGCTGCATCGCGCGCATTATGCAAAGCGAAATAGCGTTGACGATGGTGGGCGATTTAACTGAAGACGAAGTAAAGGCAGTTTACCAAGTGTTTCAATAATTGTGCTAATGGAGTGATGATGAAAATAAAAATTGTTAATAAATCGACGAATCAATTGCCTCAATACGAAACCGAGGGATCGGCGGGCATGGATTTGAGGGCAAATTTAGAAGAACCGATAACATTACAACCACTTGAACGCAGATTGATTCCAACTGGACTCTTTATTGCGTTGCCAAACGGTTACGAGGGACAGGTACGGGCGCGCTCCGGCCTGTCGATTAAAAAGGGGCTGACATTGATCAACGCCGTCGGCACGATCGATAGCGACTACCGCGGTGAACTAAAAATTCCGATGGTCAACATTTCTGACGAAGCCTACACAATTAAACACGGCGAGCGCATTGCCCAATTGGTAATCGCTCAGTATCAGCGCGCAACTTGGCAACACGTCGAGTTACTCGACGAAACCGAGCGCGGAACGGGTGGCTTTGGCCATAGCGGTATGGAGTAAGGCATATATGAAGATATTAATTGTCAACGACGATGGCTTTTATGCAGATGGGCTAAAGGCCATTGTCGACGTATTAAAGGATAGACACCGCGTATATGTCGTCGCGCCGCGCCAGCACATGAGCGGCATGGGGCACGCCATTACGGTCGGACGGCCAATTGAAGTACAAAAAATGTCCTTTGCGGGCACTGTTGAGGCCTATCAAATTGACGGCACGCCGACCGATTGCGTAAAGATAGCCTGTCGCTACCTGTTTGTCGACGACGCATTTGATTTGGTTGTATCGGGCATCAATAACGGCGCCAATTTGGGCAGCGATGTACTCTTTTCTGGTACTGTTTCGGCCGCTCATCAGGCTTGGCGCTTTGGCAAGCGCGCCTTGGCGTTGTCGGCAACTAATCGCGATCGCAGCAAGCCGATGATTTTTAAATACGCCGCCGAACACGCCGCCCGCTTTATAGATGCGCTGGACTTGTCGGCAGAGCGCTTTTTGTACAGCATCAACTATCCTTACAATTGTAAGCCAAAGGGGCTAAAATTGGCGACGCTGAGCGATGTGCGCTACAAAGAAAAGATTAGCTTAAGCGGTAATGACAATCGTTTTTCGGTAACGTTCATCGGTCACCCCGTCAATTATTCGACTGCCGAGGACAATGAATACGATCTTATCGCACGCGGTTACGCAACCATTTATCCGCTCAATTACGAAATTTATGATTCGCGTTGCGACGTCAATATAAAAGCGTTAAACGACTGATATTACAGTTTTTAGAAGAGGCACTCACTTCGTAGTGGCTCTTTTGATTTTGACGCAATAATTTCATTTTTTATTTTTTTAGATATATTTGAAATTTTTCTTGCAATTTCTGTTTATTGTGTTATTATATATTTGATTCAGAGAGATTAATAATCTGGAATGAATACTGGGAGGTAAGGTTTTGGCTATCGACAGAAAGAAATTAGAAATCAAGACAAAGCGCGAATGGTGCAAAGGCTGCGGTATTTGCGTTCATTTTTGTCCTAAAAAATGTTTGGAGTTGGACGAGCGCGATAAAATTGTCATGGCGCGACCGGAGGACTGTATCAAGTGTGGACAATGCGAGCAGCGCTGTCCCGACTTTGCGATTTTTTTAGGAGGCATTGAAAATGAGTAAGCGCGTTATTAAATTAATGCAGGGAAATGAAGCATGTGTTGAGGGTGCGCTCTACGCGGGAATGAAATTCTACGCCGGTTATCCGATTACGCCTTCGACTGAAATCGCCGAAATATCTGCACAAAAATTACCTATTTACGGTGGTAAATTTATTCAAATGGAAGATGAAATCGGCGGTATTGCAGCCGCTATCGGCGGTTCAATCGCCGGATTAAAATCGATGACTGCGACGAGCGGCCCCGGTTTTTCACTTAAACAGGAAAATATTGGCTATGCGTCGATCGCTGAAATTCCACTCGTCATCGTCAACGTTCAACGCGGTGGTCCGTCTACCGGCCTACCCACTGCACCGTCGCAGGGCGACGTCATGCAGGCCAAATGGGGGACACACGGCGATCACCCAATTATCGCAATTTCTCCTTGCTCGGTCAAGGAAACCTTCACCGAAACGGTACGCGCTTTTAATTTAGCTGAAAAGTATCGCACGCCGGTCATCATTTTGACCGACGAGGTCGTCGGACACATGCGCGAGCGCATTGAAGTACCGCTCAAGGGTGAAATTGAATTATACGATCGCAAGGTACCTGAAGAAGGTCAGGAAAACTATTTGCCGTACAAGGTAGAAGAGGGCGAAATCGTCGGTCGCATGGCGCCGTTTGGCAGTGGTTATCGCTATCATATCACTGGCTTATTTCACGATGAAACCGGTTTTCCGTCAAACTCGACGGAAAATGCCGAAAAGGTCATTAACCACTTAATGTCCAAGATCAGCGACAACTTAGACGATATCGTCACCTATGAAGAATACTTGTTGGATGATGCCGAATACGCTTTTATCGCCTACGGCTCTACTGCGCGCAGCGCCAGAAATGCCGTCAACAAACTGCGCAAGGACGGTATTAAAATCGGTTTGTTTAGACCGATTACAATCTGGCCGTTCCCGGAAGATAAAATCGTTGAGCTAGCCGCTAAATCAAAGTGGCTAATGGTCGCCGAAATGAATTTGGGACAAATATTAAACGAAGTCGAGAGTTTGATCAAAGACGAAACGCCAATTCACTTCTTGGGTAAAGCCAATGGCGAAGTCGTCACGCCGATTGAATTGTATAAAAAAGTGAAGGAGCTCTTATAATGGAAACGCTAAACCCTATTGTCAAAGACTACTTCAGAACAGATAAACTAGGTCACATTTGGTGTCCGGGTTGTGGTCACGGCGTCATTATGCATTCAATAGCCAAGGCAATTGCCAGTTTGGGTTGGAACAATGACGACGTCGTCGTCGTGTCCGGCATTGGCTGTAGTTCGCGTGCCCCCGGCTACATGGATTTTAATACATTGCACACGACGCACGGTCGCGCTTTGGCATTTGCCACTGGCATTAAATTGGCCAATCCCAAGTTAAAAGTGGTCGTCGTTTCGGGCGACGGCGACGCAGCTGCCATTGGCGGCAATCACTTGATTCACGCCTGTCGCAGAAATATTGACATTACGACAATTGTCTTTAACAACAATATTTACGGCATGACGGGCGGCCAGTATTCGCCGACGACGCCCACTAAGGAGTTCGGTACGACTGCGCCCTACGGCAACATCGACCCGTCGTTCGACATCGCCAATCTGGCAGAGGCCGCCGGTGCAACTTACACGGCCAGAACAACTGCTTATCACATGATGCAAATGACCGGCTTTATTAAAAAAGCCTTACAACACAAGGGTTTTTCGCTGGTAGAAGCGATTAGCGTCTGCCCGACTTACTACGGTAGAAAGAATAAAAAGGGCTCTGCACCGCAAATGATGCAGTGGTTAAAAGACTCTTTTATCGACGTCAAGGTCGCCGCCAAATTACCGGAGGAAAAACTCGCCGGCAAGTTTTTAATGGGCGAATTTTGTAATAAGGAAAAACCGGAATATACGGAAGAATACATGAAGATTATTGAAAATTTTAATGGAGGTAAATAATGAAAACTGAAATGCGTTTGACTGGATCGGGCGGACAGGGGCTGATTATGGCTGGAATTATATTTGCAGAAGCCGCCTTGCTAGACGGCAATAATTCTATTCAATCGCAGAGTTATGGACCGGAGGCGCGCGGCGGCGCCTCCAAGGCCGAAGTTATTATCAGCCAGGAAGAAATCGACTTCCCCAAGGTTGAAGTCCCCGATTTACTATTGACTTTAACTCAGGTAGCAGCTGATAAATACGGTAAAGACATCGCCGAGAACGGCACTATTATAGCCGATGAAACTGTCGATTTGAAGGCCGCCGACCCGTCCGTCACGATTTATCGCACGCCGATTTTGAAAACGGCCAGTGAAGTGATTGGCAAGGCAATCGTCGCCAATATCGTTGCCATCGGCTTTATCACTGAGTTGACCGGTATCGTCAGCAAGGAAAACATTGAAAATGCAATTATGAATCGCATTCCAAAAGGCACAGAAGAACTCAATAAAAATGCGCTTTATGAAGGCTATCGCCTGGCTCAGGAAATTAAGTAGTAATGTCAGCCTTGTATCAAGATATATTTAATTTGCTCAATCAGAATTACGAAAAGATGAGCAAGAGTCATAAAAAAATAGCAGATTTTATACTGAAAGAATACAATCGCATGCCTTTTTTAACCGCTTCTAAAGTTGCCAAATTAGTCGGAGTCAGCGAATCGACCGTAGTGCGATTCGCAGCCTCGCTTGGCTTTGCTGGTTTTCCCGGCTTGCAGCGTGCATTTCGCGAGCGCTTTCAGAGTACCATGACCAAAACGCAGCGCGTTCAACTGTCTGACGAAGGCGATGATTGCCTGATAAGCCGCGTCATGAAGGCCGATATCGAGAACATTCGCAAAACTGCCGACGCGCTCGACGTAGATGAGCTGAAACGCATTGTCAAAGTGATCAAAAAAAGTCGCAAGCTATTTATATTTGGCAGTCGCAGTTCGACCATTTTGGCCGAGTACCTAACTTTTTACATGAATATCATACATGGTGACGTGCATCTGTTGTCGCGCGGTGCCAACGATATGTACGACGAAATTGTCAACATTGAGGCAGATGACGTACTGATTGTGTTTTCCTTTCCGCGCTATTCTAATAGAACTTTTGAAGTCGTCGAATTTGCCAAGTCGCGTAGGGCGGCAATTGTCGGTATAACCGATAGGTTAGATGCGCCCTTGGTGCAGTATTGTAACTATACGCTGACGGCCGAATACGATATGTCGACTTTTATCGATTCCTTCGTCGCGCCAATGAGTTTGGTCAATGCCATCATACTGGCTCTGGCCGGTGGCGATCGCGCTAAAATGGTTGAAAAGTTTGACCTGCTCGAATCGCTCTGGACATTAAACGACGTATATAAGTAGCGCCGTAATATCGATTTAAAAATATTGTACCTCATCTAAACTGATAAAGGTCTCAAACAAAATGTTTTTGACCTTTGTTTGCGTGTCGTCGATAGATTAAATATATATTACATTTTTTATGTATTGTTGACAGCGCGATAATCCTGCACTATGATTTAGGTGTAAATTACTGAAATTATTGTAATTTACTATCGATTTATAGCGCCAGTTCCTTTAAATATGACAGGAGGTTACAATGAAACGAATAAGTATTCTTACCCTATCCATAATCTTAATCGTATCGCTATTAGTCGTCTTTAGTGTACCGAGTGACTGGGCCAAAGCCGAAGTCGATGAGGCCAGGGCTAAGCAGTTAATTGTAGCGGAAGCCGATCAAAATTATCAAACGCCGATTTCGCGTGCCTTATTTTGTAAACTAATCGTTCAAATGGTCGAGCAATCCTATGGTTCGCCAATTTCTATTACAATTCAAAACCCCTTTAAAGACACCGCTGATCAAGCTATTATCAAAGCCTATCAAGTGGGTATTGTAAAGGGAATTTCGGCCGATCAGTTTGCGCCAAACAATTTAATTACGCGACAAGAAGTGGCCATTATGATGATGCGCGCATTTCGCGTATTGGATTTAATCAAGGGTAAAACATACACGAAGAACGTCGATGTCAACGGCATCAACTTTGCCGACGCGTCCAGTATTGCCCTGTGGGCAATTCACGACGTCAGAGAGGCCTTTAGGCTCGGCATTGTAAAGGGCGTTGGCAACAATAAAATTGACCCGTTGGGTAATACGACCATCGAACAGAGTATTTTACTGTCTTTGCGGCTGTTCAATCGCTATCTAGCCGATAGTGGCGTGGCGACAGAGACCTCAATGATAGCGAGTGACACAACTGTACCCAACAGCACTGCAGCTAGTTCGACTGCCCCCGTTTCGACAATACCGGGAATGTCTGTGCCGGGAACCACTGTGCCGGGTACGACTGCACCGAATAGCACTGTACCGAGCGCTACAACGGCAACGACTACAACTGTACCGACGAGTACGACAGTCGCCACTAGCACCACTGTAGCGAGCAGCACGACTACGGCGAGCGATTCTGTCACTACTACGACGGTTGAAACGGATGCGCCGTCTCCGGGTTCAGGTGAAACAATCAATAATCATGCGCCCGTTGCCAAGGCGAAAAACTTGCGCATTGTATTGGTCGATGGAAAATCTTTCAAACTGTATGCTAGCGATGTAGCAAACGATTTGGATGGCGATGAAATGCACTTTTTGGGTATTGAGAAAGTCAAGCGCGGCGGTAAGATTTCACTGTTCCCAGACTTACAAAATCAGCTCAACGATGATGGATCTATCACAATTAAATCTGATAATCAATTTAACATTGGACAGAGCGCGCCCTTTGTCTTGACTGTGACTGACAAGGGGATAGGTTCAGCAAGCGGCGTTGCGCTCAACGTTGAATTTACGGTAGTCAAAGCAAGCGAAAAACCGGTTGTCAGATTTATACCGGCGGTACTCAATGTCGCGCCGGGTCAAACGGTTACGAAGTCGTTATACAACTATATCGATGGCGATAAGGCGACCAAATTTGCAAGCATCAATCCAAGTGAACCAAGTGATTTTGGTCACCTCACAATCGTTGAAAAGATGAGACCCGGCTACAAGCAATACGGCCTTAGATTCGTCGCTAGTGCAACCATGCCTGCATCCAAGCGTCAACAATACGATGTCAAAGTAATTAGCGGCTCAGAGCGCGTTACACTTCCTCTAATCGTTCAATATGGAAAGGCCACGTTTAACGGCGGTTCATCTGGCGGTTTCACACCGTCTTTACCTACATACACAATTACTAATACCGTTATTACGATACTACCACCGGGGGAAACTAAAGCGACGTTTACAATTGAGACGACAACCAAGGCGAATATAACGAATCCGCCGATGATTCAAACAGAAACGTTTTCAAATCCGTTTGTCAATAAACCGCTACCTGTGACACCGACTGTTACGACAGTTTACGCGCCGGGATTTTAGATAGTTTCTTAAAATGATTTTGGGAATGTACGCGCCGGCGTGCATTCCTCTCTTTTTTGTGTTATAATGCCACTTGTGTGGAGGTGTTTATGTATCAAATTGCAATAGATGGACCGGCCGGCGCCGGCAAGAGCACAGTCGCCAAGGCGTTGGCTAAAAAATTAAATATTACCTATTTAGATACCGGCGCAATGTATCGCGCACTGACTTATTACTTGTTGCAAAAGGGCGTCGATTTAAGCGATGAAAAAGCCGTCGCCAAACAGCTTAAAGACTTTAATTTAGAGTATCGCGGCGATTCAATTTTAGTCGCCGGTGAAGTCGTCGACGACGTCATTCGCAGTGCAGAAATCGGGCGCAACGTATCTGCGGTTGCGGCGCTAAAGAGCGTTCGCACCTATATGGTAAATAGACAACGCGAAATCGCCAAGTGCACGTGTAGCGTGCTCGACGGTCGCGACATCGGCAGCGTCGTATTGGTCGATTCGCAATTTAAGTACTTTATTACGGCATCGCCCGAAACGCGCGCTAAAAGGCGCTATGCCGAGCTATTGGCAAAGGGTCGTGCAGTAGATTATAAAGACGTCTTGGCAGACCTTATAAAACGCGATAAACTTGACTCGACAAGACAGCACTCGCCACTGGTCGTGGCAGAAGGCGCCGAAGTCATCGACACGACTGAAATGTCTGTCGCAAGCGTGGTCGATTTAATCTATCAAAGGGTTAGTGATGAAACGAAAAATAATTGTCGCTAAGTACGCCGGCTTTTGTTCAGGTGTCAAAACGGCGGTCGACAAGGCTTTTGCAGCAGCCCGCCAAGATGACGCTAAACCCTTGTATTCGTATGGTGAAATCATACACAACGAATCGGTCAACCTGCGCTTGACAGAGCAGGGCGTTGCAGTCGTCGAAGACATTGCTCAAATCGACGCCGGCACGCTTTTGATCAGATCGCACGGCGTCACTAAAGGCGTTTATGAAAGCGCTGCTAAAAGGGGTATTGACCTGATTGACACGACCTGTACTTATGTAAAGCGAGTGCATAAAATCGTCGAACGCTACGACGCCGATGGCTATCAGGTGGTCATCGTCGGCAGTGCCGAACATCCCGAGGTGATTGGCATAAGCGGCTGGTGCCAAAATGCAATTGTAATCCATTCGCTCGCAGAGGCGCAACACTTAAACGCAGACAAACCGCTCTGCGTCGTCGCCCAAACGACGCTGAATGAAAACCTTTACGAGCAAATTAGCAAATATCTAAAATCGCACTATCGCGACGTCGTCATTCACAACACGATTTGTTCGGCGACGCGCTTGCGTCAGGACGAGGTTCGCGAAATTGCCAAAAAAGTCGATTTCATGATTATAATTGGTGGCAAAAACAGCAGTAATACCCGTAAATTATACGAGATTTCGAAAAAAATATGTAAAAATGCACAATTAATTCAAAATTTTAGTCAAATTGAAGTGAAATTATTGGAGAATTATGGTAATATAGGCATAGTAGCTGGAGCTTCTACTCCAGATTGGATTATTGATGAAGTGATCCAGAAACTAAAATTTGAAGGCGAGGTAGTTTTTAATGGAAAATGACAAAACAATGCA
>PDWI01004561.1_pt1 | contig 18503 bp, 14 predicted proteins | sample 1430891 | NCBI WGS metagenome assembly PDWI01 (sample SAMN01162508, study PRJNA174530) | Oral metagenome, whole genome shotgun sequencing project. | biome: Marine environment; feature: Marine mammal; material: Swab sample of the gingival sulcus; isolation source: swab sample of gingival sulcus...
TATAGGCACGAAGAAGAGCGCCAGCACCCAAGAGCTTAGCAGAGAAATAGCCAAAACGATGAAAAGGTCTCGCACATAGATACCTGCAGTATCGGGAGAAAGGAAAATCGGCAAGAAAGCCAAGATAGCAATCAAGGTTGCCCCCAGCAGAGGCATTGCCGTCTTCTGTCCAATACTTGTGAGTGCGAAGCGCCTATTCTTCCCTAGCTCTAAATCCGTCTGTATACCATCTAAAATCACAATCGCGTTATCCACGAGCATACCCATCGCGAGAATAAAGGCAGCGAGAGAAACGCGTTGCATCGTGCCATCAAAACCAGAGAGGAACTGTATCGTAATCAAGACCGTCAGCCCAAGGTTGACCCCAAGAATGATACCGCTACGCAGTCCCATTGAAAGGATAAGGATTAGCACAACAATAATAACCGATTCAAGGAGGTTGAGCATAAAGCTAGAGAGGGCATTCTCTACACGCTCAGGCTGGAAGAAGACTTTCTCCAGCTCCATACCTACAGGTAAACGCTTAGCACTAATCTTATTGATGACCTCTTCGACCTCTGCACCAATTTTAGTAATGTCTGTTCCAGACTTTGCCGAGATAGCAATACCAAGCGCCTGCTTACCGTCGCGATACATTGCCTTACGACGAGGCGAAGCGTAGCTTTCATAAACGCGCGCAATATCCTTAAGGCGCAGTTGGTCTCCCTCGTGTCCTTGTAGAACTAAGTTCTGAATATCTTCTACATTCTTATATCTATCACTTACAGAGAGACGCAGACGCATATCTCCGCTCTCGAAGTAACCGAGGTAAGCCGTTTCGTTCTGCCCCTTAATCGTCGCTAAAACCTCGGTTGGGTGAATGCCTAAATTCGCAATCTTGTCCTCGTAGAGGTCGATATTGATGTCCATCGGTTCTTCGCCATAGACAAGAATATCTGAGATACCCTCTATCTTCTGAATGTTACGCTTAATGAGATCTGCATACTTGCTTGCCTCCTCATTGTCATAATCTTCATAAACCAAGGCGTAGAACATACCATACACATCGCCGATATTATCAATCACGATGGAAGACTTTGCCCCTTTAGGTAGGTTAATAGCTGCATCACGCACCTTACGGCGAAGCATATCCCAGTTCTGCTCTACCTCTTTATTCTGCACTAAAGTTGAGAGCTTCACGCGAATAATAGAAGCGTCATTCATCGAGATACTGCGGACGTGTCCAACGTTCTTGAGCGAACGAATACTACGCTCAATAGGATCACTGACTTCTAGTTCAACCTCGTGAGGCGAAGCCCCTGGGTAAAGCGTTACGACCAAAGCGTCCTTAACCTTCAGCTCTGGGTCTTCCAGCTTGCTCATCGAATAGAAGGAATAAGCTCCTCCTAGCGTGAGCATTATGATAAAGAAGTAAACTAAACGCCTGTGTTCTAAAGACCAAGCTCCAAAATTCATCATAATAGACCTCCTACATTAGTTTGACTTTTCTGTGGAATAAGGCGAACTGCCTCGCCCTCTTGAAGCTTATGTACACCAGCAGAGACGATACGTTCGCCCCCTTTCAGCCCTGAACAGCGCACCATACCGTTGGAGAATATCTCCATCTGCTTGACTATCTGTGCCTCAACGTGTAAGTCTTCGCCTTCGCCCTTGAGCAACCAGACACAGCTCTTACCGTCCTGCTCAAAAATCGCCGTGTTAGGCATTAGATGTCCATCGCCTACGCCATTCCTTTTCTTGATGTGTACCATCGTCGTCATTCCTGGGGTTGGCTGGCTGCCCTTAGAGCCTTTTGTTGAGAGGCGTAAGTTTGCTTTATAAAGTTGATTAAGATTTGCAGTCGGATCAATAGAAATTAAATCCAATGGGAACTGCTCATCAGGGAAAAGAGAGAAAGTACAGTAATAACTCTCGAAAGCATCCTTATGTAGATATTCCTGCGCAGGGATATTAATTTCAACAATAGTTTGCTTGTCACCACTTAGGCGCAGGACAGGCATACCAGCACGTACCATCTCACCCTCGCCAAAGAGCGCTTTCCCTACGACAAAGCCATCAAAAGGTGCTCTGAGTAAGACATCATTCAGCGCATTCTTATGCGCATTGTACTTTGCCGTGATTTGCTTCAGTCCGAAAACCGCCTTATCATATTCATTCTCTGAAACGCTCTTCTCCTCGTGTAGCTTAATCACCCTATCAACCTCACTCTTAATGCGTTTATATTCAGCTGTTGTAGCCGAAAGCTGTAGGCGATAATCTCTATCATCAAGCTTTGCCAAGACCTGTCCACGGCGCACTTTCTGCCCCTCCTTAACCATAATCTTCGCAATAGGTCCACTGATACGAAAGGCAATATCAGCCTCTTGGCTAGCCTTCACCTTACCTGGAAAAGATAGCTCAGACGCTTGGTCAAGCCCCTTGATTTCAATGACCTTAACTAGTTTTATTTTACTTTCTGTTTTACTCTGTTCCTGCTTACAGCCAACAAGTGGTAAAAGTAAGCTAAGAGCAATTATCAACCTTTTCTTCATATAAATTCCAATATTTATTTAATTTTATTTTTCAAATCATTTCTAACATTAACCTTAGCACGATAAATCATTTAAGAAACATCAACACAATGTATTAAGCTAAAGCAATCTGCCTATAAAGTTAGCTAAAAATAAAGTATTTGAAGCTTGCCATTAAACTAAGTGCTACAAAATTAGTGCAGAAAATTTGTTCCGATACAATACTTTTTCTTATATTTGTATCGAAAAACGGAACTTGCGAGCCTAAAATGCCACTTAAGAAGAGTTAAATAGAAAGGTTAAATAGCACTTAAACGCTGTATTCCCAAACTAAAAACTAATAATTAAACGTTATACATACGAGGCTCATTTGCTTTTATCTGAAATAGCTTACGCTTAGTTTGAAAAAAATGTTCCCATAAACTCAAATGAGTTTAGCGCTAAAGTCAAAAAAGTTTATGGGAAAACTTTCAGAAGTTTAGCGGAAAAGTTTTTAGAGCTATTTAGAAAGCTAATCAAAACACTCTTAATCAACAACTTAAACAAGTGTTTTGAAAAGAGGAAATTCAAGCTTAAAGCAACTTAAGATTGATGTAAGCTAAGACAGTCTCTCCGATTAAACAAAGGGACTAAAGAGCTAAAGGCTTCTGCAAAAGAGCCGAAAAGGCTCTTAGATAAGAAATTAGAAATAAAAGAAATAGAGGCATAAGCCCACAATAGAAAAATAATTATGAATCAAACAAGTTTTAGTAAACAACGCCTACGTCTCATTAGAGAGGGAGATAAGAACCTTATCTTTGATATGATATTCATTGATAAGCAGTTCGAACACCGCATTAACTTCCAAGAGGAAGCCCTACGCATACCAAATGCGTGGACTGTACTCTGCACATCTGGCGTTGCCGAACTTATTATTGGAGGGGCAAAACACATCTTAGAAGCTGGAATGCTCTGCGTTGCCCCCCCTCAAAGTCTCGTTAAGCTCATCAGCGCTTCGGACGATTTCACTGGCTTCTTAGCTCTATCAGGCAGTAACTTCGTTGAAGAGATGGTGCGCTACAACGTCAATACGATGACATTCTTTGAGCAACACCCAAGCACACGCCTTGAGGAAGAGGAATACACTTCGCTCATTTCTCTATGTAATACGGCAGAGCGTTATGTTCTACGAAATGAGCATAAGTTCTACGATGCATTTATGCGAGACTTAGCTTCACTCTTCTTGCTTGAACTGCTTGCGATTTATGAGCGTCAGCGTCAGGACTTCCCTCAAGACGTCAGCCGCAAGCAGCAGCATTATATGGACTTCATCTTCCTGCTGAAGAAACATTGTGATGAGCGTTGGTGCGTGGAGGATTACGCTCAAGCGATGAATATCACACCTCGCTATTTGACGAAGATTTGCCAGAGCCTAGCAGGCGAAAGCGCTGTACACTGTATTAATCGCTATACCGTTGATCAGATGTGTATCCGTTTGCTCAGCACAAGTGCTTCTGTCTTAGAAATCTCTGAGCAGATGAATTTCCAAAATATGTCTTACTTCATCGCGCTCTTTAAGCGCTATAAGGGTTGCACCCCACAGCAATACCGCCGTAATGCCAACCCCAACCGCAAGTAAAACAACTATCTTAGGTGTGGGAAAGCACCTTCAGTAACAATACGAAAAAGGGGAAGCCTTAATGCTTCCCCTTTCCTTATTTCATTAAATAAAACCTTTCTACTCCTTATCTAGGACGCGGAGCTTAACCAAGACAATCTTAGTCGCCGTAGAAGAGACAACCTCTAGCTCAAAATTGTCAATGCAAATCTTTTCGCCTTGCTCAGGAATACTCTGATGACTATTGAGGATATAGCCCGCAAGCGTCATAAAGTCTTCGTCCTCTGGCAGGTTAAGGTTATACTGCTCATTCACATCGTCAATCTCAAGGCGCGCACTGAAGAGATAAGTATTCTCGTCAATTTGCTCGTTTGTTAGCTCTTGCTTATCGTGCTCGTCCTCAATGTTGCCGAAGATTTCTTCTACAATATCCTCAAGCGTTGCCAAGCCTGCCGTACCGCCAAGCTCATCAATCACAATAGCAATGCTTTTCTTCTTCTGCATTAATTGCGTCATCAGTTTGCTGGCGAACATACTCTCAGGCACGAAAACAGGAGAAACGATACGCTTCTGCCAGTCATCGCCCTTGAACATTTCACTTGAATGGATATAACCCACAACGTCGTCAATATTCTCTCTATAAACGATAATTTTAGAGAAGCCCGTCTCAACAAAAAGCGCTTCAAGCTTATCCTTCTCAATGTTATAGTCTACTGCAACAATCTCATTGCGAGGAATTAAGCAGTCGCGCACTTGGAGCGTTGGGAAAGTAATCGCCTTCTGAATAATCTTAACCTCGGTCTCCATCTCCTTATCAGAAGACTCCGACTGATTGGACTCGATATAATGCTCAAGGTCAAGCGTTGAAAGACTCATCGCAATAGGTGCAACGTCTCGCTGACCAAAGAGGAAGAGGACGAACTTAGTCATCAAACTGATGACATAGACGAAAGGATAAAGGATTAGATATACGAGCAATAGAGGCAAGCTCAGCACTTCTAAGGCATCGTTGGAGTTGCTCTTAAAAATAGTCTTCGGAATGAATTCGCCCATAAAGAGGATAAAGATTGTACCGATGAGGGACTGCAAGAAAAGCACCAGCACATCGTTGTGCAGCTGCTCTAGATAAGGGTTCAGCACTTCGGCGATAAGCAAACCATAGATTACGAGCGCAACGTTATTACCAAGGAGCATAGTCGTGATAAAACGGTCTGGGCTGTTGTAGAAAATTCCCAAAATCTTCGCACGAATACCACCTTTACTTCGGTCAATCTCTAGGCGCAACTTATCCGAGGAAAGGAAAGCAATCTCCGTCCCTGAGAAAAATGCTGAAAAGATTAGCGCAATCAGTATGTATATATAAATCATTCTTTTGTAATTTGCTGTCCTCTATCATCAGGCAAGCTATCTACCTCTCGTCGCGTACTATCTAAACGTCTTACTCCGTAAAGATGGCTCGGCTCAGGTTGATTTTCTTGAACCTTAAGATCCCCTGACGTTCTATAAATTACATAGTCACTTAAATCATCTTTCGCACGGAAACGATTACCTCTTAAGGCAGTTCCGTTCTCTTGACGGAAATAAGTCGTATCGTTGGAGAAAAGCTTATGCCCCTGACGCTCCCAATGTAGGTGTGGCGTGCAGAGCAATTCGCCTTTGAAGCCAGTCGCACGAACGTTGCCCATCAGCTCCCAAGTCTCAGTATTGAGGTGCTGTATGGCAGAATCCGCGACAATAAGCGTTGAGCCTGCCTTAATGCTGTCGTAAGTTTCCAAACGCAGTCCACGAGGGAAAACCCACTGCCTGCGGTGCTGATTGTCATAAATCAGCCATTCGGGGCTAATAAGTCTGTAGCGCACAATGCCTGAGTCAGAGACTAACATATCAACCTTGAGCGTACGCATCGTATAAGCTGAGTCTAGCTCTACGTTGCGGTTCTCCATAGAGACATCTTTCCCCCCACAACTATCCATAAGAATAAAGATAGCAATGAATGCAGCCACTGCGGTTACTCCCCACTTTATTAGGGATTTATATGACAGATCTCTTACTCTCGCCCCAAACGCCATTGTAATATACAATTATAAAAGCCCCACAGCAAGTAAACCTCAGAAGAGGATAACCTGCTATGGAGCTTTCGTTTATTTCTTAACTAAAGATGCTTTATCTAATCGTCGTCGAGCCATAACCTGGAACAGAGAAGCTAGCGCCCTTCTTCAAGTCTGGGTGCATAAATATATCCGCAGCCGAAGGCAAATAAGCCTTATACTGAGCGATTAACTTATAAGCACGAGAGCTAACGCTTGGATCAATTGCCGCAGCGTGACGAAGCTTATCAATAACAAGGAAGTAAACAGCCTTTTGCTTCACCTTATCACTTGGATAGATGTTACCAGCTTGTCCAGCAAGAAGCGTCGCAAGCGTAATCATACTGCTACCACTCTTAGGGTTAAGCTCCAAGGCTTTATTACAGTAAGCACGAGCAGAAGACGCAGCACCTTGCTTAGATGAAAGTGTAGCTAGTAGCTCGTAGCACATAACTTTTTCTTTCACCTTATCTGTCAAATCAACAGCCTTAGTCAAGTAACTCTTAGCTTCAGAGTACTTATGGTCTTGAATAGCCTTACCAGCTAGTCCCATTGCCGCACGAGCTGATGGTTCGATAGCGAAAAGGTAACGGCTCGCAGTGAAGTAAGCAGGAGCATCACAGCCTGCGTTCTGGAAGAGGTTACAAGTCTGAGCAAGGAAGTTCTTGTTTTCCTTATTCTTCTCAATCTTCTCAATCGTGTAAATCTTCTTAAGCATATCACAACCCGCTAGACCACTAGAGGCGAACTCTTGGTCGATAGGAGATTTGTAAGCTTCAATTCTCTTAGTAACCTTTTCATTACCTGCAGCAGCCTCTAGCTGAGCATCGAGAGCTTCAGCAGCACTGAGGTAATCCTTGATATAAGTTTCTCTCTTCGAGCTATCCTTAACAGCGACGTTCTTCGATGCCGCAACGAAATAGTAAAGAAGTTCTGCATTCGCACCCTTACCAGCTTCATCTACCACAGGCTTTGCCCAATCGTAGAGTTGCTTGTAGTCTACAGCATCACCACCTAAAGCTACATAGTCAGCAGCTTTCTTACCCATAATATAGTCAGGACCATACTTACGGCTATTACCGAAGTACTTAGTACGCAAGTCATACATATTCATCAGATCATCAAGTAGAGCCTTACGCTTGTTAGCGTCTTGCTCTTGGCTGATTTTCCAACGCAAAATTTTCGCGCCATAAATATAGATATTCTTACTTGAAGCAGGACATTCCTTAATCGCATTAGTCCAAGGCTCGTAAGCATCTTTATAGTTTTTTGTTTTAGAAAAGCCACTAAATAGACTTAGATTTTGACGGCAACGTAGGCTGTCTTGTCCGTGTCCATAAGCAGTTCCTGATGCTACTCCCGTTTGCGCCATTGCAGATGATCCTGCAAAAGCAATAAGTAGTGATAAAAAAGCTTTTTTCATTCTCATTTCTTTATCCTTATGTTTAATATTTTCAATCCTGTTTTTATAAAAATTAGTTTACTCGTTGCTTTCTAAACCAAGCCTCATTAAAGGTAATGCCGAGGTTTAAGCCAAAGTAATGTTCACTAACCATTCCATTATGCTTAGGTCTTAGGTACTTGTACTCAAAGCCTAAATGGATATTCGAGCGGTGGTCAACTAAAGGCATCGTAGTGCCGATATTCGCTCCAAGCTCATAATAACCTTCAAAAGTTTCTTGCCCATTATCGCCTGTCGTTGGGTATTTCAAGTATGAGTTCGCCAGATTCAATCCGACAGAATAGCGTGAACGCTTGAAGAAACTTCTAGCTCTGCTATTGGGAGTCCACGACGCTCCCAATGCCCAAACGAAGCGGTTGTCAAACTCCGCACGTAGGTTATCAAACTTCGTACCCTTCCACTTCGTAAAGCTTAAGTCTGTAGCAAGCGTAAAGTTTTCATACTCACTATAACTAAGCCCAAAGCTCGCACTAAGTGGCAAGCTGTAACTATTGTCTAATTCTTTCTTAACACCTTCCTCCTTCTTAGAGAAGTCAATGCGTTGATGCTCTGGGAAAAGCTTAAACGATGGTGTAAAAGTCGCCCCAAAGACAAGCTTTCTCCTACCAAGAGTATCCAAAGGCAGTTCATACTGAAGCCCTAGGTCAAGGCTACCTCCACGAAGCATTAAGCTTTCGCTACTCTCAAGCTTTAGCGCCGTACTGTTAGGATAGTTCACATTACGGCGAAGCGTTGTCTTACCAAAGAGGAAAGAGCCATTAATCCCAAGAGCTAAGCCCTTGATATGTGCAGACGAAATCCCGAGGTATAACTTCTGATAGCTTCCCTTACCCGAGTAAGTACGAAGGAACTGGTCTTCATAACTATCCTTATCCATCACCTTATCTCCAGCCATCGTTCTCTGAGAACCAAAGCGATAACCCGTCGTAGCCCAAGGCATTATCCCAAGGCTCATTCCCATCTTCTTGCCCAGAGGGAAAAGGATTGTGAAGTAATCCAAGTTACCAAGCCAACGACTATCACTCTTACCTCCCTCAGTGAAGCGAGAGTACTGCCCCGAGACACCAATATCCATAATGAAAGTCATCGAATCCACAGCCGAATAAGAGGCTGGGTTTGCAGGGTTCGTGATATAATGGTCGCGGATAGCTGTGCTAGCTCCTCCCATTGCTCTAGTTCCTGCTGTCAAGGACTTACGCAGTGTCCCATAGCCAAAACGGCTATAAGGCGAACGGTTGTCATTGCTCTGCGCGAACAAAGATGTTTGCATTGCCCCAAGCGCTACAAGAAGCACAAAGGCAAACAATGTATTATTTATCAGTCTATTATTTAACATTATAATTATATGCTAATATACTATTCAATCCATAAAGCACCATATCTGCTTTCAGCTCTACTTCCTCTTGCAGGAAAGTTGATAAGAAAGGTGCATATCCTCCTGTAAAGAAGACCAAAGCCTTTGGGTAGTCCTTTCTTATAGAACGGATATAACCCTCAATTTCGTATAGCACGCCTTGCAAAACGCCTCTTTCGATAGCTGAAGAAGTCTCCAAACCGAAGCCTCGAACTTCCTTAACGCCTTCCACAAAAGGCAGGCGTGCCGTGCAATTTCTCAGCGCCTTGAGCCTAGTCGTCACCCCGGGGGAGATGTTACCTCCGAGGAAAACGCCCTTGCTGATGCGCTCAATAGTCAATGCCGTACCAATATCTAAAACAAGTATTTCGGACTTATCGTCGGCATAGTCTAAAGCCGCAACGACGGCAGCTAAGCGGTCTCCACCCAGAGCCTTGCGGTCGTAATCTATCTCAAGCGGAACAGGCGTTTCGCTCGTAAGCTCTAGCACCTGCGCCAAATGCTCATTAAGATAACCCAGCACCTCTTCATCTCTAAGGGCTACACTACTATAAATAGCAGCGTTTACCTCGGGATAAGCTCCAAGTAAACGCTCCAACTCTTTGATTTCAAGCTTTCGCTCTTCTACTAATACTTGCAGGACACCATCTGCATAGATGCCGACCTTGCAAATAGTATTTCCTTGGTCTATGACTAAATTCACTTAATCTATTCTTGTCAATCAATATACAAAGAAACGAAAATTCTAGCACTTTCTAGCTATTTCTTTATTTTTTATATCCCGTTGCACCTACAATTAGGAGATATCGTCTAAACAAAGAAGTCTAAGTCCAATAGTTTAAGAAAAAACTTTTCAAGAAAACTACCCTAAGATACTGCACCTCCAAGGGCTGTCTTAAAAAGCTTAAAAACAAACAATTAAACAACAAGCTCAAGAGCAAGAAAAAGTATTCCCATAAACTCAAATGAATTTAGCGGAAAACTCAAAAAAGTGTATGGGAAAAGTCTTTTGACTTTATGGGATAACTTTCAGAAGCTATCAAAAAAGATGTCTCGTCCTAAAAAGCTGTAACAGAATTTTAGGACGAGACACTTGACTCTTAAGCCAAAGTTCTAGCTAATGAAAGATATTAAGCGATTTGTTGCATTTCAATTTTAACCATCTTATCATCAGAAGGAACCTTATTACCATTTAGATAGACTTTAGGAATGACAACTAAGACAGCTGGGTGGGGATACTGAGCATAATGAGGGTCAAGAGTATAAGTCGTAGCAGAGATTTTAGTAAGATGCCAACCGCCAAGATCCATCGTTAAACCTGCAGCCCTATTATTAGGGTCATAGAGTCTTAGAACAGCGTCTTCACTTATCTCAATCTGTGTAAGACCACCAGCACTACCATCAAAGACAATTGTTGGGCTCTCTGTATAAGTTCCAGCAGAGCCATCAGTAATCCCCCCTCCAGAAATAGTTATCGGAGCATTTAGAACAGGCGAAGGCTCTGAATCATTCTCTAGTGTACCAGCGTTATTCCAGTCTTCCCCATTGCTACCACCAGTCTTGTTAGCTGTGTTAATCGTAATCGTCGTATTGTACGAATAGCCATCGTCAAACTGCTTAGTACCTGCTACAAGCTTTGAATTAGGTGGATAAATATTGAATACCCGTGTTGTCTGCTCTGTAGCACTAGCACTTGTCTTATAACGAATTTGTAGCTGGAAAGGCTTTCCGACTTTAACAGGCTTTTGGAAGCCCCAAATAAAGAAACAAGGAAGAGTGGTATTATCCTTAGTAATTGTATAACCAACCGTCGACGCATCTTTATTTGCATACACTGGGAAAACCTTCTCAGGATCCTCCCCTGGTAAATCTTGAATTATAGAACTTAGCCCCAGAAATCTAGCTTTCTGTCCATTTCTTGCAAGCCAGTCAAACCTCCCAGTATGGGATAATACACCATTTTCCTTATCCACAATAATAGCCGTCACAATAATATCAGTATCGATACGGTTCTTAATACTAACACCAATCAATGAACCACGAGGCGCAAACTTAACAGTATTTTCTCCCAGTGGCTTGAGCATCTCTGAAAAAGGAACGACATCAGTCATTATTGGAATATGACGATTTTCTTGGAAATTATTCAATGTCACTCCCTCAATACGATGGTTAGGATTCGTAGCCCCAATAAAGGAATGATAACGCCCCTTAGTAGATCCTGTCCCCTCAAGTACCATAAAACCCTCTGTAATATTTGTCAGAGGAGTAAGGGTTTGACAATACATCTTAATACTCGCGTTCTCAATCGTATTTGGCGTAGCACTAGCCTTGAAGTAAACCGTACTCTTCGTTAGATTGCTTGGAACGGGAGGTGCCACCGAAACCGACTCATCGCAATTTACAGAGAGGCATTTACCTCCATCATAAATGACACCCCAACGAGCTTCACGCTTACCCAAACCATACTTCTGAGCATTCAGAGTAGTCTGTGCGGCATTTGTTAGTCCTTTGAAGTGGAGCGTAGCACGGAAGCCCTCTGCAGGGGCTTTATCCGTGTTACTACTAAGAGCCTCAAGCCCGACCTCTCCGAGGGAGCTGTTTAGCTCAAAGCGTTGAACTTCATTGAGCTTAGGTACTTGACCTCCATTGTTTAGATCTTCGTTCTTATCACAAGAAGCGAAGCCTAAACTTAAGCTAGCAACCGCTAGCAGTTGAATTATCCTTTTCATTATTCTATTATTTAATATATCTATATTTCTAGTTGGAGTCTAGTCAATATAATGAACCTCAATATTCAGCATTTTATCATCTTCAGGAACTTTATCACCATCAAGAAAAGTTTTTGGGATAATCACAAGTTTTACACCAGTACCAATAATACTATCAGTTTGTAGTATATAATGACCGTCCCCAGAAGTGGTAAGATGTAGCTCTCTAAGGTCCATTTTTAGACCAGCATCTTTATTAGCAGGATCATACAATCGAACTACAACTAGACTATCATCAACATTAATGAAGAACTTCTCTATAACTTGACCAAAACCGAGACCAGGTTGTACCCCTTCCTTAGGATAAGTAGATACATTAGGGAACTCACTAGACTTTATCGTAAACGGAGCAGAAAAGCCCGGATGTGGTTCAGAATCATTAATCAGTATACCACCATTATTCCAATCCTTACCATTGCTACCACCAGTCTTGTTAGCTGTGTTAATCGTGATTGTTGTATTGTACGAATAACCATCGTCAAATTGTCTAGTGCCATCTACCACTTGTGAGTTAGGAGCAAAGACGTTGAAAGCACGTGTTGTCTTCTCTGTAGGGTCTGTAGCTGTTTTGTAGCGAATCTGTACTTGGAAAGGCTTACCCACTTGAGCACTCTTTTGGAAGCCCCAAATATAGAAGCAAGGAATAGTGGTATTCCCCTTAGCAATCGTGTAACCAACCTCCGTAGCACTCTTGCTAGCATACACAGGGAAAGACACAGCTGTTCCTGTTTGGCTTGAAGTGTATAGAGGACTAAAGCTAGCCTTATTATTCTTCAAAGTCTTCCAATCAAAGTAACCACTGTAGTCCAAAGCACCTGCTTTTTCTACAACGATAGCCGTTACGATAATATCAGTATCAATGCGATTCTTGATATTAAGCCCAATCAATGAGCCACGAGGTGCAAACTTAACTGTGTTTTCTGCCAAAGGCTTTTGCATCTCTGTGAAGTCAACCACCTTAGTCATAATAGGAATATGGCGATCTTCTTGGAAAGCATTCGTCTGCAATGGCTCAATACGATGATTAGGACTTGTATTCCCTACATAGTATTGCTTAGTCAGACTTGCCCCTGAACCTGCTTTACCTTCAAGTACCATAAAGCTCTTCGTGATATTTGACAGAGAAGCAAAGGTTTGACAATACATCTTAATGCTTGCGTTTTCAATCGTATTTGGTATAGTACTAGCCTTGAAGAAAACAGTACTCTTCGTTAGATTGCTTGGAACAGCCGGCTCAACCGAAACAGATTCTTCGCAATTTACTGATTTGTATTTACCACCGTCATAAATAACGCCCCAACGAGCTTCACGCTTACCGAAACCATATTTCTGAGCATTCAGAGTAGTCTGTGCAGCATTTGTTAGCCCCTTGAAGTGGAGCGTAGCACGGAAGCCCTCTGCAGGGGCTTTATCCGTGTTACTACTAAGAGCTTCAAGCCCGACCTCTCCGAGTGAGCTATTTAGCTCAAAGCGTTGAACTTCGTTAAGCTGAGGTGCTTGACCTCCATTGTTTATATCCTCGTTCTTATCACAAGAAGCGAAGCCTAAACTTAAGCTAGCTACTGCTAGCAATTGAATTATTCTTTTCATTATTCTATTATCTAGTATATTCTTAATCAACTTGTCGTTTAGTCCAAAGGACTAACAACCAAAGTAATCTCCTCTATCAGCAGCAGGGTTCTTCACAACGAAAGTTTCATATTTTGAAGAATCCGTCGGTATTTGTCCATCTGCTAGATCGGCTGGTTTAGCAATTACAAAGTAAACATCTTCACTGCCTTCAACAGTATAAGATTCTCCACAACCGTTGTAGAAAACTCGTGTTGATATAAAGTCTGCACTCTCTGCAGGCACATTAAACTTGTATGAGTAAACTCCATCTGTAATCATTGGAGATCCTCCAATACCCGCGTTACTTGGGTAGTCAGAGATTGTGCCTGTCTGAGGATTATAAGGCTTAACAACATAAGATGTATCTTTTAAGTTAATACGTAATTCTGTCACAGAATTTGCAGCGTTTTTTTCCACCTGTTCTGAAACAAAACCAAAGTTTCCAGGAGAAGGATGACCTACCCAATCAATATAAATTTTTCCATAACCAAATGTCTCATAAAGAAAAGCTTTAGTCCAAGTGATTTCCTTATCTGTACCAAGGTTTTCAACAGCTTGACCATCTCTGAATAGACTAATTGAATAGCTCTTTGTATTATCAACGTCTGTATCTAGCGTACCTCCGTTATTCCAATCCTTACCATTGCTACCACCTGTTTTATTAGCAGAGTTAATCGTTAGTGTTACGTTATATGAATAACCATCGTCAAACTGCTTAGTCCCTGCTACGACCTTAGACTGAGGTGCGTAAACGTTGAACGTACGTGTTGTTTGCTCCTCACCATCAGCACTTGTCTTATAACGAAGCTGTACTTGGAAAGCTTCTCCAACCTTTGCAGCCTTTTGGAAGCCCCAAATATAGAAGCAAGGAAGCGTTGTGTTGTCCTTTGTAATTGTGTAACCAACTTCATTAACATCTTTATTAGCATACACCGGGAAAGATACTGCTGTACCTACTTGACTTGTAGGATACATTGGCACAAAGCTAGCCTTATTACCAGTCAAGGTCTTCCAATCAAAGTAACCGCTGTAGTCTAAAGCACCTGCTTTCTCTACAACAACCGCTGTTACAATGATGTCAGTATCAATGCGATTCTTGATATTAAGCCCAATCAAGGAACCACGAGGAGCAAACTTAACTGTATTTGCTGCAAGAGGCTTTTGCATTTCTTCAATGTCAACCACCTCAGTCATTATAGGAATATGACGACCTTCTTGAGAAATAGTCGTTGTTAGAGGCTCAATACGATCGTTAGGACTTGTATTCCCGACATAATACTGATTAGTTACATCAGATCCTGACCCTGCCTTACCTTCAAGAACCATAAAACCTTTAGTGATATTCTTGAGAGGTGTCAATGACTGACAATACATCTTAATGCTTGCACCTTCAATGGTGTTTGTAGCTGTACTTTTCTTAAAGTAAGCTGTACTCTTCTCTAAATTATTAGGATTAGCTGGTTCTTCCGATACAGCTTCTTCACAATTTACTGACTTGTACTTACCGCCGTCATAGATAACGCCCCAACGAACGTCACGCTTACCTAGACCATACTTCTCGGGATTCAGCGTTGTGGTCGCAGCACTATTAAGTCCATTAAAGTGAAGCGTAGCACGCAAATCATCTTCCGAAGCTAAGTCAGTATTACTACTGAGCGCCTGAACCCCAACGATACCAAGCGAGCTATTTAGCTCAAAGCGTTGCGGTTCATAGGTCTGAGCTACTTGCTTCCCATTATGTAAATCATCACTCTTATCACAAGAAACGAAGCCTAAACCTAAGCTAGCCACTGCTAGCAATTGAATTATTCTTTTCATTTTTTTATTCACCTAATATTTTTAAATCTATTTAATTCTGAGTATCTTTTCGAGGGATTATCACTCCTATTTAGAGCTTTTAACACTTAACCTAGTAGCAGACTAATCAACCCCAAGACCACCTCCATAATCCCAATCTTCCTGACCAATAGCATCAACAATATCAGCATCAAGAGAACCTCCATTATCCCAGTCCTCACCATCACCTGCTGTTGAGAAACTCATTAGGACACTAAGCGTCTTTCCTAGAGAGAAAGAGATTAGTTCTGGAGCTTCATACTTTCGTTTTTTCTTCATCGTCATTTTCATTTCCTCATAAAATCTAAACATACTCAAGGAACACACAGCTTAATTGAATGCTTAATCAATAACTTAAGTCACAAAGAAGGAGAACAATAAGCCACTCAACCGTTTAATGGACATTCCTTACCAGAATACAAATATACATACAATAAAACAATATACACCAACATTTGCTCAAAAAGCTGTAAGCACCAACAAAACAAAAGAACCAACCATGAGAGAGGACGCCCCCAAAAGAAAGGGGAAAGCATCCAAACAATTCCCCCTAGAAAACCCTATTTAATTTATCATAAGACACTATCTGCAAAGCGCAAGAATCTCTCGCACTGCTTCGGCATCAATGTCTTGATTTTCGCCGAGCATTAGCTCTCGTTCACGGAAACGTTTGACAACCTCTTCGCTAACTTCAGCGCCGATATTCAGCTCCGAAAGGCGCGTCTTCAAGCCAAGACCGCGGAAGAATGCCTCCGTTTGTTCAATAGATTTAGAGATACGCTCCTCCTCACTTCCTTCAGAAATGCCCCAAATGCGCTCAGCATATTGGAGCATTTTCTCACGTTTGACGTCAAAACCTTTGACACGAAGAAGAGCTGGCAAGACAACTGCAAGAGTGTGTCCGTGCGTTAGCTCCGTCAGTGCTGTCAGCTCATGTCCAATGGCGTGCGTTGCCCAGTCCTGCGTCGTCCCCATACGAATTAAGCCATTAAGCGCCATCGTCGCACAGAGCATAAAATTCGCTCTTGCTTGGTAGTTATCTCCTTGCTGAATCAATTCCCGTTGCTCAATAAGCGTCAGTAAGACACCTTCTGCCCAACGGTCTAAAAGCGGGCTCTCATCAACCTTGCAAATATACTGTTCCATTACGTGAATGAAGCTATCAGCAATGCCACAAGCCACTTGATAAGGCGGAAGCGAGAAGGTATAACGCGGGTCTAAGATTGAGAACTTTGGGAAGGTCGTCACAAAAGAAAATTTCTCTTTCGTCGCCTCGCAAGAAATAACGCCCCCACTATTCATCTCACTGCCAGTGGCAGGAATGGTTAAAACAGTCCCAAGGGGCAAGCACTCAACAGTTCTATCTGTACGATTAACAACCAAATCCCACGCATCACGCTCCGAAGGAATCGCGTTAATAATCAGCTTACACGCGTCAAGAACAGAGCCTCCGCCAACAGCAAGCACGAAATCAACCTGTTCCTTTTTGCCCAGCTCTACCACCTTGCGTATGGTCTCAACCTTTGGGTTTGCCTCAATGCCCCAGAACTCAAAGCAAGTATAGCCTTCAAGCTCACGCACGACGTCATCATAAACGCCGTTACGCTTAACCGAACCGCCCCCAAAGACAAGCAGAATGCGACTTGACATCGGAATTTGCTTAGCTAATTCACTAATCATCCCTTCGCCAAAAATCAACTGAGTAGGATTGTGATATTTGAAATTCTTCATTTTAAATCTTATTATAATGCTTCTCTTAGCTCCTCATATAGTTCTTCCACTGATTTCTTGAGGATTGGGTGCTGAAGCTTAGGCGCAATTTCCAGCAGAGGTTTAAGCACAAAAAGTCTTTTGTGCAACTCTTTATGTGGAACGGCAAGGCTGTCTTCATTGATAATTTCGGCACCATAGAAAAGTATATCAATGTCTATTGGTCTATCTGAATAAATACCATTTTTGCTTTTGTGCTGACGTCCAAGAGCCTTTTCAATAGCCTGCGTTTCCTTTAGAAGCTCCGCAGGCGAAAGTTCTGTCTCCAAACAGACCACAGCATTCAAAAAGAAATTCCTAGAGACGAAGCCAAATGGCTTCGTCTCTAGGAATGATGACCGAGCAGTTATCCGCCCTAGCTCGCCAAGACTTTCGATTGCCTTACGTAGGATTAAGGCTCTATCTCCTTGGTTACTCCCTAATCCAAGATAAGCTTTCACGGACATAATTCTTAAATAATAAGCATAGCGTCGCCATAAGCACCGAACTTATAGCCTTCCTTAATCGCCTCTTCGTATGCCTTCATCACAAGTTCGTGTCCGCCAAAGGCTGCCGTCATCAGCAGTAGAGGCGACTTAGACATATGGAAATTCGTCAAAAGCGATGCACCGATTTCGAAATCGTAAGGAGGGAAGATGAATTTATTCGTCCAGCCATCGTAAGGCTTGATTGTCCCCTCCGTACTTGCCACAGTTTCGACAGCACGCAGTGTGGAAGTTCCAATGATGCAGACTTTTTTCTTATCAGCAATAGTGCCATTAACATCACGGCAACATTCTTCCGAGATGAACATTCTTTCGCCTTCCATCTTGTGCTTAGTCAAGTCCTCAACCTCAATTTTTTGATAGTTACCAAGGCTATTATGCACCGTCAAAAAGGTAGAACGAATATCTTTAATCTCCATACGCTTAAGCATCGAACGGCTAAAGTGCAAGCTTGCAGCAGGAGCTACGACAGCACCTTCTACCTCAGCAAAGACAGACTGATAGCGCTCGGCGTCATACTCATCAGGTTCACGCTCAATATAATCAGGGAGCGGTGTCGTTCCGTGAGAGAACAATGCCTGACGAAACTCCTCGTGGTCTTCACTATCATAGAGAAAACGCAGTGTACGACCACGTGAAGTCGTATTATCAATAACCTCAGAGACCATACTATTATCCTCTCCAAAGTAAAGCTTATTCCCAATACGAATTTTACGAGCAGGGTCTACCAGCACGTCCCAAAGCTTATGCTCTTTATGCAGCTCACGAAGCAAGAAAACATCAATTTTAGCATTAGTTTTTTCCTTGTTTCCAACGATTTTAGCAGGGATTACCTTCGTATTATTGAAGATAAACAAATCATCTTTGCCAAAATAGCCAAGCAAATCCTTAAATTCCTTATGTTCAATTTCTCCTGTTTCGCGGTTCAGCACCATAAGGCGAGAGTCATCACGAAAGCGATTAGGTTCTTGTGCAATAAGTTCTTTCGGCAATTCAAAAGCAAATTGAGATAGTTTCATAAGT
>PDWI01005327.1_pt1 | contig 18501 bp, 9 predicted proteins | sample 1430891 | NCBI WGS metagenome assembly PDWI01 (sample SAMN01162508, study PRJNA174530) | Oral metagenome, whole genome shotgun sequencing project. | biome: Marine environment; feature: Marine mammal; material: Swab sample of the gingival sulcus; isolation source: swab sample of gingival sulcus...
TGCCGTCAGGGCATTGTTGGCCCTGTGGGCGGCCTGTGCGTCCGCCTTGACCGAGTCCAGTTGGGCCGCCTGGTAGGCGAGGGTGTTGCGCGCCTTCCGCACCTCCTCAAGCTGCTCCTCGAGTCCTTGTCTCCGGTCGATCTCCGCCACCAGCCGGGTTTCCGCCTGGCTGGCGGTTTCGAGCGCATGCTCCTTCTGACGCCGCAACGCGGCGTTGGTGTCCTTGAGGCGCCCGATATCCGTTTGAAGCGCCGCGAGGCTGGCGCTTTGCCGGGCTTTCAGGTCGCCAATGGTCGCGGCGAGTTCCGCCTTGGCGGTCTGTTCCTTTTCGAGATCGGCGGCCAGCGCCGCAATCGCCTGCTGCGATGCCGCTTCGGCGTTGCGCATCTCGGTCAGCATGGTTTCGGTCTGCGCGGCGTCGATCTCGTTTTTCTGCAGGGCGAGGCGGGCCTCGTCGAGCTGCGTTGTCAGGCCGAGATAAGCACTCAGGGCGAGGTCGGTCGGGATGAAGCCGGACACGTCATCGTCGTTCGACAGGATCTGGGCGCTTGCCCGCAACTCCTGTCCGAGCGCCTTCGCGGCGGGAGTCCGGGCGATGAAACGGTCGGCGATGAGTTGCAGGTTCGGGTCGGGTGCGGGGAGCGGCGGCAGGTGTGTCGCGGAAAGCTCTCCGGGCAGTTCGAGCCGGGCCAGACCCTGTGCCCAGAACCGGACCAGATGTCGCGTGTCGAACAGCAGGCTGTGGGCACGGTGGCGGCGCTGGAGGCCGAGCATGTCGCGCGCGGCCGACATCCAGGCTTCGAGTGCAGTGCGGGAGGTCTCGGCTTCTGGCAGCAAGAGCGCCAGGGCCTCTTCCGGGGCCGTGCAGATCAGGCAGAGCCGTGCCTGTGCATTGCCTTCGAGGGCGGTCTGCGCGTCCTGCGGCGTGGCGGCAAGTGTCAGGGTCGTGGCCCCTGGTGCGATCTCGCTCAGGAAGGCCGCAAGACTGGTTGCGGTCGTATCGGGAGAGGCGCAGATGACAAGATCTGTCGAGGGTGATGACATGAGGAACTCAATTCGTGAGAAGACGCCTGAACCGGGATTGATCTAAGCGGCTTTTACACTCTCCCGCAAGTCCAAAAGAGGCCGGGGCCGGGTGGCAGGTTCCCGGGAACCGCAGGGAAACGCGGCGTTTTCGTTCCGGCACACCGATCGGGGAAATGCTGGCGGTGCCGGGTTCCGGGCCTTGCAGCAGGCTTGCGGAATCGTATGGGATATGCTCTCAAATCATCAGGCATTCCTTGTGGTGTGGGTGTTTCAGATTGGGGGGTGGTGTCATGGTCCGATTGAACTCGGATTTCTGGGCGTTGTTCGCGGGGGCCAGGCAAAGCCATGCCGAAGGCCGTAATGATGAGGCGCTCGAAGAGCTGGAACAGGCTGCCCGGGTTGCCTTGCGTCAGGATGCCCCGACGACGGAGGCGCGGTTGCGGCTGTTGCGCCAGTTCGCTGCGGTGATCGACCCGGATTTCAACCTTGACGCAAGCCTTGTCCCACAGCCGGAAAAGACGCCCCTGCGGGTCGTGGTTTCGGGGATCGGCCGCTCCGGCACGACCCTGCTTTACCAGCAGATCGCCAAGGCGCTCCTGCTGTCGAAGCTGAAGACGAATTTCCGCTACGAGCCATATCTGTGGGACATCAATACCCCGGCCGTCAAAGGCAATCCGTTCGGCATGGCCCAGATGAGTCCATTCGGGATTCACGTCCACACCACCAGCCCCCTGTTCCTCGACCGGCCGGATGCGCTACACGACACGTTTTGCGACGGGCTGTTTGCCGGCGCCTGGGACGGCGACCCCGAGGTTGCGGCCGAAGCGTATCTGACCAAGGTCATCCGGGGGTCGGGCCGTTTGCGCGCCTATATCGAGAAATACCCCGACCTGAAGATCCTCGCCAATCTGCGCAACCCGCTGGATACGCTGAATTCCAGCCTCGGCATGTTCTCCTTTCTCGGCGAGGAATTCCATTTCGACGACCGCCCGCGTTTCGCCCGCGCGCTTGAGGCCCGCGGCATCCGTCCGCCTTCGGAGGCGCTCGGCCCGCTCAGTGTCGAGTGGTCGGCGGCATGGTGGCGGGCCTTCACGCAGGAAACGCTGGATGTCGCCGCAGACTATCCCGACAATGTCCTGCCGTTCTGCTACGAGCAGTTCAGCGAGGATCCCGCCGGGATGCTGGGCCGCGTGAAGGACTTTGTCGGCATCGACAACCCGGGCATGAGCTTTGGCCTGAGCCGCCCCGCGGGCCTGCGGATCAAGAAGGTCAGCCTGACCCGGCACGACCTCGCAGTCCTCAAGGACGACATGGATTTCTATGTCGGGGAGGTTCTCGAAGCACAAATGGACAAGGCCGCTGTGCAGGGCCGTGTCGACAAGATCGTTTCACGCTTTGCCGAAGGGGAGTTTTCCTTCCCGGTGGCGGGCAGCAAGCTGGGCACCAAAACGCCGGTGCAACTGCGCGGCATCGTGTTGCAGACAGGCGGCGATGCCTTCAGCCGCTTCATCGCGAACCGTGCCCACCCGCTCGACTCGACGGGCCGTCCGCCGGTGGAATTGGACAGCACGAAGTATGACCCGAAAACCCCGCGCATCCTGCGCCCCTCGGGCCGCCCCCGCTTTGGCGCCATTGTCACCTGCTACAACAATGCCGCTACGATTGCCGACGCGGTGTTGTCCTGCCTCAACCAGACCCGCCCCTTCGACGAGATCGTCGTGGTGGACGACAAGTCCACCGACCCGTCCCTGGCCATCCTGCGCGAGCTGGAGGCGATGTACTCGTCGGTTCGCGTCCTGCCGCTGAGGCGCAACAGTGGCCCGTCCGCCGCGCGTCACCTCGGTTTCCACGCGCTGACCACCGACTACGTGACGCAGCTCGACGGCGACGACCGTTACTGGCCCACAAAGAACGAGGCCGAGGCCGAGGCCGTCGCCGGCGAGATGGGCCGCATTGCCTTCAGCGACATTCTGCTCGTCACGAAGGAACGCGATCTCGTCAGGGACACACAGGCTTATGACGACCGGGACGGGCAGGGGGTGTTTCGCGCGATGCTGGCGCGCACCCCGCAGATCCCGCGCGACATGACGTTCGACCGCGCCCTCTACACCGCCGCCGGGGGCTACAACCTGATGCTGCATCTCTACGAAGACTGGGATCTGAAGCTGCGTCTCGCGGCGGGCAAGGGCAAATGGGTCCGCGCCGGGGGGCCGGTCGGCACGGTGTATAACCGCATCACGCCGGGGCTTTCCGGCCAGGGCGACCCACAGCACGCACAGGCGCTCATGCTGATCTTCCTGCGGGCGCTGGGCTTCCGGGATGTCGACCTTGCAACGCTGGACCACGACGAAGTGCTTGCCGCCTACGACAAGGCCCTTGGCCGCTTCGGAGAGCGCCATCTTGCCAAGGTCGGGCGCGCGGCGCTGGCGCTGGCGCTGGAGCGCGGGCCACATGCCGTTCATGAACTGGCGGGCCTTGTCTCGACACGCCGCTTCTTCGCCGCGCCCATTGCCGATCAGACCGAGAGCCTCAACACCTTCATCGAGAACAACCGCAAGGCGGGTCGTCAGGAGCAGAAATGGTAAAGTTCTCCGTCATCACCATCGTCCGAAACGACCCGACAGGGGTCTTGCGCACGCTGCGCAGCGTGTTTGCCCAAACCTGGCAGAATTACGAGCTGATCGTGCAGGACGGCGCCTCGACAGACGGCACCTCCGACATCCTGCACATGATGGAAAGCTGGATTGATACGCTCGTCATCGAGCCGGACGCCGGCATCTACGATGCGATGAACCGCGCGCTGCGCCGCGCAACGGGCGATTATCTCGTGTTCATGAACGCGGATGACCTGTTCCACGACGAGAAGGTGCTGGAAAGGGTCGCGGCCGAGATCGACCCGGACAATGACGATTTCGTCAGCGGACAGGCGGTGCGCGACGAGGACGGCGTGACGCACGGATTCCGCCCGCCCGACAAGTACTGGATCGGCAACACCGCCGACCACCAGGCGACCTTCATACGCCGCGAGATCATGCAGGAACTGGAATACGACTTGCAGTTCAAGGTCTCGGCCGATCTGCACTTCTTCTCGCGGGCGCGCAAGAAGGGCTACAAGTTCCGCGATGTCGGGATTCCGATTGTCCGCAAGCCCTTCGCGGAAGGCGCGTCGAGCAGCTTCGCTGCGCGGATGCGGGATCGTTACACCATTCTCACCAGCCTTTTCGGCGACGAGTTCCCCGTCCACGACACGCTGGTCGAGGAACTGCGTGCGAACATGGCCCGGTCGTTCGATATTGACCGGAAGCTGCTGGCCGACATGTCGTTGGAGGAGTTGCTCGCACGCCACGACGAATGGTCTGCGCTGGGGCTTGGCTAGGGCGGGCCACGGGCCATGCGCCCGACGTTTCAGGCGCGCCGGAACCGGACTGGAGTGTTGAATGCCGCGTGGATTCCGCGGCGCCGGCGGGTTACACTGGAAGCCCGGCTCGCGTGTTGTGCGATGCGGAATGGACAGGTGTCCGGTGGAAGGAACGAAAATGGGAACCATGGATCGTGAGCCGTCAACTTCGGCGGAAGAGGCCATTCTGACAGTTGCACCCGGCAAGCCGGGCGCGCTTTCGGCAGTCACCGCCATGCTGGGCAACGCGCGTCCCGCGCGCCGGGTCAGGGCGGTGGAAACCCTCTCCGAAGCCATGAAGGCCGGGACACAGGCCCCCGTCCTCGTGCTGGTGTCGTCGCCTGTCGCCAGCGTGGCACGGGCGCTGGGCCGCGGGCTTCCGCCCGAACAGGCGCTTGAACAATGGACAACCCGGACGCGCGGCTTCATTGCCGAGGTCGGCGCCGTGTGGGAGCGGGTTCTGCTGCTCGACGCGGATACCGTCAGCGCCGCGCCGGGAGACGTCGCCGCAGAGCTTGGCGCGCGGCTGGGCATTACCCTCGACACGTTGCCGCAACCGCAATTGGTCGCCATGGAGCCGTTGAACTGGATCGTGGCGCAATACCTGTTGCAGACCGCGCCGGAAGCGAAGGATCTGTCGGATCAGTTTTCGGCGATGGTGCTGGGCGACCATGGGGCGCGCGGCCCCGGTCTGGCCGGTGTGACGCAGCTTTGGGCCGCGCTCGAGAAGACGCGCCAGGAGGCCGATGAGGCGAGGGGCGCACTTGCGCAGGCACGCGGCGCGCTGCGCCTGACAGCCGGGCAGGTGTTCGAGTTCCGTTCGCAGATCGGGGCGGACCTCGCCGAGGCTGAAAAGCTGCAACGGGCCATCCGTGAGCAACAGTGCGAATCGGAAGAAGCAGGGGCGCGCGCGCAGCAGCGCGAGGACGCCCTTGCCGCTCAACTCGTCGAATTGCGACGCGAGAGCGATGCGATCCGCAGGTCGCGGGCCACAGACGTGACTGAAAGCAGCGCGATTGCGCAGCGTCAGGCTTCGGCCATGGAACGCGGTGCGCGCATCTACCGGATGCAAACCGCGCTGGAGCGCGCGGAGAAGAAGCTGAAATTCCGCGGTGCGAAGATCGCGGAACTTCAGAAGGCGCTGAAAGCGGCCCGCCAGGAGCTTGCGGGCATCTACAATTCGAAGTCGTGGAAAGCCGTCCGGGTGGCGCGGCGCGCAGTGCCGCGACCGGGCCGACGCAAGTGAGCGCCGGGCCCGGTGGCGCCCGGCGGCCTTGATTCCTGCGGTCAGTCGGAGCCGAACAGGTCGCGGGTGAAAACCTTTTCCGAGACGTCCGCGAGGTGTTCGCTGCGGCGGTTGGCAATGATGACGTCGGCGCGGTGCTTGAATTCTTCCATGTCGCGCACGACCTCGGAGCCGAAGAAGTGGTCGTCTTCGAGGGTCGGCTCATAGACGATGACCTCGATGCCCTTCGCCTTGATCCGCTTCATGATGCCCTGCACGGCGCTCTGGCGGAAGTTGTCGGACCCGGCCTTCATGACGAGGCGGAAAATGCCGACAACCGAAGGGTTCAGCCGGATGATGCTGTCGCCGATGAAGTCTTTCCGCGTCTTGTTGGCGTCGACGATGGCGCGGATCAGGTTTTGCGGCACCTCCGAGTAGTTGGCGAGCAACTGCTTGGAATCCTTGGGCAGACAATAGCCGCCATAGCCGAAGGAGGGGTTGTTGTAATGCGTGCCGATGCGTGGGTCGAGGCCGACACCCTCGATGATCTGGCGCGTGTCCAGCCCGTGAATCAGCGCGTAGCTGTCCAGCTCGTTGAAATAGGCCACGCGCATGGCAAGGTAGGTGTTGGCGAAAAGCTTGATCGCCTCGGCCTCGGCGGAATCGGTGAACAGCACCGGCACGTCCGGCTTCAGCGAAGCGTCGCGCAGCAGCCCGGCGAAGGCTTCGGCGCGCTCGGAGCGTTCGCCCACGATGATGCGCGAGGGGTACAGATTGTCGTAAAGCGCCTTGCCCTCGCGCAGGAATTCGGGGCTGAACACCACACGGTCGGTGCCGAGACGTTTGCTGAGGTCGGCGGTGTAGCCGACGGGGATGGTGGACTTGATGACGATCGTTGCCTTGTCGTTATGTTCAAGGACAAGCGCGATCACGCCCTCGACCGACGAGGTGTCGAAGAAGTTGGTCTCGGGGTCGTAGTTGGTCGGGGTCGCCACGATGACGAAATCGGCGTCGGCAAAGGCCACGGCGGGGTCGGTGGTGGCGGTCAGGTTCAGAGGCTTTTCGGCGAGATAGGTTGTGAGGTCGGCATCGACGATAGGGCACTTCCGGTTGTTGAGCATCTCGACGCGCGCCGGGTCGATGTCGAGCGCGACAACGGGATTGTTCTGGGCCAGGAGAACGGCGTTGGACAGGCCGACATAGCCGATACCGGCGACTGCGATTCTTGTTTCAGGCATGGGAACGGACTTTCGTTACAATCGGTTTGGACGGGGTGGCCGGGCCGCGCCGTACCGTACCGGAATCCAACCCTTACTATGGCGCATCGGCGGGGAGTGAAAGGGCTTGTGCCCGCGTTGCGGACAGAAACGGGCGCTGCGCGCGGTTTTGGCCCTATACGGAGGGCAGGGAGGGGCTGGCCGGGTCCGGGTTATAGTGCAGCCGTGCGCACAAGGCGTCGTAGAGGGGCGTGTCCTGCGCCACTTCCGCGCTGATGGCGTCGGGGAGCGGACGCCTTGGCCGCGGGCCGATGCTGGTGCCGCCGCGACCACTATCCCCGGAAAGCTGCACGACCGGGAGGAAATCCTGCCAGCGGGGTTCAAAGGCGAGGTCGAGGCATTCGGCCATGCGCTGGCATTCCGCGTCGGGCCGGTGCACGAAATGTTCGTAGTGGAACACGGTGACATCGGGGTAGCTGTCAAGAAAATTCAGGTAGCACCGGGCATAGCCTTCAAGGGTCGTGGCGGCCCCCTGTGCCCATCGGTTCTTGTGCAACGAGACATAGGAATCCAGCGGGTGGCGCACTGTCACGATTGAGCGCAGATCAAACCGGCGGGAGAGCATTTCACCCATCACCGGGCGTTCGGCGAGGTTCTCGTAGACGCAGAAATGCGAATGGGTGTGGTCGCGCAGCAGCAGGTCCAGCCCGTCCCGATGTGCGGCCCGGTGCAGGATTTCCAGCTGTTGCAGGAACATTTCGGCAATCGTCGCGACGCTCGGCGGGTTGCGGTCATGGCGCGCGAGGTAGATCAGGTCGCTTGGGGCGAAGCCGGCCGAAATACGCGTGTTGCGGCTGAAAGGGTCCACCTCGCTGAGCACCATCGTGTTGGGCTGGCAGGACAGTGCGCGGGACATCAGTGTGCCGCCGGTGCAGGCGAAATGATGCATGACCCGCAGCGTCGGGGGCGTTTGCGCCTGTTCGCAATGGGCCTGAAGCCGGTCGAACAGGCCGTCGAAGGTTTCCGAAACCTGCTTCGGGACGTCCCCTGCGTCCTGGTGGGACTGGAGCACTTCAAGGAGGTCGCCCACGAGTGCGCGAAGATCGGTTCCCCGGTTCATCCCGTTTCTCCGCGCGGTTTCGACAGGTCTCCGGGCGGCGTCCGCTTCGTCGGCTCCAGGGCGGTGGAGACCGTGCGGAGGTGCGACGTGAATTGCAGCAGGAGTGCGGCGATCTCGGCCTGCTCCGCCTGAAGCTTCTCGTAACGCCTGCGCAGATCTGCCAGATCGGACCTTGCCAGCGCCTGCCCGCGCAGGGCGGCCTCGCAGGCCTCTTCCTTTTCGGCCACGGTTTCCTGCAAAGCTTTCAGCTGTTCGTCGCGGTCCTTCATGCCGTCCTCGGCACGCTTCGCGCGGGCTTCCATCTTGTCGAGACGCTTTTGCAGGGCGCGCTTGGCGTCCAGCCGCAATTGGTAGCGTGCGAAGCCGATCCGCTCATCGTGCTGTTCCACGATCTCGTAGCCCGCTGCGGAGAGGCGGGCAAGGCTCGCCGCCGCGTCTTCACTGTTTTCGAACAGGCTGCTTGTGGGGAGCTGCACGACGAGGTGCCGGAACTGGTCCAGCGCCCCGGACCGGGCGAGCTGCTCGATAATTGCCCCGGTTTCGCCGGGCGCGTCCAGGATCAGCAGGTTTGCGTCTTCTGCCTTCGGGGCGCAGTGCGCGAGCAACGCCGGCACGCTCATGAGCCTGACGGTGGGGGTTGTGACTTCGCGCAATCCGGGGAAGAGCCGGCGCAGCCCGGTCGCGTCCCGCAGGCTCGCGAGGGCCGTGGTGTTCCAGACATGGAGGGGCGCCGTTTCGGGCGGAGAGTCCTGTGCGGAGACAGCGACATCCAGCAGGGTGACCCGGCCGTTCGTCTGTGCAATCCGTTGCAGGGGCGGCAGGCAGGCGGGGTTTGGTTCCACCAGAACGACCCGTTTCGCCGGAAGAGAAAGCGTGTCTTCCAGTCCGTCGCCACAGCCGGCCCCGACATGCACCACGGTGCCCAGCGCCCGCTCCTCCAGGGATTCGATGGATTGTATGGTCATGTCGAAATCCTTGGTTCCCTGTGCTGTCCGCCCCTCACGCCTCGATCGCCCGCAGGACGGCCTCGGCGACCCGCTCGCGTTCATGTGCGATTACGTCGGTGTCGGTGCAGAGCGCTTGCAGGTTCATGGCCGTTTCCAGCCAGCTTTCCGCCATTTCCAGACCGGGTTTGATGCCGATGATCCGCGCGGCGGCCTCTTCGGGGGACTGCCCGAAGGTGTTGATCATGCAGCTCTCGGGCACCAGCCTGTGGATGCTGTGGTTCTTGTCGGCGTAGCAGGTCGGGATGCCCCCCACGACGAACGCGTCGAAGATCCTTTTCGAGATGTAGTGTTGCTGGTGGGTGTTTTCGAAGCTCGACATGACACGCACCCGCGCGTCGAGGCTGGCGAGCTTGTCGAGGTGCCAGTCGGGGAGGTCCGGGCGCGACCCGTCGGTGTGCCAGCCCTTGCCCTCGAGATGGACGCCGTTCCCCTGCGCTGCCGCTGCCGCCGCGACCTCGGAGCGGTAGCTGCTCAAGCCGTAGATGGCCTGGTCCGGGAAGGATCGCGCAAATTCCTCGCCCTCGCGCCGTTCGGCGACGAAAGCCGCCGGGATCGGGGCGTTTTGCCAGCGCGCCAGCAAGTCCTGTGGCGAGAGGGCGCAGTTGCGCCGGATCAGCAGGCCGTAGCGCGCCAGCAGGTCGTCCTCGGTGAGAAGGACGTAGGGCACACGCCTGAAGGCGAACAGCTCGGAGTTCGAATGGTTCAGGAACGTGTAGCCGACCTCGGTGTCGCCGCTTCGGATCCTGTGCCGGGACCGGGAGAAGTCGCCGCTCCAGAGGCTGTCCCACAGCGGTTCTTCCGAGATCACCATGATGCGCGTGTCGGGGCGCTCTTTCGCCAGGAAGCCGAAAATGTCGGGGTTGTCGCGGATGTCCGCGTTGCACCCGGTCAGGACGACATCGGCCCGGGCCGGGTCCGGCTCGATGCGTATCCGGTTGCCCAGAGCATGCCGCAGGGCAGGGTGGCCGAGCGGGGTGCGGTTCGAGTGACGCCCGGCAAAGCAGATCCGCAGGCCGTTCCCGAAGGTGGGGGCGGGCGCCGACAGGCCGGGGGATGCGGCTTGCCGCGTCACATGGGCGACCGTCTCGCGGTAGTGTTGCAGCGTCGGGTTGTCTGACGGCAGCGTGTCTTCTGCCAGCCTCACCATCTGCCCGAGTAGCGTATTGTCGCTTTGCAGCTCGTCGAGAACGTCGGCGCCGTCCAGAAGCAGGTCGCCTGCGCACAGGCGCAACAGGAGCTGTGCGTCCTGCGCGGTGAGCTTCGGTGCGGCGCCCAACCGGATCGCCAGCGTCTTGCGCAGCGGAACGGCGGCGTTGGCCTGCGGGGCCGTGCGCTCCCGTGACAGCCGCAACATCAGTTTCTGCACGTCAAGGACGAAGGAATGCGGGCCGTAGAGCAGCCGCAACTGGGCGCAGACCCTGCGCATTTTCTCCAGTTCCAGAGGGGCTGCGGCGCGTTTCGCAAGCCGTTCGGGCAGGGCCTTGATGGCCTCGGGGTTTTCCTTGCAGAACACGACGCCCGCTTCCCACAGGGCCGGGTCGCCCGGCGGGGTGAAGGAATCGGCAAGGACGACCGGAATGGCCCGCGCGGCGAGCGCTTCCCACAGCCGGAGCGGGTTGGCGCCCGCGTCCGACGGGCAAAGCACGAACATGGCCTGTGTCAGCGCCATGCGCGATTGTTCCGACGCGGGCCTGCCGGTGAGATCGGCCGCGTTGCCGCCCGTGCCGTCACCCCCGACGATCAGCCCGCGCGGGTGGTCGTGCAGCAGGTCGAGGATCCATTTGCGCGTATGCGACGCATGAGGCCGGTGCTCCCGCGTTCCGACGAACGAGAACAGGTAGGGGCGTTCGCCGGTGGGCAGCTGCGTCTCGGGTGCGGAAACCTGCACCGGGAAAAGCGGGAAGGGATGCACCTTGATCCCCTGTGCGCCGTGCGCCCTGTCATCCCCGGCGACGGCATGGCTCCAGAACACATGGTCAATTCCGGCTTCTTCGAGGAGGTTGGTGAACTGCGGCATCCCGGGATGCTGACAGACCGTCACCCGAACCCGGTCTTTCGGCAACCGCGCGCAGAACGCGTAGAACAAGGCCAGGTGCAGCTTCGCGTCGGAGGCATTCCTGTGGATCTTGTCGAACAGGTTGGCCCAGGGATAGGCGACGTAGACCGCGTTACCGGGCACACCCCCGGCATCCCGCATCTGGCGGAACGCCTGTCGCTCGGTGATGGCGGGGAACTGCCAGTCGCGGTCATAGGCGGCGATGTTGTCGTTGAAGGAGACGAACCCCTCAAGCACGGAGTCCACGTCGGCCACGGCGGAGACGCCCGCGGCAATCACCTTGCGGGTGGTTGCGTTGTCGTTCAGCGCCACGGGGTCGCCCGTGGTCGCTTCGATCATGGCGGCGACCCGCTTGTTGCAGCCCTCCTCGACAAGGCGCAACAGGGCGTCGTCGGACGTCTCGATCGTGCGGCACGTCAGATCGGCCTCCGACGTGACCAGCCGTTCCAGCGCGGCGCGCCGCATGTCCACGGGCAGGAAAGCCTCGATCTCCGCCATCTTCGCGGTCCGGCCTGCCGGGGTGTCCGCCCGCCGCGTCCCCAGGCACAGGCTTGTCTGCACAACCGGAGCCTTCCCGGCGAACATCTGCCAAAGCCGCCAAGCGCCGGCGTGCTGCGCGACACCGATCCCGGCCTCGGGCCGCACCGATTGCCACAGCTCATGGCGAAAGAAGGTGCCCGCGGCCTGAAGCTCCGGCAGATGTGTTCCGTCGCACAGCCCTTCCCCGAGCAGTTCTGTCGGGTAGGCGGCCAGCACGGCGCTGCCGGACACAGGCCATTCGCCACGCATCGCTGCCGGCGTGCCGGTCACCCAGAAGACCTGGTCCGGGGCCATTTGCCGTGCCACTTCGGCGATGAACGCGAGGCTCCCCGGCTGCAAGCGGTCGCCGGGCTGCACCCACGTCATGAAGCTGTCCGCCGGGATGTCCATCGCCGCGAACCCGCGCGCGATTGCGCTGAAGACGGTCTCGTCGCTCTGCGCGGCGAAGGAGAAGTCGATTCCCCGGCATTGCCGCGCGGCCTTTGCCGTTTGCAGATGCCGCCGCCACCACGCCAGACGCGACAGCACGTGCCCCGCTCCGCCCATGGCCTGCACATGCAGCCGTATGGAAAAGTCGCCCCCCTGCATGGTCACGTTCGATATGGTGCGATCCAGCGCCTTGATGCCGTTATCTTGACAGGGGATTGTGACGTAGATCGTTTCCGACATGACTGGCCTAACTGGGTATCGCGGCTGATGAGCATGAATTGCTGGAATGGCGCTCGGAACCGGCGGCATGATTTGAGAAACTTGTTAGCTCTGGCCACGACAAAGAACAATGTTTTTCACCCGGCGGTTCAGCCGGTGCTGCCAACAGGCAAACCATTATCCGAAGTGGAAAATGGAGCGGGCGATGAGATTCGAACTCACGACATTTACCTTGGCAAGGTAACGCTCTACCCCTGAGCTACGCCCGCATCCTTGGGTGAGGGGGAGATATGAAATCCCGCCGGGGGCTGCAAGCCAAAAAGTGCGCTTTGCACAACTTTTTTCCTCCGCTGCGTGTCGGGTAGCGAAACGGGCGACATCCGGGGGCATTTCCATCGCCGTCCGTGCGGTGCTAGAAGGCACCGAATCCCGTGGCCGGGGCCGCGGGCCAGAACAGGATACCCGATATGACCCACATCATGATTCTCGGCAGTGGTTTCGGCGCCCTCACCGCGGTGCGCGAAATCCGCAAATCCCGCGTCGAAGCGCAGATCACCGTCGTCTCGCCCTTCGATCACATGACCTACCTGCCCAGCCTGATCTGGATGCCCTCCGGCCTGCGCAACGCCGCCGACATCGACGTGAACCTCGAAAAGTTCTTCGCCGAGAAAAGCGTCGTCTGGCACAAGGGCCGGGTCGAGAGCATCGCCGATGGCGGGCGCACCGTCGTCACCGACACCGGCACGCTCACCAATGACTACCTGATCATCGCCACCGGCGGGCGTTACCTCAAGAAGCTGCCCGGCATGGTCGAACACGCCATCATCCCCTGCGAGGGCACCACGAACGGGCAGGAAATCCACGACCGCATCAACGCGATGGACGAGGGCACCATCGTCATCGGTTTCGGCACCAACCCGAAAGAACCCAAGGCCGTGCGCGGCGGTCCGATGTTCGAATACCTCTTCGGTCTGGACACGATGCTGCGCAAACAGGGCCGCCGCGACAAGATCAGGCTGGCCTTCGTCAACGCCTCGCCCCGTCCCGGCAACCGCCTCGGCGAAGCCGCGGTCGACCGCCTCCTGGGCGAGATGGAGAAACGCGACATCTCCATCCACATCGGCGCGAAACCGCAGCGGATCGAAGCCGACAAGGTGGTGACCGAACGCGAGGAAATCCCCGCCGACCTCGTCCTCTTCATGCCGGGCCTCACCGGCCCCGCCTGGCTCGACAACACCCCCGGCCTGCCTCGCTCCGAAGGCGGCTTCCTGAAGGCCGACGGGCTGTGCCGGGTCGCGGGGATGCAGGGCACCTACGTGGTCGGCGACACCGGCTCCTTCCCCGGCCCCGACTGGATGGCCAAACAGGCCCACCAGGCCGACCTCCAGGCCGAAGCGGCAGTGGCCAACATCCTCGACGAGATGAAGGGCAAGCCTCCCAGCCACCTGTTCAAGAGCGAACTGGTCTGCATCGTCGACACGATGGACAAAGGCTTCCTCGTTTACCGCAACGACACACGCTCCTTCTTCCTGCCGATGATGCGCGCGCTGCACTGGGCCAAGCGCCTGTTCGAACGCCTGTACCTGCGCGCCTACCGCCGTTGATCGGGACAGGGCACAGCCCATCCCTTCATCTTGGCAAAAATACTCACGGCGCGGCCTGTCCGCCCCGTGAGGCGCTGCGAAATTGCGCGCTGACGCGCACACGATCCTTCGTGCGAGGGCGCCGCCCGGACGGCCCTTCAGGACCGGCAACCGGCGGCCTCGCCATCAGGCCAAAGAAGCAGGCGGGGCGGCGCCACCCGGAGGGTGACGCCGTGAGGTCAGGCCTCGAATTCGACGAGCAGGTCTTTTGCGTCGATCTGGGCGCCGGGGCCGACATGGACCGCTTTCACCACGGCGTCGTTTTCGGCAGTGATGCCGGTTTCCATCTTCATCGCCTCGATGGTCAGAAGGAGGTCGCCGCGGTGGACGTGCTGCCCCGGCTGCACGCCGATCGACGACACCACCCCCGGCATCGGTGCGCCGACATGGGCCGGGTTGCCGGCTTCGGCCTTCGGGTGCAGCGTTCTGGCGGCAGCGACGCGGCGGTTGGCGACGCGGACCGTGCGGGGCTGGCCGTTCAGCTCGAAGAACACCTTCGCCTCGCCTTCTTCATTGGTCTCACCGACCACCTGGCAGAGGATTTCCAGCGTCTTGCCCCGGCCGATCTCGGCGGTGATCTCCTCGCCCGGTTCCATGCCGTAGAAGAAGGTTCTGGTCGGGAGGGTGCGCACGGGGCCGTAGAGCTTGTGGCGTTCGGCGTAGTCGGAGAAAACCTTGGGATACATCAGGTAGCCGTAGAGGTCTTCGTCGTCCAGTTCCACGCCGAGCTTCGCCTCTGCCTCCTTGCGGGTGGCCTCGATGTCGGTCGGGGGGAGGTGCAGGCCGGGGCGTTCGGTGTTGGGCTTTTCGCCCTTCAGTACCTTGGCGACGATCCCCTCGGGGAAGCCGCCGGGGGGCTGGCCGAGGTTGCCCGAGAGCATGTCGACCACCGAATCGGGGAAGGAGACCTCGACGGACGGGTCTTCCACCTCTTCGCGGGTGAGGTGCTGGCTGACCATCATCAGCGCCATGTCGCCCACCACCTTGGAGGACGGCGTGACCTTCACGATGTCGCCGAACATCTGGTTCACGTCCGCATAGGCCTGCGCCACCTCGTGCCAGCGCTCTTCCAGACCCAGCGAGCGGGCTTGTGCCTTGAGGTTGGTGAACTGGCCGCCGGGCATCTCGTGAAGGTAGACCTCGGAGGTGGGCGCTTCGAGACCGGCCTCGAAGGCGCGATACTGGCCGCGCACCGCTTCCCAGTAGTTGGAGATCTGGCGGATCTCGGCGGGGTCGATCTTCGGGTCGCGCTCGGTGTTGCGCAGGGCTTCGACGATGGAGCCGAGGCAGGGCTGCGACGTGCTGCCGGAGAAGGCGTCCATCGCGGCGTCCACCACGTCGACCCCGGCGTCGACAGCGGCCAGCACCGTGGCGGCGGAGGCGCCGGAGGTGTCGTGGGTGTGGAAGTGGATCGGCAGGCCGATTTCCTCTTTCAGTGCCGTGAACAGCGCCGTGGCGGCCTTGGGCTTGAGCAGACCGGCCATGTCCTTGACGCCGAGGATGTGGGCGCCTGCGTCTTCCAGCTTCTTCGCCATGGCGACGTAGTATTTCAGATCATACCTGGCGCGGTTCGGGTCGAGGATGTCGCCGGTGTAGCAGACGGTGGCCTCGCAGAGCTTGTCGGCCTTCATCACCGCATCCATTGCCACGCGCATGTTCTCGACCCAGTTGAGGGAGTCGAAGACGCGGAACACGTCGACGCCGGAGGTGGCAGCCTGATTGACGAAGCCGCGCACCACGTTGTCGGGGTAGTTGGTGTAGCCGACGCCGTTGGAGGCGCGCAGCAGCATCTGCGTCATGATGTTGGGCATCTGTTCGCGGATGTCGCGCAGGCGCTGCCACGGGCATTCCTGAAGGAAGCGGTAGGCGACGTCGAAGGTGGCGCCACCCCAGACTTCCATCGAGAAAAGCTGTGGCAGGTTGTGGGCATAGGCGCGGGCGATGTGGACCATGTCGATGCTGCGCATCCGCGTCGCCAGCAGGGATTGGTGGGCGTCGCGCATGGTGGTGTCGGTCAGCAACACCTGCGGCTGTTGCTTCAGCCACTCGACCACGGCCTGTGGGCCTTGTTCGTCGAGCAGGTTGCGGGTGCCCCATGGGAGGTCTTCGGTTGCGAGGCCTGGGCAGCGCGGCGGCCGGAGGTCGGCGGCGGGCAGGGGGCGGCCTTCGGTTTCGGGGTGGCCGTTGATGGTGATGTCGGCGATGTAGGTGAGCAGCCTTGTGGCGCGGTCCTGTGGTTCGGGGAAGTCGAACAGTTCCGGCGTCTCGTCGATGAACTGCGTGGTGTATCGATTCGACAGGAACACCGGGTGACGCAGCAGGTTCTGCACGAAGAGGATGTTGGTGGAGACGCCCCGGATGCGGAACTCGCGCAGGGCGCGGTCCATCCGGGCGATGGCCTGCTCCGGGGTCTGGCCGTGGGCGGTGACCTTCACCAGCAGCGAATCGTAGTAGCGGGTGATGACGGAGCCGGCGTAGGTGGTGCCGCCGTCGAGGCGGATGCCCATGCCCGTCGCGGTGCGGTAGGCGGTGAGGCGGCCGTAATCGGGGATGAAATTGTTCTGCGGGTCTTCGGTGGTGATGCGCGATTGCAGGGCGTGGCCGTTGAGGTGGATGTCGGCCTGCGTGGGCTTGCCGGTCGCCTCGGCGATGGACTTGCCCTCGGCGATCAGGATCTGGGCGCGCACGATATCGATGCCGGTGACTTCCTCCGTCACGGTGTGTTCGACCTGCACCCGCGGGTTGACCTCGATGAAGTAGAAGGCGCCCGTTTCCATGTCCATCAGGAATCCGGCGCAGCTGTAGCCCACATGGGCGCAGATCTTCTTGCCGAGGGCGCAAAGCTCCTCGCGCTGGGCGTCGGTGAGGTAGGGGGCCGGGGCGCGTTCGACCACCTTCTGGTGGCGGCGCTGCACGGAACAGTCGCGTTCGTAGAGGTGGTAGATGTTGCCGTAGGTATCGCCGAGGATCTGCACCTCGACATGGCGGGCGCGGGTGATCATCTTTTCGAGGTAGCCCTCGCCGTTGCCGAAGGCGGCTTCGGCCTCGCGGCGGCCCTCCAGCACGAGGTCGGGCAGTTCTTCGGGGCTGTGGATCGGACGCATCCCGCGTCCGCCGCCGCCCCAGCTTGCCTTGAGCATGAGCGGATAGCCGATTTCGGCGGCATCGCGCAGGGTGGCGTCCATGTCGTCGCCCAGAACGTCCGTCGCCGGGACGACCGGCACGCCCGCCGCGATGGCGACGTGACGCGCGCTCGCCTTGTCGCCCAGCTTGCGCATGATCTCGGCCTTCGGGCCGATGAAGGTGATGCCGTTGGCCGCGCAGGCATCGACGAAATCGGGATTCTCCGAGAGCAGCCCGTAGCCCGGGTGGATCGCGTCGGCGCCGCTTTCCTTCGCAACGCGGATGATCTCGTCGATCGCGAGGTAGGCCGCGACGGGGCCGAGGCCCTCGCCGATCCGGTAGGCTTCGTCGGCCTTGAAGCGGTGCAGGCCCAGCTTGTCTTCCTCGGCGTAGACGGCGACGGTCTTCTTGCCCATCTCGTTGGCGGCGCGCATGATGCGGATGGCGATTTCGCCACGGTTGGCGATGAGAATCTTCTGAAATTCGGCCATGATGGGCTCCTGAGGCTACGGTAGTGAGTGAACGCTACGCAGCGTGGGCTTCTGGCGCAAGCGCCATGCGGGGCTGCGCCGACGAGATGTGAGCACTTTTGCAGCGATGAAGGGGCGAACATTCAAAGAACAGCTTTTCGAGAGCGGCGGGGTTGGCTATCAAGCGGCATGAGCGATTTTGACGACATTCTGGCGCCGCGTCTGAGCCAAAGGGCGATGGCGCCGCGGCCCGCCCCGTATCTTGACGGTCTCAACCCCGCGCAGCGCGAGGCGGTGGAGACGCTGGACGGCCCCGTTCTGATGCTGGCGGGCGCGGGTACCGGCAAGACCAAGGCCCTGACCGCGCGGATTGCGCACCTGCTGCACAGCGGCGCGGCGCGGCCCAACGAGATCCTTGCGGTGACCTTCACCAACAAGGCGGCGCGCGAGATGAAGATGCGGGTGGGGCAGCTTCTGGGGCGGGGCGTCGAGGGGATGCCGTGGATGGGCACGTTCCACGCGATCTGCGTGAAGCTGCTGAGGCGTCATGCGGAACTTGCGGGGCTGAAGTCCAGCTTCACCATCCTCGACACCGACGACCAGATCCGCCTGCTCAAGCAGTTGATCGTTGCGGAGAATATCGACGAGAAGCGCTGGCCGGCGCGGCAGCTTGCGGGGTTTATCGACCAGTGGAAGAACCGCGCATGGGGGCCGGAGCAGGTTCCGGTGTCGGAGGCGGCGGCGTTCAACAACCGCGGCACCGAGCTTTACGCCGCCTACCAGGCGCGCCTGCTGGAACTGAACGCGGTCGATTTCGGCGACCTGCTGCTGCATGTCGTCCACATTTTCCAGGCCCACGCCGACGTTCTCGCGCAATACCAGCGCTGGTTCCGCTACATTCTCGTGGACGAGTATCAGGACACCAACGTTGCCCAATACCTGTGGCTGCGGCTGCTCGCGGGCGGGCACCGCAACATCTGTTGCGTGGGCGACGACGACCAGTCGATCTACGGCTGGCGCGGCGCCGAG
>PDWI01004563.1_pt1 | contig 18491 bp, 17 predicted proteins | sample 1430891 | NCBI WGS metagenome assembly PDWI01 (sample SAMN01162508, study PRJNA174530) | Oral metagenome, whole genome shotgun sequencing project. | biome: Marine environment; feature: Marine mammal; material: Swab sample of the gingival sulcus; isolation source: swab sample of gingival sulcus...
TAAGGTGCATTTTCTATGTCAAGAGCTATATTTAATTGTTAAGTTTCGTTGATATTTCAACGTTTTAGGCTGGTTTTTCGATTGGGAAAGTTGAGATATATAATATCAAGCTGTGCATAGGACGGCTGTTACAAAATACAAAGGGGGATAATGTGCGTTTTTTTCATCTTTCAGATTTACATATTGGTAAAAGAGTTAACGATTTTTCAATGATTGAAGACCAAAGATATATCTTAGGGAAAATTTTAGCGGAGATTGATATTTATAAACCAGACGCAGTGTTGATAGCTGGTGATGTTTATGATAAAACTGTACCAACAGCGGAGGCTGTCAAGGTGCTTGATGAGTTTTTGTATGAGCTTGTTAAGAGAAAATTAGTGGTGATTATGATAAGTGGTAACCACGATTCTCCAGAGCGTTTAGCTTTTGGGGCAAATATTATGAAAAATCAAAACGTATATATTTCACCAGTTTTTGATAACAATTTACAACCAATTATGTTGACTGATGAGTTTGGCGAAATTGCAGTCTATATGCTACCGTATATCAAACCAATTCATGTTAAAAAGTACTATCCCGATGTTGAGATTAGCACATACAACGATGCTATAAAAACGGTAATTGATAATATTGAACTCGATAAATCTGTCCGCAATATTATTTTGGCTCATCAGTTTATCACGAGTGCGGTGGTATCTGAATCAGAAGAAATTTTTGTGGGAACTATTGAAAATATATCATCTGAGATATTTGATGATTTTGATTATGTGGCACTGGGGCATCTTCATCGTCCACAAAAGGTTAAACGTGACACACTACGCTATGCAGGTAGCCCTTTGAAATATTCATTTTCGGAAGTGAATAATAAAAAATCTATCACTTATTTTGATATGTTAGACAAAAGCAGTCCAATAGAAGTCAAAACTATCCCGCTCGTACCGATTAGAGATATGAAAGAGATAACAGGTCGCTATGATGAATTGGTATCAAAAAATTATTATGCCGATTTGAATTTAGACGACTATTACCATATTACGCTTACCGATGAGCATGATATACCCAATGCCCTGTCAAAGCTAAGGTCAGTCTATAAAAATATAATGAAATTGGACTATGATAATAAGCGTACAAGTCAGAATATAGCGATAAAAAAGGTAGCAGATATTGAAAAAAAATCTCCATTAGAGATTGTGGCTGAGTTTTATCAAAAACAAAATAACGACGAGTTAAATAGCCAGCAAATTGAGTATCTTGATAAAGTGATAGAAAAAGTTTGGAGTGGCAAAGATGAAACCAATTAAACTAACAATTTCCGCCTTTGGACCATATGCGGAGTTAACAGAATTTGAACTTTCGAAACTAGGTCGCAATGGTTTGTACTTAATTACAGGCGATACAGGTGCTGGTAAAACAATGATATTTGACGCGATTTGCTACGCTTTATATGGCTTACCAAGTGGTAGTATCAGAAGTGTGAGCAATTTTAGAAGTAAATATGCCAAGCCTGAAACAGAAACCTACGTAGAATTAACTTTTGAATATCGGGAAAAAGTTTATAAGGTAAAACGTAATCCTGAGTATGAAAGACCAGCCAAAAGGGGTGGCGGTATAACTAAGGAAATTGCAAAAGCTGAACTAATTTTGCCTGATGATACTGTCATCACTAAGGTAAAGTATGTCAATCAAAAGGTAACTGAAATATTGGGTGTTGATAAAGAGCAGTTTAGTCAGATTGCGATGATTTCACAAGGCGAGTTTTTAAAACTTATCCATGCTGATACAAAAGAACGGGAAAAAGTATTTAGGGAAATTTTTAAAACGGGCTATTTTAAAAATCTTGAAGAAGAAATCAAAAGCGAAAAGACAAGATTGTTTTATGAAAAAGAAAGGCTTGAACAAAGTATAAGTCAGTACAAAGCGGGGATAAGAATAGAAAATGTTAGTGCTGAACAGGCGGAAAAATTTGATGAGATACTAAATAGTCAGGTTAATATCCCAGCAGTAATTCAAACTGTGGATAATTTGCTAGAAGTGAATAATACTTTAAAAGTAGAACTAGCAAAAGCAAGACAAGTAATCGAAAATGAGTTGATAAGTCAGACTAATTTGTTAGACAAAAAGGCAGAATATGAAAAGTTGCAGAGTGAAGTTATAAGTTTGCAACAGCAAATTGAAAAGCTTGAGTTAGAGTATAACCAAATGCTACAAGAAAAGGATATGTTGCTAGCTAGGAAGACTGAAGTAGATGAAGTAAAGATTAATATTAAGCAAATTGGCGATAGTTTAGAACTTTATAGCAAGTTAGATGAGTGCAGGCTTGCTTATGAAAAATTAGAAACAGAAGAAGAAAAATTAAATTCGACAATCGTTGAAAACCAAACCGAGATAGCTAATTTAAGTGATGAAAAAAATAAACTAGAAGACGAAATAGCTGAAATAGGAGATATTGATGTTGTAAATGTAGATATTAGTAATCAAATTGTTCAGCTTAAAAAAGAAATAGCTAATAATGGTCAAGTTTTGGAAAAGTTAGTAGAGCTTACAAGTCAAAAAGAAAGCTATCTTGCTGTGCAAAAAAAATACGAGCAGTTAAAAGTAAACTATCAAGAAAAAGATAGCCACTATAAATCGCTGTATATCAAGTATCTTGATGAACAGGCTGGCATATTGGCAAAAAATTTAAAAGCTGGCGAAAGTTGTCCTGTTTGTGGTTCGCAAAATCATCCCCAACTAGCTGTGCTCAGTTCCGAAGATATTAGTAAAAATTCAGTAGATAAAGCACAAAAAGAACTTGATAAGGTTAACAAAAAGTTGAGTCAGCTTGCTGATGAACTAAATTTAGTGCATGGCAAAATTATTGAATTAGAAAGTGCTATTAGCTCGAAACAGAGTGCTATTACTTCGTTTGATGATGTTACTCTACTAATAGTGGATTACGAAAAAAAGCAGGGTTTATTAGAGGAAGAGTTGACTGCTTTAGAAAAAAATCAGCAAAATATTGAGCAAAAAATAAAGCGAAAAGGGGAAATTACAGAAAAACTAGCGGGCATAGAGCTTGCTATAACAGAGCTTGATAAAAAATCAAATGATTTAAAGTTGATATTGGCAACTACGACAGCAGACAAAATAGCAACTAAAGAGAAATTAGAAAGTTTCAAAGCAAGTCTTGAATATGCTAGTAGGGAAGTTGCAGAAAAAGAGATAGCAAAATTAACTGAGATAGTTGAGCAGACTGAAATTGCACTTGAAGACTTTGCAAAGAAAGAAAAAGCATTATTTGAAAATATCACAAATTTAAAAGGTAAGTTAAGTGAAAAGACTGAAAATCTTGCCAAAGATAGTCAGATTACAGAACAGGATAGCCTTGAGTTGCAGTTAAAGATAAAGCAACTTGAAGAAAATAAAAAGGATTTAGCAAAACAAATCGAAAATATTAGTGCTATCATATCGGCAAATAGTGATGCTCAAACAGGCATAGCTAGTCAGTATAAAAATTTAGTAGAAGTGGAAAGCCGTTATGTTATGGTAAATTCGCTATTTACAACTGTGGCGGGAAACATTAAGGGTAAAGACCGTATTACATTAGAAACGTATGTGCAAATGAGTTATTTTGAAAGAATAATCGAACGGGCAAATGTAAGATTTATGAATATGTCGGGCGGTCAGTATGAGTTAAAAAGGAGACAAACAGGGGCAGGAAATTCTAAAACTGGACTTGACCTTGATATAGTAGACCATTATAATGGTTCTATTCGCAGTGTGACAACTTTGTCGGGTGGAGAATCGTTCAAAGCATCATTAGCGTTGGCACTTGGCTTATCAGATGAAGTGCAAAGTGCATCGGGCGGAATTAAACTTGACACTATGTTTGTCGATGAAGGGTTTGGCACACTTGATGATGAATCGTTAAGTAAGGCTATCAAAACATTGATGAGTTTGTCTGATGAGAATAGGTTGATCGGGATAATCTCCCATGTTGCAGAGCTGAAAGATAAGATTGATAAAAAGATAGTTGTTAGCAAAAAACGTGAGGGCGGTTCGAGCGTTGAGATTATAGCATAAGTTTATTATAAAATTATGGTGTTTAATAATGAGGGAGATAAGTTAAAATGGATCAGAAATTTTTAAAATTATTGGATGAAATAAGAGCTATTGCACAAAACGGTTTGTATTATACCAAAGATAATTACGACAGGGAAAGATATGAAAAACTAATGAATATAGCTACAAAAGAATATAGTGACATTTGTGGAATTAATGAAGCAAGTATAAAAAAAATTTTTGAAAAAGAATTAGGTTATATAACTCCGAAAGTAGGAGTTAATGGGATTATTTTTTTTAATGATAAAATATTATTAGAGAAACGTTCAGATGATAATAAATGGGGCATACCTGGAGGATGGGTTGAAGTTGGAGAAAGTCCGCAAGAATCATTGGTGCGTGAAATAAAAGAGGAAACTAATTTAGATGTAAAAGTAGGAAATATAATTGATGTATATTCTAGATGTCCTGGAGATTTTGGTTTTCCTTATTCATCATGCCATTTAGTATTTTATTGTGAGGTTCTTAATGGAGAATTAAAAAAATCATTTGAGAGTAAAGAAGTTGGATTTTACAATTATAAAGAGTTGACAAATTGGCATATGGAGCATTTTTCTATTGTAGAGCGTGTAGCGAAACAAGTAAAACTATGGAAATAAAAAGTTTTATAACCAATAATTTAAAAACAATGTATCAAAAAAATAAAAATATGAATATATCATATTGGATTAGTAAATAAATATTATTATAAAGAATTCGCAGTATAAAATTAAAACTGTTGGCAAAGTTTTTACCAACAGTTTTCTTGGGAGGTTATATATGAATATTAAGTGGAAGAAATTGTTGATTATATTTGCTGTTATTACGAGTATCTATTTAGGGTGGTCTTATGTAAGTGAGCGATATTTTGCGGTTAAATATTTTGATGAATACTTAAAATTACAAAATGTGAGTGAAGAAAATATTGAAAGCAAAGAACTTTTTAAGGACTGGTTTATGGGTGGCTATAATATGATAGTATATTATACTAATAATAAAGATGTTCAATATATTTATCATTATAGTCCAGTAACCCAAAAAAGAAATGGAGAAAAAAAATATAATGTGGTTGATTTAGACATAGTAAAAGATGGGTATTTGCTTGAAGAACCGTATGGTGCAGATATAAAATACCCACCAGTTAATTGATAAATTGGCATAAATCAAATAAAATTAAAACTTAAAAAAATATTTTTTATTGTAAGTATTTTTTTCTGTTTACATTATATAATAATTAAGTAGCTTTGTATGTTGAAAAATATATTAATTGTTTAGTTAAGTTTAGTAAAAATATGAACTTTACCAATTTTATTTAAAGTTTAGTAATAACATACAAAAAAACAATATGACAAAATGTATATATATTCGTACATTTTATCTATAATTAGGTTAATCTATTGCGGATTTATTAAATATTACACAAAATCAACAATTCGAACTTGTAAAAATAAATATTGACTTATATATGTGTTTATGTTAATTTATATTCGTTGCTAGTAACAATGTTTATCGTTTGTATATGAAATTGTTTCAAATACAAAAACTTGAAATTTTCATGTAGGAAAAAAATGAATAATATAAAAAGAATGGTGTCATGTGTATTGGTGTTTTCATTGTTGCTTGCAGTAGTACCAATAAATGTTTTTGCTGATGTTAACTCTAATACAGATGCGTCAGTTTTAAAAAATAAGAGTAAAAAATTTGAAAAAGATACTTTAGAAGAACTTTTCAAAATAATTGAAAATACTCCTGATAGTGTTTTAGAGAGTATGTCGGAGAAAGAATTACTTGAATATTTTAACAAACAATCTAATTTAATTAAGTTTAAGATTAGAACTTCTGATAGTAAAAATGATAGTAATGACGTAACCACTAATGACTGGTGGCAGAATACAAGAGGTGGTGGAGCAATTCTTATAGCAGTTGGAGGAGTATTTTTTGCAGGTGCACAATTAGTAAAACTAAAAAAATATGTAAAGGCATTAGGTGGTGCGAAAGAAGCAGCATATTTAATTTACCTATATTTTCATTACGGTGAAGTTAAAGTAATGGAAGTAGAAAAAAATTTATTTACTGTTGCTTTAGAGTTAGCAGGTATCATAACAGGTGTAGCTGATGTTGAAGAAGCGTGTGGACACTTGTTTAGTACTGAAGTTTATTAGGAAGGATAAGTATTTGTTAATAGTAGTTATAGCTGTAATATATTTATTTTTTACTATATATAAGTATGAAAAAGAACCAAAGTTGACATTATCTACAAGTATTCTTGTCGTATTAGTATTAAGTTTAATAAGTACAGTAAGTTTATTTCTAAAAAAAACAGACTTGTTTATAAGTTGCATGATGGCACTAGTTGCATATAATGAATTATTTATATACTTATATTGTAAAGAAAGTAGAAGTAAAAAAGCAAATATAAAGTTTTTAAATATCTATTTTTGTATTATGAGAGTAATAGAAATAGCTTTAATGTATGTTGCTTTAATTGTATTATAGGTTATAGATTTATATTTTATGACTTTAATTTTTTTAGAAACATATTAAATATGGTATTTAAAATAATTATAAAATTAAAACTGTTGGCAGAAACTTTAGCCAACAGTTTTTTTTTGGGGTATTAATTATGTTTTTCAAGGTAATTGCATAAAAGTTTAGCCATTTCAGCTCTAGTAGCTATACCTTTAGGGTCGAGTATTTTTGGTGATTTACCTTGTATGATGTTATTTTGCTTAGCCCATTTGATTGCATCTCGGCACTCTGCCGATATTTGCTTATGGTCGTCAAAGATTGTAGCTAAGTTGATATAAGGTGTTTTTGGACTACCAGCTTTTTTGTAAAGCATAAGGACAACTTCTTCTCTAGTAATTTTATTATTTGGCATTTGCCCATCACTTAGCATGTGTTCTATTACATAATTTTGTGCTTTATCATACCAATAGCTCTGGTTGAGACTACGGTTATCTTCGTTGTTGCTATCCCAGTTGTAGAATATCTGCCAAACCATTGCTTTTGTAAGTTTTAGATGTGGTTTAAACTTGTATTTTGTTACACCCGTCATCAATCCTTTGCGGTAGACGAAAGCTACGCTGTTGTAGAACCAATCAGTTTTAGAAACGTCTATGAAAGCAATGTCGTCTTGAATTGTTTTGACTTTTTTACCATCGGCATAGACAGTCGTGCTACCGTTGGTGTTTTTAAGTGTGAGTGTTGATTTTGCACTTGCCTTGATGCTTTGTCTTTTGTGTTCATCACTAATGTAAACTTTAACTTTCTTCATATTATCAGATTTAATCGAGACGCTTTTATTTTTGCTATTTTTAAGCATAGTTAGCGAATTGACCCCACGGGCTCTTGAGGCAACTTTGTATTTGTTAAGAACTTTTACGTTATTGTTGTAGACAACAGAGGCGTTTATCTTAGTGTTTTTACCACGAGCGTGTAAGTCGCCATTTTTACGCACGATAATCTTGTCTAAATTGGTTGATAATATGGTTGAAAGCGTATTTTTATAGCGGACAGTTACTTTTAATTTGCTGTTTTTATTTTTTGGTATGACAGTATATGAGTTACCAGCAGGCAAGATGATTTTTTGTCTTGAACTTGTTGGTGCAAAGCTATCGTGGGTGACAATTACATCTTTTTCATTAAAAATATTTTTGATAAGATATTGTTTTTTTGTATCATTGTTGATGATTTTACTGATTTTTTCAATGTCTGCATTGATAATTACTGAGTTAGCAAGAGCATTTTTTTTATGGATTTTGCCAGTATTGTTTGGACGCATAGGGTTACGGAGATACTTTTCTGGGTATTTGTTGATGTAAATGTGGTTTTCTGGCGACGCGTATGATTTTATCATAAAACCTTTGCTACTAGCATCAACAGCACCACTATCGATTACCCAACTATTCATATTTTTAGCTATATAGATATGTGTTTTACAATCGTTGTAGTTAGGGTCAAGGGCAGTTATCATATAAGCGTATGGTCTGCCGTCGATGTTTTTATTTATCGTTTCAATGCTTTCGCCAACAATTGAGTGTCCGTTGATGTGACCATATTGCATCCATTCAAAGTTGATTATCAAAAAGCGTGATTTTTTTTGAAATTCTTGCATAGTTAAAACTAATTTTTTGAGCAGTGCTGGTTGGTTTTCAATATCTGCTTCATTCCAGCCGTCATCAATAAATTGTGCCAGGTGATAGTAATTGATAAGGTTTTCGACATTTTTATTGTTTACAGGTGCTTTGACGTCTCTTAATATTGATACATCGTCTTGTAAATCGTTTAACTTGATAACGTTTCGCTTGTATAGCTCTCTAACAACTGAGATACCATAACAAGAACCACCCCAGACATCGTTGTGAAATGACATGATATCTTCTTTGGCTCTATTATCATCAGTTGATGCTAACAGTAATTTTAAATGTTTTTTGTCAAGGTAGTATTTCGATTTACGGTTGCCAATAAAGTCATCTTTGATATTTAGAAAGCCATACATGTAATCTTCTTTTTTAGCGTTTTCTTTTTTGTAGATAGCTGTTACAGTAAGGTTGCTTGTGATATTTGAAAAATCTTTATCCCATTTATCAAAGACGTAGCCATCACGCTGAGGTGTTTGGGGTGCAGTGGCTGAGCCACCTTCTTTTACCTTTTCTGTTTTTAAAATTTTACCATCAAAATCTTTAAATTCAACTGTAAATTCGGTATTATTTTGTGGATTGTCTTCTACTTTTTGTAGTTTTTCAACGATAGATTTTTTGTTCCACTTTATAAAGTTATTTGGTATAACTTGATATTCAAAAACTTCTGTAACTTTTGCACCGTCAATATAGGTCAAGGCATCTTGAAAACTTTTATCGATAGGATTTTTTAATTTGTCATTACGATATTCAAAAGCATCTTGTGAACCGATATTGATGTTTTTATTAATTTTGGATTTGCCATTTAGTCGAAGTAAATAGTTTTGAATAGTACCAGGATCGTCATCTTGATTGATGTTACCAATGTTACTTAGGTACTCAGCTATATATTTTTTTACAAAAGCATTGTCCTTATAGCTAAAGGTGTAGATTTTATTGTATGAATATCTTTGCGTATTAATGCGGGCTCTACGAAATAGTGTATCTTTGTCTTTTTTGCTTAAAATTTTGCCGTACGCTTTTTTGTTGTAGCTGTATGCAGTAAGCTCGTTTTTTAGATTATCAGATTTATATGACCAGAGTTCTTCTTGGATATAAAATGGAAATTTAAAATAAGGATTATCTTTTACTTTGCAGATTTTAACTAGATAAAGTTCTGGATTTTGGTCAGCATCAAAATCCACAAGCTCACTATAAACTAGTCCTTGCATTTTGTCTAATTCTTCTTCGCTGTATTTGGCAGTATCAATATCGGTCTGTTTTAGTTCAGTAATGTCCGACTCCGATACACCGTCTTTATCAATTATGTCTTGTAAAACTTTTAGATAGGCATCTGCTGTTTTTTTGGTGATATTTTCGTAATTATCAGCAAAGCTCAAACTGCTAAAAAGCACCATTGATAGTATAATAATTGATAGGTTTTTTAAATGTTTATTATTAATCATATAAAGCCCCTTTCCAAACTCTCCCATTAGTATTGCATTATATATTATAACTATCGACCTATGATTAATGAAAATATAGGATATAGTTTATTTATAAAAATGTATTATTGTTTTCAAAAAGTATATATTTATCATAACTAAAATTTATTAGGATATTGTTTTGCATAATAGATAATTATTTAAGCTAATGGAAAAGGCGGATTTTTTATGAAATTTGAACAATTTTAAATATTAATTTATAAATTGTTAGTTATATATTTACAAAATTCAATTAACTAGACATGAACGAAATCTAAAACTTTTGCATATATAATTGAAGATTATGTTAATAAATATTAGTTGTGGTTTGTATGGTTTTAGAAAATATCTGGCTGAAAATATTGACTAGACATAGTATGTTTTTTCATATATACTATACACGAAAGGAATGTTTAAAAATGGGAGGGCAGAATGATAAAAATTATTTATCCTAGTTTGGAAAACAAGCGATATACAGAAAATTTTTTAAATGAGATGTCAAATAAGGGTTATGATTTAAAAAAGATTTATCATTGGCATTTTTTCAAATTTGAGAAAAGGGCAGAAGATGAAAAGCCTACAAAATATTTAGTTTCGGTACACAAGTTAGCAATTGTTGATTTAGAAAGATTGGGCTTGCAAAGAGTTCCTGTTAAGAGTTTACTATATATTTATCAACAAGTAGGGGATTATGAAAAATCAGCTGATATATTAGATAATAAAAAAAGTGTTAAAGCTATAAAAAAGAATTTTTTATATAATTTGTTACCATTGTTAGTATTTGTTTTACTTATACCGCTAATTATAGATTTATTTTTTGAGAAAGAAAATGTATATAGTTACTTTAAAGCAATTTCGTTTAGTGCTATTATTTTCTTAAGTGTTATTGAGGTGCTGGTTAATGTAGTTTTGGCGATTAAATGGCGAACAGTCAATCAGCAGTTTTTAAAAAGGAATGAGGGTCGGCTGAGATATTTTGATAGTAAAAGATTAGATAATTGTTATAAAATTATTAATCTTTGCTCATTAGTGGCGACAATCAGTTTTTTTGTTTCGCTTATGTTAGAAATATCTGAAAAGCCTTTTGCACAGGGATTACTTTTAATTATATTTTTAATTTTGCAGGTGACTGTATTTTTGGTAATTCGAAAAAGACTTCACAAAGTAACTGGTTCAGCCGAAGTAAGTAGCGTAAAAAAATTTCAAGCATTTTTAATAGCGTTTTTGGTAACTGTTTCTATATTTTTAGTAATATTTGTCTTTTTTATTTATTTTTCATTAAAGCTAAAAATGGGTCATATGTAGTAAAAAAACACCTTTAAGGTGTTTTTTTACTAAGTGTTCTAATATGAATTATATGCTCCCAAAAACGACATTAGGAAATCCAAAATAGAGTTTGAAGAGTAATCTTTTGTTTCGTTCAAGCTTTCAATATTTGTGTTAAGATTAGCGGTAGTATTGGTAAAACGTTTATCTAGTAAAAGACGTTTTAAGTACATTATATTACTTCCCACTTTTTCATCGTCAGATTTTAGCTCTAAAAGACTAGATAGTTTGGCTTCCATTTTTTTATAAGCATCTTTTCTTTTTAATAGTTCAGTATACTCTGGTATGTTTTGTGAAACTACTTCAAAACCTTGTTTTTCAGTAGAGTATAAAAATAATAAACAGCAGTCAGGATGGTTTATGATAGCCTCTATTAGTTCATCTGTGCTTAATTTTTTTACTTCTACGTCATTTTCTTTTAAATTAATTGGTTTCGTTTCGCAAGCTTTTTTGTCTAAACTATACTGGTAAAAAGTTTTAGCTGTTTTTTCTTCATACAGATTTTTCAAATTATCTTCGTTTGCATGCACAAAGTTGGTGCTAACACCCAAAAATAATGTTGCACATAGTGCTATCGCAACGCTTTTATTTATTTTCATTTAATATTTCCCCCTATATATAGTTATCAAAATCATAACTGTCTTTAATTTAATTATATGCCTATTAGAGTTAAAAATCAATGTTTATTTAGGGCGATTACGATTTATACTAATTATAGTAAAAACTATCTGATTATTTTTTTAAAACGAATTTTTGTGAAAAACTTAAATTTTTATCGTAGTCATCTCTAGCAGGCTTTTCTGTTGTACGTTCGTCTAAAGTGGGATATCTAACTAGTGCAAAATAATACGGTGTACCTTGTTTAATTTTTTTCGCTGGGACGTTGATTTGGTAAACAGATTGCTCGTCACTTCTTAGAGTAATACTTTTATCTATGTAACTACTTGATATAACTTCATCACCTGTTATCAATAATATTGCATAATCCGTTTCGAACTTTGTGTTATTATAAACATAGGCATAATGAGTATAATCTTTTTCATTATTTTTCTCTATGAAATTATTGTTTTTAATTACAAATTTTTCATCAGAATTTTGTTTTGCTGTAAATATTGCAAAATCAATACATTTATCAATTTTTTTAATAATTTTAGGTTTATCTACTTTTTTAATTGGTAAAACAGGAGAGTTACTTTCATTTAATTTGACTTTTTCGCTACTGCCCTTAGTTAATATGAATTGTTCATATCCTTGATTTTCTAAGATTTTTGATGGTTGTCTTAATTGGTGTTCGACGATAAGTACACCATAATATTTACCGTCTTTAATATCATCAAAATTTAACTTTAAAGACAATTCTTTTTTATCATTTTTTAAAAAAGATGTTTTTAAATTTTCATCAGCTTTATTCAAATCATATTGTTTTCCATTTAGTAATAAGTATACTTTTTCTGCATAAACATTGCTATTAGTGTTGAATAATTTAAGAGTTAAACTTTTATAGTCGTCTAAATTTACAAATCTTGATTTTAATATCTCCATGTTTTCATCAACCATTGATAAACTGTTGATGGATGTTTTACTCGTTTTAAAGATGTTGTCATTAGTTTTGCTATGTTGATAACTTTGGCTACTTTCAAGAGATGAATTGTTGTTTTTGCTACAACTTGTAGATAATAAACAAATAATTATTAGAAATATTGCTGTTTTTGATTTATATGACATAACATTTTTACTCCTTTTGTCTAAAATTAATGTGGTTTTATAATTTTTAACTCTTGTCTTAAGAATAATATAGAGTTTGTTAAAATGCAATAGAAAGTTTGTAGTTTTTTTATTTTTTTTCGTTAATACTGTAATATGTTAACGTAAATAAAGTTAATGTTGGAACTTAACCTTTCAATATTAAAATCAATATTAATTTAAGGATGATTGCGATTTAGCTGTTTTAATATCAAGAAATCTTGATATTTTTTTTATGTTTTCTTTAAGTCAGTAGTTTGTGCAGATGATAAAATTAAAGTATGATAAAACTGAATTTGAGAGGTGAATAATGAAAACTATCAAGATTGAACAATTAAGCAAAAATTATGGCGATAAGCTAGTGTTAGACAAAGTTTCATTTGAATTTAAGTCGGGTAAAATTTTAGGTATAGCAGGGGCAAATGGTTCGGGTAAAACTACTTTGATGTCGATAATTTCAGGTTTAAGACGAGGTACAGGTGGCAGAATTTGTATAAATGGTAATGATATAAACAGTAAAAAAAATAACGGCAAAAAGTTGATTGGTTGTCTACTTGAAAATGCTGGTCTTTATCCAAATTTAACAGGGTATCAAAATTTAGATTACTTTGGTACTTTAATCGGGAAAAATCAAGCTAGAAATATTGTAGAGCTTACAGAAAAATTAATGCTACAAGATTTTATTGATAAAAAGGTTAAAAAATATTCACTAGGCATGAAACAAAGATTGGGGCTAGCTGTTGCTATGCTAGGCGAGCCAGATTTTCTTATTTTAGATGAGCCAACCAATGGTGTTGACCCTGAAATAATACCTAAAATTAGAAGTTTGCTTAAGGAATATGCTAAAAAAGATATTGGCATTATGGTTTCAAGCCACAATTTATTTGAACTTGAAAATATTTGTAGTAGGGTGCTGGTATTAAAAAGTGGCAAGTTAATAGATGAATTTATTTTAGATGAAAAAGAAAGTAGGGCAAAGGTTAAAAATTTTGTTGTGTCTACTAGTGATAATTTTAAACTTAAAAGTTATTTAACAGGGCAAGGCTATTTGTTTAGAGATATAGAAGATGCTGTGCTTGTTATGATAAATAGTAGTTCTCCGAGTGAATTGATTGATGAACTTGTAGGTCAAGGTTTTCAAATCAATAGTATTGCACCATATCAGCAAAGTCTGGAACATAAATTTTTGAACGTAGTGGAGGAGGACTAGTTATGAAGTGGAGTGCTTATGAGATTTATAAAAATAAAATTTCTATTTTGTTGACATTAGTTTTGTCAGTTGGGTTTGTGGCTTTATTTTGGCGGAGAAATACAAGCGGCGTTGCAGTTACAGCATATAGCTATCAATATTTTTTTGCTGTTAGTGTTGGCATGTTTTTTGTTTCAACTAGAATTTTTATGGGTGATATCAGAACTGGGGCGATAAAAACATTGTTAACAGGTAGGTTTAGCAGGATAACTATCTTTTATAAAAGATTATTAAATAATTTATGTATTACATTGATATTTTTTTTAGGGTCGCAAATTGTTACAGTAGTTTCAATGTACAGAATTAATAATAGTTTTAATTTTAACTTATTGATTAGTAGTTTTTTACCGCTACTATTTATCTATATAGCGAATGTTTGTATAATTTCCGTATATGTAGCTATTGTCTGTTATAAATTCAAAAAGCTACAAACAGTGTATTTTATGTCAATTTTATTACCGATAACTATTCGTTATATTTTGCCATTATTGATAACTATATCAACAAAAGTGAAAATATTAGAAAAATTTTTAGCATTATCACCCTCAAGTATATTGATAAGGTGGGCATTTAGTTGGCAGATAACAGCGGTTCAGTTAACTGTGTTTGTAATTTGGTTGGTGGTATTGTTTGTTGTGGTTAATTTTGTGATAAATAAAAAAGAATTGTAGGTGGGACAAATGAGCTTTCTAAAAAGTGAAGTAAAAAAGACAATGTCAATTAAAACTGTACTGTTTTTAATTGTATTAGCTGGTATAAGTTCTTATATAATGCAACTAATTGAACCAAATGTAATTAGTGTTTATTACAAAGATTGTTTTGGACAATTTAGTTTGTTGTATTTAATCACAATTTTCGCCTATGCGGTAAGCTATGATTTTGAACAAGGAACTTTTAAGCAGGTTTATACAGGTCGTTTTTCGGCAAAAAAGGTAATTGTATTAAAGTTGTTGGCATTACTGCTTATAGCTATATTTTTCGCAGTTTTGGTATTTGTGATTCCTATTTTAATTGAATTTACAATGTATAGCGTAGTAAATTATAGTTTAGTGGAATTTACTAATTTAGTATTGGCATATGTCGTGTCAAGTTTTGCAATGGGGAGTTTTGCGATGTTTTTAGGTTATGTATTTAAAAGACTTGATTTAACGCTCCTATTGACTTTTATATTACATTTTGTACCATTACCACAATTGTTATTGACAGTAATGGCGAATGTGCATGGCGGAACTAAGCAGATTTTATCTTTTTTGTATTTTCCAATGGTATCGCTCGCTTTTAAGAATCGAGTGATAATGTCAAGTCAAGCAGTTATACTCTGTCTGAGTGGTTTAGTGTTTTTAATTTTATCAATGCTGTATATTTCCATAAAAGACATTTATAAGAGTTAGAAAGCCTATGTAATTATAGTGCTAAAAGTAATGAGCTTTCACCTTTTGATAGAATGCCCATTACTTGTTTTAAATTATAAGCTGTCTTCTAAGGGCAGTTTTATTATCATCTCAATATAATCAGCAAACAATTTAGCTTTGATTTCTCCATTGTGTTTTTCAATAATTGTTTTTGCAACATTAAGTCCTAGTCCAGAACCTTTTATTTCAGAATTTCTTGAGTAATCGCCCCGATAAAATGGTTGGAAGATGTTGTCAATATTTATGGTGTCAGGATTTTCCACTTTGTTTTGAACGATTATAATGCAATCTCTATCAATTTTTTCAAAGGTGATTTTAATCGTGGAATTAACTTTTGAATATAAAACCGCATTTTTGATGATGTTGTTAAATGAGCGAGCTAGGGCATTGGGGTCGGCGTATATTTGCTGTTTTTCTGGGATGGACAATATCATATCAAGGTTTTTACTGGTTAAATACGGATAAAAAGTTTCCCTTATCTGTACAAAAAATTCAAATAAATCAAAGTTGTTTTTGGCTATATTTTCTGATTTGAGTTGTTCTTTGGTAAAGTCAAAAAACTGATTTATCAAGTTTTCAAGTTCTAAAGATTTATCTTTGACTATATTAAGATATTTCTCCTGTGATGATGCAGATAGCTCTTTTTCATTTGTTAATAAATCAGTATAGCCAATTATTGCTGTTAAAGGTGTTCGTAGGTCATGAGCTAAAAAAGCCATTGATAAATTTAGTTTAGCCATATTGTCATTATATTGCTCTTTAAATTCGCTTTGGCTATTTAGTATGTTTTGTATGGCGTTGTCAATTTCATAATACTCATTATTTTCAGCAACAGTTTTTCTGGCTGTAATCTTCATGATTCTGTTGCTGATTTCTTTTATGTTTTTTACTTTATCACGTTTTCTATCTGTGTAAATATTTCTATATATATCGAAAAATATTACTGAATATATAGTAAACCAAAGCAAAAGCGAAAACTTGCCAAATTTAACAACCCTAAATTCCCCAATTATGTAATGAGTACCGTTATTGATATATTTGCCGTTTACAAAAAAGTTTTCAGCAAAGATGTTGATTAATTTGTTGCCTTGAGTGCTGAATATAATTATTATAAAAAAAAGAAATAGTAAGATATGAATAAGATATTTTTTAATTGCTTTCTTCCAAGACATAACCTTTCCCCCATATTGTTTTAACATATTCTGGTTCTTCAAATGAATCGTTAATTTTAATTCTAATGTTGCGTATATGCGTAGCTACGCTATTACATGCTTTGCCATAGTAATCATCGCCTGTTAGTTCATGGAAAATTTGTTCTGAACTAAGTGGTGTACCGACATTGTTAGATAAAATTTTTAGTATTTCAAATTCGGTGTTGGTAAGCTCGATATACTCGTCAGAAACAAAACATTTTCGCTTATTAAAATCTAAAGTCATAGCTTTATAAGTGAAAATATTTTGCTGGGAGCTTTGCTTATTGTATATTGATTTCATTCTTAGTATAGCTTTAACTCTAGCGATTAATTCTAATGGTTTAAAAGGCTTGGTTATATAACCATCTCCTCCAACAGTTAGCCCGTTTAAAATATCCAGTTCGTTGTCCTTAGCTGTTATGAAAACGATAGGATAATACACTGTCTGTCGGATTTCTTTAAGGACACTTAACCCGTCGATATCAGGCATCATGATATCTAGTAATAGTAAATCGGGATTGTTTGTTTTTAAATATTGTAGAGCTTTAGTAGCTGAATAAAACGTAATAACGTTGAAATTTTCATTTTTTAAATAGATGGTGATTAAATCAGCTATCTCTTTATCATCATCTAGTACGACTATATTATACATAATTTTCCTTTTTATCTGTTTATAAATTGTTTTAAGGCATAAAAAATAGTTAAGATTTTACACTTAACCGCTTTAGTTTATTTATTAAGTTCATCTAAAATTTTTATTGTTTCAAATTTTTTTTTGCATTTACTACATATCCAATCAGTATTACTTTTTTTAGCTTTTTTATGAAAATGCTCCAAAGAACCTGAACATAAAGGGCATATTTGTGGTTCTCCTAACCATAAAGAGTTTAAAAATTTAATAGCATCTTCTCTTTTATTTATTTTAAAATAATTTATTATTTCATCCATTCCAATATCAACCTTTCATAAAAATTAAGGTATAAACATTTTTTTTAAGTATTGAACCTTGATTAGTTATTATAATTTGTCAATGGCTGGTCTGTATTAATGATAATATAAATTATGCTAAATTGCAATAGCAAATTTCAATTGCAATAGCTATCTTTTTTTGACGGGTTTTAACTCTTGTAACATGTTTGTAACATAACTTAGTTTTTTTTGCCTGTTTTCGTATGATTTTGGCTGTTTTCGTAATATATATTGACAATTAATAATGAAGTGGTATTATGAAACTATATATAGTAACTAGCAGTATTAGATAAATAAAGTAATCTAAAAGTTTAACGTTTTAATTAAAGAGAGGTGGTAGGTATGAAAAATAATATTTATTCAATAGTTATAGTTATATCGCTCGTGTTTTTAGTGGGTTGTGTTTCGGAGAATGCGGTTTCAGATAATACGGAAGATAGCACATCTATGAACATAAGTTTGGCTGGGATTGAGAAAGTTACAGTATCTACTCAAATGACTGACCCAAAACAAGATATTGTAATAGAAAGTGAAAAAGTTGATGATTTGCTAAAGAAACTCAATTCATATTCGTTAAAGCAAATAGTCGATGATGAGCGAAAGGGCTGGCAATATTTAATAAAAATAGAAAAAAAAGAAGATGAAATCACTTTAATATCTTTTAGGGGCGATAACAAAGTTGTGGTAGATGATATTTTATATGAAGTTAGTGATTATAATTCTGATGATTTTTTATATTTGTTTAAGTAATATTTTGATAAATGTAACTTAGGTAACAAAAAAGGATAGCTAAAAACTATCCTTTTCCTACCTAATTATTAACTCAACTTTCCCAGCGTAAATCACCAACTAAAGCCTTGATGTAACAAGCTTGTGAATTAAACCAATATAGCAATTGACTTTTTATGGCACTT
>PDWI01005879.1_pt1 | contig 18483 bp, 21 predicted proteins | sample 1430891 | NCBI WGS metagenome assembly PDWI01 (sample SAMN01162508, study PRJNA174530) | Oral metagenome, whole genome shotgun sequencing project. | biome: Marine environment; feature: Marine mammal; material: Swab sample of the gingival sulcus; isolation source: swab sample of gingival sulcus...
GGTAGACTTAAGACCAATTTCTATTGCAAACAAAGATATCCCACTCCTTGAAGAAAAAGTAAAAGCAATCAATAAGAAGTATGGAAAGAGATGGAGAGCTGAGGAAGGAACATCATTTTGGTTTATTGACATTGATGGATATGTTTTAGCAGAACGAGATTTAAGGCAAGGATTTGCAAACAAGTGTTATAGCATAGCTAATTACTTTCAAACATCAGAAGAAGCTGAAAAATACGCTAAGAAAATAAAAGAGATATTAACTAAGAGGGAGTTATAAAACAAACGGAGTAGAGGGAATGATTCTAGAAAGACAAGATTACAAAAAAACTGAATATTTTTTACATAACAATTTAAAATTAAAAGATACTGTATATGAATTAAAAAAACAATTAAGTGCTAAAAACACCAAAGATATTAATAGTTTTATTCGATCTAACACTAATTCATCACCGACTGAGCGAGAGGCTTTATCCTATGTTGAAAGCGAAAAAATACAAGAGTTGGAAAGATGGATAGCTGCGATTGATAAGCTAATAGTGTGGTGTAAGAGTCACGACCCCATGAGAAAGTAAACAAGATAGTTATAAAATGTTTTATATTATTTAATACAAAATAATTTTTTAAAAGTCCGGGACTTTTTTATATAAATACTGTGGTATTATAGTAGTGTGGGAGATTTGCAAGAGAGCGAATCTTCTATTTTTATATATTCTTTGGTATAATTAATAAGAACCAAAGGAGGAGAAATGGAAGGATTAATATCCGCTGTAGCAGTAGCTGTTTTAGGAGCTGTTGGATGGATTTTTAAAGTTAGGTATCAAAAGAAAAATAAACTTAGAGAGAATAATAAAAAACAACAAAAAGAAAGTGCTGAAATTATTTATAATAATTTTGCTTCTATGACTCGGATGGTTTTAGAGAGGGATTATTCAGAAAGAGAATATTTAAATTGTAAAGTCGAAATAAATTTTAGAAAAAATTTTATCGATAAAAAGTATTGGTTTTTAATAGAGAAACTAGAAGAATTGCTTTCAAAATATCAAAAAGACATCGAGATAGCTGATAATTATATAAATGATGATTTAGCGAAAAACTTCTGAGAATATAATAGAAAGTTGTTATAAGATAAAAACTATGACACTTGAAGGAAAATTAGACAGCAACAAAAAATTATTTGAAAATCATAAAGCTTTATTAGAATCTAAAGGTTTGTGGTTAGATCTAACAACTAGAAAGAAATTGTATGAATTTAATTTTGAAATAAATTTTTATAGTTATTTGTTTATTGCAAGTGTCCCTAATAGTGCTGAAGCATCTGAAAAAGAAGAGCAAATCGAGAACATGTATTCTGAAATTGAGAATTTAAAGAAAAAAATAATAAAAATGTAATCGGAACTAATTTTAAAGTGTAAAACTTGGCAGAAATGCTGAGTTTTTTATTATAAAGAAAGACAGAAAATAAAAGAATATACTTATAAAAAAATGTTAAAACCACAGGGGGCATAGAATATGACAACAAAACAAAAAAAATGTGCTTATATGATGGTCTACACAACGAAAACGCAAAGAGAAATAGCAAAAGAGCTTAACGTGAACGAGGTTAGCGTTTCGAGATGGAAACAATCAAAAGAGTTTAAAGATGAATTATTACGAGTTGAAAGACAATATCTAAAAGACCTAACATCAATCTCGCTAAAAACTATGAAAGATTTGCTAGTTAAAGGACATAGCGAACATGTTAAATATTTAGTGTCAAGTGATATTCTAAATAGAACAGGACATAAGCCAGTTGAGAAATCAGAAATAAGCGCAAACATTAATCCAGGCAAACTAGATGATTTGCTAAATGAGATAAAAGAAGATTAAAGGAGGTAGTCCTCTATGAGTTCTATTCCATTATCAAAGAAATATAAAGACTTTCTGAAGCATAATGCAAAAGTAGAATTCCTAGAGGGAACTTAACTACCTTTGCAGGAAAAACAACGATAGGCATTATAAAGTTTATGCTTAAAGTTGCAGAGAGTAAAAAGAAGTTGCATATTATATCAGCTTTAGATCTAGGAGTAATTGAGAAGAATATTGTAAACAAAGAAACTGGAATTATTGATGTGTGGGGTGATTTAGTAGAGTATAACCGTAGTGGTAAAGGACAACACACATTACCGCACTTAATATTCCACACAAATAAAGGCAATAAGGTTATTTATCTACTTGGCTATGATAATGTATCCAGATGGAAAAAGGTACTAGGAGGGCAATATGGCTCGTTATACATAGATGAGATAAATATTGCTGATATGGATTATCTAAGAGAAATATTTATGCGCTGTGATTACATTCTAGGCACACTTAATCCAGACGATCCTAACTTGCCAGTATATAAAGAATTTATAAACAAGAGTAGACCAATCGATAAATATGTGAAAGACACACCAAAGCAAATACTAGAAGAACTAACGGAAGAACCGAACCCAGACTGGGCACATTGGTTCTTTTCTTTTAAGGACAATTTGTACTTAACAGATGAAAAACTTAATCAGATTTATACAAATGTACCACGAGGTACGAAGCTTTGGAAGAACAAAATTGAAGGACTACGAGGAAAAGCGACTGGTCTTGTGTTTAATGTGTTTGATAAGAAGCATATTATAAGCAGCACACAAGCTAAAACATATGAATATCAGTTGTTTAGCTGTGGAGTTGACACTTCATACTCAGACAGTTCATTAGATACCATATGCTTTATCTTTGAGGGAATAACCGAAGATGGAATACTAATCACTCTGAAAGAAGAAGTATATAACAATAAAAACCTAGACAAGCCATTAGCACCGTCAGACGTTGTTAGTCGGCTTTTTGACTTTTTAGAAAGATGTAGAGCAGAGTACGGATTCGCAAGATATGTATACATTGATTCTGCAGATTCAGCTACTCTAACAGAAGCTAGGAAGTTTAAAAGAAACAATGCTTGCATGTATGAGTTTATGAAGTCAACTAAGCTGAAGAATATAGACAGGATATACATTGAGCTGGGTTGGATGCAGGAGAACGAAGAAGGCAAGATATATCACTACATAGTGGATGAATGCACAGAGCATATCAAAGAGCTGAATATGTACGCTTGGAAAGAAGACAAACACGAACCAGAGGATAGAAACGATCACACGATCAATGCCAATCAGTATGGATGGGCTCCGTATCGAGATAAGATAGGATTTAAGAAAAAACAACAGGATTATAAAAAAGCTACGAAACTACTTAGGAGGATGTAAATGGGTTTTAAAACCTTTGAATATGGAGAAGATGAAGCAGTTGCTAAAAATATATATGGCGCACTTTATAGTGATGAAGCAAATATGCACTATAGGTACAATTCTTTAGATGAAATAACGCCATCTGAACTTAAAAAGATATTATTACACTTCAAAGAACATCAGCTAAAAAGACTTGATATATTAAACAAATACCATATGGGACAAAACATAGGTATACTATCGGGCAAAAGAAGGCTAACAGAAGATAAAGCAGATTACAGGATAGCTCATAACTACGCTAAATTAATTACAACCTTTTACACAGCGTACTTGACTGGTATTCCTATCGGTGTGGACTTTGAAGATGAGAAAGTAAAAGAATTTATCAATACTATTAATTTTGATAATGAAATTGATGTGCTAAATATGGACTTGATGACCGATTTTAGCAGATTTGGCAGAGCATATGAGATTCTTTACCGTTCAGATGTAGATAAAAACAAAACATCAGTATCTAATGTATTCTGCACTTTGGTTATTTATGATACCTCAGTTGAGATGAAGCCACTATGTGCTCTTAGATTCCCGACTGTAACTGTAGATGGTAAAGTAGGCACTATGCTTACTATGTATACCGACAAAGAGATTATCGAGTATGGTTTTTGTGACTTAGATTTCAGCGAACTGAAAGAAGACACAAGGAAACCTCATTTCTTTGGCGAAATACCTATTATCGAGTATTCGCATAACAACTACAGAAAAGGGGACTACGAAGACATAATAACGCTTATAGACGCATACGATAGCGCTGTAAGTGATACTTCAAACTATATGACTGATACCAATGACGCACTACTTGCAATATTAGGTGATGTTGACGCTGACAAAATACAGCTACAAAAGGACGCTAACGCAATCATTATTGAGTCGGGAAGAACAGAGGACGGAAAGCAAACATCAGTAGACGCAAAGTATATCCACAAGCAGTATGATGTGCAAGGAACAGAAGCTCACAAGAAGAGACTTATTAACGATATACACAAGCTTACCTTTACTCCTGATTTAACAGATGAGAACTTTGCAGGTAATTCAAGTGGTGTTGCTATGGCTTGGAAAACTTTCGGACTTAAACAAGCTATCGTTAAGAAGATAAGTGTATTTAAAAAAGGTATCACAAAGAGATATCAACTATTTGCTAACTTAGAAAAGAAACTCAGTAGAGATATCGGAGATGTAACAAGCATTAAGATCACATTCTATCCAAACATTCCTGAGTCAATAGACAAAGAGATAGAAGTATTTATGAGTGCTGGAGGTAGGTTGTCGCAGAAAACTCTGTTAGAAACTCTATCATTCGTCCCTAACTCTGATGAAGAGATTAAGAGAATAGAAGATGAGCAAAGCAAAAGTATGACGTTAGTTAAAAAAATAGTAAGAGAAGGAAATGAGTAAGTCAAAAGGCAATAAATATTGGCACGATAGATTAATAGCAGAGGCAGACAAAAGAAAGTTATCAGAGAAATTAGTACAAAAAGAGCTGACGGAGATATATTCTTTTACCAACAACCAAATACAAAAAGAAATAGATGGCTTTATCGGGCGTTATGCTGCTGGTAGAAAGCTAAACCGCGCAGACCTTAAAAGGGCAGTTAGTATGGTAGATATAAAAGCTTTAGAGGATAAGGCTAGGCACTATGTTAAAACACTAGACTTCAGCCCTAGAGCTAACACAGAGATGAAAGCTTACAATATGAAAATGAGAATGAGTAGGCTAGAGTATTTACGAGCTCAAATAGATATAGAGCTAATTGCTGGATTTGGTAAAGAGGAAAAATACGCTAACTCTCTTTTTAATCTTGCAGCAATGCAGACTTTCAAAGAGCAGATGGGAATACTTTCAATGACTATTCCAGAACCTGCAGTATTACAATCAACAATACAAGCTATTGTAAATACTCCATATAAGGGCGCTTTTTGGTCTGATAGGATTTGGAAAAGGCAAAGGATACTACAAAGGCTGGTAGCTGAAAAGACGAAAGATACCGCACTTTTAGGAATTAATCCAACAAGATATGTGAAAGAACTCACAGACATATTTGAAGTCAACGCATATGAAGCTAGGAGGCTATTAGTCACAGAGGCTACAAGGATACAAACAGAAGTATCAAAGTACAATTACGAGCGATACGATATCGAACAATTTGTTTTTTTAGCAGAAAGTTCTGCTTGTGATATATGCTTAGATCTAAACAATCAAGTGTTTGATGTTAAGAATATGTTACCAGGTGAGAACGCTGCTCCTATTCATCCACATTGTCATTGTACTGTAGCTCCTCATTACGACAGGGAAGCTTGGGAAAAAGAACAGGACGAAAAGGACAGAGAGCTTGAAAAACCTATAATGCTGAGTAGTGATATTGTAAAGGATATAGCGCTTAAAGTTGAAGTATTGAGGAGTATAAAGAAAGAATATCCTTTTTTAAAAAAATCAAATGTTCGCTTACGAAGAGAAAGATTAAATCATATTATAGAAGGGCACAGTGATATAGGAGAAAATATTCCTGATGTTTTAGAAAATGTTGTTAGTAATCCAAAATACATTTTAGTAGATTCCAAATCGGAAAATACTGTAATTGCTGTTAAAACTGATAATGTAAATAATATTAATGTGATAGTTAAGCTGTCTACAGATAAACAACTGGATAATTCTATAATAACAGCTCATAGAGTTTCTGAAAAAAAATTAAAGAAACTGTTGAACAAGCTTAAAATAATTTACAATGAATAACTGGTGTGATATAATATAAAAAACATAACGAGGTAGAGATTTAGTGTTCCTTACGCGCCGAAGAGCAGAAGAGATGACGGGACAGACACACCGTCCGTTATGTTTTATTTAGTAGTTGTTAGCACCTTTAATGGTGCTTTTTTAATTTAATATTGTTAGTAATAGACCTTACGAGGTCTATTTTTTATGCCCGAACCGTGCTAATGGCTTAAAACTTAGCATGTGATAAGACAACCAAGTCTATAAAATGAGAAGGAGGAATAATGGCTAAAGAGAATATCGAAAACATTGAAGTTGAAGAAACAGAAAATGTTGAGGAAAAGGAAGAATCGAAAGATTCCACTAAGGAGAAAGAAGCTACTATATCAGTTAGTGAGATGAAGAGAAGAATTGCAGCTGAACAGAAGAAGTTCAATAAGCAAATCGAAGAGATGAAAGCAGAGTACGAGCTTGAAAAAGAAAAAGCGAAGATGACTAAGGAAGAAAAGAAATCTTTTGAATTAAAGCAAAAAGAGAAAGAGTTAGAAGAATATAGAAACAAAGTCAAAAAGCTGACACTAACAAGCAAAGCTACCTCTGTTTTAGCAGAAAAAGGAATAAAAGCGAATGAAGAAATACTATCTTATGTTATCAGAGATGATGAGGATAGCACTTTAGAAGCGATTGAGAACTTCAAGGAACTAATTGATGGGCTTGTAAACGAAAGAGTAAAAGAAAGTGCTAGACAGTCTGCCCCTACTGATTCAAGGGTTAATTTAAACACAGATAATGAGACGGTAAATAAGGCAGAATGGGCTAGAAAACACAGAATAATTAAAAATTAAAGGAGGGCAAACATGCCAGCAAAAGTAAAAAATGAAGATTTAATGTTGAACGCACAAGAAGGACAGATACCAGGTGTGCAGAACAAAGCAATTATTGAAGAAGTAATGGAAGGCTCAGTAGTAATGAGACTTGCAAACTATGAGGAAATGGATAAACAAAGTAAGAAATTCATGTACATGACAGAAGGTCCTGGAGCTTACTGGGTAGGAGAAGGAGAAAAAATCCAAACTTCTAAAGCGAAATGGATTAGTGTAGAGATGGTAGCGAAAAAGCTAGGTGTTATTATACCAGCTTCAAGAGAATACCTAAACTACTCTAAGAAAGATTTCTTCGAAATCATGAAGCCTAAGATTGCAGAAGCTTTCAGAAAGAAATTTGACGAAGCGGTAATACTTGGTACTGAAAATCCATTCCCACAATCAGTAAATAAAGCGTGTACAGACGCAGGAACAATCATCACAGGAGCTATTGACTATGCTAACGTATTAGCTGTTGTTGATAAATTGTATGAAAATGATGTAGAGCCTAACGCTTTTATCTCTAAAGTTCAAAACAGAACAGCTTTAAGAGGCGCAGTAAACGCTGACACTAAAGCATCAATATATGATAAAGCGTCAAATGAGCTTGATGGTCTACCTGTAGTTGATATGAAGTCTGACAACTTAGCAAAAGGAATTTTATTTGCAGGTGATTTTAACCACATGTTCTACGGAATACCTTTTAATATTTCTTACAAGATTTCAGAAGACGCACAGCTATCAACAATCACTAACGATGATGGAACTCCAGTAAACTTATTTGAACAAGAGTTAGTAGCTCTTAGAGCAACTATGGATGTTGCATTTATGATAGTGAAAGATACATCTTTTGCGAAGCTGTCTGAAACAGGAGCGTAATATATGAAATATAAGGTTATTAAGTTCTTTACAGACTTAAAGGATAATGACTACCCTTATAACGTGGGTAGTTTTTATCCACGTGAAGGTCTTAAAGTGAGCGAAAGCAGAGTAGAGGAGTTGTCATCTAAGGACAATAAACGAGGTGAACCACTTATAGAAGTAGTTCGAGAGAAGAAAGCGCCAGCGAAAGAAAAAGCTACTAAAAAAGTGGCTAAAACACGTAAATAAATGGAGTGAGGAATATGCTAGGTATTATTGAGAGAGTAAAGGTAAGACAAGGTATTACTGATGATCTTCAAGATGAATTGCTACAGGATTTATATTGTACTGCAGTTGAGGAATACAAAGTAATTTCTGGAAATGAAGAGCTGTTAGAAAAGCATAAATGGATTATAAAAGAAATTATTAATATTAGATATAACAGAGTAGGTAATGAAGGCTATAAATCCACATCAGAGGAAGGACTCTCGATAACATATAGCAATGATCGTGAGGATGATTGGTCGAAATATTTTAAATATTTACAATCAGATGAAAACTCTTTAGTTGGAGCTAAAAGAGGTAAGGTGAAATTTCTGTGAGATATAACGAACGAATAATTTTTGTAAAGACAAGCAGTCATTATGACGCTAATCTCGGTAAAAAAGTAGAGGATATCCCTGTAACATCTATTAATGTTCCTTGTAATGTTAATTCTCTAGGCATAAAAGCCACTATAGAGATATTTGGCAAGTCAGTTAAGAATGCCCTTGTTGCAAGGCTACAGTACCCTTATATCGGGGAATATGACTATGTACTACTTAGAGATAAGAAGTACAAAGTATCTCTTTCCAGAAGAAACAAAGATTTTTACTTGGAGGAGGTATAATGAAAGCTACTCTTAAAGTTAGAGGACTTAACAAACTATCCAGAAAGCTTAAAAATAATAGAAGCTTAGCAGATGTGCGAGAGGTTGTGAAGATGAACACAATCGAGCTCGAAAGACTGGCAAAAAAAAATGCCAAGTTTGTTAAAACAGGTAAGTCAACAGGAACTACTAAGAGGTCAATCAATTTAAGTATAAGTAATGGAGGCATGACTGGAAAAGTACAACCTAATACCGAGTATTCTCCGTATTTAGAACACGGTACTAGATTTATGGAGGCTCAACCATTTATGAAACCTTCTTATCAAGTACAGAAATTAAAGTTTGTTAGAGATATGAGGAGGTTATTCAAATGAAAAGCATAGACCAAGAGTTATACGACGGTCTTTTTTTAGTGTTAGAAGGTATAACAGATTGCTACCATGAGATACCTCCAGCAGAAGCAGAAATGCCATATATACACTTTGGGCAGTTTCAAGTGTTACCTAATCCAACGAAAGATAGACTTAAGGGGTTAGTGTCTGGGACTTTACATGTATGGTCTGGAGAAAGAATAGAAGTATCGTCTTTGTGTGAAACAATCATGAAGTATTCTGATGATTTCAAAAAGACAGAGAGATTCTATTGGAGCTTAAACGCTCACGCTTCAAACTATAGAATAATGGAAGATAACAGCACTAATAAAACTTTATTCCACGGTATCGTGGATTTAGAATTCAAATTTTATTAAAAGGAGATAGAAATGTTTGAACCAAAAAAAGGTAAAGATAAGATACTCATGTTTAGAATGCTTAAAGACATGGAGACAAAAGACGCTGCTAAATTAGCATTACAAACAGAGCATGAGCTTAGTTATGAAAGAGAAGTGAATACTACTCAGACAAAAGATGGAGCAATAGTAACTGACGGAGGTATGGAAGTAACTATGTCTATATCTGCGGTAGCAAGTGCTGATGAAGTGAACGGAATGCTTTTTGAAGCAGTAAAAAAAGGTGAGACCCTTGAATGCTGGGAGATTGATTTATCAGCAAAAGGAAGTGCAGAGAACAAATACAAAGCTCTTTATATGAGGGGCAAGTTAAATAGCTGGAGCTTACCAGCAAGTGTTGAGGATCTTGTGGAAGTTGAAACAGAAATGAATATCGACGGAATACCACAAGAAGGTGAAGTAACACTAACAGCAGAGCAAACAGAATTAATATTGTACGCATTCCAAGATTTATCAAAGACAGGGGCTTAATTAGTCCTTGTCTTTGCATTAGGGGGAAAAATGATAATTAAAATTAATAAAAACGAATACAACATCCATTTTGGATTGAGCTTTGTGAGAGAGATGGACAAGCTATATGAGATACAGTCTAACGGTGTGAGATTAGGTCTAGGCGTTGAAAACGCAATAATAGGGATTACTCAACTATCACCAGTTAAGATATTTGAAATCATCAAATGTGCTACAGTAGGGCAACAACCAAAACTAAAGGATGCTGATATAGATAAATTTATCGAAGAACATGAAGACTTTGAAGGGCTCTGTGATGATTTTTTGGAGCTCTTAAAGACAGCCTCCCTGACAAAGGGAAAAACGCTAAAAGTTCTGGAAGAAAACGAGAAAAAAAGCTAACTTCTAAGGAAGCTTACGAAGAAATTATAATAAACTGTCTCGCAAAATTAGACATGAGAGACATGGATAAAATCCTTAATATGACTCTAAGAGAATATGACTTGAGACTTAGAGCATATAAAGAGGTTTTAGTTGATAAATATGAACTTGTACATCTGCAAGCTTGGACTAATCGCTTAGTTAAGCAGAAGAAGGATAAAAAAGGAACTCCTCGATTTAAAAAATTTGAGGAGTTTTTCTCTAGGGAAAATTTTAAACCCAAAAAAGATTTAAGCAGATGTTACGAGGTCACAGAGAGAATTATGGAATATCAAAGGAGAAATAATGGAGAGTTATAGTGTACAAGCTGTCCTTAGTGCTGTTGATACTAATTTCAGTAGTGCAATGGCAAGAGCTGATAAATTAACAAATAGTGTACAACGCTCTTTTTTAAAAGCAAGCAAAAATATAGCCAAATACTCTGCCATTATAGGAGTTGCTATAGCTGGTTTTAGCATAAAAGCTGGTGCAAGTTTTGAAGCTGGAATGAAAGAAGTACAAGCCATAACTAAAGCGACTGCATCCGATATGGAGAAACTATCCGCTAAGGCAAAAGAAATGGGAGCGACTACTAAATTTAGCGCTACCGATTCGGCTGCTGCCCTTAAATATATGGGTATGGCAGGTTGGAAGTCGGAACAAATGTTAAAAGGCTTACCAGGTGTTATGAACTTAGCTGCTGCAAGTGGTGAAGATCTAGCGCTTGTATCGGATATTGTGACAGATTCAATGACTGCCTTTAATATGGGCGCTGATGAAGCGTCGCACTTTGCTGATGTATTAGCAAATGCCTCAACTAACGCAAATACTAACGTATCTATGCTAGGAGAATCCTTTAAATATGTTGCGCCGATAGCTGGTACTTTAGGCTACAACATAGAGGACGTTGCGGTTGCTCTTGGAACAATGGCAAATAGCGGTATTAAATCGTCAATGGCTGGTACAGCGCTTAGAAGAGCACTTACTAATCTATCTGCACCAACTGCTCAGATGAGTAGCAAGATGGATGAGCTTGGCATATCAATGACCAATAGTGACGGTTCAATGAAATCTTTAGGTAATGTTATGAAAAACCTTAGATCATCATTTAAAGGGCTTTCAAAAGAACAAAAACTACAAGCCGCATCAACCATCTTTGGGCAACAAGCAGCAGCAGGAATGCTCACAATCATTGAAGCAGAAGAGGCAGAATTTAATAAACTAACTGACGCTATGTATAATTCAAATGGTGCAGCCGAGAAAATGGCTAAAACCATGAATGACAACCTTAAAGGCGATTTTACACTTTTTAAATCTGCACTAGAAAGTCTAGGAATAAAGATATACGAAGTATTTCAAGGGGATCTTAGAAAAGCGGTTCAATGGATTACTAAATTCGTTGGGAAAATATCAGATGCAGTTGATTCACTTGCTGAATTTAGAAAAAGCCTTAAAGGTACTGGCGGGATGGCTAAGACGCAATTTGCAATTATACGCAAAAAACTAGAACCTATAGCGCCTCTATTAGCCACTATAGGGGCTGGAGTGTTTGCTGTATTTAGCGCACCTAAATTAATTAAATTCGCTCAAGGCATGAGTTTTGTTGGGAAATCAACAGTAAAAACAGTAGGTAAGCTTGGTGTTTTCACATCGAAGTTTGGACCATTAAACAGTATAGTAAGTAATACAGTTGGCGTACTTGGTCTTTTATCAAAAGCAGCACTCGGAATATTAGGACCTGCAGTTCTTGTAGGCGGTGCTCTTGCTGGATTAGGTTTGCTTTATTCACAATTTGGCGAACAAATAGACAACATGATAGCAGTTGCTATTGAAAAAGGTCCACAAATAATAAGCAAGTTAGTCGAAGGTATAACAAGCAAAATTCCAGAGCTAATAAACAAAGGTGCTGAGCTTGTGTCAAAACTTGCTGATGTTATTGTTGCGAACTTCCCTGTAATTGTTGATGGAGGGATTAAATTAGTTGAAAGCTTGGTGTCTGGTATAGGCAATAACTCAGGTTCACTTATAGAATCAGGAGTTAAAATAATAGGTGTTGTAATAACTTCTATTATAGGAGCTTTGCCGAAATTATTAAAAATCGGTATGGAACTACTTAAAAATCTTACAGAAGGTATGCTTGATAATATGCCTCTTATTGTAACAACAATAAGTGAAATAATTACTACTTTAGTTAATAGCTTTGTAGAAGCGTTACCAACTCTTATAGAAACAGGTATGGAAATACTAATCAACCTTGTGACTGGTGTTATACAAGCACTACCAGAACTTATCCCAGTGGCAGTTGAGGTTATCAATACGCTTGTAAGTGGTATTTTAGATAATTTACCTAGTTTGATATCTAGTGGTCTTGATTTAATACTTGCTTTACTAACGGGAATTGTTGAAAACCTACCACTAATTGCTACAGCAGCTATTGATATTATTGGTAATCTTATTAGTGGCTTAATTGAGAATTTACCAGATCTAATCATGGCAGGACTGAGCTTCATTGGAGCTTTAGTCATGGGTATAATTGAGAATTTACCAACGATAGTTTCAACTGGTTGGGACATAGTGGTAGCGCTTGGTGAAGGTATACTTGGGCTATTAGGTTCTCTCGTAGAAGCAGGTTGGGAGCTAATCAAAGCACTTGCACAAGGTGCTTGGGATGGTGTAAAGAACTTTTTCACAGGAATTGCAGATAGCATATGGAATGCTATAACTGGAAACGGTGAAGTAGTAGAAAAAGTCAAAGAAACCAATCAAGCTATTGTAACTGATAGTCAGATAGCAAATAGTAAAGTTTCGAATAGCTCACGTGAGATGGCTAACAATGTGAAAGCAAGTGCTGTAGACACAAACGAAGCGGTTACTAGAATATTCGGACAAGCCAAAACCAACGCAATTAACTCATCATCTCAAATGAAGAGCGGTGTAGTAAGCAATGCTAAAGGCATGAACTCTGACGTAAGATCAGAAATGAGCAGCCTGCGTGCAGGAACTCAAACAGAAATGGGCGCAATGTCAAGCAACACCCAAGAATATCTATCAAGGATAAATAGTGATTTTGCTAGTAAATATGGAAACATCAAAACAAGTGTTGGCACATCACTTCAAGGAGTTAGTAACACTTCATCTACTGAGCTATCTAACACAGAGCGCGCATTCAAAGCAACATCTATAAATAACGCGAACCATATACAACAAATGATGGGACAAGTCCAAATCACTACCAATAGCGGACTTAACAGAATGGTGTCATCTTGGAATAGAGCAACAGAGAGCGTAGGAAGTGCAGTAAGTGGAATGGCATCTAATATTAGAGGTATATTCTACTCAATAAGTGGTAGTATGAGCTCCGCAGGATACAACGCCGGAATGGGTTTTTACTACGGGCTTAGCGCTTCAGCAGGTGCGATATATGGGCTTGCTTACTCAATAGCAAGCTCTGTGGCAGCGATAATGAGGAGTGCGCTATCTATTCACTCACCTTCAAGGGTTACGACAGAGATTGGAGAGCATACTGGAGGCGGATTTGTAAACGGTATTGCTAATAAGATTAATAAGGCAAAAGAAGTGGCTAAGGATTTAGCTCTTGCTGGAGTACCAAACATATCCGATAGTGTAGCAGAAATGCACAAAGGGTTAAATTCTAATTTAAGAATGGAACATGTAATAGATGGAACAGAGGGCGACTCTGCAACATTTAACCTTAACTTAGATGGTAAGTCATATAGAGGACATGTAGAAGATATATCAGATATGCAGGAGAAGAGTATATCACTAGAATTGGCATACTTAGGAGTGTAATATGTATGAATTTACAGATATAAACAAAGGGACAGGAGAGGATAACTTAGACCTCTCCTCCGTTGCAATAACTTATGATGGTGTGCTTATCGATTCTGAAGTACCTTATTATAGAACATTAAATGTAAGTGGCAGAGAGCTTTTAGGAAGAAAATTGAAATTATATGGCATACCAGGAAGAGACGGAGGTTTAATAACAGAAAATCAAATACCTACAAGAAAAATAAATGTTGAGTATTTAATATCTTGTGATAACGCTATTGATTTTAGAGAGAGCTTCAACAATCTGAATGCTTTACTTCATAGAAAAAGAGAGGTTGTAGTAAGTTTCGCGGATGAAGAATTCTACTTTAAAGGAATATTAAGTAAAGTTAAGAAAAACAAAATAGATTCTAACACTATTATAGGTGAATACGAGATATTGTGCTCTGATCCTTATAAGTATAGTGAATTAAAAGTCATTCCAGATACAAGCTATATAGTTATTCCATCAGGGCTGCTCTATCCTATTTTAATTAATGAGATTGAAATTATTATTGATTCGGATTGTGAGCAGATAAATATACATAATCAAGATACAGGAAATAAAATTGTGATTAACCATAATTTTAAAAATAATGATGAGGTTAAGATTGCTTATGAAAAAGGGAAAGTGTATCTAAACAATCAAAACATTACAGGTAGTGTTGACTACATACTAAGTAATTGGGAAGATTTCGAGCTTAATTCGGATGAAACGTTAGAATCTAATCATTGTAGTAACATAACATTGAAATATAATGAGAGGCTTTTATAATGAGTACTGTTTATTTATTTGATAAAAACGAAAATTTAATATCTATTGTTCCTGATAAACAGATAGAGGAACACGACCAAAAACAAGCGTTAAATGGATTAATCACAGCAGAAACAAGACTGATATATGATGAGGTGATAGAATCAGCAACTTACTTTGGTAGTAAAGATATCGACGATCCTGAGATTTTTTGGCTTTATAAAATAAATCGTTTCAAAAAAGAAAACGGTTTTATTTTTTTGCAAGGAATTCACACTTTCTTTGATGACCTTCAGGGTGGTGTAATAAGAGATATAAGAATACAAGGTAAAAAGCCAGGAATAGCACTAGGAAGAGTGCTAGAAGGTACTAGATGGACGGTTGGTAATGTAAGTGCTAACAACACTAGCAGTATGAATGTATATTATAAATCAAATCTTGCTGCTTTTTGGAACTATATCAAGACTTGGGGCGTTGAATTTAAACCACGCATGGTATTTTCAGGAAATAAAATAACAGGAAGATATATAGACATTTATTCAAGGATATCGGTAAATAACGGTAAGCTATATACTTACGGAGATAAGCTTGTAACAGTAGTGGCTGAGGTATTTAGAGAGAAGATATATACCTCTTTTATCGGTAGAGGTAAAGGAGTTAAAACTGAAAACGGAGGCTATGGCAGAAAGTTGTCTTTCGAGGACGTAGAATGGAAAAAGGCAGACGGAAAACCTCTTGATAAACCACTAGGGCAGGACTTTTTACTCTTCCCTGAAGCAAATGAAATGTACGGGTATCCTGATGGCACTCCTCGTACTGCGGTAGTTGACTTCGGTAGGATAGAAGATCCTGAAGAACTCTTGCAAGCCACATATAACTATGGTGTGAATGCTTGTAGACCACAACTACAACTAAAATCATCTGCAGTAGAAACGGAAAAAGCGGAGTTAGGAGAGGTTGTCACAATCATAAGAAACGATATCGGAATTAGATATCAAACGAGGATATTTGAGATCAAGAGAGATTTTTTAAACAACACTATAAAGGCTTTTAGTTTTGGTGACAAGATTGTAATGTCTAGTGCTGAGAGAATCAAAGCGAATAATGACAAAGTAGAATCGGTTATTAATGAGCAGGATAGCAAAATAAACATAGCTCTTTCACAGCTAACAAACTATTATCCTGCGGGATATTACAGTTTTGATAAGCCGATAGACGGAAACCCTACCAAAGTAATATACATGGGCGCTGGCAAGTTATTGATAGCAAACGGTAAAGACGCAAATGGTGAATGGGAGTGGAGAACTGCCGCGGATGGTGATGGCATAATAGCAAACACTATTATGACAGGAATACTTCAAGGTGAAGATGTGGTGGGCAAGGTATCGACTTAACCACTAATCACACGATAAATAATATAAACTCTGAAATCAATGATGTAAATAATGACTTAAATAGCACAAACCAAAGCATAAACGAAATACAAAGCTATTTACACTATGAAAACGGAACGCTAGAACTCGGAGAAAGCAACAGTCCGACCACTTTGCAACTAACAAACGATAAAATGCAATTTATCGAAAACGGAAATACAGTAGCTTATATTAGCGACAGGAAAATGTATATCACAAATATTGAAGTGTTAGAAAGTATAATTTTAGGACTTCACAAAATCGAAAAACATAATAATCCAGCATATCAAGGAACAATAGTAAGGAGGATATTTTAAATGAGCAATGCTTCAAAAATTACAGTTTTTAACGATTTTATAATCGGAGATAGTATCCCGATTGAAATCGACATTAAAGATCCTAGTTATCATAATAGTTTGGAGCTTTGGGTAAAAGGGCGGAATATAAAAAGCTGGGATAATGTAACAGACACTTCTTTAACTCTCAGCTTTAATGAAGCAGAGATTGATAATATGTATAACGCTTTGTCGGAAACGAACAACGCCCAAGCATATTTAAGAATAACCACATACACCTCTCAACACAAAATAGTAGGCGGTACTCCAGAAAATAACGGTAGAGCAACAGCGAAAATCGACCCGAATTTAAAGCCTACCTTTGAGCCAGATGTTCAATTTGACACAATGTTTGACAATGCTGTAAAAGGTGCTACTCTTGTAAGATGTTTTATAAATGACGCCGAGCCGACACGTGGAGCGTCAATCAAGAAATATAAAATCACTTGTAATAATTACACCTCAAATGAGTGGCGATTATTTTTTAAGCCTCATTGGGTCGGCACTACAAATGTTGTATTTGAGTTGACAGACAGTAGGAATAGAAAAACAACAAAAACACTCTCATTTGAAACAATAGATCACTTTTTGCCGAAATTACACAGCATAGAAATGAATAGATGTAATCCAGATGGAACACTAAATTATACAGGCTTACACTTAAAAGTACACATAAAGGCAGAAGCGTCAAGTATCATACATGATGGCTCTGAATATAATAAACTCAATGTGAAGATAAAATACAGAGTAAAAGGCGGAAGTAGTTATGTTACTAGACATGAGGGGCAGTATCCGATAAACATGGATGAAGATATTATTTTTTACGGAACAGAGCCTCATAATGCCTATGATATACGAGTGGAAATATCCGACCAACTAGCATACAGTACAGCGTACACTAACAGAACTAATTATGATTTAGGCAAAGCAAAGATAACTCTGTGGCTAGGAGATGAAAATATCGGCGTTGGTAAATTCATACAGCATGGCGATAAATACTCAATCGAGACAGCAAAAGGCATACTCATTCCGTCACTAGATTTAGGAAGCGGAGCAATCACCAAAGAGTGTTTAACTGGGGTTTTCTCTGATTCACATAAAAAAAATATTATGGAGTGGGTGAACACCGACCTTACAGGCTACGGAGATTTTGACGATATAGTGCAAGTGGGGAATTACACTTTTAGAAGAAACGCTATTATTAAAAACTGGAGTAATCGACCTTGTGATGACGCAGGGTGGGTAGCGGTTAGAACTTTAGACAGAAACACAGAACTGCAATCAACCACTAATTATTTACATCACACCTACACAACGTATAAGGGTGTAATTTACACAAGAACTGGTTCGGGAACAGTAGGTAACATAATTTGGACTGGCTGGAGTGAAGTTTGGCAAGACAGCAATAGTCCAGCTAACAACAGCACAAACGGTTATCAAAAGTTTGCAAGCGGAGTGATGATACAGTGGGGTGTTGGGACCAAGAATGGTTGTTGTTAAGAGATATTCAAGTGCGTTTAGCTGCTATATATATAATCAAAACGGAGCAGCAGTGACGGGTAAAGTCAGTTGGCAAGCAATAGGCAGATGGAAATAAGAGCATAAGCTCTTTTTTTATTGGAAAAGGAGGTGTAAAAAATGCCTGAAACAACAGATTACAGGCTAAAGGTCTTAGAGGCTGAGAGCCACGACAGAAAAAAAGACCACGATTTACTAATTCAGATGGGAGTAGATTTGAAGACAATCATAAGAGAAATTAAGGAAATTAAGGACACTATACACCATCAAGACAAGAGGATTGATGAGCTTGAAAGAAAAGACGGTCAAATAGCTATCAAATACTGGCAAGTGGTGATGACATCACTCTTAACTGGTGCGGCA
>PDWI01004564.1_pt1 | contig 18482 bp, 12 predicted proteins | sample 1430891 | NCBI WGS metagenome assembly PDWI01 (sample SAMN01162508, study PRJNA174530) | Oral metagenome, whole genome shotgun sequencing project. | biome: Marine environment; feature: Marine mammal; material: Swab sample of the gingival sulcus; isolation source: swab sample of gingival sulcus...
CAACATCTTCAGTCTCTGTAGCAACTATTTTTGAAACTAAATTTTTATGATCATGTTTGAAACTCTCCATAGAAGTTATGATACGGTCTGCTTTAGCAAACTCTGTAACTTTAGGATCTGCTTCTGTATATTTACCATCACCATTAGCATCATAGAAATAAGATTGCCATACAGAACGACCATTATTCGGATTAACTTTGATAAATGTTCTCATATAACGATCATAAAGGCTACGACCTGCTTGACGAGCATAAAGACCATCTTCTTGGAAGTACATTGGTTTTCCTGTTGAAGGATCCATTGGCATCTCCAAAATCTTATTATTCCAGAAACCAGCATTCATCTTAATATTAAAGAATGCATCTTTGGTCTTAATAACACGTAGAGTTAAATCAATATCAACACCCGCATTTTGCATAAGACCTTCATTCACTTTGTAAGTAGCATATCCCACAGAAGGGGCAACTCTTCTGTCATATAATAGGTTAGAAGTAAGCTTATGGTAAACTTCTACGTTCAAGTCAAGCATATTAAAGAAAGTTGTTTCCAAACCAATCTGAGCCATTGATGAACGTTCCCAAGTCAAATCAGGATTACCTTTTGCTCCAAAAGCAATAGACATTCCATCTCCAATAGGAGTAACATTGTACTTATTCCAACCTGTATAGAAGCCAATACCTCCCTGTTGTCCTAATGTACCATAACTAGCCTTAAGTTTTAAGTAATTAACATACTTATTATTCTTCAAGAAATCTTCACCTGAGACAACCCAAGCTAAACTACCAGATCCAAATGTTCCCCACTTATTTTTCAAGAAACGAGAAGACCCATCTCGACGAACAGAAGCAGAAGCAAAATATTTATTAGAGTAGTTATAGTTCAATTGACCAAAATATCCTTCCATTGCATAAGAGAAACGAGCTCCTGAAGGCACTCCGTTACTTTCTAAAGCATTATCAAGATCCGCAACAAGAGGGTCAAGAAGTCTTTTCTTACTTGCAAAAGCAGAGTAATCCTCAAAATCAGTTGCTTCATGAGCAACGAAAGCCTCAATACTATGCTTATTAATTTGAGTTGAATATCTCAAAAGAGATAGAACATTGTATGAGAAATTGTTATAATTTTTCTGCCATAAAGAACCAAATTGGTTAGCTTCTGCACCATAGAAAGCAGATGAATAGCCTTCAGATTGAGTATAACCAAATGATCCACTTAGAGTATTTTCAAGAGATAAGCCTTTGATAATACGAATTGTAGCCTTTGTACTAAAATCCACATTGTGAGAGTTATAAAAGTCTGGAGCATAGATAGCTTCGGCAATACCATTAGAAAGACCTCCAGCATATCCACGACCATCTCCATAGTCAAACTGCCACTTATTATTAGTATAATACTTATCTTCAATTTTCTTACCAGTTGTACCGACAATAACATCTATCTCCTTTCCGTTTTGATCCTTACCTTTACCCATAACTGTTTCACGAAGATAAACAGGATAAATTGAAGGCATATTATCAATGTAAGTAAATAGGTTACTACTACTACTACTACTTTGAGCAGCGGATATAGAACGGCTCTTTGCATAAGCCAGACTAGAAGATGTAGACAACCACTTAAAAGGATTAAAGTTTACATTAATACGCCCTGTGAGACGGTCAAATTGAGAGTTCTTCATGATACCCTTATCTGACAAATAACCAATAGACATGAATGCACGCAACTTAGATGTTCCGCCACTTAGCTGTACAGTTCCTTCAGTACGCAGTGATGTTTGAAAAGCTTCATCTGCCCAGTTTTCTGGAGTATATATACGATTAATACCATTTCTAACTTTTCCAGTCTTAGGATCAATTAGTGTCTGATCCTTACCAAGCTTCCACATATTGTATCTAAGAGGAATACCATCTTGACCTCCAATAACATTTCCTGCAGCACGTTTTCTAGCTTCTTGCTCACGTGCCATAAGTTTTAAATCTTTAAATTGGTCTTCTTTAGGAAGTATTATATCACGATATTTTGTCATAAGTCCAGAGAAACCAACTTCCATGTATTCTTCAGGATTAGTAATTGTGTTATGACGTGGGATAAATTTATGAGTATTGTAACCTTGCTTGAATGAAGCATTCACAACAAACTTACCAGAATCTCCATTCTTAGTTGTAATTACAACGACACCATTTGCGCCTCTCGCTCCGTAGATAGAAGTAGCAGCCGCATCCTTAAGCAATGTAGTAGATTCAATATCCGCAGGGTTAAGCGTAGAAATGTCTCCCATGAAAGGCATACCATCTACAACATAAAGAGGTCCTGTGGAAGCATTAACAGATCCAATACCACGAACCAAGATGCCAGCTGTAGAACCTGGTTGTCCAGAAGAGTTCATTACAGCAACCCCTGGCACCTCTCCTGAAAGAGCTTGAGTAACGTTAGACACAGACTTCTTTGCAAGTTCTTCAGCCTTTACTGTTACAGCAGAACCTGTAAATGATCTTTTTGTTGCTTTAGAGTAACCAACTGCCACAACTTCTTCGAGCATCTTTTCATCTGGAAGAAGAACGATCTTCATAAGACCACTTTTGATCTTTACCTTTTGTGTCTTACTACCTTGGTAAGTTACGACCAAAGTCTTTGCATCCTGTGGAACTTTCAAGGTAAAGCGACCATCCATATCAGTGGCTGTACCAATTGTTTTGTTACTTTCTAGGATTACATAAGCTCCAATAACAGGAAGACCGTCCGTTTTGGATGTAACCACCCCTTTGACTTCTCGCTGTTGAGCTAAAACGGCTCCTATTGTCATAAATAGAGCCATTAAGAATAGTAAACTCTTTCTCATAAGCTTGTTGTTTTACTTATAAATTAAACATTAAAAAATTACTCATTCAATCAGCCTGTTGTCAAGTCCAAAAGCGTTCTACCTACCCTATCAACTAGACATTTCTTAGGCATCTTGATAGCAAAGATAAGAAATCAATTCATTAAAACAAACGTTTCCTTAGAAAAATTTTAAGAACAAAGTCATATTCCTAAGCCATTAAACAAATTATTCTAAGAAAGAGCCTGTTTATTTTACGTTTTATTACTATTTATTCACAAATCAAAACATTTAACTTGAAAGACATAAATATTTAAGACAAAGGGAGAAAAGTTCAAAGCAATCCTGAATAATTGAACAGTTTTCTGCATAAAACAAAGTCAATCAAACTAAAACAGAAACAATTTAAGGAGAAAAGAAAAAAATTACCTAAAAAGAAGGATTAAGAAGCAACTCAGAAATTCTATATATAATATGGTATAAAGAAAACTATTTAAGGCAAAAACAAATTTTATTTTAGGATAAGAAATCCCAAGATTAAGTTTTCAAAGAAAAAGCTCCAAACTTTAGAAATAAAAAAAGCCTTAGTCAAACGACTAAGGCTTCCCTTTGTGGGCCCAATAGGATTCGAACCTATGACCCCCTGCTTGTAAGGCAGGTGCTCTAAACCAGCTGAGCTATAGGCCCTCTTTACAAAAGAATCAGTGAAGTATTGCTTCTGATAAACAAAGCCTTGCCTCAACTAAGCGAGGTACTCCCTTCAAATTTTGAACTCAAGCAACAAGTTCAAAAGGTTTGCCCCTTTCTTTTGCACTGCAAAGGTAAAACGTTTTTCCGATTTATGCAAGTACTAAACAAAATTCTTTTGAAAAATTAGTAATGAATTGGCTTAACTCAGAAGAATTGTCCCAAGCTTAAAAAAATCTCTAGGGAAGAGTTCATTAATTCTTAGGGAAGAAATTTCCAATTCTCACGGAAGAAATAAAAATTTCTTCCGTGAGAATTTCCAGAGACAAAGATTAACTCATCAACACATTCAAATAAAAGCATTTAACCTATCGCTCAAAATAACTAAATCTAAGTATCAAGAACAATCGAACCAAGTATGGAGATTCTCCGTAGCTCAAGAGCAATTTACACCATATTATATATAGACTATTTATTTTAAGCCTTAAATTAAATATTTCCCTACTTAGCACTTACTCAAAAATAGCTCAAAACAACGAGAGATTAGCTAAAAATTACCTAGTCCAATCGGAGAAAAGGCTCGGGTTAATAAAATATTTTAAGAAACTTTGTCGTAAAACAAAAAAATATTAACTTTGTACTAGACTAAGGAAGGAGCTGATCATTGGGAGTTTCAGTCCTCAACACAAATTTATTGTGCAGATCTTAGTTTTAGAACTCCCCGATAGATTACTTAAACGAACAAAAAAATGGTTAATTACAAAGAGCTTGGTCTTGTAAACACAAGAGACATGTTTGCTAAGGCCGTAGCAGGAGGCTATGCAATTCCTGCATTCAATTTCAACAACATGGAGCAACTTCAAGCTATTGTTTCAGCAGCGGTCGCAACAAACTCTCCTGTTATTCTTCAAGTTTCTAGTGGTGCTAGAAAATATGCCAACCAAACATTGCTACGCTACATGGCACAAGGTGCTGTAGAGTATGCTAAGGAGTTGGGCTGTCCAAACCCACAGATTGCTCTTCACTTAGATCACGGCGATAGCTTTGAGCTATGTAAAGATTGTATCGAAATGGGCTTTTCGTCTGTAATGATCGATGGATCTCACCTTCCTTACGAAGAGAATGTAGCACTTACTAAGAAGGTTGTGGACTATGCTCACCAATATGATGTAACTGTAGAAGGAGAGCTTGGCGTCCTTGCAGGTGTAGAAGATGACGTTTGTGCTGAACATCACACATACACTGAGCCAGACGAGGTTGTAGACTTCCTAACCAAAACAGGTGTTGATTCGCTTGCTATTTCTATTGGTACTTCACACGGAGCAAATAAGTTTACACCAGAACAATGCGAACGTGACGAGAACGGAATCCTTGTTCCCCCTCCATTGCGTTTCGACATCCTTGAAGAAATTGAAAAGCGTGCCCCAGGATTCCCTATTGTCTTGCACGGATCATCTTCAGTTCCTCAAGAAGAAGTCGCAACAATCAACAAGTACGGTGGAGCTTTGAAGGATGCAATCGGTATTCCTGAGGATCAATTGAGAAGAGCGACAAAGAGTGCTGTATGTAAGATTAACATCGACTCTGATGGACGCTTGGCAATGACTGCCGCAGTGCGTGAGGTCTTTAATAATAAGCCTGAGGAGTTTGACCCAAGAAAGTACCTAGGTCCAGCTCGTGACTCATTGAAAAAGCTTTACATGAATAAGATCGAAAATGTATTAGGTTCGAACAATCGTATCTAATTAAGCCTCTAGGCAATCACATTAAAGTAAGAGCCTGACAGATAATTCTGTCAGGCTCTTACTTTTTCACATAAAAACCAATAAAACTTAAAGGACTAGCTTTCTTCTTAAGAAGGAAGGGGCTATCGAAAGATTCTCAAATCACGAAGACTTTCGTTGATAGGAGCAAGACATTCATCCACTTGCTCTTTAAGATCCTGAAGCTTCAGTTGAAAAGCTTGCTGGGCAGCAGGCGTCTTAACATAGAGGTAAAGCACTTGTTCGTTGTAGGAGATTCGACTGAGAAACTTGTAATGCTTGCCTAGAATTTGAGGAAGATGCTCCATAATCCTTCGAGCGACAAGATAGTTCCACAGCTCAGGATCTTTGGAGAAGAGCTTCTCTTGAAGATAATCTCCGAATAAAAGTGTTTTACTCTTCTTCACTTTTTGCTATTTCAGAGCTATCAAGCTTTTGGACATTACCTAGCTTTACAGAGAATAAAGCGTAGTCATCGCCCCATGCTCGGATAATTTCATCTAGATATTTGAGATTAGTGTCTGTAATGAAGATTTGACCAAAAGATTCTCCTCCCACAAGTTCAATAATATTCTTCACACGTTCGGCATCAAGCTTATCAAAAATATCATCAAGTAAAAGCATGGGTTGCTCCCCTCCTTGCAAGGCAAACATTTTGTATTGGGCAAGCTTGAGACTAATTAAGAATGTCTTTTTCTGACCTTCAGAACCAACATCTTTAATGCGTTCCTTACCGAGAAACATACTTAGATCATCTTTATGCACCCCCTCACTTGTATATCCTAGAACCTTGTCTTTGGCTCTATTTTGTTGAAGGATAGCCAACAGGCTCCCCTCCTCAGAGCTTAGCGAACTGTGGTAAGCAAGTTTTATTTGCTCAGGCTCTCTCGCAATAGCTGAATAGAAGGTTTGGAATAATGGTTCGAAATCCTCCACGAAAGCTTTACGACGCAACCAAATAGTCTGAGCATAAGCATTCATCTGTTGATCTAAGATATCAAGTATTGAGTCCTTAGCTTCTTGATTTTTCAAGAGTGTATTTCGTTGCTGTAAGCTTTTATTATATTGACTCAAGGCTGAAAGATAAACGGGATCTTGCTGACAGAGTTGCACATCAATGAAACGTTGTCGCTCTTTGCTCCCTCCTAAAATCAGCTGATAATCCTGCGGAGAAATAATTACAAGGGGTAATTGCCCTATATGGTCACTTAATCGCTCGTACTCCTTCTTATTTTTCTTGATAATCTTCCTCTGTCCTAATCGCATTTGGAGTAAGATCTGAAATTCTACACCCTGATCATTAGAATAATTAGCGTCAAGACTTGTGAAGCTCTCCCCATGTTTAACGGCAAAACTATCCTTAAGTCCCAAATGACTCTTGGTCAAAGATAAATAGTGTAGAGCATCTAAGATATTCGTCTTACCCATTCCATTGTTACCAATGAAGCAATTAAGCTTTCGAGAAAAGGTAAACCTTGCCTGACTTAAGCTCTTGAAATTAACCAGATTTAGCTGTTTTAAAATCATTTTGTTCCTCTTTTAGTCAAGCTTTAAGCCATTAAGAAAATCAGCTATAGGCATCGCCCTTTTCCCTGCTGGTTGAATTTCTAAAATTCTAAGCTTGCCTTCCGAACAAATAACGTCTAAATGCTTTCTGCCCATCAGCTGAACATCACCGACTTTAACATCTGGATCTATAACTTCGTAGGGAACAGCTTCAGCTTTATGAACCTTAAAAGTTTGTAACCCTTGCCCTGCAACATTCAGCTCCGTCCAAGCAGTTGGAAAAGGGTTCAGTCCCCTCACATGATTAACTAACTCGGAAGCTGTCAGTTCATAGTTCAGTTTGGTATTCTCTTTTGTTAGTTTCGGAGCATGACAAGGTTCAACATCCATAGCATCTTGCTCCTCAGCATAAATATCTTCACTTAGAATCTTCTCAACCGTCTCTTCAAGCAAATCCGTTCCTAGCCACATTAAGCGTTCGTAGAGCTGACCAGTTGTTTCATCTGGAGCTATCATTGTTTTCGCTTGAGCAATCACATCTCCTGTATCTAACTCATGCTTAAGCATAAAACAGCTCACACCTGTTTCTTCATCTCCATTCATCACAGCCCAATGAATAGGAGCTGCCCCACGATAACGAGGAAGTAATGAAGCATGTAGATTCATCGTTCCAAAAGTTGGCATCTGCCAAATAATTTCAGGTAACATACGGAATGCCACGACAATCCCAAGGTCTGGTTTAAGTTCCTGCATTGCACGGACGAAGTCCTCACTCTTAAGTTTGACTGGTTGAAGGACAGGTATACCCTCTTCTAGGGCATATTCTTTTATCTTACTGGCACGAAGTTTTAAGCCTCTACCAGCAGGTTTATCAGGCATCGTTACAACTGCAACAATATTAAAGTTCTTTTCTCTCAAACGTCTTAATGGTTCCAGTGCAAAATCTGCTGTACCCATATAGACAATCCTCAGTTCTTCTTTTAACATTTTCTATAAATTTCTTTGCTTTGACCTCAAAAATATAAAGAAATTCTGTAAAATCCTGCAAGCTATAGGCTTATTTCTTGGATAGTTAGAGATATTTTTCTATTTTTGCACTCGCATTCAATTGAATAGCAGTGAAAAAATAATTTTATAATAGTAACTAACTAAATTAACATGATTGTAATTCCAGTTAAAGAAGGGGACAACATTGAAAGATCCCTAAAAAGATTCAAGAGAAAGTTTAACGAAACAGGGGCAACTCGTGCCTTGCGTGCAAGACAAGCCTTCCAAAAGCCATCTGTCGTAAAGCGTAAGAAGATGGAAAAGGCTCGTTACGTAAAGCAACTTCAACGACTAGCAGAAGACTAATTCTTGAATCAAATGAGCAAAGCCTTCACTTCAAAAAGGTAGAGTCCTTGCTCAATCTGAAAGAAAATTAAGGTTATACTTCGGTAAACCATTCGAATATTACAATTAATGATTGGAGGTCGTTAGATTATATATTTCTCAAATATTCATGAGAGAATAGGTAAAGGTGTAGCAGTTTAGCTACACCTTTATTTATATATAAGGAAAAAGACAGAATCATCTTTCCTCAAAAGCAAAGAATAAATCCTCTAACAATACTCAACTATACCATATTAATATAGGTTCTATCCTGAGCAGAAAAAAAGCCCCTCCAAAAGGAGAGGCTTTTTCATTTCTAAAAACAAAGGCTTACTTAAGTATAGCTTCCATTTCTTCTGCATGCTCTTCTAGGCATTGCAAGTAACGGAACTGAGCCTTGGTACGCTGTAGGTTATGTTCAGGATGGTGAACTTTGAAATAAGTATCACCATTAATATAGTCAGCCAAGAAACGAACCGTTTGCATGTAGGTCATCAAGCGACCACCATAAGCAATCAACTGACGCTCTGTACCGGTCAAAAACTTACTTGCTGTTGATAGATACCCCTCAACAAAGGCTTTATAGATTTCCATATTTACACCAATCTTAGACAAGTCTGCCTCATCTTCAGGAGCAAGGTTTACTCCAGTACGGATAAAGTCTCCTACATCACTTAAGATGAAACCTGGCATTGAAGTATCCCAATCCACAACACAGAGGACTTTTCCACTCTTATCAAACAAAACATTGTCCACCTTCGTGTCACAATGAATGGTACGCTTAGGCAACTTGCCCTCAGAATAGAGTTTCTCTTGAAGGAGCATATCCTCACGACGACGCTCAATCTCTACAAGTAAATCCTTAACCTTAGACACACGTCCTACTGGGTCCGCTTCCACTGCTTCCTTCAACTGCTGTAAACGGAAAGGCATTGAGTGGAAATTTTCAATAGTATCTCCTAAAACCCCTTCTGGGATTACAGAAAGCATTTCCTCAAACTGACCAAAAGCCTCCCCTGCATAGCGTGCAGACTCAGGAGAGAGTTCTGTCAAGCTCATGCTATCAGGAATAAATACACAGACACGCCAATAATTTTCCCCATCAAAATAATAATTCTTCTTTGGATCAGATTTTGAAGGTAGAAACCTCAAATATTTACGATCTAGGTCAGGATCACCATCCTTTTCCAGACGCTGACGCATAGTCTCACCAATGACCGCCACATTATGTTGCAAGGTATCAATCTTTGGAAAGACATTATGATTAATGCGTTGCAAAACCCACATATCTTTTCCCTCTTTATTAGAAATAGCATAGGTATCATTAATATGCCCATTCCCAAAAGCTCGATATGTACCCACCTCATCAAGTGAGATAAACTGTTCTATAACTTCAAACATAAACAATAGATTTAATAATTATTTTATTCTCTAATTCTATACAAATATAAGAAAAACTTATCTATATACAAGGTAGATACCTGCATTTTTTTCATAATAAAATAAGACATGGAAGAAAAAAAGCTATAAACACTCACTAACAAGCACTTAATTCTGAACTAAAAAATCAAAAATATCATGCCTAAGTTTTCAAAAATTCGTTGGGAAGAGTTTTCTGAATCGTTGGGAAGAGTTATAAATTTCTTCCCAACGAAATTTCTCAAATAATCCATCAAGAAAAAGAAGCCATAAAATTGATATTTCTCATCCAATCCAAGGGTCAAAAAGCAGAGAAAGTAGGGTCTGAAAATTTTATCTTAACTTTGTGGAGACGACTCCCAAAAGTCATACAAAAATTAAGGCAATAAACCAAGCTTTTGATACTCATTTTTCAGAAAAAACAAGCAAGACCCTACAAGACAAAGCCTTAAGAAAAATCAGCCTTCCCAGTCGCTGTTCATAAGTCTTTACTAAAAAGAAAGTTAAACTACAAACAATTGAAAAACAGATACTTAAAAAATAAACAAATCTTGTGCATTTTTCTTTTTAATTCTAAACTACTGACAACTAAAAGAATAGATAAAAGTCATCAAAAAGTATGCTTAATAGCATTTTTTTTTTAGAAAATTTTATCCGAACTTTGCAATCGAAAAAGGAAGAAACAGGTATCAAAATTGAGCTATTTTTTGATTACTTTCTTCCCAAAATCAAGATAGAAATAGAAAAAAACAGCAAGATAGTGGTAAGCGATAGAGAATCGTTCATGGAGTCAGTACAAGAAAATAATTTGGAGCTAGCAAACTTATGGGGAAAGTGTCTTAATTTCTTAGAAAAACACCCTAAGATTAATACAACTAGTTTTGAGAATTGGATCAAACCAATCAAAGCCGTAAACTTTTCGAAGGAAAAAGGACTTATACTCAAAGCTCCAAGTGAGTACTTCGCGTCCTATGTAATGGAAAATCTTGCTGAACCACTCAACGATCTTCTAGAAAGTCAATTCTCAGACGAAGCAGACTTAGTCTTTGAATATCCAGAAAGTCTCAAAACAAGTGAAGCCAATCATCAAGGCAGACAAATCGAAAAAATTGCCGAAGAGAACTATGTTTGTCCCATAAGTAAGCTACACAACTTCAGTACTTTCTACGAGAGTCCTAGCAATCAGATGGTAAGAAAGATTGCAGAGGCAGTAGCGATTAGTCCCAAAGAACAGGCATCAAGTCTCGTCTTTATCCATGGAGCAAGTGGTGTCGGTAAGACGCATCTTGCACAAGCCATGGCACAACTTATTATGGAGGTACATCCGAATCTAAAAGTTGCTTACGTACCTTCAAATCGTTTTGAGCTACAGTATATACACGATGCTCGTAAAGATGGTAAGGCAAACTTCCTAAGATTCTACCAAAATGTAGACGTCTTAATCCTAGATGATATACAAGGAATCATGGGGAAGAACAAAACACAGCTTGCCTTCTTCGAGATTTTCAACCACCTCTACCTATCCAACAAACAAATTATTCTGACATCAGATATTGCTCCAGCCCAATTTAGTGGTTTGGAAGACCGAATACTTACAAGACTTCAAAGTGCCTTGATTTTAGAACTCAAGCGACCAGATTTCGAACTACGTTGTAAGTATCTTTCAGAGCATGCCAAAGCTCGCTCTATTCTCTTGGAAAAAGAACAAATAGAGTACATTGCCAAGAGCTTAACTCGTAACATGAGAGAATTACTTGGTTTGATCAACTATCTAGACAATGTAGCTAAGTATCTTGGTTGCACTGCGATTGACCAAGAAATGATTCAGAATGGCATTCGACAAATTGTCGGCAAGGTTGCACCAGAAACACCAAACATGGATCGGATCCAGAAGGTCATCTGCAAAGAATATCAAATTGACATTACCCAGCTTCTGAGCAAGAATAGAAAATCAGAGATTGCTATACCTCGACAAATCTTAATGTATTTGACAAAGAAACTGACCGACCTATCTTTTCCTGCGATTGGAGGACGTCTCAAGCGTAACCATACGACAGTAATGCACGGATGCAAAGCCATTGAAGAGAACATGGAAAGTAATCCTGAATTTAAAAGTCAGGTTATGCGTCTTGAGGATATGATTTTATCTCCAGACCTAAACATTGATTAGAAATGATCCATCCAACAGCTGTAATCGATAGAGGTGCTACGCTAGGGACAAACGTCCAAGTGTGGCACTTCTCTCACATAATGGCTGGAGCTATCGTTGAAGATAATTGTAGTCTTGGGCAGAATGTCGTCATACATCAAGGAGCATCATTAGGAAAGGGCTGTCGCGTCCAAAACAACGTTAGTGTTTACACTAATGTTCATTGCGAAGAAGAGGTTTTTCTGGGTCCATCATGTGTATTTACCAATGTCATTAACCCTAGAGCATTTATCCCTCGCAAAGATGAATACCGCCCAACATATATTGAACGAGGAGCTAGCATTGGAGCAAACGCAACCATCATCTGTGGCATTCGGATTGGAGCATTCGCCCTAATCGGAGCAGGATCTGTTGTAAGTAAGGATGTAAAAGCCTATGCTCTCGTGTACGGAAATCCTGCAAAACAGCATGGTTGGGTCAGTAACTGCGGACACAAGCTCAACTTCAATCATGAAGGTTATGCCAACTGTCCCCAATGTGGAGAGGGCTACCAACTCCAAAAAGACAACAAGGATCTAAAAGTACTCAGAAGCCAAGACTAAAAACCTAAAACATGTGCACTGAAAAAGCAGAGGATAGTTACTACACCATTGAAGACAAAGCCCTTGGACAATACAACCAACAGCGAAGTAAGTTCATAGCCTATGCGATACCCATACAGAGTGTAGAGGATGCCATGCTTCACATTAAGGAACTTAAGAGCAAGTATTACGATGCACGACATCATTGCTGGGCATATAGATTAGGCCATCATGGGGAAGAGTTCAGAGCAAATGACGATGGAGAGCCATCAGGTACAGCTGGCAAGCCAATACTTGGTCAGCTCATCTCAGCAGACTTAAGCAATATATTAGTTGTCGTAATCCGTTACTTCGGAGGAGTTAAGCTGGGAACAAGTGGACTTATTGAAGCCTATAGATCAGCTTGTATTGATGCTTTAGAAAATAGTATACGAAAACTCTGTATCCTTGAGACTCAGATTGAAGTATCTTTCTCATACGAACTAATGGGTGAAGTCATGCGTATTATTAAGGACAGGAATGCAAACATTTACCTCCAAGACTTCCAAGAATCCTGCCGTCTCGAACTATCCATCCGACAAAAAGAAGCAGAGCCACTGCTCCAGCAATTAAATAATCTCTATGGTTGCCAAGCCAAGGATTTAAGTAGCTCTGAAACTACAAATTTATAGATATAGAGACTAGGATATTTGGGAATCCTCTCTCGATGCTTGCCTAGAAAGAAAAATATCGTATATTTGTCTTCTGAATAGATTTTTTCAGGTATTTGTAGGGCTTTCGGAAAACTTTTCATAAAAATAAGCAAAGCCCAAGTAAGAAATTTAAGAAACAAGGTTTTGAAGAAGTTATTAACAGCAAAAATAATTCTATTAGGCTTAATTAGTCTAAGCCTATATTCATGTACAAGTCAATCTAGAAAAGTCTCAAATGCTTTAACATCTTGGGATTCTACAAGCTATACAAAGAAAGTACTTGTTGGAGAGGATAGTGATAATCTATATCTATACACGATTAATTCTAAGCTAACCTATCCAACCAACGACACCATATTATATAATAAGGTACTCAAAAAAATGTATGGTGATCGCTACGACAAAAAATACGAGAAGCTTAGTGCTAAAGATATCAACGAATACTTCAACCAAGGGAAAGAATACTTTTCAGGAGAAGAAGCCCACGAAGTAAGCAATCAAGACAGTCTTTTGGCTATAAACCTCAATCCATCTCATATTTTTATTTACGACTATGAAAATAAATTGATCTATGAAGATGATGAACTTGTCTCAATGCACTATTGCTACTATTCTTATCAAGGAGGGGCTCATGGCTTAGAACATCATAGCTATTTGGTCTATGATAAAAAAAAGCAAGACATTATTACGGAAGAAGATCTCTTCAACGATTTGGATCGTGGAGACTTTGACCAACTTTTCTTGAAAGTTTTTGAGGAGCAACTCAAAAAAGATTTTGAAGATTACAACATCGAAGATATTCAAAACTGGGCATCTGCAGAATCAATTAAGCCGAATGGTAACTTCTATCTAACAGAAGATTCGATCATTTACCACTTTAATCCTTATGAAGTTGGACCTTATGCAATAGGAACTCCTAAGCTAAAGATTCCCTACTCAATGGTCAAAGATTTCCTTAAGGAGGATAGTCCTATAAAAAGAATTCTAGAAAAGAATAAATAGCCCAAGCATGGACTTACTACTGAAGTACTTCCCAAATATCAGCGAAGATCAAAGGAGACAATTCGCCATGCTTGACGAATTATATCGTCATTGGAACCAACAGATTAATGTTATCTCAAGAAAAGATATAGATGAGCTTTACTGTCATCACGTACTCCATGCTCTTGGGATTACACAAGCAATCAACTTTAGAGCAGGTTCTAAAGTCTTAGACTTTGGTTGTGGTGGTGGATTCCCAGGGATTCCCCTTGCAATTTTATTTCCACAGGTAGATTTCCTTTTGGTCGATAGCATCGGAAAAAAAATTAAAGTTGCAGAAGCTGTCAGTCAAAGCCTAGGGCTAAAAAATGTTCGAACCTTACATGCTCGAGGAGAAGGAATCAAGGGTGAGCAATTTGACTTCGTGGTCAGTCGTGCCGTTATGAGATTAGACGAACTTGTACCTCTTGTAAACAAGCTCATCAGTAAAGAACAAAGGAATGCTCTGCCTAATGGGTTAATATGTCTTAAAGGAGGTAATCTCTTTGAAGAGACGAAAAAATATAAGAATAAGGTTGAGATAATTGATCTCTACCCTACTTTCGAAGAAGAGTTCTTTGAGACAAAAAAAGCTGTTTACCTACCTCTTGGATAAATGACACAAGTAAAGATAATACCTTTTAATACGGTTCAAGTAAACACATTCATCATCTATGATGAAACTAGGGAAGCCGCAATTGTTGATTGCGGATGTATGAATCCGTATGAAGAAGAGACTTTACTCAATTTTCTTAACGAAAAAAAGCTTACTCCTAAGCTTTTACTAAACACACACCTCCACTTTGACCACGTTTGGGGTAATGCATGGGCTGTTAATCAGTGGCCAGAGATAAAGTTATACGCTAATTATAATGACCTTAGTGGGATGCCTCAACCAAGTGAACAGGTTAAGCTCTTTGGGATCTCTGGAGTCAAATACGATGATGTACCAGAAAATCGATACAGTCCAATTTCACAAGGAGACAAATTAAGCTTTGGAAATACTTTAATTGAAGTGAGAGATGTTCCAGGTCATTCGCCTGGGCATGTTATTTTTTACTGTCAAGAGGCTAAATTCGTCATTGTAGGAGACACACTCTTCAATGGCGGAATAGGAAGGACTGACTTATGGGGTGGGAACTATGAGCAACTAGTTACCACAATCCGAAAAAATATTATGAGCCTTCCTCCCGAAACAACTGTCTATCCTGGACATGGAGGTGCTACAAGTATTGAATACGAATCAAAAAATAATCCTTATTTAATGTAACTAATATGAATACAAATGACTTTTCCCTAAGACATGTAGGGATCAATGATCAGGATGCAAAAGAAATGCTCAAGGCGATTGGCGTACAATCTCTTGATGAGCTTATTGCACAAACATTGCCTGACAACATTCGCTTAAAGGAACCTCTTAACTTACCAGAGGCTATGACTGAACGAGAGTTTGCAGAGCATATTTCAGACCTTGCTTCAAAAAATGAAGTGTTTACCTCATACATCGGACAAGGATGGTACGACTGCGTTACTCCACCAGTAGTAATCCGCAACATCCTTGAAAATCCTGTTTGGTATACATCCTACACTCCTTACCAAGCTGAGATTTCACAAGGTCGTCTCGAAGCTTTATTTAATTTCCAAAGTCTCATCACAGACTTGACAGACTTACCTCTAAGTAACTGTTCTCTTCTTGATGAAGCAACAGCTGCTGCCGAAGCGGCTATGCTTATGTTCAACGAACGTCCAAAAACAAAGGTCAAAGCTGGAGGAAATATCCTATTCGTCGATCAAAATGTTTTCGAAAGTACACGCAACGTAATCCAAACACGTGCGATCTCTCAAGGTATGGATGTAATCGTTGGAGACTACAAAACATTCAAGTTCAACGATCAAGTCTTTGGAGCAATCATACAATATCCTAATAGTGAGGGTAATGTTTGTGATTATAAGGCTTTCGTTGAAGAAGCCCATGCTGTAGGTGCTTTAGTTTCAGTTGCAGCAGATTTGATGAGTCTTGTACTTTTAACTCCTCCTGGGGAATGGGGAGCTGATGTCTGCTTTGGATCGTCTCAACGCTTTGGTATTCCAATGTATTTCGGAGGTCCATCTGCTGGATACTTCGCTTGTCGTATGGAATATAAACGCACAATCCCAGGAAGAATCATTGGTCTAAGTAAAGACCGTATGGGCAAAGAAGCTTACCGCCTTGCCTTACAAACACGTGAACAACACATCAAACGTGAACGTGCAACAAGTAACATCTGTACAGCTCAAGCCTTACTTGCGACAATGACTTCCTTCTATGCTGCTTATCATGGCTCTGAAGGATTGAAAAATATTGCAAGAAGAATCCATGCATACACAGGATTTATCGCAAAGAAGCTTCAAGATTTGGGCTACGTAGTACGTCATTCAGATTATTTTGACACACTTTTAATTGAACTCCCAGAAGGATTGTGTCGCAATAAGCTAAGAGAAATTGCTGAAGACTGTCGAGTTAACTTCTTCTATCCAAAAGATAAAAAGACTGTTCAGCTAAGTTTAGATGAAACAACACTTGAAACAGATCTAGGTGTCCTATGTTATATCTTTGCTCAGGCTATCGATAAAGAAAGTAACTTTAACGACACAGTAGAAGAAAACGGCATTTTCCTAAATCGTAGTTTCCTTCGCAAATCAGACTTCCTAAACTATGACGTATTTAAGCAGTATCATACAGAGACTGAAATGATGCGTTATATGAAACGTCTCGAAAGAAAAGACATTTCTCTTACACACTCGATGATCTCATTGGGATCATGTACTATGAAGTTGAATGCAGCTAGTGAAGTTTTGCCTTTGAGCAATCCAGCCTTCTGCCACATTCACCCTTATGCTCCTAAAGAGCAAGTACAAGGTTCGATTGAACTTCTTGAAAACTTAAAGAGCTTACTCGGTACAATTACAGGACTTCCTGCAGTTTCTCTACAACCAAACTCTGGAGCTGCAGGAGAATATGCTGGACTAAAGGCTATACGCTCTTATCACAAGGCAAATGGTCAAGGACATCGTTCTAAAGTACTTCTTCCTGCTTCGGCACATGGTACAAATCCTGCCTCAGCAGCTCAATGTGGTTTCAAGTGCGTTATTGTTGCTTGTGACGAACATGGAAATGTGGACTGGGAAGACTTCATGAAAAAGACAGAAGAGCATAAAGATGACTTGGCAGCAATGATGATTACCTACCCAAGTACACATGGGATTTTTGAAACAAACATCATCGACCTTTGTAAACGTATCCATGACTGTGGGGCATTAGTTTATATGGACGGAGCAAACATGAATGCTCAAGTTGGCTTAACTAATCCAGGTTTCATTGGGGCAGACGTTTGTCATCTCAACCTTCATAAAACTTTTGCCATTCCTCATGGAGGAGGTGGTCCTGGTAGTGGTCCAATTTGTGCGACACCTGCACTTGAGCCATTCCTTCCAACTCATAGTAATTTCAAAGACATTGAAGAAGGTGATAACGTCGTAGCTGCAGCTCCTTATGGAAGTGCTGGAATTGATGTAGTTAGCTATGCATACATTCGTCTCCTTGGCACAAAAGGTCTTGAGCTATCAACACGTACTGCTATCCTTAATGCCAATTACATGGCTACTAAGCTAAAAGATACTTATGGTATCGTTTACACAGGTGTTACAGGACGAGTTGGACATGAGTTGATTCTAGATTGTCGCAAACTAAGGGACACTTATGGTGTTGATGAGAGTGATATTGCTAAACGTTTGATGGACTTTGGTTACCATGCTCCTACACTTTCATTCCCTGTTCATGGCACGCTGATGATCGAACCCACAGAAAGTGAAAGCAAGTCGGAAATAGATCGTTTCCTTGATGTAATGGCTTGTATCTGGCAAGAGATGCAAGATATTAAGAGTGGGCTTCTAGACAAAGAAGACAACGTATTAAAGAACGCACCTCATCCAGAATACGAAGTAGTTGCTGACGAATGGACACATCCATACTCTCGTAGCCAAGCAGCTTACCCTCTTGAATACCTAAGAGAAAATAAGTTCTGGTTGAATGTAGCACGTGTTGACAATGGTTTCGGTGATCGCAACCTTATTCCAGCGTTCTGTGCTTGTATTATGCCATCTGATGTGGAAAAATAAAGTTTTCTAACTTTAAGTTCTATTTTTCAAGCTAAGGGGCAGTGTCAAAAAAGACACTGCCCCTTAATTTATACCTATTAAATACAAGAGATTTAATAGGACAAACATCTAACTTCATGTTAAAAATTCACAAGAACTCATCTAAAAGAAAAAGACAAACTCCTAAACAAAAGACACTTAAGAACAAAAAAAATAAATAAACCCATTGTTATTTACAAAAAAAGTTTTACATTTGGAGACAGATAACAATAATGAGTTATCTAATTTAACTAATAAAAACCGTAAAACTATGACTAAAGTATTTTTTCAAAAAATGATTGT
>PDWI01004566.1_pt1 | contig 18479 bp, 12 predicted proteins | sample 1430891 | NCBI WGS metagenome assembly PDWI01 (sample SAMN01162508, study PRJNA174530) | Oral metagenome, whole genome shotgun sequencing project. | biome: Marine environment; feature: Marine mammal; material: Swab sample of the gingival sulcus; isolation source: swab sample of gingival sulcus...
TGAAAATTTGTTTTTTAATAGAGTATATTAATAATTTTCAATTAGTAATATTGTTAATTGCAAATTACTAATTGTTAATTGTATTGGCGGGTCGCCAAATATTGTGCAGTCTTGACTTTTTCGTTCTTTTGTGTCAAGACAAAAGGACAAAGCCCGTCCGGCAAGGACAACGTAATGGTATTTAACGTGATTTATTATATCGGACTCACGTTCAATAAGAAAAAGTATTTTCCCACAGGGGAAGAAGCTGTTCCCAACTGGGAAAAGTATTTTCCCACAGGGGAAGAAGCCATTCCCAACTGGGAAAAGTATTTCCCCACAGGGGAAGAAGCTGTTCCCAACTGGGAAAAGTATTTTCCCACAGGGGAAGAAGCTGTTCCCAACTGGGAAAAGTATTTTCCCACAGGGGAAGAAGCCATTCCCAACTGGGAAAAGTATTTTCCCACAGGGGAAGAAGCTGTTCCCAACTGGGAAAAGTATTTTCCCACAGGGGAAGAAGCTGTTCCCAACTGGGAAAAGTATTTCCCCACAAGGGAAGAAGCCGTTCCCAACTGGGAAAAAGACACTATGCCGAAAAGTACTTTACACCCCTATAAAATACCTTTTTCAACTAAAAAAAAGAGCTGGGATAAAATCAATTGGTAATATGCTTGATTGCAAATTAATATTTTGGATTATATATAAATAAAAATACCTTTGCCCCCTTTAAATTTTTCATGTTGAAAAAAGTGTTTTGTCTATGTATTATAAAAAGTTAGTGTTTCTTTTTCTTCTAATGACCTCTTTTTCTGTTTTTGCTCAACAGGAAGAAAAACAGAAGCGAGATACCATTGTTTTAGACCAAAAAGTAAAAGAAGTTGTGGTTACTGCCAAGCACATGTTGGGTAGTAAATTTAAAGCACGAAATAGAACCGGTTCGGCATACTATATCTCACCAATGGAGATAAAGAAATTAGGATATACCGATATCAATAGAATGCTTAAAGCAGTTCCAGGGGTAAATTTATACGAAGAAGATGGTTATGGATTGCGCCCCAATATCAGTTTGCGAGGAACAAAAGCCGAACGAAGTGAAAAAATCACCCTAATGGAAGATGGGATTTTGGCTGCACCTGCCCCTTATGCTGCACCTGCCGCCTATTATTTCCCTAATGCCTCCAGAATGTCGGCAGTAGAGGTGTTGAAAGGAAGTAGTCAAGTGCAATACGGACCATTTACCACAGGGGGAGCCATCAATATGGTATCTACACCTATCCCCTCAAAATTTTCTGCAAAACTTGATGCCTCTTTCGGTACGGATAATACATTGAAAACACACACCACCATAGGCGATAGAAAGAAACACTTTGGATATTTAGTAGAATATCTGCGTCATCAATCTGATGGATTTAAAAGTTTTGAAGACGGTAAAGGTGCTGGGTTTTGGCGAAACGATATATTGGCAAAATTTCTTGTGAATACGGCAAATAAGCAAGGAATTAATCATGCTTTTGAGGTGAAATATGGATTTGCCAATGAAAAATCAGACGAAACCTATGTGGGAGTAAGTGAAGCTGATTTCAAAATCAACCCCTTTTTGCGTTACAATGGTTCGCAAATGGATAACATGAAAAATCATCATCATCAGTGGGTGGCAACCTATTCCCTTAATCTATCTAGGAAATTGAAGATTATAACCAATGCCTATTACAACACCTTTTTCCGAAATTGGTATAAGTTGAATAATATCAAAATAGGAGCTACTAAGGCTGAAAACAGAACCATTGGGCAAATTCTTGCCGATCCTGAAACCAACAAAGCCTATTTTGATGTATTGAAAGGTGTTGCCGATACCAAAATATTATACACCGATTATGAGCGATTAAAGAACAACCCCGGTTTATTTGTTCGAGCCAACAATCGAAACTATTTTTCAAGAGGAATACAAACGAAAGTAGATTATCGTTTTTCGGTTAATGAGTTTTATTTTAACAACGAAGTGGGTATCCGCTTTCATGCTGATGAAGAAGATCGTTTTCAGTGGGACGATATTTATGCTATGCAAGGTGGAAAAATGCACCTTATCTGGGATGCTATTCATGGTACCAGTGCCAATAAAATTACTTCGGCAAATGCTATTGCATCGTATATATTCTCTAAAATCGCATTTCGCAACTGGACACTTTCAGCAGGATTGCGATATGAAAACATATTCTTAAAAGAGAAAGATTACACTACTGCCGACTTTCGCCGCACAGGAGGTTGGCGTATCGAAACCACCAACCATACCACAGTGTTGATTCCAAGTATCGGATTACACTATAAAGTGATTCCTGCATTATCGTTATTTACAGGAGTACATAAAGGATTTTCACCACCAGGGGTTGCCAAACAAAAGCAGACAATGGATAAAAATGGCAACATTACCACTTATACCGAAAAACAAAAGCCCGAAAACAGTGTCAATATTGAGGCGGGTGTGCGTTTATCGACCCATAAACTAAAAGTAGAATTGATTGGTTTTGTTAATGATTTCAGCAATATGCTGGGAAGCGACTTGTTTGCAACAGGCGGACAAGGAACATTAATGCAATTTAATGTGGGTGAAGCCAAAGTAAAAGGTGCCGAGCTGATGATACAATATCAGCCTATGCCAGAACAATCACCTGTTCAATTTCCATTGCAGTTGTCTTACACCTATACCGATACCGAAATGGAAAATACCTTTGAAAGTAATTCATGGGGACGAGTATTTACTGGCGATGAAATACCATATATCAACAAGCACAATTTGAATGTGAATGTGGGGATATCCTATAAAATGATAGAAGCCAATGTGGGCATTCGTTACAATGGCGATATGCGAACCGAACCCGGTCAAGGAGTAATTGCCGAAAGACAAAAAGTACCAGCACATACTATTATTGATGCTTCTATCACAGCAAAAATAAATGAACATATTAGAGTGAAAATAAATGCCATTAACCTAACCAATAAAACCTATTTGGTGTCGAGACACCCTTCAGGATTACGCCCCGGACACCCTTTTGGAATATTTGCAGGAGTTAATTTAAGGTATTAATAAGAGATAAAAACAAACAGATGAGATTGTCAATTTATAAAATAACATTGTTGTTGTTAATGCTATCGGTGCATTATGTAAACGCACAAACCATTGAAGTAAAAGGAGTGGTAAAAGAAGCCAGCGGCGAAACTTTACCAGGGGCTTCGGTTGTTGTTGAGGAAACAAATATCGGGGTAAGCACCAATATCAATGGAGAATATAAAATTGTTGCACAAAAGGGACAAACACTGATTTTTAGTTTTATTGGAAAGACGACTTTAAAAGTAAAAATAACCTCAGCCGTTATTGATGTAACGCTGCAAGATGGAGCTCAAAAACTAGAAGAGGTTGTCATTACAGGATATCAAAAAATTAAAAGCCGAGTATTTACGGGTGCTGCCACTTCAGTAAAAATGAAAGATGTAAAAGTTGATGGTATTGCCGATGTTTCTAGAATGCTAGAAGGACGTATGCCCGGATTAGCCATTCAAAATGTAACAGGAACATTTGGTTCGGCTCCACGCATCAATATTAGAGGTGGGGCATCTATTATGGGCAATGTGCAGCCGCTTTGGGTAATTGATGGTGCTGTTTATGAAGATATCGTTCCTCTAACATTAGACCAATTGGTATCGGGTGATGCCGTTACTTTAATCAGTTCGGCAATTGCAGGTTTAAATGCTTCGGATATTGACGATATTCAAGTATTGAAAGATGCTTCGGCAACTTCGGTATATGGGGCAAGAGCTTTAAATGGAGTGATTGTGGTTACCACCAAAACTGCACGTAGAAATACGCCTATTCGTATTAACTATAATTACGAATTAAGTTTTAGACAGATGCCTAGCTATAACGATTATGACCTGTTAAACTCGCAAGAGACCATGTCTATTTATCAAGAGATGAAAAACAAAGGCTATTTCAACTTGAAAAATACCCTTTATGGTAGAAGAAGTGGTATCTATTATCAGTGGAATAAAGGTATCAGTACCATTAATCCAGAAACAGGAAACTATTATTATGAAAATACTCCAGAGGCAAAAGCAGCTTTTTTGCGTGAACGTGAGTATGCCAACACCGATTGGTTTAAAGAGTTGTTTACCTATCAGCCCATACAGAGCCATACTGTTTCGTTATCAGGTGGAGGCGAAAAGGTGGCAACTTATGCTTCGCTGGGCTTTTATGACGATAAAGGTTGGACAATAGCCGATGAGGTAAAACGAATTACCGCAAATTTAAAGAGTACCTTCTTTATTAACGAGAAGTTAAAAGCCACATTTACCATACAAGGAAATATCCGAGAGCAAAAGGCACCTGGAACTTTTACCCAGCGAAAAAATACTGCCCTTGGTGCTTTCGAACGTGATTTTGATATCAACCCGTTTTCTTATGCTTTGGGAACATCTAGAACGCTTCGAGCCAAAGATAGCCACGGAAAATTAGAGTATTATAGAAACAATTGGGCTGACTTTAATATCCTAAATGAGTACGATAACAACTATATGGAGATAGATGTGCTCGATTTTAAATTGCAGGCTAATGCTGAATATAAAATCACCGACGATTTAAAGGCCGATGCAATGATGTCGGTGCGTATGGCAGAAACAGCGACATCGCATTATATTACCGAAAAGTCGAATGTGATTGGAGCTTTCCGTGCCAACGAAACCCCTTTTGTGGCAAAAGAAAATATCTATTTGTTAAAGGATAAAGATCACCCTTTGATGCAGCCTAAGGTGGCACTTCCAGAGGGAGGTATCTTCAACAAGACAGAAACCATGTTGAAAAGTTATATCGCTCGTTTTGCTTTAGATTATAATAAACGCATCGAAGACCACGATATAAAGGCTTTTGGTTTTACCGAGATTCGCTATGCCGATAGAACCATCACTCCTTTTCAAGGATATGGCATACAATATGACCGAGGCAATCAAATATTTACCAACCCATTAATCTTTAAAAAGCTACTATATGAGGGAAGCCAATACTTTGGATTGATGCAGCGTTTTGATAGAGGAGTTACTTTCTCGTTTAGCGGAACCTATGGCTACAAGGGGAAATATATCTTCAATACAGTGGTAAGTATGGAAGGTTCTAATGCCGCAGGTAAAGGCACACGCTCTCGTTGGTTGCCAACATGGAATATTGGAGGAAAATGGAATATCGACAGAGAAGACTATTTCAGCCATGATTTATTTTCCAAATTAGCCGTTAGAGCCAGCTATGGATTAACAGCTAAAATGAACGAACAAGCCATCAATTCCAATGCGGTGTTTAAGAATGAAATTATCAACCGTTTTTATTTCGAAGACAGAGAAAATGCGTTGCGTATTCTGCATTTAGAAAATCGAGACCTAACATGGGAGAAGATGTATGAGCTAAATTTGGGTATTGATGCAGGATTATTCAACAATAGAATTAGTGCTACTCTTGATTTGTATCAGCGTAATTCTTTTGACTTGATTGACTTAGTGCGTACATCAGGTGTTGGCGGACAGTATTATAAATATGCCAACTTTGGAGATATGCGTACTCGTGGAATAGAGCTTTCGTTAAACACAAAGAATATCGATACCGAAGATTTTTCGTGGACAACTAATATTTCGTTTAGCTATATGAATCAGGAGATAACCCGATTGCTAAACACGCCAAATACTTTTGATATGGTGGCAGGAACAGGACACGGAAACATTGAGAATTTCCCAAAGGGTGCATTGTTCTCGTTTAACTATCAAGGATTAAATAGAATGGGATTGCCTTATTTCGATTTTGGACTATATCCTACCAGTAATCGTCCTTATGCCAATATTTCGGGAGCCGATTTCTTAGACACTCAATATTCTAAAAGCTATTTGATTTATGAGGGTTCTGTAATACCTAATACCATTGCGGGACTGTCGAATAGTTTCCGATATAAAAATTGGGAGTTCTCGTTTTTTATCACAGCACAAGCAGGAAATAAAATCAGACTAAATCCTACTTTCGATCCTGCATTTGGCGATTTGAATGTGTTTGGCTCGGAATATTACGACCGTTGGTTGCAGCCTTACGATCAGTTGGTAACCGAAGTGCCTACCTTGCCATCTCAGAAGTTAATTCGATTAATTGGTAAAGAGAATATCGAAAAAGCATATAATACCTATAACTATTCTCAAAACAGAGTGGTTGATGGTAGTTTTATTCGAATGAAAAATATTGCATTAAGTTATCGTTTCCCAAAAGAGAAAGTGAAAAAGTGGGGATTACAAAGTTTAAGTATGCGTGTTCAAGCCACTAATCCGTTTATTATTTATTCTGATAAGAAGCTAAACGGACAAGATCCTGAGTACTATAAATCAGGCGGAGTGTCGTTGCCAACACCTAAACAATATACTTTTTCATTGCAGGTGGGATTCTAAAATTGGGAACAGAGCTTCCGGTCAGACCGAAAGTACAATTCCCAACTGGGAACAGAGCTTCCGGTCAGACCGAAAATACAATTCCCAACTGGGAACAGAGCTTTCGGTCAGACCGAAAATACAATTCCCAATTGGGAACAGAGCTTTCGGTCAGACCGAAAATACAATTCCCAACTGGGAACAGGGCTTTCGGTCAGACCGAAAGTATAATTCCCAACTGGGAACAGCGTTTTGGGTGAAACCAAACGTAAAATGGTTAAGAAATAGAATATTGCATCAATAAAATTAATGTGGAAGAAAAAGAGATAATGATGAAAAGAAAAACCATATATCAAATTATAGGAGTGCTATTGCTGCTTCCTTTTGTGGCTTGTCAGGATTATTTAGAGAAAAATCCCGACTCTTCATTAGATGTGCCTATTGATTCAGAAGAAAAAATAGCCGAATTGCTAACAGGAGCCTATCCACAAGCCAGCTACTGTTCGTTTTTAGAAACAAGAACAGACAATGTTGCGATGCGTCAAAATGGGGTACACTCTAGTTTGAATGAAGCCATGTATTTCTGGATTGATTATGATCAAGAAGATTTAGATACGCCACTAAATTACTGGAATGCTTGTTATGCTGGAATTGCTCAGGCAAACAAGGCACTGGAGTTGCTGGCATCATATCCTAAAACAGAAAGGGTAAAAGCACTTTATGGTGAGGCATTCTTGTTGCGAGCTTATCTGCATTTTATGTTGGTAAATATTTGGGCTGCTCCTTATCGTGGCGAAGACTCAAAAAAAGATTTGGGTATTCCTTATCTAACCAAGCCCGAAAAAAATGCACTGGTTAGCTATAAGCGAGGCAATGTATATGATGTATATCAAAAAATAGAGAAAGATTTAAAACTAGGTATTTCTTTGGTGAATGATAAGTATTATGCTGTTCCTAAATTTCATTTTAATAAAAAAGCGGCTTATGCTTTTGCTTCACGTTACTATCTGTTTAAAGGAGAATGGCAATTGGTGATTGATTATGCCAATTATGTGTTAACAAGTCCAAGACCTGTGTTGCGAAACTGGTATGCCTATCGCAAAGAGTTGGGATATGGCAACAACAAAAGATTATGGAAAAAATATCTATCGAAAGAAGAGCCTGCCAATTTGATGTTTGGAACTTCCGAATCTCGAATTGCTCGTGAATTGCCCGAACAGCTATATGGCACAACACGAAATCTGTTAAACAAAATTTATAATACCGCATCGCCATTTCATATCTTTAGTAAAAGTCCTAAACCAATAGTTGATGGTGTTTATCAAGCTAAATTTAACGAGTTAGCTTTATGGGGTGATACCAGTTCAAAACCTCGTGATTTATATGTAACCAACGTATTGTTCTCGACTGATGAGGTGGCATTAAATCGTATTGAAGCATATACCATGCTTGGTGATTACGAACAAGCAGTGTCAGAGATAAAGCGTTATTTTAAAAATAAGTTTAATGTAAATCTTACAGCCAGTCAAGAAGTAAAGTTGATTACCACTAATGATAAAAACTATTTAATCTATTCGCCTTTTTATGGATTAACCATTGTGCAGCTGGCATTGGTACAAAATATCACCAACTTTAGAAGACAAGAGTTTTTACACGAAGGATTACGCTGGTTTGATATTCGCCGATTTTATATGCCTGTTAATAGAACAAAATTTCCTTTGCGTAAAGATGATCCTCGAAAACTGGTGCAATTACCAATAGAGGCAATCAAACGTGGATTAGAAGCCAATCCGAGATAAAACATCGTGTAACCATTAATTGTAACATACAATGAACCATATCAATTCAATTATTAAAAAGCTATCGCAATACACCCTTTATGTTGTACTGTCTTTTGTGGCTTTGTCGTGTAGCGATAAAGAGCACTTGTCAAGTGAGAGTGTAATCGGAGCAGGAAGTTCAAAACAAGCACCCACTGCTCTTGATCAGTGGATAAAAACCAATATCACCATACCTTATGGCATTGAAGTGGTTTATTATTGGGATAGTAACTCTGCTGAAGTTGGCAGTTATACTTACCCTCCAGAAACAGAAAAGGTGAAACCAGTGTTAGAAGCCATTAAATATTTAGGATTACAACTTTTTCAACAGCAAACAACAGGTGGTAAGGACTTTTGGAAAGGTAAAAATCCGCTGAAAATTTATCTGTATGGAGGAGAAAATATCAACAGCGAAGGACAAGAGTTGATAGGCAACGAATCGGCTGTGGCAAGAGAGATGTTTATTTATGATGTGAATAACTTCGATCCTAGAAATAAAGAAAAGGTGTATGTGCTAATGCGTAGCGTGTTTCATCAGTTGGCTAGAGTATTAGGCGAAGTATTTCCTTATGATCGTTATCGTTTTTCATTAATTAGCGATAAAAATTATCCTTCTTCATCTGATGCAATCAACTCTTATGGTTTGCCTAAAGATGGTATTGCGATATATACATTACAATATTATCCGAAGAAAAGAGATTTATCGTATTGCCGCAAGGGGATTCCTTTTCAGTATTTCGATAACGAGCAAGATTGTATTAAAGCCCATGAAGCAGCAGGCATTGACAAGACTTGTTTTTTCTGTGAATATCCACAAGAGAATGCGAATAAAGAAGGCTTTTTTACTTTTCATTCACGTTTATCACCTGAAAGCGATTTTGCCGAAGTGGTTAGTGTCTTTTTGACCAATTCGCCCAGTAAAATGGAAAATGCAAAACGCATTGCATTGATTCCTCGTTCTGCTGATACCGAAGAAGAGGAGATAATAGCTAAAGAAAAAGCCGAAGAGGCATTTCGTTGTTTAAACGAAAAGCAACAGTTTGTGGAAAACTATTTCAGAAACGAAGTGGGAATTAGTATCAAGAAATTACAATTATTGAGTTTACAACGGATGCACACATTCTTAAACAAAGAATAAATTAATGCACCAATAGCCAATTTATCATAAAAACAAGAAAATGAAAAATATTATTTATATCGTCATGCTTTTCCTGTTTTTTGCTTGCAACAACGATGAGCATATCTTCAATGAATCGCCAGCAAAAAGAATGCGTACTCAGGTAACCGCATTGGAAAACGAACTTGTAAATGCTCCCTTGGGCTGGAAAATGTTATATTTTCCTCGTACCGATTCGTTATTGTTTACATCGCCCAATAAGGTGGTGAATCGTATGCAATCGCATTTTGCAAGACGATTAGAAAACGAAGGTTTTGGTGGGTTTCAGTTTCAGTTAAAGTTCTTAAAAAGCGGACAGGTGGAGATGCTTGCCGACTACACTTCAGAGTCTATTGATTCGGTAAAGGTAAGTGGCTTTGAAATTAAGCAAACCGCACAAATACAACTTAGCTTTACCACTTATAATTATATTCACCAGCTTGTGAACGATAAATTTCGTGGCACCGTTGATTTTTTGTATATGGGTAGAGATACATTGCAGAACTTGGTGTTTAAAACAATGAATTATATTGAGCCAGCACGTGAATATATTGTCTTAGAGAAAATCGAAAAAGAAGAAGAGGTGCAAAGCAACATGAAAGATGCTTATGCAAACAGAAAGTTTTTTGAGGAGATGAAAAATCCTCAGTTGTTAATTCATCGAGGAAGTCGTGAGTTTTTCCGCAGTGATGTTTATATCAAAAGAAATGTTCACAATATCAATCATCGTTTCTTAAAGGCAATTGTAACCAACCGATTTTATGTGTTTGAAGAAGATGCTAATCCTATTGAGAAATTGCCTAAACGTCAAAAGAGCAGATTTCTCGGTTCGGGATATGTTGGTACCAAAGAGGGGTTGGTTTTCCGTGCCGGATTGCGATACAATAAAAAAATCATCTTCTATAATTTTGTGCGTAAAGGCGATCGCTTTATCTCGAAATATTACGATCCTACTGGTGTGAACAGAGGCTTTATAGCAGAAATATGGGACGAAGAACCAAAAGATTAATCACAGAAAAAACAATAGAACAATGAAAAATAGAATCATATTAGCATTAAGCGTACTATTAATGGCGTGTAATTCTACACCAACCGATCCTGAGCCTGAAGATTATGACAAGCTGTTTCCTTTTAAAGGAATTGATAAGCCAGAGATATCTTATGAGGATATGATACATCAGCAATGTGATATTAGCAATTATCAATATCCTGGAGTAGAAATACCTCAATCCAGAGAATATACCGTAACCATTACTTGTAAGTACAAAAAGGGAAGAGAAAAGAATGCGATTCCTAGTTTTTTTGTGAAGTATGTGGCTTTAGATAAAAACCTAAAGGTGATAGGTAGCAATCCTAAATCGTCTAATGTTGATGAGGTTTTAGAAGACAATAAAGAAAAGACAATTACGATGAAATTGCCATCGGGATATCCAATGTATTTAAGCGTAAGTGGACAGGGCGATAGAGAATCACGCATCGAAGCAACAATAAAAGCGGTTTCTACTGATGGCGTGTTGGTGGTGCCAGAATTGACCTATGTGATTACGCAAAACAAGGTGGGTATTAATCAAATCATACCATACTGTGAATATATTGTGTTGCCTTAATTATCTTCTACTTTCAATTTAAAACAAACAACAATATGAAATCTTATAAAATCCTATTGACATTCTTATTTGCTCTATTGCTAATATCTTGCGATCGATCAGACGAAGGAGAAACCGTAGAAACTGCCAATATTCTATGGCCTTTAGATGATTTTGTGTATAAATTCCAACGAAATGCAATGAGCAGTGTGGATTATTATGAAGTAGATTTATTGACAGAACCTTTGCAACGTTTAAAACGAAAAATGCAATTGGGGCAAACCAATACTGATTACTATTATAAAGACTTTATGCGAATATATCATGAAGGTATGTCGTATGTGAAACCTGAAGAGCAAGTGGCTAGCTCTCCTCTTTGTAAAAGTGATTCTATCAAAAATGATCTGCTTAAATTGATTGAGGCAAGTCGCAAAATCAAAAAAGAAACAGCATCAGAAGGTGTGGCAGGATATGTAGGCGGAAAAGTTGGTTTTGCTGAAAAAATATATGTCAATGCTAAAGGTCTAGCTTATGCCGAGGTGTTTAGCAATATGATAGATGGTGCTATTTATTTGGATAAAATCTTCAACTTTCATCTTGATGAGCGTTTGTTAAACAGTGAAGAAATTCGTGCTGACCATGAAAATTTAGTGCTTGTAACTGGTAAAAATTATACCGAATTAGAACATCATTGGGATTTGGGATATGGCTATTTCACCAAAATACAGATATTAACTCAAGCCAATGGGGTATATGAGTTAAAAGGAATAGAACGAAAAATATTAGATGCTTTTGTGTGGGGGCGTAATCGTTTAGGTGTGTTTCGCTATCCCGAACTGTTGCAACAATTGGGTATTGTTCGTGAACAGTTGTCAAAGGCAATTGCAATTCAAACCATACAAAAGTTAGTAGGTAAAATCACTGAAGTAAACTATAAAGAAAACCCTAAACAGGCGTTTAAATATTTATCGCAGGCTTATGGTATGATTTATAATTTGCAGTTTACCCGAAAAGCTGATGGCTCTTATTTTTTCACTTATCAAGAGGTAAAAGCATTGCAGCAACAGCTAATGGGCGAAAAAGGGCTATGGAACAAAGAGCGTTTGTTGGCAGATGAACAGGTAAAAGGCTCTTTAAAGAACATTGCCAAACAAATTAAGATGAAATACAATTTGTAAATTAAAGTTACTCCAATGAAAATAATATTGAATAGATTAATCATAGCAGTGGTGGCAATTGTGGCTTTAAGCCTAAATGCAAATGCTCAGACACTGCCTCCGCCAGAAGGCTTGCAAATAGAAAACTATCAAAGGGAAATTGTTTTAAAATGGAACAAATCTTCTGATGAAGCGACACAATGGCAAGTGAAAGTAAACGATGCTGATGTTTTTACGGCGACAACAAATCGTTTTATTGTAACGAAACTAGAGCCAAATACAGAATACAATATTTTAATAAGAGCTAAAAAAGGAGATACTTATTCTGAATATATCACTATTCCTAATACCAAAACAAGACCATTGGAAAGGGGTGTAAATGATATACAGCGTGTGCCCTATTTAAGAATGCTTGCATCACGCAGATATCAATATGGAAGTGTACCTCAAAAGATAGAGCTATTCTATAATGAATTGGCTGTAAGCAATGCCAAGTTTACTTATTTTATAGACGATAAGGAAGTAACTCCTGAGGGCTATTACTTAATGTTACCCAACGAGGGACGACATCGTTTAAAAATTATTGTGGAAGAAACTCCCGATAGAGTTTGGAATTTAATTTATAAAGTAAGAGTAGCTTATTAAATCAATAAGAGATGAAACAAATAACATATACATTCGCATTTATCGTATTATTACTATCTTTCGTTGCTTGCGAAGACGATAATCAAAGCGATATTCAGGATATCAAAATAGGAAAAGGCGAACAGTCATTAACCGAAGTTACCGTTAATCGTCAAACCCAAAGAGATATTGTGCTTTCGGGTGGAAACAATAAATATTTAGTGAATGTTGCTGATTCAAAAATAGCATCAACAAAAATGGTACAGGATACTTTACGATTAAAAGGTTTGTTGGAAGGCGAAACCTATGCTACTATCTACTCTTTAGATTTAAAAGCGGTATTGAAAATTAATGTCAAAGCCAATGATTTGAAGTTTACTCAATCGGAGCTGTTATTGCGACCTAAAGACTTCAACAAAACAATTAGCTTAGGTGGAGGGAATATAGTTACGCTAGAAAAAAACGATCCTGATGATATTTTTGATTATCGCTGGACAAGTTCGGGAGTGTTATTTATCACTGCAAAATACGAGGGAGAGGCTTCGTTAATAGCTCGTTCTAAGGGTCTAGAGCCAGCAGAGTTAAAAATAAAGATAGAGAGTCAAGATGTCAAAGGATATTTAAACGAGATTGGTTTTTATAACACATTAAGTCGCACTGTATATCGAAATATAAATCCTGTATTGGTAGCATATCGCAAAGAAATGGGTACTGTCTTGTCATCAATCAATACACCTAGTCCGAATATCCGCCCTAAAAGAATATTGGTACGTCCTGTTATCAATCCTAAGTTAGGCGAAATGATTGAAATTGATGTTACTGCTAATTTCTCTCTTGATAACTTTAAAAGTGGTAAGCTAAAAGTAAAAGTAGTGGAGCTTCGTGAAGATAAGCATTTGGTAGTGCTTAGGGGAAAAGGGTATAAATTGGTGGTACCTTATTATAATTCGTAATTTGTTAATGTGGCAATTTGACAATTAGATAATGTATTGGCAACCTATTAAAGATGTGGTTACAACAGGTTTATGATGTATCTACAATAGGTTATATGAGGGGTTGCAATACGTTGGTGAAGTGTCTGCAATAGGTTATATAAGGGGTTACAGTACGTTACATAACCTATTGCAGTACGTTCTGAACCTACCTACCCCCACGTTCCGAACCTATTGCAACCCCTTATATAACGTATTGCGGTACGTCCTGAACGTACCCAACCCCACGTTCTGAACCTATTACAACCCCTTATATAACGTATTGCAGACACCTAAGTAACGTGGTGTAATAGGTTATGTAACGTACTGTAACCTCTTACATGACCTATTGCAGTACGTTTATAACGTACTTTTACCACGTTCCGAACCTACCCTTACCACGTTCAGGACGTGGTGTTATTATCCTTAAATTCCTATATGGTTTGTTAAAGCAAGTGGTATTAAAAGACAAACAAATACTTCTATGAAAATAAAAAAGGGTTTAGGATTGAAATTTCACATATCGTTTTATCTTGGTTTTATTCTTCTTTATTTTAGCTAATGTGCTAATAATAAACAATTCGATATATCATTACTTCCTTTATATCATGCATCTAATATATTAATTTCACCATTTTCGTTATTTTTATTTGGTGTGGTTACAAAAAATATTTTCCACAAACGTTTTCTATCCAAATTACCATAAAAAACAATGATTTGTAAGGGATAAATGCATTTTATTCAATCTAAAAAGTAATAAAAGAACTAGAAGGACTTGTTGTTTTTATTGTTAAATAAAATGGGTTTAAAAGATGCTTTAGTAGCTTGTAATTTGTCATATATATCAAATATACTACATTTGCCCCCCGTTAAAATATTTAATCAATTTAATTTAAAATTTTATGAAGAAGACAAAATTATTCTATTTGTTTTTAATGTTTGCAGCTATGTTTACAGTTGCATGTGATGACGATGAGGATATTGCCTTAGCTCTGTCATTAGAGAAAAACGAAGTGGCTCTAATGCCTACCGAAACTGAAAACGTAAAGATTGTAACAGGAAACGGAGGTTATGTGGCAAAATCAGAAGATGAGAGTATTGCTAATGCAACATTCGAAAAAAGCATCAATGCTTTAAAAGTTACAGCATTAAAATCAGGTGAAACAACTATTAAGGTTACCGATTTAAAAGGTAAAGAAGCAATGCTTAAAGTAATTGTAAAGGCAGTATTAGCTTTAGAGAAAGATGCTGTTGCTGTTGTTGAAAATGGTGAAGTTACAGTTGCTATTAAAGCAGGTTCTGGTAAATACGAAGTAAAATCAGACAAAGAAAACATTGCAAAAGCTGTTATCGAAGGAACAAATGTTAAAATTTCAGGTGTTGCTAAAGGTGAAGCTATTATCACAGTAAAAGATACAGATACTAATGTAGAAAAAACAGTGAAAGTTACTGTTAAATCTGCTTTAGCTGTAGAAAAAGATAATGTAACCCTTGTTGAAGGTGCTACAGAAGCAATTAAGATTCTTAAAGGAACTGGCGATTATGCTGTTGCTTCTGATAAAGCAGATATCGCTAAGGTAACTTTAGAAAATAATGTTATCACTGTTAAAGCTATTGCTAAAGGTGAAGCTACTATTACTGTTACTGATAAAGGAACAGAAACTACTCAAAACATTAAAGTAACAGTTAAGCCTGCTTTAGATATTGAAGATGGTGCTGTTGTTTTATATGAAGGCGATACTAAAGAAATTAACATCGTAAAAGGAACAGGTAAATATGCTGTTACTTCTTCTGATGATAAAGTTGCAACTGCATCAGTTGATGGAAGCAAAGTAACTATTAAAGCTATTGCTAAAGGTGATGCTACTATCACTGTTACTGATACAGATACTAACGAGAAGCAAGAAATTGCTGTTACAGTTAAAGCTCGTTTAACTATCGTGAAAAAAGAGTTGACTATCAACCAAGGTGAAACTGAGCGTGTAGCTGTAATTAACGTAGTAGATAACAAGTATGAAATTGTTACAGAACCAGCAGATGTTCTTAAAGTTGAGCAAGGTGGTACTGATTACGAAGGAAAAAATGTTGATGCTTTAGTTATTACTCCTTTAAAATACAACAAAGAAGCAGTGAAAGTTACTGTTAAGAGCGGCGATCAAGAAGCTGTATTAATGGTTACTGTTAATCCTGTTGATATGATTAAAGTGGACAAAAAAGAATTAGCCTTAATTTTAGGAGCTAAAGAAGAAGTTCGTATTATCAAAGGTAACGGTGGTTATCAATTAGACATTGACAAGACTGATGTTGTAGCAGCTGAAGTGAAGTTGGTGAAGAAGCCAAATCAAACTCCAGAGTATGTTGTTACTGTTGAAGCTAAAGCTGTTGGTGTTGCTAACGTAAAAATAACTGATGTTGCAGGTAAAGAAACTACAATTAAAGTTACTGTAAAAGAAGGTTTAAAATTAGCTAAGAAAGAAATTTCAATCAACCAAGGTGAAACTGAGCGTGTGGCTGTTCTTAACGTAACAGACAATACTTATACTATTGAAGTTGAGCCAAAAGGTGTACTTGAAGTGCAACAAGGTGGTACTGATTACGAAGGAAAAAATGTTGATGCTTTAGTTATTACTCCTTTAAAATACAACAAAGAAGCGGTGAAAGTTACTGTTAAAAGTGGTAATCAAGAGGCAGTATTAATGGTTACTGTTAATCCAGTAGAAACAATTAAACTAAAGGTTAATGAAATCTCTTTAGAAGAAGGTACAAAAGATAAAGTAAAGATTATTAAAGGTAATGGTGGATATACATTAACTATTGATAAGGCAGATGTTGTTGCTGCTAAAGTTGAGTTAGTAAAAGAGCACTTGACTACTCCTTATTATGCTGTGATGTTAGATGCTAAAGTAGCAGGTGTTGCAAATATTACAATTACCGATGAAGCAGGAAAAACAGCTACTCTAAAAGTAACTGTAACTAAAAAGCCTTCAGCTAACGATTTATTCAATATCGATGCTGATGGTGTTGTTTACAAAAAAGAGGGTGCTGTAGTTAAAGGTGATATTGTAATTCCTGAAGCAGGTAAAGCAATTGCAGCTTATGGTGCAGATAAAACATCTCCTTTTTCAGGTAATACAGAGGTAACAAGCATTGACTTCAAGAATGTTACTGATTTAAGACAGATGTCTATTTATGGCTGTACTAACTTAAAAGTTGTTCATTTAAGAAAACTTGAAAAATTTTCAGGTAATGGTGTATTCTATGGCTGTTCAAATCTGAGAGAAGTATATTGCTATATGGAAGATCCTTCTAAAGTAACTTTTAGTAATTATACATTCAATAGTACTCCTAAAGATAAAGTATTATTTGTTCCTAAAGGTACACTTGCAGCATATAAAGCATCTAAATTCGCAGATTTCTTTACTACAATTAAAGAGATGGAAGGTGGCGATGACACTCCAAAGCCTGTTGATGCTGATGTAAACATTGATGAAAATGGTCTTGTATTCAAGAAAGAAGGCGTTGAGTTAAAAGGTGATCTTCGTATTCCTGATGCAGGTAAAACACTTGCTGCTTATTCAAGTGGTGAAAAAACATCTCCTTTTGCATACGAAGGTAAAATTACAAGTATTGATTTTAACAATGTTACCAACTTAAAAGGTAGCAACTGTGTATCTAAATGTAAAGATTTAACCACAGTTTATTTAAGAAAAGTAACTGATATAGGTAGTGCTTTCTTTGGTTGTGCTAAACTAAAAAAAGTTTACTGTTATATGGAAGAGCCTCCATATATTCCATTTAGTGGAAGATCAAGTGCATTTAAAGGTATCGATCCTGATGCAGTTTTATATGTTCCTAAAGGAAAAATTGATGCTTATAAAAGCTCTAAATTAGCTCCTTTCTTTAAAAACTATAAAGAAATAGAATAAGCTATATCATCTTAAAATAAAAAAAGGCTGTTCGATATTTTTCGAACAGCCTTTTTTTTTATCTACCCTCATTGTCGCATTATCACATTATCTAATTGTCTCATTGTCCCATTGTCCTGTTGTAATCTGAATTTACTTAAAAGAAAACAAGGCTTTTTAATTGTGTAAATTGAAATTATAAATGATATTACATCACTTGCAAGAGCTCGCAAGACCCTTCGCGAGGACTTTGCATCACTTGCTAGAGCTCGCGAGACCCTTCGCGAGGGCTTTGCATGACTTGCTAGAGCTCGCGAGACCCTTCGCGAGGGCTTTGCATGACTTGCTAGAGCTCGCAATACCCTTCGCGAGGACTTTGCATGACTTGCTAGAGGTCGCGAGACCCTTCGCGAGGTGTTTACATGACTTGCTAGAGGTCGCGAGACCCTTCGCGAGGTGTTTGCATGACTTGCTAGAGCTCGCGAGACCCTTCGCGAGGGCTTTGCATGACTTGCTAGAGCTCGCAAGACTTTTAGCAAGATTATACCAATTGTCGCATTATCTAATTGTCACATTATCCAATTGTCTCATTGTCCAATTATCCCATTATCTAATTAACGTGAGTTCGATTTAAAGTAAATCAATATAAAAATTACGGGTCTATGTTGATTTTAATTTGCTTTTAGCCTTTAGCCAATAGCTAACAATAGCTAACAGCCAACAATAGTACTGTCGTTGTTAGTTCCTTTTTGACATCACAAGATTGGCGGGGTACCCGTAGCGAAAGAAATCGACTAGAACAAAATTCTGTCGGAAGATAAAAATTAGGAAGCAGTTATT
>PDWI01004567.1_pt1 | contig 18477 bp, 15 predicted proteins | sample 1430891 | NCBI WGS metagenome assembly PDWI01 (sample SAMN01162508, study PRJNA174530) | Oral metagenome, whole genome shotgun sequencing project. | biome: Marine environment; feature: Marine mammal; material: Swab sample of the gingival sulcus; isolation source: swab sample of gingival sulcus...
CCAATGAGCTTGAAGAGGCTTGCCTTCGCCGAACTTCGCCGCGTCAAGGGTCGTTTGTGCAACGCTGTTCAAGCCGCGGAAGTGCAAGTTTGCACGCAGCTCTTCGTCTGCTTTGTCGGTGTTACTACTTAGGCTCTCGATGCCTACCGCTCCAAGAGAGCTACTCATTTCGAAACGTGTTGGTTCACCTAATAGCTCACCACCGTTTGTTCTGTTCATTGGCTCGCTCTTATCACAAGAGAAGAGTGCCAGTCCTAGCGTCATTAGCGCTAGGGGTTGAAATAATCTTTTCATTTCCTTTTAAATTTAAATTATTAATTAATAATACGTCTTACGACGCTTTGTCTTTTGCTTTTCAGCGTTTGCGTTGTTCTTACTTTCTAGCAAGGAGTAATGCCTCCTTGCTGGGGTCAAAAAGCTCGTGCTTTTTGTTGTCATTTGCTTCGCTAGCCTCACTTCTCCGAGGGTTAATTCACTTCTCCCTTTGGAGGGAGTACCCCGAGGCGAAAACCGAGGGGGGAGGGAGGATGTTAGCGAAGAGTCAGGGGAGCACTTACATCACACGACCTCGTCTGCTCCCTTTGGTCGCATCCACCCCTTCAAAGATTTGAAGGGGAAAGGATTCGCCCTTAAGAGCCAACTCAAAACTCCCGAAGGACTACTTTATTCTCCCTCTGCATACCATTCCTTTGCTAAAAGCTACCTAGGAATTCCTCCCTTGGTGGGAGGTGGATCACTTCGGTCGTTGAGTTTATCGAAACGCCGAAGGGAGACGGAGGGGGTAAGTCTATGAAGAACTTTCTCTGTCAACTAACTCTTAATTCTTAATTTTCTAAAGGATTAGTCGGTCAGCACGCCGCCGCCGTTGCCCCAGTCCGAACCTCCTGCGAGGTCACCTAGTTCTGTGTCCAAGAGGTCGCTATCGCCGTTCCAGTCGTCCATAGTGCCGCCTTCGATGGAGAAACTCTCCAAGAGATGAAGATGACGACCTAAGTTGATGAGCTCAACCTGTGGCGGCTCGTAGCGAACCTTAGACTTTAGTCTTTCTTTGTTCATACTTTTATGCTTTTTTATTGTTACTAAATAGAAGCTTGCTAACCAAAGCAGCTCCTTATACCTTATATATATAAGCCTTCCATAAGCTAAAACAATCACAAATGTAAAAAAAAAACAATGCGCGCCAAATCTTGTTAAGATTGGCGCGCATTGCTGCTCCCGCTGAGGCTGAAAAAACTTCCGCTTTTTCTTAGCTATAAGTTGCTTAGACGTTAGTTTGAAAAGTTTTACACAAAGGCGTGTAATTAATTTCACCACGGAGTGTAATGAAAACAGCATGCTCTTTTTCTCTAAATTTGCACAAAAAAAGTCTCGACTTTCCCAAGCCAAGACCTTTTTCTCTCGCAACCATTATATAATTTTACGATATAATTTTACGATGTATGACAAAGTTACAATTTAAATTTTATACCAACAAACATCAGTGCTTTTTCGGAGTAATATGGATGAAAATACCCCCTTGCTATTCTTGTCGCAAGATAGAGGAATTTGTGATATATTTGGCTCAGTCTTTTTAGACATATACTAGAATAAGTTACAAAGCTTTGATGTAGCAATCCCAATCACTTAAGTCTAGAGCAAAGTAGCTTAAGCTATCTTGCACGTAAGCTCTTGCTAAATCCTTTTGCTTAATGACCTCCCCATTCCAAACAATTAAATCTAAATCCATCGGAACTAATTCAGGCTTAACGAGGCTATTAGCCTCTGTCCTTCCACAAAATTCTTCTAAGCGCTTTAGGATAAATTGGAACTGCTTTAGCTCTAACTCTGTAGCAAGCAAGAAACCAATATTGGCAAAATCATCTGAGAGGTAAGGGAAATCAATCGGAGTCGTTGTCATCAATGGAGTTTGACGACAAAGCTTAGCAAAAGGCTGAAGTTGCCTTAAAACAAAGAGTATGTTTGAATTCTTATCAACATTACAACCCAAAGTCAAGAAAGCATAGTTTTGTTTCTTACGACTTTCAAATAAAGTTTCCATTCTACTCAAGCTTATCTAATCCTTATTTGACTGCTGTATTTCTACTGAATGCTCGTGAATTAAGCTAAATATATCCTCAACTAGAGTCGCTTCTAGACCTAACTTCTCGGCATTATCAAGCAGACGTTGCATTAGTTTACGATAACGCTCTGGCTGAAGGATACAAATGTTATGCTCACTTTTGTAAGCACCGATTTCCTTAGAAAGAGCTGAACGCTCTGCAATCTTACGCAGAATTTCATCATCAATATGATCTATCTCTCTTCTCCAGTGAGCTAATCCTTCGCTCCCATCTTCCTCACTCTGAGGTTTCTCCAAGCTCCTTAGCAAATGTCCCAAAGCCTTCGGTGTTAGTTGCTGAGAGGCATCACTCCACGCAGAGTCCGGCTTGATATGGCTCTCAATGATAAAGCCATCAAAATCCAATGCCAAAGCAGAACGACACAAAGCTTCAATCAAATCACGTCGCCCTGCAATATGACTTGGGTCAGCAATAATACTTAGATTAGGATAGCGACGTTTAAGCTCAATCGGTATTTGCCACAGAGGTTCATTGCGATAACGACTCTTACCATAAGTGGAGAAACCTCTATGGATTACTCCAACATTCTCAACGCCTGCTTGCAACAAACGAAGCAAAGCTCCCTCCCATAAATCCAAGTCTGGGTTAATGGGGTTCTTAACAAGGAGGTTAACTTTCTCTCCCTGTAAAGCTTCTGCAATTTCGCTAATTGCAAAAGGACTAGAACTTGTCCTAGCTCCAATCCAAAAAGTATCAAAGCCTGCCTTAAGCATTAACTCAATATGACGAGCATTAGCAACCTCGGTACAGACCTGCATACCCGTTTCTTGCCTAACCTTCTCTAACCAAGGAATACCAATATCCCCTACTCCCTCAAAGCCCCCTGGGCGTGTACGAGGTTTCCAAAGGCTTGCCCGAAACATCTGAATGCCCTCCTCCTTTAGAGCAAGAGCAGTATTCAGAACTTGTTCCTCACTCTCAGCACTACAAGGTCCTGCTATGACTTGAAAAGGGAAGTTTGAGGACTTCGGGAAATTAAATTTATTTATCGTAATCTTATTCATTGTATTTCATCTAATAACTCAACAAACTCTTTAGCCTGCTTACGGCGACTAAAGTTCTGCACAAACACTTCATTCAGCTGAACACTCGTCCTCCCTCGACTTCTCCACTCTTGATAATGCCCATAGATATACTTTGCTATTTCCTCGGGAGCATTACTTGCAATACCACAGTTTGCCTTCTGAATTAAACAGACAGACTCCCCTTCTGTTATCGGTAAAAGTAGAGTTGGTTTTGCCATCGCCATCGCCTCAAAAAGCTTAGTTGTCAGCATTCCCTTAGGAGCGTCGTCTGAAAGCTCCTCATTAGACAAAAGCAAAATAATGCCTGACTGAGCAAGTAATTCCGGAACTTCTTGAGAAGGCTTCATCTCAAAAATCTTCAAGCGAGGTTCTGATTTTGCCCAATCTTGAGCTAAAAGGAGCTTTGCCGAATAGTCATCGGTATAAAAATCTATTGAAAGCTCTAAATCTTTCAGCAAATCACCTCTAAGTGCCTCAAAAAGAAGCCTAGGATTTCTCATCGATAGGCTTAGCAAACGCCCTGTATAAATGATACTAAATCGTTTACTCTGCCGTTCCCTAGGATAAAAGAGTTCATCATCATAGCCATTATAAACAATGGTCGTTTTAGGATTAACTTTCTCTAAAACCTGCTTATGCCACGAGGAAACAGTCGTTACCCGACTTGCCCTACTCAAATATTTATTGCGTTGCTTAATGTAAGTCTGAGCAAGAATATGCTCTAAAAAGGAAAGGCGTACGCCACATAAAGATAAGGGTTTAGGCAAGAAATCTCCTAAGCTATATTGCTCTATTATATCTCGACAATCAGCTAAAAGAGGGATAGACCAGTGCCTAGCTAGCTTAGTTGCCGTCTTGAGAGGAAACTTCCGATAAGTAAAGCACATAATCGCATCAGGCTTAGCAAGACTCTCCCTTGCAATCAATTCTTCAATCGCACAGAGCATTCGTCTTTCTTTCTGCTCAAAAACAAGCTCCCCTAACTGCCCCATAAGCTTCCCCAAACGAGATGAATGCTCCAAGTCAATCAGGTGTACTGGACAAGTCGGAGCAAAATCCCTAAAAATCTGATGCTGAGTAACCTCTTGAGAAAAGACTCTTGCCTCCCAATTAAAAGAAGCAATATACTTCGTCAAATAGGCAACTCGAGGTGCAAAGGCAGGAGGGAAAATATCACAAATAATATAGACTGTCTTCATCATCAGAAGATTAAGGGATTAAACAAGATGCTCCTCCTTTACCTCCTGCATACACAGTTCTCTAATCAAATTAAGAACAGATGTATAAAGCTTAGCTTGCCAAGGATGTACCGTTGGAGCAAATTGTTCATTGTGCCAAAGGAGATTAAGCTCCCCCCTATGCTCGGCAACAGCCCTGACCAAGCTATGTGCATAAGCCTCAGCCTCCTGAAAGGACAGGTTCATACAATCCTCTCGAGAGAGAGAAACATCCATCATCGTGAGAGGATGCATTGTTAGCTCCCAAAGACTACGTGTATTAGGATTGATATATTTAACAGGGCGACAAGTACCAAGTCGAAATCCTGCTACACCAACGTAAGCCATTGAATAATCGTGCTTAATCCCTGCTTCGAACAAAATCCTAAGATCCTCAGGTTCTCGCTGAGCTAAATAATGATGACGAGAATGTATCGTATTTTGCTTGAAATACCTATCTAGTTTAGCTTTTTGCTTAGCAATAAAACTTGGATTAATCCCAGAATGATAACTAGTGTGCAGAGCCATCTTCACGTTATATGCTTCCCCTAACTGAAAGATTTTCTTCATATAAGAAGAAGCTAATTTATAGTTTGGTTTATCAAGAATATGAGGACTCTTAGTTTTGATAAAAAAGATGGTTTGGGCTAGTCCCTTGGGCAACTTCTCAATTAGTTCATTGTTTTTGCAAATGATTTCCCCAAAAGTATTAAACTCATCTCCTTCGTCATTGAGATAAGATAATTGAAAGGCTTTTAATGGATTAATTTTCTCTCTAAAAACAGCTCGAAGAAAACTTCTAGTACCATTATAACGATATGGTTGATCCAAATCGTGCGAAAGATTAATTCGAGAGAAACGTTCCTTTGGAGTTTCAAGCTTTATTGCAAAAAGCTTCTCAAAGTTATGCTCCTTAATAATCTGACGTAGTACCTGACTATATTCATCAATTATTGGACGATGAATAAAGCCAGCACGAACAGGCAAAGATAATTCTGCAGGGAAACGTCCGTGTTCGTCCCTTTCACTACGATATAAGATTTCTTCATAACGACTAAGTAAATAGAAAGCTGATGCGACTAAGTCTGCATAAATTACTAGAGTTTGCCCATCGTTGATCCACTCCTCTCTATTCTCCCCAAATAATATAGGTATTCCTCTCCACTCTTGAAGAGGGAGCTTGGGTTCAGAACAACTAGTCCCATAAACATCTGAAGAGAAGAAGTCCGAACGGTATATAATAATACCAGCTCGCTTCATCTCTTCAGGCTTATTAGTGTATCGGATTAAATTCCGTGGGTTCTCGACTCCGTTACTTTTGGCTCTATCTAAGTGTGCGTGCTTACCCAAAAGGAACTTAATCAAGTATCTATAAACTCTACTATTTAGCATATTTCTAATCTATTTGCGACTCTGCAATTGCAAATATAAGTTTTTTCAAGCACTTACAACCAATTAAGAAGACGAGATAAGAAGTTTAAGTCAGAATTATTAAACTTCCTTGCAAATAGAGCATCAGACTGAACAAGCTTATCATAATCTTTTGCTGTAAAATCCAATAACTGATTATCTTGCCAACCGATATAACGCATAGAACCTCTTGCCTCATTATTCCTATCATAGATATTTTTAGCAAATGGAGAATGCCACAGCAAGGTTTGAATGACAATCTCATCACAGCAGAAACTATCTGCATAGATATGTTCAACATCATCTTCAAACTCTAGAACATAGCGAGCAAAGTCTTCTGTAATGCTAAACCACTGCCCCCCTTTTTTGAAAGAAATCCCTTCATTACGCTTCAAGCCTCCTAAAATCTGCAAACGAAGGAAGAGAAAGCGAGTAATACGCTTAGCTTGGAAAAGAAATCCCTCTCCCTTGAAACTATCCGAGAAGATATGGCGACGCTGAACTTTATGCTCTAAAGAAGAGCTATCACTTCCCCCATTGTAGTAAGCAACAAACTCCTTCCCTTGGTTAGAGGCAAAAAAGCTATGGATATAATCTTGCGTCTTAAGAGGTAAATCAACTCCAGAGAGTAAATGAAGGTAAGCATAAGAGCCTTTCGAGAGAGCTGTTTTCAACAAAGAAAACTCAGCCCTAATCATTGAAATATCTCCCCAACGAATATCAATACGCTCCTCTAAATAGGATAGCCCAGCAAACTTAGTCTTTAGCATTGGTAAGTTCTCAACCTTCTTATCAAAATGAATATAAATATCATTTCTCGCATCATCAAGAGCTTGAACAAGTAAAGTTAGAACCTCAAACTGGTTATGAGCTAAAATTAAATATGCGTGCCTCATTACTTAGAGTATTTACGTCTAAAACGATTGATGAAGTTGAAAGTTGGGCGAACTAAAGGCAAAGAAAAAAGACGATACAAAGCTATCATTTTCTTATCAACCTCTAAGCCTTGACGAAGAGCCTTCGGCAATCGAAAATAAGTTGCCCACCAATATTCAAACTTAATAGTGTAAGCTCTCCAAGGTTTCTGACCAGTGTAGTGAATTGTTCCCTCTTGGTCTATAGCTTGCCAATCAGCTTCAGTATAATATTTAAGAAAATTCTCTTTTTCCTCCTCTAGCATAGAAGTTCGAATACCGTTGTAATAAGGAGGTAAAGCTAAGATACGCCCCAAACACTCGGTATTTAAGACATCTTGGTCAGGAAATTCGAGGTAATCAACCTTCGAAGCCTCAATAAACTTCTGTGACATTTTATCTTGACGAAGCAATGCCAAGTTCATCACAAGGAAGCCAGCATTAATATATTCCCCAACTTTAGCTCCAATACGTTCAATTCCCTTAATCTGCCAAGGGGTTGAGGCTTCGACAACACCTGCAAGGTAATTATCTCCAAGCTCTACCTCTCTATAAAGCTTAGCTAAGTCTTGACGAATAATAATGTCACAATCCATATAAATAAGCTTATCATATTGAGGAAACAAGTCTGCGACAACAAGACGATAAGACGATGCAATCGTATATTTAGGATCAATATAGGCCCCCTCCAATAATTCTTCTTTAAACTCAAACCATTCATATGTCAAGCGACCCGAACCTCCATCAAGAAGAGCTAATCGATTGACCAAATCTTCAGGCATAGGTTCAGATAGTAGACATAGAAAATGAAAGCCTTCGTCTTTTGGCGAATGCTCAAGCACAGACAACATAGCTGTAGCTGCAGGAATAAAGTAGTTAGGAGTAAAAGCAACTACAATGGGAGTTTTATTCATTGATTATAAAGTTTTATAAAGCAATAGACCGTTTCCTAAAGCTTAAAAAGCTAAGGGAAACGGTCTATGTATTTAATTTTTTTCTTATTCAGAAAGAGATAGATATTATCTAAACTCTATTACTCTGCAATTTTTAGAAGAACTGAACGGCTACAACGTGGGTCATTGTAATACATATTAGCGACACCACCCTTACTATCCTTTGTAAGTTGAGATTCAGACACCCCGAACTCCTTAACTAGACAGTTATAAATAACCTCAGCACGCTTTCTAGCAAGGAAAACATTACGACGAACACTACCAGTTCCTCTATCAGCATATCCAATGATATTATAAATCATATTAGGATTAGCCTTAATAGCCTTAGCTAAGAAACCTAAATTTACACGATCCTTATTAGAAAGATCCCAATGATCAATACGGAACGTAACAAGAAGAGGCATACCACATATATTAGCTTCAGTAACCTCACGGTTAAGAGCTCCTTCTAACTGTTGACGCAAGTCATCATTTGTCAATTCTAGGTCACCAACTCTTTCACGAAGATCTGCTAGCACATTTTCATTAACACGAATAGTTGTCACAGTACTAGGTTTCCAATCATTCTTACCTAAATCATAGCTTAGACCAAGATATGCTTGAAGAATACCTTCTCCCCAACGGTCACCAACTTGTTGATCCATTCTATCACCAGCATAAGTAGCACGAATATCAAGGTTCACGTCTAAACGATCTGAAACTTTAAAAGAATTTAAAAGACCTAAACCTGCAGTAACCTCACGTGTATATAATCCTCCCTCAATAGCATTAGCTGGTTTTGAAGTCGGAATAATTGGTTTATTTAATGAATGAATAAAACCAAGACTTGCATAAGGAATGAATGAATAGAAACGATCAGACTTGTAACCATTGATCATTTGAGATAAGTTAAACATCAGACTTGCTTGTGCGTGTACATACTTCATATTAGTCTTGTACATAGCGTAGCCTACACGCTTAGTTGCAGCCTCATCAATATCACGACCATCTGTTAAGAAACCCCCATAAACTCGATTGCTCCAATTCCCATTATTTGGATTACCAATTTGTTGATTAGTTCCTTTCTTTTGACCATGTGTCCCCCAACCTGAAACACCCTTAACGTTTAGACCAGAAAGGCTAAAACGAGCTCCAATACTAGGAGTAAACCATTTACCAAAGTTTACTTCGAATGCTGGAGAGATACGATCAACAAAGTCCATTTGACGACAATGATCTCCAAACAATACTTGAGCTCCTACTTGAGCTCCTACGAACCAGTTGTGCTTAAAATAGTTTGTTTGAACAACATATTTATCAGCTACTTGAACTTCCTTGGTAACGACAGAATCAACGGTCTGTGCATTAACAAACTGCATAGCTCCTAGAGCAATGACAGTAAAAACACTTTTCTTTAACATATTATTTTATTTAAATTGAATTAATTTCAAAATTAGTAATAACATTCTATATATATGTAGTCAAGATATAAAAAACATAACTACACTGCATAATAATCTCTTAACATTTTTCACAAAGTTAATTATTTTCTTTCAAACTAACAAACTTATCTCATTTAATGTGAGTGGGTAGCTCTCAGGATTAAGCACAATGGTCATTGCAAATTTAGAGAAAATCTTTCAAGAAAGATATGTTTGTTTACGGCTCTCATTGCATCTATCGTCGTCACAGACGAGCAACTCAAGCAACAAGTGGATAATAAAGAACGGAAGTATTTACCTAAATCTTGCTGTTGTATTTATGTCCCATTTCGGTCGTTGAGACGGTCATTGAGCTTGTCGAAATGTTGTCGAAACGTCGAAATAATGAGTAAACACAAAACGGTACGTTTCGACAACATTTCGACAAGCTCAATGACCGTCTCAACGACCGAAAAATAATTTGCAAGACTTAAGTGCATACTTCTCATAAAGAATACGTTCTGTTGCAGTCGGAAGAGAAAATTTAGTTTCTTCCTCTTCTGACCTTGTCAGAATGAAAGAGTAAAACTTAAATATATACTTCCGTATTTTTTTAGTCCACGAGGGAATGGACAGAAGTCCACAGCCGTATGGACTTTTGTCCACCACGGGGTGGACGAAACTCTGCTCAAGGCTTTTAATTTGACTTATCAAAGTTTGTCAGAAGAATTGTAGTGTACTGAGTCAGATAATTTTAAATTTTATAAGTTATTTCTAGCCACGGCAGAATTTAAGCAAGCTTATTCTGCCCGTCTAACTTAACGAAAACGGTCATTAAGTAAGTCTGCCAAGCCATAGAACCACGGACGTAGTAGTAGCAAAAAAAACTCCAAGCAAAGCCCGAGTTACTCTAATCCGCTAAAAGTTATGAATTAAGTCTGTGGAGAGATGAAGGGCAATGTCTCATGTATTATTTCACTGTCTCCCCCTGAGCCTCTTTGTGGCTCTGCTCCCTTGCCTAGGGGTGACCTGTAGTTCAAAAGGGGGAATTTCATATAACATTCTTATAATAAACGTATCTAATTATTGTTCCTTAGACCGAACTGACCTTGAAACACGTAATTATGCTTATTATTGTGGTATTGCACCTTTTGAGTATAGCTCGGGAATATCTATTAGGGGTAGGACAAGGGGGCACATTATATAAAAAAAACGAGAGTATTCATTTTAGTCTTGTTATATCAACTTGATAGTAGTCTACTTCGGTCATAGAGCCTATTAAAATTTTTGTGCAAAGCTTTTCAATTAGGGGATTTTGACAAATAATTATGCAAAGCTCTACAAGGAGGGGGACTTGTGCTTGCTCCTTAGGTAATAGATTTACTCATTGTATTATACCAAAAAGAAATGTGTAAACTAATTATCCAAAGATCTAATAGAAAGGGTTTTTATATACTTCTCCCAATGAAAAACTCCTGCTTAGCTTAAGCCCTTATTCTTGTTAAGAACGGCTTAAGTAGCTTAAAACTAGTTGTCTGAGGCGATGTGTCATCTCTCTCATCCCCTTAGATAGTAAGTAGAAAGCTAGGAATGAAAATAGAGAAAAGCTTACTACTATTAAGAAACTATTCCAAATAAATAGAGAAAGAGTAGAGAAGTCTAAGGCTAGACTATCTACAAATTTATAAGCAAGGGTTATAAGTACTAATGAAGCAATAGGATACTTTATGTAGTTTCTCCAATATTGTGTAACAGATAGATGAAAAGCTTCTCTGAAGAGGAAGTAGGGTTTCCAAGTAAAAACAATAGCCAATATTGAAAGTGTTGCTCCTAAAAGAACACCAAAGACACCTGCATATTCACTTGAAGAAAAGCCTAATTCTTGATAGAACTTAGAACAAATATAGCCTAATAATAAGCCTCCTCCAATGTTGATAATTGTTTCGGCAAGAGGAGCCCATATGTCTTGAAAGAGTCCATAGGCCGAGGTGAATAGTTCGCAAGGTCTTGCTACTCTTAGGTAGAGGTTGATACTTAGTAATAGAACAATCATTTCAGGCAAGAGATAGTCTTGATTATCTCCTAACCAATAGATAATAAGTCCTTTCGATAGTATATAGAAAGCTAAAGCAATAATCGTAGCTAATAAGTGCTTTAGAGCTAATAGTTCCCAAAACATCTTTCTCACTCCCTTACTATTGCCCTCTGCTACAAGGTTCCCAATTCCCGAAGTTAGTACGCCAAAAGACATCTCTAGCCCAACGGCAATACTTCCGATAATAAGGGTGTAGTTTGTATAAAAACAGACAAACTTGTAGGATGAGTAAACAAGGACTAAGATGGGAGATATTTGGACTAGAGCTGTACCTCCTAGTTGATGGGCAAAGAGCTGTTTTGTTTTAGTAATAATCTCTTTATGCTTCATCAGGAACTTTCGTCCTTCCTTCACTTGAGGCTTGAGCCAAGGATAGTCTTTCTGTATCATCTTCTCTAGGAGATAGATTCCTAAAATAGATATGATAACTTCTAATAGAAGATAATATAGATATAGGTTCTCTAAATGAGGGAAGAAATATAGAAGTGCAAGCTGAATAAGGTTCTTGAGAATATAGATTCCTCTCAAATTAAGGGTTAATCGATAACTCCTTTGGTCTGCATTAAAGATAATAATACGGTAGTTAATTAGATAGGACATCAAAGACTCCCAAAAGAAGACTAGAAAAGTGGCATAGGCATACCATTGAGGAGCTTGAAGACTTCTAAAAATAAGAGGAAAGAAGCAGAAGAGGATAAGTGTGGCGACACTAATTAAGATTGCGACTCGTCGGTAGAACCAAGCTTGTACGGAGATAATTTCATTTATTGCTTCTCTATCATTATTATGTAAAGGTTTGTATAGGGCATAAGCAATAGCTGTAGCGACACCAAGCTCTGCAAGGTTTAGTACGCCTAAGAAGTTCGCAATTGTCCCCTTCATCCCAAGGACTTCTTCGCCAAAGCTACTCAAAAAATAACGTCTAACAAGGAAGGTGACGAAAATACCTACAACATAGAAAAATAATGTTGTACTGCTATTTAATAAACCTTTTTCTGTTCGAGATTTACTCATTCCAACTTGATTATTTACTCAGCTCTTGAAAGAGTTCTGTCCACTGTTCCATTACTTTGTCAATCTCATAACGCTTAGAAGCCTTCTTAGCTTTCGCCCCCATTTCTTTTCTAAGGTTCTCGTCTACCATTAGACGCTTTAGTCGTTCAATAAAAGTCGTATTGTCATCAAGCTTCATTAGATAGCCATCTGCTCCATCAGTGATAATATCACTTGGACCACAAGGACAAGCAAAAGCGATACTTGGCAAACCAATTGTCTGAGCCTCTACTAGAGCTAAACCAAAACCTTCGAACCGAGAAGTCATCACGAAGATAGATGCCTCAAGAAGTTTAGAGGGAACTTCTTTTGTTGCACCTTTTAGGCTGATAGAGTTTCTTAAACCAAGATTAGATATTTGTTCTTCTAGTGCCAGCCTAGAAGGTCCTTCTCCATAGATAGACAAGTGCCAGTCTGGGAACTCTTTTGCGATTTCGCTCCAAATATTTACTAAGGCATCAAAATGCTTCTCTACATTCAGACGTCCAAGAGCTATAACTTCCTTCTGATTAAGGGGGGAAACTTCCTCAGATACAAATGTTAATGGATTAGGAATAACTCGAGTAGGGCAAGAGAGTTCTCCCCAAAGTTTTCTATCTTCTTCGGTCAATACGACAAATTGGTCAAAGCCTTTAATTTTCTTTTTATCTTGCTTTGTTCGCCACGAGTCAATCCATTTAAGTAATCCTCCCCGTCCTAGTTGCAGACGTTTAAGGATTGTTGTATGCGTTTCAATAATCTTTTTACTTCCATCTTTTATATCGGGCAAGAAGCTAGCCTCATCTTCGAATGGAGAAATGACGATATCAGCTTTCAGCTTGAAAAGCAATTGTTTTAAGCTTTGTTTGTGCTGTCTTTGTCGCCATTGGTAGGCACACTTTCGATAGATAATGGATTGGCTCTTGAAGATTTCCGTATAATTTATTCCGAGGTCATAAAGCTTAATTGAGGAGTCAAGGGGGAAATAAGGTGTTTTACCTGCTTGACAAGTTGTAATAAAGCAAACATCATAGCCATTATTTGCCAGATAGTTTGCCTTAATCGTTAGGATACGTTCCATCCCTCCACAATTCCACAGCTGAGGAACGCAATAGATAATCTTCATTTTGCTTGAAATAAATTCTTGTTTAACAAGGCTAGTCTTAGTCTAATGCATTAACTTTTTAGGGGGAAACGCTCCCACAAGAAACGAGGAATTAGACGCCATAAGCCTACAATTAGACGATAACGCCAGTCAATGATACGGACTGTTTTTCTTTGTTTGATACTTTTGAGGATTTCCTCTGCTACACTATCTGCCTTCATCAGAATTAGATACTTATCATCTTTGAGCAGAGGTGTCGCGACAAAACCTGGGCGAATGTCTGTAATATAAACTTCTTTTAGTCTTTTAATTGCTGTAAGCTGACGCAGAGCTTGCAAGAAAGTTGCTTGATAAGCTTTTGAAGCTGAATAAGAAGCTCCTGCTCCTAGTCCTCTAGTGCCTGCAATCGAACTAATTGCTACCAAATGTCCTGATTTCTGTTCTTCAAAATAGCGAAAAACCCAAGAAGTCATCTTGGTAAAAGCTAGTGTATTGAGCTCTATTGTCTGCAAATCTTTGCTTTCGTCTAAGCTTGGATTTTGGAAACCCATTCCAGAGCTATGTACATATATGTCCAAGCCTCCCATTTCTTGAATTAGTTCGCTAAGTAGCTCCGTTGCATTTGCTTGACAGATATCTATCCTTTTGACTAAGATGCGTTCAGGGGCAAGATTTTTTAGCTCTTTGAGGGCTTGCTCTCTTCTGGCACACAAGCCAAGTGTGTACCCCTCTTTGATACAAAGCTCAGCCAAGGCTTTTCCAATGCCTGAGCTAGCTCCCATTATGATAACTTTCTGCCCCTTCATATTTCTTCTAAAGGACTTGAAAGCCAATACCTTCTAGTTTCTTCCTTAGTTCAGCCTTGTCAGTCCGAACTTTATAAGCAGACATCTCTCTAGGGTAAGCATAAGTTTTGCGAAGCTTTTCAAAGTCATTTGGCTTTGTTCGCAGAGCTTTGTCCGTAATCGTTGGGTCAAGTGTGTGCAAGAAGCAATGAGCAATGAACTCATCATCATTACCTTTGCTCTCGATTAGCTCTTGCTTTGGTAGAGGCAGGACTGTAGGTTTCATCAAGTCCTTAATCTCAATCCCCCAACGCTTGCAGATAGCTTCTAGGCACATTCTGCCACCACGAAACTTCCCTTCTGCCGAAAATCCTGCAATATGAGGGGAAGCAAGGTCGCTTTCATTCAGTAGTAGTTCATCAATTTCTGGTTCATTTTCCCAACAATCCATCACAAGACGAGAGATTAGTCCTTGGGTTTTCGCCATAAATAGGTCATCAGAGGGCGTAACATCACCACGGCAAGCGTTTATCAGGATTGGTTTACGTTGACAATCTTCAAGGAAGTCCCAATCAATCATTTGGTAGGTTGGGTATTTCCCCTCTTTGGTCAGTGGCACGTGTAAGGTAATAATATCAGCCTCTTGCTGTATTTGCTCCAAACTAACAAAAGCTTGCTCTCCCTCTTCATCTGCACGAGGAGGGTCGTAGCGTAGGATATTCATCTCAAGGGCTTGAGCAATCTTTTCAACCTCTCGCCCCACTGCTCCAACGCCAATAATAGCAATTGTTTTGTCCTTAAAGAGCCATTTATCTTTTAGAGCTAGATGTGATAGTGAAGCAAAGACATACTGAGCTACTGCAATAGCATTACAGCCCTTAGCACTCTGCCACTCTATCTGATGAGCTTCACAGTAGTCCTTATTAATATGGTCAAAACCAGCTGTAGCTGTAGCTATAAACTTAACCTTAGTGCCTGCTAGCAGAGCCTCATTACACTTGGTGATACTTCGGACAATCATCGCGTCAGTATCCTTGAGCTTTTCGGCTGTCAGCTGGGCATTTTCAATATAATCAATTTGCTCAATCTGCTCTAAGCCCTCAATATCCCTAAGATAAGGGATAGAGCCTTCAATCATTAAACGTGCCATTACGACTCCTTTCTTTCCTTATTACTATGCTTCTCCTTGAGGGAATGGGGTATTAGGCATTTCTACAAATTCGGGATTTTTATCCTCGGGCAATTCGATAGTCCCAAACTCAGCCTCAAATGAATGAATATTACTCTGCAAAACTCTCATCAAACGCTTAACGTTATCAGGACTTAGCAGAACGCGACTCTTAACCTTTGCTTTTGGATTATTAGGCAATAGGTGTACGAAGTCTAGCACAAACTCACTCTGCGAGTGCATTACGATGGCAAGGTTGCTATAGATACCATCTTCTACTTGCTCAGATACTTCTATTTTGATTTCTTGTTCGTTTGTTTCTTGCATAATAATTATTGTTTTATGTTATAAAATATTAGTTTCGCCAAAGATACAAATTTTTATGCTAAGCTATTGTATCTTCCCTATAGCTAGAGATAAAGGCTTATGCTATTTGCTAGCATAAGCCTTTATTGCGTTTAGGGCGAATAGACTACTTATCTGAGAAGAGTCGCACTGAAGTTAGCGCTTCTTCATCTCGCATTATATAGCCTAAAGTTTGCTCCTCGCCTGAGAGGATAACACTCATATTATCTGTTAAACCATTGCTAAAGCCATTATTATCTGTGGTACACATAATAATCGTGTTAGGCAAATTCTCCGAGGATTGTGCATCACGATATAGATGACTAACGTAATCATAAGTCGGCGTTAGGCAACGCACAATATCATCTTCGTAATTTTGAAACCAAAAGTATTCAGACTTAATATCTTCTATATCTCCAGCATTGAAGAAGTTTGGGTTTAGATAGCGAGCTGTTACATAAAGATATTTCCTACAAACAGCTTGTTCTTCGTAATTATTGTGCCGAATAAAGGTTTGAGAACTGCTAGAGTTGTAGTAATCCCTAGAATAAGACATTCTCTGCCATATTGGGTAGCTACTACTTTGAGCCTGAACTTGGTAATCAGGATTGTCTTCCCAACTAAAGCGACAAGCTAGCATCATATTATGATCAGGGTTTTCGGCTGATATATGCTGAATAGTGTATGTTACGTTACTACCAGTATTATAAACACGAATAAGCATAGGACGCTCTCTATTGTTGTCTGCCATAATCTTGAAGGGAACTCGGTGCTCAGTATAAGCACCTCTAGTTCTCGTTTTGAAGTCAATTATAGGATTGCTACGATATTCTCCCGACATTGGTAAGACCCCTGAGAACTCATCAAAAGAAGGTATGTGATAATTCTCAATATTTGTTTCTTCTAAAGCTTCTCTATTGCTAATATCTGTAAAAGATTCAAAGCTATGTTTGCGAGCAAACTGGTTCGAAGCTCCTAGTTGTCTTTGTCCATACCCATCTCTTAGTGTCCAATGTTGAAGTCCAAAAAGGTTGTATGCATAATTTTGTTTAGACTTCATATTATGTGTTGCCATATACTCGATTGGGAGCTTAGGACGCATTAGCTCTTCTGTTATTAATTTGATAGAAGCTCCATTCGTCAAGGTTTGACGATGTCTACTATAGAATGCTGGCAATAAGCGAAAGTGATTTTGGTCGTATCTTGCCGTGTTTTTATCCAAAGGTCTGCTACCTCCCGAAACGTTGGCGTCTAGATAGATGGCAGTTCTATATGCTCGCTTTGCCACTGCCGTAGGCATAGTCCAGAATAGGATGTACTTATCATTCCTTGCCCCTGCATCAATCGTTAGAGTTTGAGGCAGTGCTAAGTAAGTTTGATACTCTGCTAAGTTTTCATTGGACTTCGGGAAAAATTTAGCAGAAGTTACTGCTGGAGTTAATGTGTAGTCTATAAGGTTGCTACAACGGTCATCTGCTACCATAGATAGATTACGAAGACTCTCTGCTCTTAGGTCGTAAGTAAGTCCAAAAGCCATAGCTGTAGATGTAAGCTTCAGTCCATTGATTGTAAAGTTGTAGTCTGAGCTATTTCGTTTAATCTTGTAGCGAACAAGTAAGCCTTGAGTATGGAACACTGTGCTTATACCTGTAGCTTTGCCCTCCTCGGTCGCAATGTAATAGCCTTGACCACCTTGCTTCTTGACTAGCCTTGGTAATTCTTCCCACTTCGAGATTGCAGGAACTTCTAGCTCTACTTCTTCATCTTCTGCTATCGCTTTGCTTGCAGTACTTGTGAAGCTTAATGCTTTCCTCCCTTCGTCCCAAGTACCACCAATAATACCAAGGAAGTACCATTTCTTGCCTACAGCTTCTGTCACGCCTTGAGCTAATTCAATCTTTGTGTTAATACCAATTCTATTCTCTGTTCCTGCTACCTTATTAAAGTGTAACTTCTTATAGGTAATTGGGTCACTAGGATTATCGCTACGGAAAAGACAAAGAACGTCTACGCCTCCACTAGGAACGATAGCTTTAACTTTATTGCCCTCGGCTTTTGCTGAGAACTTTAGACCTCGAAGGTCTTCTGTAATAAGAGGTGCGTCGGGATTGTAATCTGCAACAATAGAAAATGCTAGTTCTACTCCTTTGACTCTTGATTTTTGTGAATTTTCTAGGCTAACTTTATTACAAGCTCCTAAAGTAAATGTCAATAAGACAATTAAAACAATGTAAATCTTCTTCATTTTTGCGAATTTTGCTTAACCAATATCTTCTCCAAAATCTTCAAAACCATTAATCTCGCCTTCTTCAACTAGGCTAAATTCAATAAGGATACTTTGTGGTTTTGGTAAGCTGTGCCAAACCTCAGCCCTAGGGCTAACATAACTTTTCTTCTTCATTCAGGAATAAATGTTTATTAATTATATATTTAATATTGCCTCGTAAAACGTCGTAAATAAAATTTAAACCCTACAAAGATAAAATATTTTCAAAACAAACAGGGGTTTTTGTGATGAAAATAGAGGAGAAATAACTAAAAATAGCCCTTGTTTTTCTTGTTTGTCATATAAATAATGAAATTTATATTATGCTTAAGGAATAAGGTGCTTAGATTAGGGGCGAGTTTCTCCCCGAACAAACTCATAAGTTTTCTAGGGGGGAGCTAAACACTTGCATAGAATTAGCTTAAGAACTTCGAGAGATAAGTTTTGACTTCACCACGGCGTGAAAAACATTTCACTCCGTCGTGTAATTAATTTCACCACGGAGTGAAATGTTCTTTGATTAGTTGAGTTTTTCCTAAAAGGCTAAAATAACGTCAGTTCGGTCTAAGGAAATAATGTAATCTCCTTTTTATCAATTATTTCTAAGTTTAAAGAAGGTTTCTTTGGAAGGAGATTGTAAGC
>PDWI01004568.1_pt1 | contig 18477 bp, 16 predicted proteins | sample 1430891 | NCBI WGS metagenome assembly PDWI01 (sample SAMN01162508, study PRJNA174530) | Oral metagenome, whole genome shotgun sequencing project. | biome: Marine environment; feature: Marine mammal; material: Swab sample of the gingival sulcus; isolation source: swab sample of gingival sulcus...
AGACGTTAACGGAGATGGGTTACCTGATATTATCAAGTGGAGACATGGGTATGAGAATAATTATTTTAGCACTGATGGAATTAATCAAGTTTATATAAATAATGGTAACGGCTTTACAAAAATCTCAAAAATTAAAAATCAGCAACAAGGAGAAACAGAATTTGAATATTCACATGCTCGAATGCAAGATGATTCAAACAAAGTTCCGTTTCCACTTGAAATTGTAGAAAAAATCACAACCAACGACAAAAACGGAAATGTTGCAGAAACAGAATACGAGTACAAAGACGCATCATATTATTACGGCGGACCTTTTGACAAAAAGTTCGCAGGTTTTGGAGGTATTTCAAAAACAAATCCAAACGGTTCTCTTGAAAAAATTAAATTCCACCAAGCAAATGGACAACAAGGAAGCGAACCAGTTGACTCATATTCAAAAATAGGAAAAGTTTACCAAACTTCATTAAAAGACCAAAGTGGAAACTTATACACAAAAACTTATACAAACTATACAGAAAACAATTTGGGCAACAACTCAAACAGTGTTTTGCTAGATTCAGAAGTTTCTGAACAATACGACGGAACAAGCTCACACACAGACTTTGCAACAAAATACTTATACGACCAATACGGAAACGTAACTGAACAAACAAACTTTGGACTTGTAAATTCAAATTCTAACGGTTCATTTACAGACACACAAAACGACAAAAGAGTGGTTGAATACGAATATTTAAATGACACTTCAAAATATATTGTTTCATTACCAACAAAAGAAGTTTTGAAAAATAAAGATGATCAAAAAGAAAAAGAAACAAAATACACATACGACCAAAACGGAAACTTAACAAAACAATCAAACTGGATTTCAGGAAATGAGTATGCTGACACAAGTTACACTTACAACTCTGTAGGACTTCCAACAGAACAAACAGATCCTTTGGGAAACATTACAAAATACACATACAACAACTTAAAACTTTACCCAGCCACAATCACAAATGCCTTAAATCAAAAAACAAGATATTTGTATAATCTATATACAGGAAATTATACAAAAGTAACAGATCCAAACGAAAACACAACTTTATACAAATACGACGGATTAAATCGACTAACAAGAGTTTCAAAAACATTTGCAAATGGAAATACAGTTTACAACAAAAAAGTAGAATACAACACACAAGTTTTCCCAAATTACACAAAACAAACTTTATACAGATCAGGAACAAACAAGCAAAATATTTACACATATTTTGACGGTTTTGGAAGATCTATCCAAACAAAGTCAGAAACACAAAACGGTTATGCAACCCAAGACAAAGTCTACAACCAAATGGGACTTTTGCAAAAGCAGACTTTGCCTTACCAAACAAGTTCTGATGCTTTCACAAGTCCAACTTCAAACAGTGCTTTGTACAACACTTTTGAATATGATGAAATGGGAAGAATTACAAAAACTGAAAATGTAAAAGGGCAAAGCACAAAAACTTACAACGGACTTGAAACTGAAATTGTTGACGCAGAAAACAACAAAAAAGAATTTACAAAAGATGCATTTGGAAATCTAACTTTGGTAAAAGAATACAACGGAAACGATATTTACCAAACACATTACAACTACAATACACAAAACAAACTTACAAAAATTATAGATGCAGAAAACAACACAAGAAACATAACTTACGACGGACTTGGCAGAAGAACAAGTTTCGAAGACCTACACAAACAAACTGATTCACAGTTTGGAGTTTGGAATTACACTTACAACAAACAAAACTTAATTTCTCAAACAGATCCAAACGGAAATCAAGTTTCTTACACTTACGACAGCCTAAACCGTGTTTTAACAGAAAACAGTAACACAACACCGCAAACAGATGTAACTTACACTTACGATAACTGTACTTACGGAACGGGGAAACTTTGTTCTGTTACAACTCCAAACTACTCACAAAACCTAACTTACTTAAAACAAGGACTTGTTGATACAGAAAACACAATCATTGATGGTGTTTCATATACAACTGACTTTGACTACAACAGACAAGGGCAGGTTACAAAAGTTACAAATCCAAATACTTTAATCACAGAAAACAAATACAACAAACAAGGACTTGTAAAAGAAATCAAACAAGACGGACAAAAAGTTGTTGAATATGAATATGAAGTAAATGGAAAAGTTAAAAAAGAAGAATACCAAAACGGTGTTGAAACAAACTACACATACAATCCAAACAAACTGTACGAACTTACAAACAAAACAACAGTTTTAAACAGTCAAAATGTTCAAGACTTGTCATATCAATATGACAATGTTGGAAATATTTTACAAATCACTGATGCTTCAAATGGTGATACTTTCAAAACTCAAAGTTTTGAATATGATAATCTATACAGACTAACAAAAGCCACAGTTACAAACACACAAAACAATACTGATTACACAAGAATTTACAACTATTCTCCAATTGGAAACATCACAGACTTTAACGGAGCAAACTATACTTACACAGATAACGGATACAACAACCCAAATTCTGTAACACAAATTGAACAAAATACTTATACTTACGACAACAACGGAAACTTAACATCAGACGGAACCTGGACACATACTTGGAACTACAACAACACTTTAAAATCTTCAACAAACGGAAGTTCTGTTTCAAACTATACATACAACCAAAAAGGTGATAGAATAAAATTACAAGAAGGAACAGATGTAACAATTTATCCATCACAATATTATGAAGTAGAAAATGGAAAGGCGAAAGTAAATATTCAAAAAGATGGAAAAACAGTTGTAACAAAAAGTGTAAATGGAGCAGAAAACAAAACAGAATATATTCACACAGATCATCTTGGAGGAACACACATAATCACAGATAATAATTCAAACATTGTTAAAACAAAAGATTATTTCCCATTTGGAGATATAAGAATTGACACAGGAACAAGTACAGAAGACAATTCATTTACAGGTTACGAACACGATTCTCAAACAGGACTTGATTATGCTGAGGCGAGATACTATAATTCAAAAATTGGAAAGTTTATTTCTCAAGACTCTGCTGTAAATAGTTTAGGATTAAACAACAAAGAACAAACACAGTTACTGACAGATCCACAACAGTTAAATACTTATTCTTATGTTAGAAATAATCCTTTAAACAATATTGACCCTACTGGTGAAACACTTGAAGCAGGTTACTTTAATATTTTAAAAACTTCATTTAATGGTTACCAAAATTTATACTATATTTTAACAGGAGATTACCAAGAAGCAGAACAAGCAAGAGATCAGGCAAGACTAAACGCTCAAGCATCTGTTACTGAATTTCAAAATGCAGTAACGACTGAGAAAGTGGAAACGGCTCTAACTGTGGGTGGAGGGGTTGCATTAAAAGGTATTGGGGTTCTTGCAAAAGGGTCTGCTTTGGGCAAAAGAAGTCATTACGGAAATGATATTGTTAAAAAAATTATTAAAAATTTAGATAAGGGTGGTCATTCAAGAAACCACATTTCTGAATTTAGAAATTTAGGGATTAAAAATAAAGAACAACTTTATAATCATGCGAAATTTGTAGAGAAAAATTTTGATTTAAAATATACAGTTAAAAATAATTCAAAATTATATTATCATGAAAAAACTAATTCATTATTAATAAAAGATTTTACTGGTAGTAAAAATGGTGGTACCTTCTTTAGACCAAGGGATGGAAAAGATTATTTAAAGGTTAAAATTAAAAAGAAAGATAGTTAAAATTTATTATGAAAAAAATAAAAATCTCATGTAGAGAATTGTATGTGATATTACAAACAAGTTATTTTATGTACAAAAACATTGATGAGGTTGATTTATCTTATACAACAAACAGTACAAAGGAAAGTAGAGATAAAACAAGATCAAGAATAATAGAAGAAATCGCTTTTTGTTTCGGTGATGAGAATGTTAAAACTAGAGAAATAACATTAAGTGAAATAGAATATAATGATATTATGGATTTTTTAGTTGAGGGTAGTTTGTCAGAAGAGGATGAGAAAAAAATAAATATAAAAAATGGTGAAATAAAAGAAATTAGAAATAGTTTGGAAGAAAGATGGACAGGTTTAAAAAAACAATCTCCACCTTCCATAAAAAACATATTCAAATAATTTTCAAATGTTAATTTATAAAAGAATGTCGGAAAAAGAATATTCACAATATGAATAAAACAAAAAACATAAAACAAAGTAAATAGACATGAATGAAACAGAACAAATTTTTAAAAGTTGGAGTGAAGAGTTTAAAAATAAAATAAAAGAAGAGGGGCATGATTTCTTAATCAAAGAGTATAAAGAAATTATTTCTGATTTAAAAAAATTAGAAAAAGACAAAGATGGTTATTATATCCATGATTATGATCATCGCATTGAAGTCAGAGATGCATTGGATGTGATTTTAAAAAATCAATTTGATTTTGATTTATACAAAAGTGTGATTGAAATTGATAACGAATTACAATTATTGATTTTGAAAAATCCAAAAAATAAAAATATAAATAAAGAAATTTTTAATGAAAACGAATGGTGGAATAAATATTATCCAGAATGCGTTAAGTAATGTTTTTAAAATTTAAAAATAGTATGTTTAAAAGAGAAAGAAATAAAAAAGAATTATTTTTAGAATTTTTAATAATCATATGTTTGTTTATTGCTGTTGCAATAAAACTATATTTTTTAGAAATTGAAAATATATGGAGACCTTTATTATATATACTTATTTATCCTATACCTTTTTTAATAGTGGTGTACTTTTTATTGGATATTAAAAAAACGAAAGAAGAAGAAACAAAAACAGGTTTTTATGTTTATGTTTTTGGTTTTATTCTTATTATTCCAATGTTTCTATTTTTGTTTACTCAGTATTTTATCCAAAATATAAATTATGTAGTATTTAATAATTATGATACGGTAAAAGGAGAATTAGTAAATAAAAGCACGCCAACATTTACAGTTGCTCAATGGATGACTTATGAAGTAAAACTTGAAAGTGGAGAAATTAAAAGGTTTGATTATTTAATACCTACAAAAAGAGCAATGATTGGAGACAGTTTAGAATTTAAAACCGCAAATAAAAATAATTGGTTTAGAAATAGTACAATAATTACAATAGATAAAATAGAAAAAAAATAATATTATGTATATAGATTTACTTTGGGATATTTTCCCCCTAATAGTTGCATTAATTTTCCAAAAACAAATTTTAGGTTTTATTATGATGGTTTAAGTAAACAATCTCTTAGAAAAAAGATTGAGACAAAATAAAAAGGGGTTCGAACGCACCAACACGTTTTGAATCCCTTTTTGTCTTAATTAGTTGTATTATATAATATTTTATTGTAAAATGCAAGCATAAAAAATAAAAACCTAGATAATTATGAGTTTAGAAAGAAACAAGAATAAAACATTTCTTGTTTTTTATTTTTTTAAATTTAAATATGGTATAATGACTTTATGAATAAAAATAAAATAGTTTTACTTGATGCACATGCCATTTTACATCGGGCTTACCATGCACTTCCAGATTTTTCAACAAGAGATGGAAAAAAAACAGGTGCTTTATATGGAGTTTGTGCAATGTTAATTTCTATTATCAAAGAGCTAAAACCCCAACATATTTTGGCTTGTTACGATATGCCCAAAAAAACTTTCAGACACGAAGCTTTTGAAGATTACAAAGGCGGACGAAAAAAAACAGACGAAGATTTAATCGAGCAGATTATTGAATCTAAAAATATTTTCGAAGCTTTTGGGATTGATGTATATGAAAAAGAAGGTTATGAAGCCGACGATGTGATTGGAACTTTGTCAGAGATTTTAAAGAAAGATAAAAAAAATCAAGTTATTATTGCTTCAGGAGATATGGATACTTTTCAGTTAATCCAAAACGACGATGTTGTAGTTTATACTTTAAAAAAAGGCATCAACTCAACAATTATTTACAATCAAAAATCAATTTTAGAGAAATTTGGTTTTGAACCGAAACAAATTATTGATTACAAAGCACTTGCCGGAGACAGCTCTGACAATATTTCAGGAATTAAAGGCGTGGGTGAAAAAACTGCTACAAATTTGATTTTAAATTTTGGAAGCATTGAAAATATTTACAAAGAACTTGAAAAAGGAGATGATAACTTTACTCAAAAATACAAAAATGGAAAAATCACTCCAAGAATTTTAAATTTGATCAAAGAAGGGGAAAGTGATGCTTTGTTTTCAAAAGAGCTTGCTACTATTAAAACTGATGTTGAAATTGATTTTAAACTTCCCAAAAAAGACTTTTTGGAAAATATTAATTTCCAAAAAACCGGAGAACTTTTTCGAAAATATGAATTTAGAGTTTTAAATGAAAGACTTCAAAAAGCTTGTGGGGTTGAAGTTTTAGAAAAAAAAGAAAAAAAAGCTGAACTGAAAAGTGAAGACAAGCAAAAAGTAGAAGAATACAAGCTTGCTGTTTCTTTATTAAACCCAAATATTGCTGACCCAACAATTGATGATATTTTAAATTTTTCAGAAAATCAAAATCTGGAAGATGCTTTCAAAAATATCGCAAAAGAAATCAAAAAAGAAAAAATGGATTTTGTTTGGAAAGAAATGGAAATTCCAATTTTAGATTTTACAAAACAAATGACCCAAAGGGGATTTTTGGTTGATGTTGCTAAACTTAAAAAATATTCTAAAAATTTTCATAAAAAAGCACATGATATTGAAAAAAAAGTTTATCAAATTGCAGGGGAGGAATTTAACTTAAAATCCACTCAACAACTTTCAAAAGTTTTGTTTCAAAAAATGAACTTACCCACAACAGGTTTGAAAAAAACACCCAAAGGCGTTATTTCTACCAAAGAGTCAGAGCTTTTGAAACTGAAAGGAAAACATGAAATCATTGACCTTATTTTAGAATACAGAGAACTTGTAAAAATGATTTCAACTTATTTGGACAATTTAGAGCAAATGCTTGATGATCAAAATCGAATTCACCCTGAGTTTTTGCAAATTGGAACTTCAACGGGCCGGATGTCATCACGAAATCCAAATATTCAAAATATTCCCACATCAGGCGAATACGGTTCAAAAATCAGAGAAATTTTTATTGCTGAGAAAAATTTTGTTTTAGCCTCTTTTGATTATTCACAAATTGAACTTAAAACAGCATCTTTAATGTCGCAGGACAAGTTTTTGTTAAAAGCTTTCAAAGATCAAAAAGATATTCACACTCAAGTTGCAAAAGATATTTTTGGTGAAGAAACCAAAGAAAGCAGAAGAAAAGCCAAAGTGATCAATTTTGGAATTTTGTATGGAATGGGTGTGAACGCTTTAAGAAAAAATATCAACAGTTCGGGTGACGAAATTTCTTTAAAAGAAGCTAAAGAGTATTTAGAAAATTATTTTGCAAAATATTCTGGACTTTATGAGTTTATGCAAAAAATCAAAAAAGATGTTTCTGAAAAAGGATATACTGAAACTTTGTTTGGCAGAAGGCGATATTTTCCAGAGATAAATTCTAAAAATGCTTTTTTAAAAGCAATGGCTGAAAGAACAGCACAAAACGCACCAATTCAAGGAACAGCAACGGGCGATATTGTAAAACTTGCCATGAAAGAAATTAAAAATTATTTAGAAAAAAATAATTTAAAAAATGATGTATTTTTGTTAGCTCAAGTTCACGACGAGTTGATTTTTGAAATTACAGAAAATAAAAAAGATGAGATTTCAAAGGAAATTCAAAATATTATGGAAAATATTTTGTTTAAACAAAAACTTGCTGATAAATATAAAATGCTTTTAAAAACAGATGTTAGTTTTGGAAAAAATTGGGGAGAGCTTAAATAAAACCCGAAATTTTGGAGAAAATTTTGGTAGAAAAAAACAGGCTTCGCCTGTTTTTTTCTACCAAAATTTTCTCCAAAATTTCGGGTTTTATTTTAATGTTCACCAATTCTATAAACTCTCCAAGCGCCTTCTCCTTCAGGGAAAATACTTGCTCCGTTACCCATAAAAAATGCACCATCAGCTAAGTCTCCATTGTCAACGTATTCATCAATTCTTTTTAAATCTTCTTCTGGAACCCTTCCTTTATTGTTTCCAGCGTTTGTCATTGGTTCGTCATCGTCCAGTACAACCCAAACCTCATCAAGTCCATTTCCATTTGAATCAATTGAAACAAGTCCAATTTGTCCACCCCAAGGGTGAGATCTATTATACAAACCTTTTTTAATATAAGGACCATGCCAACCTGCAATATTCAAACTATTTATCATGGGATCACTCGAAGAGTCACAGTCTAATCGGCAATTTGGTGGGAGTTGTCCTGTATCTAAAACATAAAAAACAACAGCATCTTTAATTGATTTAAGTTCCTGAACAGTTTTTGCAACTTTTGCTTTTTCTGATTGTTCTTTTGGATTGATGGACGCAAACAAAATTCCAGACAAAAGTCCAATAATAGCAACAACTATCAAAAGTTCTAAAACAGTAAAGCCGTCTTGTTTATCATCAATATTATTTTTCACAAAAAATATTTTAGCATATTTAAAATAAAATAAAATCTTTTCAATTTTTTGAAAAATGATATAATTAAAACAATATGACAAAAAATAAAGAAGAAGCAAAAAAAGTTTCAAAAAAATCTGTTAAAAAAGAAAATAAAAAAATTGAAAAGAAAACAGATGCACAGTTGAAAAAAGAAACAAAAATTGAAGATGTTCAAAACACAATTGACGATATTGAAACTAAGTTTGGTGAAGGGGCAATTATTAAACTTGGAGATGTAAAACATGTAGATGTTGATGTTATCCCGACAGGTTCAATCGGACTTGATTACGCACTTGGAATTGGTGGAGTTCCCAGAGGAAGAGTAATTGAAATTTACGGTCCAGAATCTTCTGGAAAAACAACTTTAGCATTGCACATTGTAGCAGAAGCCCAGAAAAAAGGAGGGATTGCCGCATTTGTAGATGCAGAGCATGCACTTGATCCAGTTTATGCTAAAAAAATTGGTGTTAAAACAGATGACTTACTTGTTTCACAACCAAACTCAGGAGAGCAGGCCCTTGATATTGTGGATGCACTTGTTCGTTCAGGGAAAATGGATGTAATTGTGGTTGACTCAGTTGCAGCTTTAACTCCAAAAGATGAGATTGAGGGAAATATGGGGGATTATCATGTTGGAAAACAAGCTCGTTTAATGAGTCAGTCTTTAAGAAAACTAACTTCAATTGTAGCAAACTCAAAAACAGTTGTAATTTTTATCAACCAAATCAGAATGAAAATTGGAGTAATGTTTGGTTCACCTGAAACAACAACTGGAGGAAATGCTTTGAAATTTTACTCATCAGTAAGACTTGATACAAGAAGAATTGCTCAAATCAAAAAAGGAGATGAGGTTGTGGGGGGAAGACACAGAGTTAAAATTGTTAAAAACAAAGTTGCTCCACCCTTTAAAATGACTGAATTTGATTTGATTTACAATGAAGGTATTTCACAGGAAGGAGAGATTATTGCACTTGGAGAAAAATATGGGATTATTGAAAAGAAAAAAGCAACATATTGGTATGGTGATGAAAAAATGGGAGTAGGATATGACAAAACTCGTATGTGGTTAAGAGAAAATACAAAACACCGAAACGAGATTTTAAAACAAATCAGAAAAGCTTTGAAAGAAGAAGAATAAAATAAAAACAAAACATAAATTATAATTTATGTTTTGTTTTTGGTGCTGAGGGGCAGATTCGAACTGCCGACCCTTCGCTCTTCAGGCGAATGCTCTAACCAACTGAGCTACCTCAGCAAATTGATAAATAGTATTTTACACTATTTTTAGTTTTTTTTCAAGTTAAAAGTTTGAAAATATCCGTGAGGCCTTGCCTCACGGATGAGTCACGGATGAAATGAATGAAATGTCCGCAAAACCCATCCGTGAGGCAAGGCCTCACGGATGAACCTCACGAGTGGAGTTTTTTGTGCTTTTTCTTTTTATTTCAAAAAATGTTATAATATTTTGTATGTATTTAAAAAGTTTAGAAATAAATGGTTTTAAGTCTTTTGGACAAAAAACTTCTTTGGATTTTAAAACAAAAATCTCATCAATTGTTGGACCAAACGGTTCTGGAAAATCAAACGTAGCAGAAGCATTTCGTTTTGTTTTGGCCGAACAATCTATTAAAAACATGCGTGGAAAAAAAGGAGAAGATCTTATTTTCAGAGGTAAAAACTCACACTTAAATCGTGCCTCTGTAAAAGTAGTTTTTGACAATTCAGATAAAAAATTAAACATCGACTATTCAGAAGTAAACTTAGAGCGTGTTGTTTTCAGAGATGGTCAAAACGAATATTATATAAACTCAAACAAAGTCCGAGCTAAAGATGTGATTGAACTTCTAACAAGTGCCAATGTTGGAGCATCAGGGCACCACATTATTTCACAAGGAGAAGCTGACAAAATTTTGTCTATCAATCCTAAAGAAAGAAAAGCTTTAATTGAGGAAGCTTTAGGTTTGAAAGGTTACGTTCTAAAAAAAGACGAGTCAATCAAAAAACTTGAAAAAACAAAAGACAATCTAGAGGATGTAAAAACAAAAGAAAGTATTAACGCACCAAGAATTCGTTTTTTGAAAAAAGAAGTTGAGAAAATTCAGAAAAATGAAAATCTAAAAAATGAATTAAAAGATTTATATATTTCATTTTTCCCAGAAAAACACAAACTTCAACAAGAAGAAAAAGAGCTTTTAGATAAAATCCAAAACAAAGAAAACGAAAAGAAAGAGCTTGAAGATAGAATTGAACAAAAACAAAAAGAACTTGTTGTAAGTTCTCAAAACACACAAGAAGGCTCAAATGATAATGCAGAAAAAATTTCTAAAATTCAATTAGAAAACAGACAGCTTGAAGAAAAAAAACAAGCCTTACAAAAACTTTTTGCTAAAAACGAGTATACTGTTGAAGTTGAAGAACAGAAGAAAAATCTTTTTGAACAGCAAAAACAAAAAGTAGAAGAAAACATGGCTTTTTATAATCAAAAAGCAGATATTGTTTTTGAAGTTTTAAATAAAATGAAAAGAAAATGGCTTGAAAACCTTTTAGAAAACCAAAATCTTTCAAGTGAAGTAAAAGAAAATCTAAAACAATCTTTTGTTGATTTTGAAAACAAAAAAGAAGATTTCAAAAAAGAAAACCAAAACTTTGCAGAAGAAATTTTAGAAAAATTCAATATTACAAAAGACGGAACACATTTGGAAAATTACAATCCAGAACTGATTCAAAAACTAAAATCAGAAAATTCTGAAATTGAAAAACAAGTTTCATCTTTGAATGAGCAACAAGACAGTTTAGAAGAAAAAATCAGACTTTTGTCTAAAAATGATGATTCTTCAAAAAAAGCTTTGAGTCAAGAAATTGAAATTGAAATTTTAAAAATCAGAAACTTACTTTCACAAGTCGAGTCGAATATAAACTCTTTGGAAAATTCAAAATTCAAAATTCAAAATGAACTTGAAAAATTTACCAAAGAAGAAACTTTTGCAGTTTCGTATTTTGGAGAAGAATTTTTAAATCAAATTCAACAAAACCAAATTGAGCAAAACCAAGAGGTAAATGTTTTAGAAAAAATCATTAGAATTAGAATTTTGCTTGAAAACACATCGGTTATAAATCAACAAGAAATTTTAGATGAATATAACAATTTAGTTGAAAAACAAAAGTTTGTCAAAGATCAAGTTGAAGATTTGCAAAACACAAAAGATAAATTGGAAAAAATCATTATTGATATTGAAAACCAAATTGAAGAAAAGTTTAGAATTGGGGTTGATAAAATCAACAAAGAATTTTCTGTATTTTTCCAAACTTTGTTTTCGGGTGGAAAAGCTGAAATTAAACTTGTTGAAATTCCTATCAAAAACACAGACGATGAAAAGATCAACGAATTTGAGCTTGGAATTGAAATCGCAGTTTCACTTCCAAACAAGAAAATCTCAGGTCTTTCAATGTTGTCAGGTGGGGAAAGATCTTTGACTTCTATTGCTTTGTTGTTTGCTATTTCGTCAATTACACCTCCGCCGTTTATTATTTTGGACGAAACGGATGCCGCTTTAGATGAGGCAAACTCAAAAAGATATGGGGATATGATTGAAAAACTTGCCGAACACTCACAGTTGATTTTGATAACTCACAACCGTGAAACAATGTCCCGAGCAGGACTTTTGTACGGAGTTACAATGAACCAAGACGGTATTTCAAAACTCCTTTCTGTTTCATTTGAACAAGCCGAAAAAGTAGCGAAATAAAAATAGACCAATAAAAAATTGAACAAAAACAAAAGCAGAAATTTGGCTTCGCCAAATTTCTGCTTTTTAAATTTCTTGTGTTATAATCAAATTATATGAAAGATAAATTTATACAAGACAGTATTGGTGAAACACTTTTAATTCCTTTATATATGAAAAGTGTAGAATCACAGAAAGAAAATCCAATTATCACAGACAAAACAGCTGTGGAGTTGGTTCAAAAAATAGACTATGACTTTTCAAAATTTGACAAAGCCATTAACAGTTCGGTTGGAACAGCTATAAGGGCGAATTATTTTGATCAAAAAACCAAAATTTTTATCCAAAATAATCAAAAGCCAGTTGTAGTATTAGTAGGTTGTGGTTTAGATAGTCGTTATGAAAGAATTGGGGAAGTTGCAAAGAAAGCCATATTTTACCAGTTAGATATTCCAGAAGTTATGGAGATTAGGGAAAAATTAATTCCCAAACATTCCAATGAAACAAACATCGCTTCTTCAATGCTTGAAACTAAATGGATGGATGAGTTAAAAGAAAAACATCAAGATGCTAATTTTTTGTTTGTAATTGAGGGTGTTTTGATGTATTTTAATAAAGAAGATGTAAAGTCTGTTTTTCAAAATTTGGCTTCCAGATTTTCAAATAGTGAAATTTTATTTGATATGATGAATGTTTGGATGAGTAAAAATTCTGATAAACATGATGTTGTAAAACTTACTGATGCAAGATTTGTTTACGGAACAGATGATGATAAACAAATGGAAAAGTGGGCGGATAATTTGAAATTAATTTCTGTAAAACTTTTTAAAGATTTTCCAGAATGGAAAAGATTGGGGTGGAGAAGATTTATTATGAAGTTAATTCCTCAATTTAAAAAATCGTTAAGATTGTTGCATTATAAAATTAAATAAAAATTTAAAAAAGTAAAAATTAAAAAGTAAAAAGCAGAAATTTGGCGAAGCCAAATTTCTGCTTTTATTTTTTATCATATTTTTTATGATATAATTAAGAAATTATGAAAAATTTAAAGAAAATAATAATTTTGGTGAGTATTTTGATAATTATTTTTATGTTGAATTTTATATTATCTAACACTTATTTTTTTCCTTCTCAAATTTCGTTTCAAATTGAGAATTTAACGAAAGAAAATATTTATAATATCACCATTAAAGCTGATAAAAAACCTTGTGGTTTAGTGAATTTTTCTAATACTTTGAAACCAACAGAAAAAGAGAACATTACTTTGAAGAGAAATGATTTTATGAAAAAATGCCTTTCAAACAAAAGTGATGGTTCATATGGATTGCAATACAAAATTGGAGATAAAATTTACCAAACAAATTTTGGTTATTATACCAACGGAATGCCACTTGATGAAATTTTTGATATTAAGTTTTTGGATACTCAAAAAATCAGTGTTAATGGCTATGAAATGAAAACTGATTTAGCAGACTCTTTTTCTATGCATCGTTATTTTTACGCTGGACAATATAAAGGGGATGAAAGTTTAAGCACTAGTAATTTTTTATTGGGTAAAACAAAAATTAAAAATAAAACATTTTATAAAGATTTCCCATATGTTAAAACAAGTAGAAAAGCTGGAAAATTTAAAGTAATTCGGAAAAAAGCAGAAGAATATGGAAACTTTTATATAGTAACTAAAAATGGCAAATCAATTTATAAAAGTACAAAGACAGTTTTTCTTGTTGATTATCCGTTTAAAAATATTGTTAATAAGGGCGATGAATGGTGGATGCTGTATAATCAAAATCAATATACAAAAATCAAAGGTGATTTGAATATTACTGCTAAATTAATTCATAACGGCAAGGAAATTCCAGTAGCAGATGCTTTTGCTTTACATAATTTGAATGGAAAAATTTTTTATTTTTTTAAGCAAAAAGAAAATTCCAAAATTCAATATTATTTAGATGGGCAAGTGTATCAAACTTCTTTTGACGAGATTATTCATGACCGTTGTTGTGAACCAGGGGTGTTTAATTTGAGGTTGGCAGTAGATGGACGATTAGCTTTTTGGGGAATTAAAGATGGTAAATTAAGTTATAATGAAGCAATTTTGCCAGGATTTAAGATGCATCAATAAACAAATCAAGGTTTACCAGGAATAGTTGAAAAAGATTAAACTTGAAAAAATTTGTGAAATAGAACCACCCGATTTGGCGAAGCCAAATCGGGGCTTTTATTTTTTGTGTGCTATAATATACAAGATGAACAAACAAGAAATTAAAAAATGCAAGCACACCAAAGAAAATAAACTTTTTGGTTTTGGGGCTTTTGTTACACTTTTGATTTTATCAATTCTTTTTACAGGATCTTTTTTCAGAACTGAAATTTTCGACGAAGTAAAAGACCAAATAATTACAGATTACAAAACAGAACATAATCTTGTGGAAAGTATTTCTGACGAAGAGATTTTAAAAAAAGTTGATCAAGAAGACCAAGAATTTTTAGGATATTTTGATTATTATTATTGGTTTGTAATCGTACTTTTACCTCTTGCTTTCTTTTTGATGTTACTTTTCATGATAGGAAAAATGTATGGAAAAGTAAGAGCAAATTCTGTAAGACTCAATAAACACCAGTATCCTGAAGTGCATAAAATCTTTAAAGAAATGTCAAAAGAACTTGGTTTTGAAGAAACACCAGAGCTGTATTTGGTAAATGGAAACGGAGCGCTGAATGCTTATGCAACTTGTGTTCCCGGATTTAGAAATTTTTCAGCCATTTACTCTGATGTTTTGGAGAGATGTTTGAAAAATAACGATATGGAAACTCTGAGGTTTATTCTTGGGCATGAACTTGGGCACCTGAAGTTTAATCATATAAAATGGTGGTATAGTTTTTTAACCCTTTGGATGAATCTTCCCGGTATCCAATATCTTTTTGGACTCCCACTTTCAAGATCAAGAGAACTTGGTTGTGATAAAATTGGGCAAAAACTTTCAAAAAATATGGATGGAAGACCGCTGATGATACTGTCTGCAGGAAAATATGCTTATCAAGATATTGATATGGAAAAATACACAAAAGAACATTTTGAGAAAAAAGATTTTTGGGCCTGGATTTCTAATTTTTTCAGTGACCATGGAAATATTTCTTGGAGAATTGCAGCTGTCAGAAAAAAACATCAAGCAGGTTTGTTTTTTAAAAATAAAAAAGATAATACTAAAAAATAATTTATTTAACATTTAAAAATATGAAAAAAATAATTACAGGATTAAAAACCACAACAACAAATAAAAATAACCAAGCAATGCAAGATTTAGGAAATATTTGGAATACATTTTTTGATGAAAAATATAATGAAAAGTTAAAAAATCTTGCACAAAATAACAAAATTTATGCTGTTTATACAAACTATAAAGGAGATTTTAAATCTGGAGATTATGATTTTTATTTGGGAGTAGAAACAAATAGTATTCAAAAAGACTTTGAAAATATTGAAGTTGTAGAAGATAAGTTTGAAGTTTTTGAATTTTCTTATCAAAAGCCAGAAGATACCATTGAAGCTTGGAAAACTATTTGGAGCAATACAGAGTTGGAAAGAAAATATAGTTTTGATTTGGAAGAATATGATTATGAAAATGGGAAGTTAAAAATTTATATTTCAGTAAAATAAAAAATTTAATTATCAACTAACTTAAAATTATGAAAAAACTTTTTAAAAGCATTAATGTAAATGATATGAATCGTGATGATTTTTTGATAGCTTATATTTTATCAGAAGTTTCTGACAATCAATATAAAAATCAAGACTTTATAAATATTGAAATTGATGGGTATCCAAAAGAAAAAATTGATTATCATATTTTTTTACTCAAAGATGCAGGTTTTGTTACTGTTGCAGAAAACAAAGAAAAAAGAGAAATGCCAGTTTTATTAACTTGGAAAGGGCAGGAATATTTTTCTAGTTTACACAAAGGTTTTTTCAAATGGATTGAGGATTTATTTTCGTAATTTTAAAATTTTTTTTTTATTAAAGCAGAAATTTGGCTTCGCCAAATTTCTGCTTTTATTTTTCGTTAATTTTCAAGTATTTCATGTTTTAAAATATATAAACAGAGTACTGTTTTAATTTTTGCTTTAATGCTATAATATGTTTGTATTAAATTATAAAAATTATGTTTACAAAATTACAAGACGCGTTGAAATTTAATTCAACAGTAAAATCAATTATTATCCCAATTGTGATTGCTTTGGTGGCAAATATGGGTATTGAAATGCTAACTTCAATAGGAATTGAAATGGTACTGCCAACACCTGAAGGGAAAATGATTTCGCTTGGCGGAACAATAGGGATGTTTTTGAATATTGTTTTATCAATTATTTTGATAATCAATGTTAGCAAAATTAAAGTAAAAGACCTAGGACTTGGTCTTAAAGGGGTGTTTGGAAAAGTTTTTATTGGAATGATAACAGGGCTTGCGGTATTGTCACTTGTTGGATTTTCTATTTATTCTCTTGGAGGAATAGAAATTACATATAGTTTCAAACCAGAATTTATGTTTCCAATTTTATTAGGATTAGTATTCTTTATTCTTCAGGGAACTTCTGAAGAATTGATATTTAGAGCATACTTGATGACTCATTTTTCTAAAAAAATGGGAATTCCACTTGCTGTTTTATTCAGCAGTATATTCTTTACTTTAATTCATGCGTTAAACCCAGGAATGGTAGTAATGGCTATTGTAAACCTGATGGTATTTAGTGTGGTATTTTCAATGGTTTACCTTATTTCAGGAAACTTATGGTTTACTGGAATATTTCATGGTCTATGGAACTTTTCACAAGGACTTCTTTGGGGATCACTTGTTTCTGGAATAACACTGCAAGAAAGTGTATTTAAATCAACACCAGTTGCAGAGAATACCTTAATTTCTGGTGGAACATTTGGTTTCGAAGGAAGTATTGTAACTACTGTTGTGGGACTTATTCTTATTGCAATACTTAGTGTTATGTATATCAACAAAAATAAAAAATCATAAACCTTTTTGATATGATGAGATATAAAAGCAGAAATTTTCCTTCGGAAAATTTCTGCTTTTATTGAAAAAATAATCCCCGATTTGGCGAAGCCAAATCGGTTTTATTGTTTTATATGTTATAATAAAAAAATGAAACACATTCACATTTCTTATCACAAAACCAAAATCGGAGAACTTATAATCGGCTCTTTTGAAGAAAAAATTTGTCTTTTGGATTTTCGTTATCGTAAAATGCGAGCAATAGTTGACAACAGAATTAAAAAAGGTTTGCAAGCCGAGTTTGTAGAACAAGAAGATAAAGTTATTAAAGAAGCAAAAAAACAGGTTGATGAGTATCTACAAGGTCAAAGAAAAGAGTTTAACATTCCTCTTTTACTTGTAGGAAGTGAATTTCAAAAACAAGTTTGGAAAGCACTTTTGCAAGTAAAATATGGACAAACTGCATCTTATGCAGATTTAGCAAAAAGTATCAAAAACCCAAAAGCTGTTCGTGCCGTTGCTTCGGCAAATGGAGCAAATGCAATTGCACTTATTATTCCTTGTCACAGAATTATCAAAACTGGTGGCGGGCTTGGTGGTTACGGTGGTGGATTACCCGTAAAGAAAAAATTATTAAAACTGGAAAGAGAAAGTGTTATATTTAATAATTAAAAATAATTTTTATGCTATAATAAAAATATTATTAACTAATTTTAAAGATTATGAAAAAAGATTACAGCACAGTGTATGGAATGTTTATTGGAATGGGACTTGGAATGATGGTTGCTTTGGCTATCAAAATTTTCATGGATGTAGATATTATGCTAGCCAGCATTGGAATAGGTATGGGAGTTGGGTCAGCTTTGGGAGCTGTTTTTGTGGTGTATAAAAACAAAAAACAAGAAAAAGAGAGTGGAGAGAAAAAGTAATAATTTATCTATATTTGAAATGAAAAACTTATGAAATTAGTATTGTCACAAAATATAGAAATTTTTTATCAAACATATGGTAATGATACTGATATACCCGTAATTTTAATACACGGGCTTGGTGCAGATCATTTAATATGGCAACCACAAATAGAAACATATCCTTCAAAAGGACTTTATTTAATAGTTCCTGATTTAAGAGGGCACGGTCAATCTTCTGCTGTAAAAGAATTTACA
>PDWI01004569.1_pt1 | contig 18475 bp, 15 predicted proteins | sample 1430891 | NCBI WGS metagenome assembly PDWI01 (sample SAMN01162508, study PRJNA174530) | Oral metagenome, whole genome shotgun sequencing project. | biome: Marine environment; feature: Marine mammal; material: Swab sample of the gingival sulcus; isolation source: swab sample of gingival sulcus...
AGCATTGGAAGCAGGCGTACCTGAAAGCCAAATCTTTGAGTTTTGGGATTGGGTTGGTGGACGTTATTCACTATGGTCATCGGTTGGATTGCCGATTGCTATTGCTTGTGGAATGAAAGCGTTCCGTGAATTATTGGCAGGTGCACACGCAATGGATGAGCATTTCCGCACGGCAGAATTTTCACAAAACCTTCCCGTCATATTGGGGCTACTGCACGTTTGGTATGGTAATTACTTACACTATCCAACGCGTGGCGTGATTCCTTATGCACAGAATTTGAAATCATTACCCGACCATTTACAACAATTGGAAATGGAAAGTCTAGGGAAATCAGTGTACAAAGACGGCACGCCTGTTGATTTCGTTACTTGTCCTGTGGTTTGGGGTTCGGTGGGTTCAAATTCGCAACACGCCTTTTTCCAATTATTGCACCAAGGTACGCAAATTGTACCACTCGATTATATTGCAGCGGTTGAGCCTTGTGATGACGTAATGCCAGGAATGGAAGAGGTCTTAAAAGAACATCATACTGCACTGCTTGCCAACTGTTTGGCACAAAGCCAGTCACTAATGAACGGTGGGGATACGGGACATAACGGTCACGGCAAGTTTGCTGGAAATCGCCCAGGCAACTTGATTCTATTGGATAAAGTTACACCGTATAGTTTAGGTGAGTTAATTGCTTTATACGAACATAAAGTCTTTGTGCAAAGTGTTATTTGGGGCATTAATGCTTATGACCAATTTGGCGTAGAGTTAGGTAAGCAAATGTGTCATCAGATTTTATCCAAAACCGATGGTCACTTGGATTTTGACGCTATTAAAAAGACGTTTGAATGATGAGCAAATTCGATAATCGCCCAGAGCGAGATATTATTTATCTCTACGAAGATGATGATATTGTTGCTGTTAGCAAACCTGCGTGGTTGCTATCAGTGCCAGGACGTGGCGAAGATAAAATTGACAGTGTGGCGTATCGGGTGCAACAAAAGTATCCCGATGCCCGCACAGTTCATCGCCTAGACTGGGCAACATCGGGTGTGATTATTATGGCACTCAATGCCGATGCACATCGTAATTTGAACAAACAATTCGCCGATAGAAAAACACAAAAACGCTATATTGCCGTCGTCGGTGGCATTGTTGAACAAGATGAGCAAGTCATTGATTTACCCCTACGCTGTGATTGGGAAAATCGTCCACGACAAATCGTTGATTGGGAACAAGGAAAACCGTCACAAACCCAAGTTACGGTAGATTATCGAGATGAAGAAAAACAACAAACTCGCTTGATTTTACGCCCAGTCACAGGGCGTTCACATCAATTACGAGTGCATTGCCAACAAATTGGACACAGCATTATCGGCGACCAATTGTATGCCCCACCAGAGTGGCGAGATATTTCCTCTCGGTTATTACTGCACGCCGAATGGTTGCAGGTCTATCAGCCCACGACGGGTGACTTAATTGAATTTTTTGATGAAAGCCCATTTTGAAATACCGATAGCTCGTTTTTCAACAGACAGATATGGTGAAATAATTAATGCCAATCCCCTCCCCCTGCGGGGAGGGTTAGGGTGGGGGAGAAATGCATCAAGCATTGATAAAATCCTCAATTAGTAAGTAATAACAAGCTATCGGTATTTGTATTCACACAAACTTCTATGAATATTGAAAGTTTCTCCCCCATCCTAACCTTTCCCCGCTGGAGGAAGGGACACTGCAGAGTTTTAATGCTTTTTTAGAAAAACAAGCTATCGGTATTTGAAATATAATAACTTATAAACTGGTGCGACTCTCAAATGCATGCCCGAGTGTATGACTATCAATATATTCTAGCTCTCCGCCCATCGGCACACCGAAGGCAATGCGGCTTGTCGTCACGCCATATTTTTTGGCTAGTTCACCGATGTAATAAGCAGTTGCATCGCCTTCAACGGTAATATTCGTTGCTAAAATTAACTCTTTGACGTCGCCGTTTTGTAATCTTGCCTCTAAAATATCTAAACCGATTTCCGCTGGACCGATGCCATCTAATGGGGAAAGTCTTCCCATTAAAACAAAATATTTGCCTTTGAAATGCGTTGATTGTTCAATAGCAAGCACATCCATAGGCCCTTCGACAATACAGATACTTTCATTACTGCGTCGGGTGTCAGAACAAATACGACAGAGGGCATCTTCGCTGAGGTTACGACAATCTTGACAATTTCCCACAGAACCAACTGCCTCAGTCAGTGCTTTGGCAATTTCCACGCCTGTACCTCGGTCATTTTGTAAGATATGAATGGCCAGACGCTGTGCAGTTTTTGAACCGATAGACGGTAAATGCGACAGTGCTGCGATTAATTGTTCGACTTTTTGAGAAAACATATCAATAAAATAATAAAACGCTGACCGATAACGGTCAGCGTAAAGAATAATTCAACGTAATTAGAATGGCATTTTCATTCCTGGTGGTAAAGGCATACCCTGGGTAATTTTGCTCATATGGTCAGCGGCAGCGGCCTCAGCTTTACGCAATGTATCATTTAATGCCGCAGCAATTAAATCTTCTAACATATCACGGTCTTCACCGAGTAGAGAATCATCAATGCTTACACGCTTGACGACATTTTTACAGGTTGCAGTAATTTTCACCAAACCTGCGGCTGCCTCGCCAGACACTTCAATTGTTTCCAATTCTTTTTGTGCCTTTTCCATATTTTCTTGCATTTTTTGTACTTGTTTGAGCATGCCGCCCATATTTCCACCACCAAACATATATTGCTCCTGATTTGTTAAGGTTTCTAAATAATTAAAATATTGTACTCTTATTGGGTACGCTTGACCGTTTTTTCAATGATTTTTCCATCAAATAGTTCCAATACTTTTTGCACGGCAGGTTCTTTTTGGAATGTCGTGAGTAAATCATTGTGTTGTTCTATTTGTTGTTGCTGTTGAATTTCTGACGGTGTGGCTTGCTCAATTTGTGTGAGGTTTAACTTCACCTGTACCGTTTGTTGGAAATAATTTTGCAACGCCGTTTGTAATTCTGCCAAGCTCTCATCGGTCGCCATGACTTCATTTTTCGGCAATAAATCAAGTGTGGCTAAAATGTTATTATCTTGCTGTTCAATTCGTAAAATCCCTAGGCTAACGAATTGCAACGTATAATCGGTTAATCCCAACTGATAAACAACTTTATTCCAATCAAAAGTTGATACTAGGCTATTGGTATTCGGTAAGCTATCGGTAACGGTTTCAGCTGTTTGCCATGGTGGGTTATCCACATTGGCTACAGATGCTGTATTAGCCTGCAAATTAAGTGCTGTGTTTATACTTTCTTGTGTTTTTTTATCGACTTCCGTTGCCTGTGTTGTTGATTGCGACTGGACATTCGGTGGGGCGATGTCGCGTCCAGTTTTCATTATTGCACTAATTTCTTCGGCACTTGGCGGTGGTTCGTCAGAACTTTCTTCTGATAATTTCCACGAGTTTTCTAGATTATTATCAATTGGTTGTTGAATTTCTTGTGTAACACCAACATTATTCTCTTCTACACTAACCGATGGCTTATCGTTTGTTGTATCAGTTGTGCCAAGGCTATCGGTGTTGTAGCTATGACTAAAATTCTCTTCTGCCTGTGCCAAATCGTCTGCTTCAACTACTGGGCTGGCATGGACGTAATTAACCATTGAGTTAGCGTTATTTGCCGATGTATCCATTGAGTTATCCACAGGGTTTTCCACAGCGCTTTCTACGGTACTTTTTGAGACACCTTCTACGATACTTTTGGCTGTATTTTCCACAACTTGTGCTGTTACTTGTGAGGTTGGCTGTGCTGTCGGTTCTGTCGGCTGTACAACGGGTTCTGAGTGGCTTTCGGCTATCGGTGCAGGACTTTCGACCTGAACTGGATTTGCTACTTGAACAGGTTCTGGAATCGCTTGATCGATGACTGGGCTATCGACTGTTGGTGTTTCTACTGGTGCTGAACTTTGCGTTGCTTGGGAAGTTATCGGTTGTTCAGCAGGTGCTTGCTCTTCTGTACTTTGCAATGACTCATCTAACACCGTGCGATGACGAGGTAACCAATCATTCGGCACAAACGCCAACATTCGTAATAAGGTCATCTCGACCGCCTCACGAGGGTTGCCCGATACCGATAGGTTGGGTAATGCTTTTTCAGCAATGTCATACCACAAGTGCAACAGTGGTTTTGGAATTTCGCCCACCGTTGATAATAGGGCTGGGCTTAATTGCTCGGCAATGCCTTCTTTCGCCCACGCCATGCGTTGCAAACGTTTCATTATTTCAATTAAGAAGGCCCTAGCATCAACTTCATAGTTATCTAAACGGTGCAATGCCACACTTAATTGATTAGGGTTATTGGTGGCAATGGCAAATAAAATTGCCTCAATATCGGCTGGCTGAATCGTGCCTAAAATTTCCGTTACTGCCGATAAATTTAACTCGCCCTGTCCGTAAGCAATCGCTTGGTCAGTCATTGATAACGTATCACGCATTGAACCGTCGCCCGCATCGGCGAGTAACTGTAAAGCTTGCTTATCATAAGCAATATTTTCTGCCTCACAAATATTGACCAAATGCTGACAAATTTGCTTTTGTGTTAGCGACTTCAAATTAAACTGTAAGCATCGAGATAGAATCGTTATCGGTAATTTTTCAGGGTCAGTCGTTGCTAAAATAAACTTAACGTATTCAGGTGGTTCTTCCAACGTTTTCAATAAGGCATTGAAACTACTTTTGGAAAACATATGCACTTCGTCAATCAGATAGACTTTAAAACGCCCTTTGGTGGGCAAATACGACACGCTATCAATCAATTCACGTGTTTCTTCAACCCCTGTGCGAGAGGCAGCATCCACCTCAATCAAATCAACAAATTTTCCTGCGGTAATTTCTTTACAACTTTCACACACGCCACAAGGCTTGGCACTCACACCATTCGTTTCACAGTTTAAAGATTTAGCAAAAATTCGGGCAATAGAGGTTTTCCCCACCCCACGCGTACCCGTCAGCAAATAGGCATGATGAACTTGATTATGAGATAAGGCAAATGTTAAAGCCTTGACAACGTGGGTCTGCCCAACTAAGTCTGAAAAAGTCTGAGGTCGCCATTTTCTGGCTAATACGTGATAAGTCATCGGTGTATTATACCGTCACAAAGAAAGCACTGCAATAAAGGAAATTTAGTATAGTGTATAAACTAAAACAGCCCTGATAAATATCAGGGCTGAAAGGAAGAAAAATGAAAGGCCACATCAGCGAATCTTCGGTGCATACGTTCATTGCTGTTGCTGCTGTCTTCCGACCCTGACAAGATTCACAATTAGGTATCACGAAGGACCGATGTGGCGACAATCATTATACGGAATTTTTATCAGTGTGCAATGAAAATATCATATAAGCTATTGTGGGATAACTTACGAGTTTCAGACGTTTTCTCTGCTGTTGCTATTTCAATAGCATTCGCCAAGAGACACGTTTGTTTTATTATCCACTAACAGGACTAAAAGAGAAGGGAAATTAATCTAAAAACAATCGCTTTCAGAAAGAAAAGATACTACAATGGAATAGTAAAAAATTCATTCATAAAATGAGTGAGTTTGTTTCTTAATTGTTAAGGAAAAAAGCTAAATGTCACGATAATTCGTAGGTTTAGTGTTAGATCATATTAATGTTTTACCGTGCGATAAGTTAAGAGAGGTAGTATCAAAATGAACCATAAATCATGTATTCTAATCGTTGAGGATGAGGAAGCTATTCGTGATATGCTTCGTCTTAGTCTAGAACGAGAAGGCTATCGTGTGTTAGATTGTGAAACTGCTGAAACGGCATATAAAATACTGAAAAAAGAAAATGTACATTTAATACTGCTGGACTGGATGTTGCCGTATATGAGTGGTGTTGAATTTGCTAAATTGATACGCCATGATAAGGCGTTATCGACTTTACCCATTATTATGATAACGGCAAAAGCAGAAGAAGATGATAAACTTAATGGTTTTGACGCTGGGGTTGACGACTATATTAGTAAACCCTTTTCACTGAAAGAAATGTTGGCACGGATTCAATCTGTCTTACGTCGTAGCCAAGTCAATAGTGTTAACTCTGACGCTATCTGTTTATCAGGTATTACCTTAGATAAGGAAAGCCATGTGGTCTGTACTGAAAATCACGAAGAAATTCACCTAGGACCAACAGAGTTTAAACTATTGCAGTTTTTAATGGAGAATCCTAATCGTGTTTATTCTCGTGAACAGTTATTAGATAATGTATGGGGTATTGGTGTATATGTTGATGAACGCACCGTTGATGTGCATATTAGACGTTTACGTAAGGCATTAGGGAAATATCAATTGGAAAAAGTGATTCGTACTATTCGTGGTAGTGGATATAGTTTTGTCAAAACACGAGAATTAGAATGAATAATCATCCTTGGCGTATAGAGCTTGCTAAGTTAATTTTTGTCTTATTGTTTTGTTTACCTTTACACGAGATATTAAATGATTGGAGTTTATCGTTTGTTATTGTGTTGGTAGGTTATACTGCATTCATTATTTTTAAACTTTATCAGGTGATGAATTGGCTTAAAAAGGATATGCCATCAGCATCTACGCCGCATTGTACAGGAGTAATAGATGCATTAGTACTGCAGATGCAACATTATAAAAAAAATGTTGGTAAAACTCACGATGAATCAAATATTATTAATCAATTTACGGATATAATTTCGAAAATTCCTAGTGCGGCTGTTGTTCTTGGGAATAATAATGGAATTGAGTGGGCAAACTACTCTGCACTTTTATTATTAGGTATTGATGCACAAAAAGATATAGGCATAAAAATAGATACTTTAATTCGTCAGTCAAGATTTGTCCAAAAAATTAATATTTCTGATCATAAAGAATTTAAGATGACTTCGCCAGTTGATGAAAATATTACACTGGTTATTCAAATTGCAGAATTGACTGATGATAGGAGGTTACTATTTGCACATAATCTATCTGCTAATATCGAAAACCAACGATCTCGCAAGACATTTATTGCCAATGCTTCACACGAATTACGCACACCACTGACCGTAGTTGCTGGTTATTTAGAATTTATGCAAAGCGCTCCAGATTTACCTAAGTCATTACAGCAGCCTGTTAATAAAGCACTAAAACAATCTGATAATATGCGTGTGTTAATAGAAGACTTACTTGTTCTCTCTCGGTTGGAAGCTAAGGATTTAGAGGTAGGCTCTTTGGCAATTATTAATGTCAAGCAACACTTGCAGGGACTCTTGCACTCTTTACGAGATAGTGGAAAACTTGAACATCATCATATCGTCACGATTGCTGAAAATGATCTGTTTGTTGAGGCTTCTCAAAAAGAATTGGATAGTGTTTGCTTTAATCTGATTAATAATGCACTCAAATACTCTGATAGGGGAACAGAAATTAAAATTATTTGGGAAAAAATGAATAAACAGAAGTTGAAATTTTCAGTCGTTGACCAAGGTATCGGTATTGCACCTGAACATATTGCACATTTAACTGAGCGTTTTTATCGTGCAGATAATGAGGGGCGATCACGTCGTGTGGGGGGAACTGGATTGGGCTTATCAATAGTTAAGCATATTGTTGAAAGACATAACGGACAACTAGAAATTTATTCACACGTGGGGGAAGGCTCTACTTTTTCTATTATTTTGCCAATAAAGCATAATATACAACCCCCAAAGTAAATTTTGTATTTCTTAGTATTGCTATAGCAGAATGAATGAATAATTGGTACAAGGTTTTCTATTGCACACCGTATAATAAATACGGTAAGATGGCATGATGCCGTAACAACTGTTAAATTATTTCACTATACTATACCAGTTTTATATTATTTGTTATATGCAGTTAGTCTTCTTCATCATCAACAATAACACTAGCACGAATATCATCAAAGCTTTGATGACGAACATCTTCTCCTTTGACTAAATATACAATATACTCACATAGATTTTCGCAATGACTTCCTATGCGCTCTAAGTCCTTTGCAGCATTGAGTACACGTAAAGTCTGTTTAATTGTGCGAGGGTCCTCTATCATATAAGTAATTAATTGGCGAGAAAGTGCAGTTGATTCTCTTTTAATTTTATTACGAATCGCCATTGTCTCAACAGCTGAGGTTGCATCTAATCGTGCAAAAGCATTGAGTGCCTCCGCTAACATTTTATTTGCCAATACACCAACATGCTGAAGTTCGGTATAGTAGCGTGTTGATACCCCTTTATTAATAAGCTTTTTACTAAGTTTGGCTAAATTAGCGGATAAATCGCCAATACGCTCTAAATCTGTTATTGATTTTTCGACTGTTAAAATAAGGCGTAAATCAGCTGCTGTTGGTTGACGCAAGGCGATAATTTCTACACATTGTGCACTAATTTCAAGTTCTACTTTGTTAACATTATTATCTTTTTTTATGACTGATTTAGCTAATTTAATATCGGCATCAAATAAACTTTGTAGGCTATCTTTGAGTTGTTCTTCAACTATACGCCCCATAGTAATGACTTGTTGGCGAAGATTTTCTAATTCTTGGTTGTATCTCTTTGAAATATGTTTATCTAACTTTAATTCGGTATTCATTGTTTTCCTCTTTCGGTTACGCTATCTTACTTTATTATCCAAATCGTCCTGTAATGTAGTTTTCTGTCAATTCATGTGCGGGATTAGTAAAAATTTTATTCGTTTCATCAACTTCAACTAATTTGCCAAGATGAAAGTATGCTGTACGTTGTGAAACCCTAGCTGCCTGTTGCATAGAGTGAGTAACGATAGCAATAGTATAATTAGCCCGTAGCTCATCAATTAATTCTTCTACTACTGCAGTTGCAATAGGATCGAGTGCAGAACAAGGTTCATCCATTAAAATCACCTCTGGACTAACAGCTATAGTGCGTGCAATACATAAACGTTGTTGCTGCCCTCCCGATAACCCTGTGCCTGATGCATCTAACCTGTCACTGACTTCGTTCCATAATCCTGCTTTTTGTAAACTTGACTCAACAATATAATCAAGTTCATCTTTAGATTTAAATAAACCATGTAAGCGAGGGCCATAAGCAACATTATCATAAATAGATTTTGGGAAAGGATTGGCTTTTTGGAACACCATGCCTACGCGAGCACGTAATAAAACGGGATCTAGATGTTTTGCATAGATGTCCTCTTTATCAAGTGTAATGGTCCCACCAACACGACAAATATCAATTGTATCATTCATACGATTAAGACAACGTAAGAGTGTTGACTTACCACAGCCTGATGGTCCAATAAATGCAATAACCTCATTTTTTCCCATTTCTAAATCAACACCAAAAATTGCTTGCTTATTGCCATAGTGCACGGTCACATTTTGCATTGTCATTTTAGGGTGTTTCGATCTGATGTTACCGATGGTGGTGAGGTTATCAAATTCTTGTGAATCTTGTTTAATTTCTTTCATGTTTAATTACCTTTTTTCTCAAATTTTGTACGCAGATAGACAGCACAAGCATTAATGATGATAAGCACCATTAATAATATCAAAATTGCTGCTGATGTTTTTGCAATAAAGGCGCGCTCTGGGCTATCAGACCAAAGGTATATTTGTACAGGTAGCACTGTAGCAGCATCGGTCAAACCTTGTGGAATATCAACAATAAAAGCAACCATTCCGATCATCAGTAGTGGTGCGGTTTCCCCCAGTGCTTGTGCAATACCAATGATTCCACCAGTTAAAATTCCTGGCATGGCTTGTGGCAATACTTGATGAAAAACGGTTTGCATTTTTGATGCACCAAGTCCCAAAGCCGCTTCCTTTAATGATGGCGGTACGGCTTTAATAGCTGAACGACTGGAAATAATAATCGTGGGTAAAGTCATTAGAGCCAGTACTAATCCACCAACCAAAGGTGTTGAACGAGGCATCCCAAATATATTAATAAACATAGCCAACCCTAATAAACCAAAGACAATAGATGGTACAGCTGCTAAGTTATTAATATTCACTTCAATCAAACTAGTTAGTTTATTTTTAGGGGCAAATTCTTCTAGATAAAGCGCCGCCAAAACACCAATAGGAAACGATAATGCTATTGTGACTAAAATAGTCAATATGGTCCCGATAATTGCTCCTTTGATGCCTGCTAACTCTGGATTTCTTGAGTCAGAATGAGTAAAAAACAGCCAATTGAAGTGATTCTGTATTTTTCCAGCACTTCCCCAAGCCTTTATCCAAGCAACTTGTTTGTCCCGTAGGCGATCAAATATTTTTTCATCAGTTTCTAAGCCGCCTGACTTAATGAATGTATCAACATCATCATCTAACAGTAGTTCAACTGACTGAGTTTGTCCAAGTAATGAAGGATGATCAACTAACATATCACGTAAGTCATATTGTGCTTTTGTACTTAGTAACTTGCGTAATAAGATTCTATCTTTGCGTGAGGTCGCTTTGGGAAACGCTTTACGTAAAGTATCGGAGATTAATGCACGATATTTTGCTTTTTGTAATACTTCCTTATCTACTGTTCCCTCAGGGATTTTAAGAACTTTTGTAGAAAATTCCACATCAAGGGTTACTGTGTTAATAGTAAACGCAGGAATTGACTTGATAATCATATCACTAAATAGTAGTGCTAAAAATGAAAAAGCAATAATAATTGCAGAAAGCCCTAGACGACGGAATGTACGTTCCTTACGGTAACGTTGTTTCAATCTTTTTTTGACTTGTTCTGTGGTGGTTGACATCGGTTATTCTCTCTATAAATCTATTTTTTAATTGTGTTAATCATATTGCTCTCGGTATTTTTTAACGACGTGTTGAGCCGCTAGGTTAAGTACCAATGTGACACAAAATAAGAGTAATGCTAAGGCAAATGCCGCTAATGTTTTGGGACTGTCAAATTCTTGGTCACCAGTAAGTAGTGTGACAATTTGCACCGTTACTGTTGTGACAGCTTGTAGTGGGTTTACTGTCATATTAGCCGCCATGCCTGCTGCCATTACGACAATCATTGTTTCACCAATTGCCCGTGAAGCTGCCAATAAAACACCGCCTACAATACCTGGTAAAGCCGCTGGTAAAACGACCTGCTTGATAGTTTCTGACTTTGTCGCCCCCAGTCCCAGAGAACCATCTCGTAAATATTGAGGTACAGAGGTAATCGCATCATCAGACAGAGAAGAAACAAAAGGAATAATCATCACTCCCATGACTACACCAGCAGCGAGTGCAGATTCTGATGCGACATTTAATCCGAGCCGCTCTCCAGCACCTCTAAATGCAGGTGCGATAGTTAGTACAGCAAAAAAACCATATACGACCGTTGGAATACCTGCGAGTAGTTCCAAAGCTGGCTTGGCAATAGAGCGAACACGATAATTAGCGTATTCAGATAAATAAATGGCGGCCATCAGTCCGATGGGAACTGAAATGATTAACGCAATAAGGGAAATCATTAAGGTACCCAAAAATAAAGGCACAGCACCAAATCCAGGCTCTGCAGCAGTTGGACTCCAGTGTGTACCAAACAAAAACTCTATTGGGGATACCGATTGAAAAAAGATCAAAGATTCAAATAATACAGAAGCAACAATGCCAATGGTTGTAATAATAGCTATTAGTGAGCAAATGAGTAAAATAGATTTTATCCATTTTTCTACACGTGACCGTGCCCGAAAAACCGCACTAAATCGACTAAATCCAAAAATACCACCTGCCATTGCAACAGCAAGTACCAAAACGGTTTTTAATGTTTTACTATGTGAGACTGCAGACCGATAATGTTCTACTAAAGGTTTCATCTCGTCAGATAGGGGAATGCTGTTTTTACTTTCGATGGCTGCTAATTTAATATCATTGAGTATGAGACTGGCATTATCACTTTGCATCTCTAGTGGAACTTGTTGGAACAAGGCCGCATCTATGATGGAACCTTCAAAAGACATCCATAACACAAGTAAAATAAATGCAGGGACTGCTGTCCATAAAGCAGTATAATAACCATAATAGCGGGGAAGAGAATTGAGTTTTTTGTCCTTCTCTATCCTGTTATTTTTAAATGCTTGTGCCTGACGTTGGGAAATGAAGTATCCGATAACGGTAAAAATAACGAGAAGATAAATAAGTATTTGTGTATTCATTGAATTGGTCTCTTTGTACTACTATAGGTTTATTGTACTAGCAAAACAATCAATTGATACCGCTATACTGTTGCGGTATCAATCATTTCTCTTTTAGTACAACATCGCTTATTATTGAAGTAATAATTGAGCTTTTTTGTTTACTGCTTCGCGTGTGGCTGAACGTTCTGTTTCTGATAATGGTATAAGTCCTTTTTCAATTAAAAAACCATCTTCACCCACTGCATCTTCGGAAACAAAGAGTTCAGCATATTCTTTAATGCCTGGGATTTTACCAATGTGTGCATTTTTAATGTAGAAATATAGGGGGCGAGAAACTTTATATTCACCAGCAGCAATACTTTCAAAGGTTGGTTCCAAGCCTTCAATTTTTGACCCTTGAACCTTATCGGTATTTTGTTCTAGGAAAGAATACCCAAAAATTCCCAGGGCATTTTTATTGGCTTCTAATTTTTGCACTATTAAATTATCATTTTCGCCTGCTTCGATATAGGCACCGTCTTCACGTACGGTATGACAGACTTTTTTATAAGCTTTTTTATCGGTTTTTTTCATCGCTTTAATCCAATCATAGGATTTACAACCACCTTCAAGGACAAGTTCTGCAAAGGCGTCTCTCGTACCAGATGTCGGTGGAGGACCTAAAACCTCAATTTTTATATTAGGCAGAGATTTATCAATATCTGACCACTTAGTATAAGGATTAGCAATCAGTTTTTCTCCACCGTCCATTGTGGGCACTTCTTTTGCTAGTGCCAAAAATAATTGCTGACGGGTCAAGGAGAATTGCTGTGCTTGTTTGCTATTAGCGATAGCAATACCATCAAAACCAATAAGTACTTCGGTGATGTCGTTTACACCATTCTTATTACAAGCATTAAATTCTTTGACCTTCATACGGCGTGATGCATTAGTAATATCTGGTGTGTTAACACCCATACCAGCACAGAAAAGTTTCATACCACCGCCAGAACCTGTTGATTCGATTTTAGGTGTTTTGAATTTTCCCATTTGTCCAAAGTTTTCTGCTACTACAGTAGCAAAAGGAAATACGGTTGAAGATCCTACAATATTAATGTTATTTCTTTCTGAGGCGACAGTTACTGTTGCTGTTGAGATAGTTGCTACCAGTAATAATTTTTTCATCATTTATACCTTTTTTTTGGGGTTGGTTTAAAAACTTTGATTATTATGACAAAAAATTGTGACAGTATTTTGAAAGAAATATGAACTTTTTATGACACTTATAAAAAATATAGATTGAGGTAAAAAATATAGAAAGTGTAGTATGTTTAACATAACAATACTCTCTCCCCATGCTAATAATACATACTATGTTATTAGCGTGGGGGAGTGTTTGGTTATCTAAGATTTAACGAGGTTTAAAACTCAATACATTCGCATTAATACAAAAGCGACGTTGCCCGTTTGGTCCGTCATCAAAAACATGACCCAAATGAATGCCTGATGTTTTTGCCCGCACTTCGATACGTTGTAGTCCAAAACGATTATCTGCTTTTTCCGTGGTTGTTCCCTCAATGGCTTTGGTAAAAGACAGCCAGCCTGAACCTGAATCAAATCGGTCTTTGCTATCAAATAAGGCTTCGCCACTGAGTGTGTCAATAAACACGCCGTCGCCTGTGTTTTTGAATAAATCATAACGCTTACAAAAACGACTTTCTGTGCCGTCCTCAAAGGCAATTTCGTAGGCTTTTGAATCTTTGCCTAACTGAAATTCGCCCAGTGCTTGGTAAAACTCTTTGGGTGTCATATAGCCTTGTCGGGCAAAAACTTCTTTGCCATCTTGGATAAAGAAAATCGTTGGTGTTGCCCACGTTGGTGTTTTTAATTGTAAACCGTTTAGTTGTTCAGCTTGGCGATAATGTAGGGGGATTTCGCCCTGGTAATCATTGCTGATATTTTGCTTGAATTTTTCACAGTAGGGGCAAAAGGGGGCTTCGAGTACGATAATATGTTTGCCTTTTAGTAATGCACTATTATCAGCTTTTAAGCTATCGGTATTTGGATTGTCTGAAAAAGTTACACCTGTGGAATGATTTGGGCAATAACCATTCGGATTTTTTTCTAAATAATCCTGATGATATTCTTCGGCTGGGTGAAATTTTGTCAGTGGTTTAATGGCGGTGACAATTTTTCCAAAACCTGCTTTGCTTAGGTGTTGTTGATATTCTTTTGCCAACATTTCGGCAACTTTTTTCTGTGCGTCACTGTGATATAAAATCGTTGAACGATATTGCGTACCGATGTCGTTGCCTTGTCGGTTTAGCTGGGTGGGGTCGTGACCTTCAAAATAATTTTTGATGATATGATGTAATGAAACCTTTTTTGGGTCAAAAACAACTTTAACTACTTCAGCAAAATTATCAGGATTGTGCTTGTTTTTTAGTTGGGTAATCGCCTTGTAAGTCGGTTCAATATTTTTGCCATCAGCATAGCCAGAAATCGCCGTAATCACACCTGGAATGTTTTGATAACGCTTTTCTGCCCCCCAAAAGCACCCTGCCCCTAAGACAATGCTATCGGTTTGTAAGCTATCGGTATTTGAAATTGGGCTGTCAGTGTCTGCGTGTACATTTGTCAAAAGTGTCATTGTCAATCCTATTAAAAGTGGTTTTATCATTTTTTCCTCAAATGAATGTTATTATTCTTTATGTATTTATTATACGATTATTATCATTAAAGTAGATTATTTTTTCTTAATAATCAATCCATAGTTACATTATAAGAGACTAAAAGTACCACATATTGGTACTTTTGTACTTTGACTTGTCGATAGCTGTATAACCGTTTAGGCTATGCTCATCAACAACAAAATAATAAAGGAAGAAACAATGACAGGTATAACAGTGATGTGGATAGGTATCGGGTGGGTGGCTGGATTTATTTGTGCATTAATCACTCAACGATAATTCAAAACATTACAAACGTAATTTTTTATGACATATATTTAATGTTTTCTTTATATTTGATTAATTTTATTTAGCTACAATAGATTAAAACATTAAATGGAGAGAATAATGAAAATTTTACTCATCGAAGACGACAAAAGTGTCGCAGCCTATATTGTTAAAGGTTTAAAAGAATCAAATCATACCGTAGATCACGCTGATAATGGTAAGGACGGCTTGTTTTTAGCCACTACTGAAAAATATGATGTAATGATTGTCGATAGAATGCTTCCCGAGGTTGAGGGACTAAAAATCATTCAAACCATGCGTGCCACCGATAATAAAACGCCTGTGCTGATTTTGTCGGCACTGGGTGATGTTGATGAACGAGTGAAAGGTCTAAAAGCAGGTGGCGATGATTATTTGGTCAAACCATTTGCCTTTTCAGAACTGCTTGCCAGAGTCGAAGTGCTATCAAAACGCAATCAAACAGAATTCGGCAAAACTGTTATCGAAAATGGCGACATTGAAATCAATTTATTGTCCCGAGTGGTCAAGGTTAAAGGGCAAGAAGTTGATTTACTCCAACGTGAATACACTTTGTTAGAGTACTTTATGAAAAAGCCAAATCAGGTGATTACACGTTCAATGTTATTAGAAAATGTTTGGGATTATAATTTTGATCCCCAAACAAATATTATCGATGTGCATATTTCACGCTTGCGTAAAAAGCTTGATCCATTTACCGATAAACAACTTATTGTCACTGTACGTGGTGCAGGTTACATGTTGAAAATTGATTGATTTCTCTGACTATTATGAATAATTACCTATGACTACGGGACATCATCCGCACTTATTTAGGCGTTTATTGAAAAATAATATTTTTCGGTTAAGTATCTTATATTGGCTGTTATTTTTAATTGCCTCAGTTTCGATGCTGACAATGGCATACTTTACTATCGAAAAAAATATTCAAACAAGTATTGAACGAGAAGTAAACGCTGAAATTACTCGTTTTATCGGTAATTTTCAAAGTGATCAACTAGGGATTAAAACAGAACCCTATGCCTTTTTTATTGAACACGATGGGCAAAAAATCGCAGGAAATTTAAGTGAAATCCCACGACAAACCAATCAGCGTCGGGCAAAACGTTTAATCGAAGTTGATGCGGAACAGCTCATCGGGGATGGTCCAATTAAATCCAAAGGCGAAATTTTAGGTAAAACGATTACCCTACCTAACCAAACAAAAGTCTTTATCGGTAAAAATAGCTACGATGCCACCAAACGTCGAGAAGACATTTTAGATGCCTTATCGACAGCATTGTTGTTTTTATTAGTCTTTGGTCTGGTTGGTGGATTAGTTATTTCCTTTCAATCAATTAAACGAATTGACCGAATCTCTCGGGTGAGTCAATCGATTAATGCAGGCGACTTACATTTGCGTATTCCTATCAGCGAACATAATGATGATATTGAGGAGGTTTCTCGAAACTTAAACAATATGCTGGATAGGATTGATGGGTTGATGACAGGGATGCGAGAAGTAACGAATGATATTGCCCACGATTTACGTACGCCACTCACTCGGTTGCGTGCCAATATTGAAACGATTAGTCGCAAAGGCAAAGGTGAAATTCGTGACGAAGCTGAAAAGGCACTCGCTGAAACCGATAACTTATTAAATACCTTTGCCTCATTATTACGTATTTCTCATGTGGAATCGGGGGCAGGGGTTTTACAAAAAGAACATCTTGATTTATCAGTGGTTGTCAGTGAAGTAATGGATTTTTATGATGTGCTTGCTGAGGAAAAAGAACAGCATTTAAGCCTCGCGATTGATCAACATGTTATGGTCTATGCTGATAAAAGTTTAATTAGCCAAGCGATTGTTAATCTCTTTACTAATGCCGTCAAATATACACCTGAAAAAGGTAGTATTCGTATATCGCTTACAGCAAACAAACATAATTCATTTGCCGAACTAGTGATACACGATAGTGGCAAAGGTGTGCCTGAGGAAGAGTTGGATAAGATTACCCAGCGCTTTTATCGCCTAGAAAAACATCGAACAGTAGAAAATGGTAATGGTTTAGGGCTCTCAATGGTAAAAGCGATTGTTGAGGCACATCAAGGACAACTGATTTTCAAAAATGATATTGGTTTAAAAGCGATTTTCCGTCTACCGATAAGGGCAAGAAAAAAACAGAGAAAAATTGTGACTAGTACTAGTAATTGACAAGTGTTATAAAGTTATTTGATGATAAACCCCGAAAATCAGTTATAATTTTCGGGGTTTTCCTTTCAAGTTAACTATCTTTTAGCCTAACTTTAACAAATAATCAAATGCTGCAAGCGAGGCTTTTGCACCTTCACCCATTGCGATGACGATTTGTTTATATGGTACAGTGGTGACATCACCACAGGCAAAAATCCCTTCATCAGAGGTTTCACCTTTTTCATTGATAATAATTTCACCAAATTGTGTACGTTTAACGATGTCGCCCAAGAAATCACTGTTTGGCATTAAACCAATTTGTACAAATACGCCTGATAATTCAACGCTATGTTCACTATTGTCAGCTCTATCGGTGTAGTAAATCGCATTGACTTTACCGTCGTCACCTGTTGTGATTTTTGATGTTGCTGCGTTGGTATGAACGGTAATATTATCACGTTTATACAGTTGGTCTTGTAGGACTTTATCAGCTTTTAATTCAGGCATAAACTCAAATAACGTCACTGAACGCACGATACCTGCCAAGTCAAGCGCCGCTTCCACACCTGAATTCCCGCCACCGATAACGGCAACGTCTTTGCCTTTGAAAAATGGGCCATCACAGTGTGGGCAATAAGCCACACCGTTACCGATGTTTTCAGCCTCACCTGGAATACCTAATTGACGCCATTTTGCCCCAGTGGCAACGATAAGTGCTTTGGTCGTAATGACTTCACCAGTGTTTAAGGTCACTTGATATTTGTTGTTTTCTTTGGCAACTGATTTAACGCTTAAATTCTCTCGTTTAGTTATATCATAATCGCCTAAATGGGCGGAAAAATTGGCTGATAATTCAGGACCAGTGGTTTTATTGACGGAGATAAAGTTTTCAATATCCATCGTGTCTTTTACTTGTCCACCGATACGGTCAGCAATAATCGTGGTCGCTAAACCTTTACGGGCAGCATAAATGGCTGCCGTCACACCAGCAGGTCCACCACCGATAACGCTAATGTCTTGTTCAGGCAGTGCAGGGGCTTTGGCTTCGGCGATATCTGGATATTTTTCTAATAATTTATCTAATAAAACAGCCGTGTCAATTTTACCGTTGGCAAATGGTTCGCCGTCTAAAAATACGGCAGGAACACCTTGTAATCCACGTTCTTCAACC
>PDWI01039551.1_pt1 | contig 18475 bp, 17 predicted proteins | sample 1430891 | NCBI WGS metagenome assembly PDWI01 (sample SAMN01162508, study PRJNA174530) | Oral metagenome, whole genome shotgun sequencing project. | biome: Marine environment; feature: Marine mammal; material: Swab sample of the gingival sulcus; isolation source: swab sample of gingival sulcus...
CTGGCCGAGGCCCCGCAGCAACGAATGCGGATGACCGAACTGGCGTTCATGTCGCACGGTTCGTCCAGCCGCACCTCCCACGCCGTGGACCGGCTGGAGCACCGCGGCTGGGTGCAGCGCGCCCGCACCAACGAGGACGGCCGCGGCAGCGTCGCCGTCCTGACCGTGGACGGGCTGGAGCGGGTCCACATGGCCACCCCGGCCCAGGTGGAGGTCATGCGCACGTACCTGTTCGACCTGGTCAGCCACGATGAGTTGGCCGTGCTCGGCCGGGTGATGTTCGCCGTCATGGCCGCCTTCGATGAGGCCAACCGTCCCCGGTGAGCCCGATGGGCCGGCAGCCGTCGATCTGCTGCTGGCCGGAACAGGAGCGGCCGGGCTGAGCCTGCTGGACGCCCTGGCCCGGCACGGGGTTACCGGGCTGCGCCTCCTCGTCGTCGATCCTGTCGACCGGTTGCACGCTCACCCATGGGACCGGACCTGGTGCTTCTGGTCCAAGCGGACCCCGGCCCACCTGCAGAAGGCGATGGTCGCGTCGTGGCGCATCGCCGAGATCGCCGCACCCGACGGAGCCGGTAACCGGCTGGACCTCGACCCGTACCGATACCACATGCTGACCGCGGATGCCTACGCGCGCCTTGTCGCCCGGCGGGTGGCCCGCGCCGAGGCCGAGTTGGGCTGGCACGTCGAGACCCTCGTCGACGGTGTGCGACACATCGTCGACGGCCCGGACGCGGCCACCGCCACCACCGAGAGCGGCGAGCGGCTGACCGCGAGCTGGGTATTCGACTCCCGGCCGCGCCCGCCCACGCGGGCCAGAACGACGCTGCTGCAGCACTTCCGCGGCCACCTCGTGCGCACCCGGCAACCCAGATTCGACGCGGAGCGCATCCTCCTGATGGATTTCAGTGTGCCGCAGCCGGACCGGGGCGTCGCGTTCGGTTACTGCCTGCCGACCGATGCGCACACCGCACTGGTGGAATACACGGTCTTCTCCGCGCAGGAGTGCACCGAGCCCGAATACGACGAACACATCCGCGACTACCGTACGCGACTCGGGCTGGCGCCACAGGACGACCAGGACACCACCACCGCCCACGTCGAACACGGGGTGATCCCGATGACCGACGGGCGGTTCGACCCCCACCCCGGTCACCGGGTGATCCGCATCGGTGCCGCAGCCGGTGCGACCCGGGGCTCCACCGGCTACACCTTCGCCGCCGTCACCAGGCAGACCGATGTGGTGGCCGGCCTACTGGCAGCGGGCGCGACACCTCGGGTTCCCGACGCCTACCCGCGGCGGCACCGGGTCCTGGATGCGATCATGTTGCGCGCCCTGGCCGACGGCCGGCTGGCCGGCGCCCCGTTCTTCACCCGGTTGTGGCAGGCGAACCCACCGGTGCGGGTCCTCGAGTTCCTCCAGGGCACATCCCTTGTCCCGGCCTGGCATCTGACGGCCGCCGCACAGTGCGAGCCGGGCACGACAGCAGTGGTGGCCCGGCGGGGTCCGGCGAAGCTGAGCGCTCCGGCGGGTCAGGGCAACGGGTCAGGGCAACGGTTCAGAGCAATGGGTCAGGGCAACCCGACGGCGTCGGCGAACAGCGTATAGCCGACGAAGGCGACCACATCCAGCAACGTGTGCGCCACCACCAGCGGCATCACCCGGCCCGAGCGGGCGAAGAACCACCCGAATACGACCCCCATCACGGCATTACCCAGGAACGGGCCGAAGCCTTGGTACACGTGGTACGTGCCGCGCAGCAGGGCGCTGACGCCGATGACCGGCCAGGTGCTCCAGCGCAGGTCCCGCAGCCTGCTCATCAGGTAGCCGACGACGATGACCTCTTCCACCAGAGCGTTTTTCCCCGGCCGGCGATGTAGAACACCAGCCCCGGCAACCCGATCAGTGCGGCCAATACGGTTCCGGTGACCAGGTCACGATTGACCCAGGTCAATCCGATGTGCCGACGGGCCGGGCGGCCGCGCTCGCTGAGCAGATAGAGCGCCAGTAGGACGGGCACCAACGCGAAACCGACGTTCAGCAATTGGTAGGTCATGTCCAGGTACGGACGAGGGCTGCGCGAGGGGTTCAACGTGGCCGTGGCCTGGCTGATCGGGCCTTGGGTGAGTTTGTCGATCAGGCTGACCACGGCGTAGACCGCGGATTGGCCCAGGCTGACCTCGATCGCAGAGGGGTTCAGCGGCTGGTCGCCGCCGCTCACCCGTATCGTCGACACACCGTCAGGCACCAGGTCGACGTCCACGTGGGCGACGCCGTCCACCGCACCGACCTCCTCCTTGACGGCTTGCACACAATGCTGGCACGTCATTCCGGTGACGGGGTAGGACTCAGGTTGGCTCATGCGAAAAGTGTGACATGCGGGGGCGGGCCCGCGGTCACCCGGCCGCTGCCCCGCCACCGAGCCGGCCCGTCGGCGTCCAAAGAGGTGCGCAAGTGGCGGGCCGGTGACTCGGGGCGGGCAAAGCGAAAGCGCGGGATGGCGGCGGGCCTCAGCTGGTGGCCGGGGACGTTTCCGGGGTCGCGGTGCCTGGGCCGGCGGCCCAGGCACCGGGGGAGCTCTCGGGACCGGCGCGCATGCCGTCGTGGCCACCTGCGGGCCGTTCCCCGCCCGGACGGTCGAGCATGTCCTCGGCGCGGTGCTCGAGCTCGGCGATGATGTCATCGGCACGGTCCTGCGTGAGGTCGCCCTCGGTGACCCTTTCACTGATGCGCTCGGCCTGCGCATCGACGATGGCTCGTACCACGTCGCCGCGGGAGACACCGGCTTCATCGGCGATTTCGCCGAGCGTCCGGCCGCCCAGTTCGTCGCGCAGCTCATCCGTACCGAGACCGAGAACCGCGGCCACCGCGTCCAGGCCGGTGCCGCCGATCACGCCGTGCTGACCGCGGGGCCCGTGGCGACCACCGGGCCCGCCGGGCCGGTCCATCCGCTGGCCGGCTCGTTCGGCCAGGGTGTCCGCTACGGCCGTGGCCTGCTCGTCGGTGATGCCGCCGTTCTCGACCAGCCCGCGCAGGTCGGTCTTGATGCGCTCGGCAGCAGCCGAGTGTTTCGGGTCGCTGCTGTCCTCGGCGGCACTTACGGTGCTGCTCGCGGCCGGGGGATTGGTGGCATGGGCCAGATCCGGAACGGCCAGCGCGAACCCGGCTGCCGCAACCAGTCCGACGGCGCCGAGTGTCATGGTCTTGATCCTCATCGTGTCTCCTTCTCTGCGACCGAGAAGCCGGGCTGCTTCTCGGGACGCAGACGAGAATCGCTGGTACACCTGGCAAATGCCTGGAGAAAGGCTTGGATCAGGCCAACAGTGTGGACGCCGCGGCGGTTGGCGCCCGGGCGGGCTCAGCGATCGGCGGAGGTCCCGGCCGACCGGGCCAGCTCGGCGGCCAAGCCGGTGTAGGTGTGCGGACGCAGGTCGATCAGTCGCTGCGCCATGGGCGCCGGCAGCCCGAGCGAGTCAATGAACTCCCGCATCCGGTGCACGTCGACCCGCCGGCCCCGGGTGAGGTCCTTGACTCGCTCGTACGGGTCGGCCATTCCGGCCACCCCTGCGGCGCCGGCGGCGCGCATGACGCTCTGTACCGCCTCGCCCAGCACCTCCCAGTTCGCGTCCAGGTCGCCAGCCATCGCCGTTTCGTTTGCGGTAATCCCGGCCAGCCCGCGGCACACGTTGTCCACCGCGAGCAGTGAATGGCCCAACGCCACCCCGGCGTTGCGTTGCATCGAGGAGTCGGTGAGGTCTCGCTGCAGTCGCGAGGTCACCAGCGTGCCGGCCAGGACGTCCAGTACGGCGCACGAAACCTCAAGATTGGCCTCCGCGTTCTCGAATCGAATCGGGTTGACCTTGTGCGGCATGGTGGATGAGCCGGTGGACCCGTGCACGGACACGTCCTGGGTGAAGTACCCCATCGAAATGTAGGCCCATACATCGGTGCACAGGTTGTGCAGGATCCGGTTGAACCGGGCGATGTCGGCGTACAACTCCGCCTGCCAGTCGTGCGATTCGATCTGCGTGGTGAGCGGATTCCATTCCAGCCCAAGCGAAGTGACGAAGTCATGGGAAACCTGCTGCCAGTCGGCCGCTGGTTCGGCGACCACGTGCGCAGAGTAGGTTCCGCTGGCTCCGTTGAACTTTCCCAGGTACTCCGCGGCCTCGACCCGGCGTAGCTGGCGGGATAGCCGGTGCGCGAAGACCGCGAGTTCCTTGCCGATGGTGGTGGGCGTGGCCGGCTGGCCGTGGGTGTGCGCGAGCATCGGTGTGCCGGCGAGGGTTTCGGCCATCTGCCGGAGTTGGTCCAGCAGCCCGGCCGCGGCGGGTACCCAGACCTGAGTCAGTGCTCCTTTCAGCATCAGCGCGTAGGACAGATTGTTGATGTCCTCACTTGTGCAGCAGAAATGCACCAGGGGTGCGGCTTGATCTCGCACCCGCTGGGGCAGCCGGTCCCGCACGTAATACTCGACGGCCTTCACATCGTGTGCCGTGTGCCGTTCCAACGCGGCCAGATCCGCGACGGCTGCGGCATCGAAACCGGTCACCAGGGAGCGCAATGCGTCAGCCTCGTCAGGGTGCAGGCGCGGGACACCGGCCAGGATGTCGCCGGCACACAGGCGGATGAGCCATTCCACCTCTACATGCAGCCGGTGCCTGTTCAGCGCCGGCTCGGACAGGTGATCCACCAGGGCAGCCACCACCGGCCGGTACCGGCCGTCGAGGGGTCCGAGTGCGATGCCGGCATCCGCCAGCGAGGTGGCAGCCGGTGGGACGGGTGCAGGTGCCGGGCGGCCAGGAGCCGGGGTCGGACTCATGTACCTATCCTCCCACCCTGGGCGGCACCAGCCGTGGTGATCGCGGGCAGGAAGGCCATGACATCCTCAGCCGCTCGATCGCCGGATGATACGCACGAGCTCATTCCCACCCCGTCGACTGCGCACCCGGCCAGATAGACCCCTGGTGCGTCCTCGGCCAACACCCGGCGGGCTCGAGCCACCCGGTCCAGGTGTCCGACCAGTTGCAGGGGAACCGTGTCCGGCCACCGGTGCACCAATACGTCGGTGGCGCCACCCAGCCCGGTCAGGGCGGTGAGGTCGGCGAGCATGTCCCGCACCAGCCGGTCGTCGGGTACGCCGGTCACGTCGAGCCCGCCGTGCCGCCCGGCCGACAGCCGGATCAGGAAGTCGTCCGCCTTGTTGATATGCGGCCACTTGTTCGACAGCAATGTGGCCGCTTTGAGTGCCCGCTGCGACCTACTGGCCACCAGCATCCCGTTCACCCCGGCCAGTTCGGCCGGAACGGCACTGCGGGGGAAACGGGCCAGGGCGGTGACCACGGAAGTGCTGGACTGCCCGGCCAGCACGGTTGCCGCCCGGGTGGACGTTGCGGTGAGCAGGGCCGAGGCGACCGCGGCCGGAACGGCGAGAACAACCGCATCGGCCGGGATCGATGCCTCCTCAGCGTGCACGATGAGAAGGTCCTGATCGCGGCTGACGGCTCGCACCGGTGTGCAGGCCTGGATCGATGCTCCGTGCCGGCGGGCCCGGCCGGCGAGCGCGTGTACCAGGGTGGATATGCCGCCCGGCCAGTTCAGCAGCGGCATCGCCGAGGGGGCCGGCGGCCGGCAGCGGCCGCGCAGGCGCCGCCACGTGGCCGGCAGCGCCTCCGATCGCTGCCGCCACACCGACGGGCTCAGCGGCGCACCTTCCTGCGCGGCCGTGACCAGGGCCGGTGCGCAGGCCCGCAGGCTGAGCTGCTGCACGTCCGCGGCGTGCAGGTTTCCCAGCAAGGGATCGACGACGCGTTCCGTGACGGCTGCACCGAATCGCCGCCGGAGGAACGGCCCGACCGCGACGTCTTCGTCGTCGCCGAGCCGGTGTCCTATGGCCAGCACGGGCTCGACCGCGGCACGCAGCAATTCGGGCACGCTCAACAGGTCACCGTCCAGCAGCGGCCGAAGCCGGGTCGGCCCGGTCGGGCCGACGCCGGGCGGCAGCGTCGTGATCCGGCTGAGCATCCAGGCCGAGTTCGTCGATCAAGCCGGCCAGGCTCGGCATGATGCCGAACGCGCCTTCGGCCCCCACGTCGACCGACCGGCTGTGAAACGGCACGGTGTGGATCTGCCCGCCGAGCCGTGGCGAGGCCTCGAACAGGCGGACCCGGTATCCCCGCTCCGCCAGTCGCAGCGCGGCCACCAGCCCGGTCAGGCCTACCACGACGACGGTCGCGGTGGGATCGAGGAATCGGCTCACCCCAGAATGCTACGCCCGTGGGGCCGGTCGAGTAGCCAGCCCGGATGCGGTTCCGGCCGCGACGTCCTGGCCCGGATCGATGCCGGTGCGGCCGCGGCGGATGCGCTCCGGGCCGGTGCCGGTCACCGTCGGTTGGCCACCGTTCCTCCTATCGGAGGCAGCCGCCTGCCCGCATCGGTCAATGCGGTCGGCAAGGTTGGAGCGGCCGTGCCGGCTGGCTACGCTCACCACGAGCCATGCTGCTGTGTGTAGTGGTTGATGCACGGTGAGCGATGGTCCGGTGTGTCGCTGAACGGTTGCGGCACATCACATCTGGTCATTCTCGACCGGACATCCCGGCTAGGCGGCACGGCAGCGCATCGACGGTGCCCGGAGCGGGTAGCGTACAGGCAGCGCAGCGACTCGAGGGGGTAGGACGAACGGTGGGCGCGCCAAGGACGACTGACCAAGGAGGATGCCGTGGTGCCAAGGTGTTGCCACCCGGCGTGGGTAGGCAAACGGCGATGAGGCAACAGTGGCGATGAGGCAACAGCGAGAGCACTCCTGCGGAACCCGTGCCGGCAGCGCACCGGTGATCCCGCCGCCTGGCCAAGCGCCCCGGGCTGTTTACCTGTTCCCCGGCGACGGCACCCAGTATCAACAGATGGGCGCTCAACTGCGGGACCGAAGCGACTCTGCCCGTGAAGTTTTCCGGCAGATAGACCAGATCTACGCCGAATTGGCTGGTCGTCCCCTCACCGCGGCAATGTGGTCGGCAACCGCCGACAGCCGCACGCCGATGGTCGAACACCCGGCTGTCTTCGCCACCAGCATGGCCGGGTACGCGGCCGCCACTGCCCTCGGATTGCCACCGGGGTTGGTCTTCGGAGTGGGTGTGGGAGAGTACGCGGCGCTGGCCGCCGCGGGCGTGCTGAGCCTCGAACAGGCGATGCGCGCCGTCTACGCACGTGCGGTGGCGGTGGCCGATCTGCCCCGCCAGCAGTGGGGCGCGATGGCCGAGGTGCGGCTGAGCACCGCCGAACAGTGGCCAGTGCTGCAGCGTCTCCTGGTACGGGCTGCCGCCGAGGGCCCGGTGACGGTGGCCGCCAGTGGAAGTGGTCAACTGGTCCTCGTCTGCGGAATGACGGTGCCGGTGCGGCGCGTCGTCCATTTGGCCCGGGAGGGGGGCCTGCAGTCCCGGCGGTTGCCGGCCAGCCATGCCTTCCACAGTCACTTGCTGACCGCTGCCGTGCCTGCCCTGCGCTCCGCCTTGGACGGTCTGGACTGGCAGCCGGCATCGGTGCCGGTGCTGTCCGCGGCGCTCGGTGAGGTGTACCGCCCCGGTGACGAGGCGATCCTGCCGGCGGTGTTGTCCTACCAGCTGACCAGGCCTTTGGAACTGGACCGGGTCGAGCAGGCCATCGCGGCCGAAGGCATCGAGATCTGCTTGGAGACCGGGCCGGGCATCAGCCTGGGCGAGATGCTCGCCGGGCCGGTGGAACACCTGACCCGGCTCGCGGTGGACCGGCCGGACCGCCCCGCCGAGCATTCACTGCGGGACATTGCGGCCCGGTTGCCGGTGGCCACGTTCCAGACCAGTGCGATGTCGGCCGAGGCGCCCCCCACCGCAGAGCCTTCGTTTCCCAGGGGTGCCCCGACGGCTGCCACACCTGGTGCCAATGCGGTGGCGGCCCCCGGCGGCCACCGGGCAACAGCTCCCGGCCGGACCCGCGCCGCCGGGCCGCAGCGTTCGCGGGCCTCGGGTCTCACCCTGAGCACCGGCCCGGGCTGGCGCCACGTTCCCCGCCCGGTCGCTGCGCCGCTGTCTCAGCAACGCATGCTCCCGTTGTGGGACACCTGTGTGGCGATCATCGCCGATCCTTCCGGCAAGGTGGCCTCGATCGCCCGAGGTCTGCTGCGCAGCAAAGGTGTTCGGGTCGGGCTCGTACTACCCGGGGATACCGCCGTCAGCGTGGACGATGGTGATCACGTGCTGTCTCTCAAAGGCTTGACCGATTGGCAGGCCGCGGACCGGCTCCGGGACTGGCAACGCCAGCTCGGACAGGTTCAGGCAGTGGTCAACCTGCACGCCTTGGGGCTGGCCGATGCCTTCGCCACCCCACCGGAGCAACCGCGGTTCGCGGCCCGGCTGGATCAGTTGATCACCGCCGCACTGCTCACCGGCCAGCAGGTGCTACCCCTGCCGGGGCAAGGCAGCGGGCCGGCGGGCTGGTGGCCGGTTTCACCGGCGGCATGGTCTCGGAAAACCCCTGGCTGACGGCCAAAGTCGTCGACACCGACCGGCACACACCGCAACAGGCCGCCGAGATCGCCGTGGACGAGCTGACCCGTGGCGATGCCCAGGAGGGGCCTGAGATCGGCTACATCGGCAACCAGCGCTACGTGCTGCAGACCGTTGCCGAACCGCTGGCGGGCGACGACGAGGTCAGCTGGCACCCACCGGACGGCAGCACTGTGCTGGTCAGCGCCGCGGCGGGCGACCTGGTCGGCGAGTTCGTCACCGGGCTGGCCGAGCGAACCCGGGCCAGAGTTGTCGTCCTCGAACCGCGGTCGCCGGTCAACCCGATCACGCACGAACGCGTGCTGCAACGCGTCTGTGACGTGACCGACCCCGTCGCGGTCCGATCGATCGTGGCCGACACTGCGGCCATCGGTCCGGTGGTCGCCGTGGTCCATGCGGCTGCCGGGCGCCCGGTAGGGCCACTGACCGAGGCAACCGCGCTGAGCGCTCGCGAAACGGTCCGCGCGAAGGGCCTCGGTTTGCACTGCCTGTGGCACGCGACCAGGGACCAGCCGGTGCAACGGATTCTGTGTCTGGAGCAGGTGAGCGCCGGCCGGGCGAGTGAGTTGGCCGCGACCGCGCTGCTGAGCAGCCTGAGCGCCGAGCTGACCGGTGACGGGCCGGCCCGGGTCTGCACGGTCCAGACGCCGGCCCCCGCGCCGGGCGCGGGCCTGTCCGCCGCGCAGATCGCCGACCACCTGTTGGCCGAACTGGGGCACGGTTGCGCACCGGCGCGGGTGCATGTGCTGGCCGAGCAGGTCCGGCCCCCCACCGGCCAGGCCCCGGCATGGGCGTCCGCCGACCCGCACTCGCTGGATTTCGCACCCGGCACGGAGCACGCGGCGGTGCCGGAGACTGCGCAGACTCCGGCGGCTACCGCGGGACCGGCGGCCGCTGATTCCCCGGTCCGTACGGGCACCGGCACGCCTGAGCCGGCCCCGTCCTTGCTCTCCTCGATCAACCGGACCTCGCATCAATGCCAGGCCGATGCTCAGCTCGATCCGCGCGCGCAACGGTTCCTGGAGGACTACAAGATTCGTGGCCTGCCCGCCCTGGCCGGCGCGTTCCAGCTGGAACTGCAGGCCCAGGCCGCGGCGACGCTGCACCCGGGACTGCACCTGCACAGCATCCGGGACGCGGAGCTGCATCCGGCGCTGACGGTGCAGCCGGAGCAGGTGCGGATCGCCCAGGTCAACGCCACGACCCAGGCACCGGCACAGGGCGTCCGGCGCGTCGTGGTCACCACGTTGGGCTTGCGGGAGCCCGATGACGCCGCCCCGGCCAAGACGCACTCCCGGGCCAGCCTGACCTTCGGGCCGCCCAGGCCACGGCAACTGGCCGGACTGGACCTGGCCGCCGAATTGTCCGCGGGTCGCGCCCTGGATCTGTCCGGCTTCGACCAGGCCGCGCATGCCGTGGTCGCCACCGGCCCCAGCCTGCGCCGCATCGAACGGGCCGCACTCGCCACCGAGAACACGGTGATCGCACAACTCGGCGGGATGCGGCGCATGTCGCTGACCCGTCCTGGCTCCCCGGCCGTGCGGATCGGCGGCCCGAAGCTCAACGGGTCCTCCAGAGGCCCCAACTCTGTCCACGCGACCCAGGCAGTGGGTAACCCAGAGACGGTCGCCGCCCAGTCGGCGACGGCGCCGGTTGCCGAGACCGACCTGCTGGCCGTCCCGGTGTATCTGGAAAACGCGGCGCGGGCCGCACTGATCTGGGCGTTGCACCAGCGCGGGTGGTTCATCGTGCCGGCGCAGGCGGAGGTCGTCCAGATTTACCAGCAACCCGACCCGGCGCAATCGATCTACTGCAGTGCGACGATCAGCCGGCAGGGACCGGACTGGGTCAGCGCGGACATCCTTATCACCGGGTCGGGCGGACGGGTGCTGGCGACTGCGGAACGGGTCCGGTTCAAGCGCATCGGCAAGCTCCGGGGTGGGCCGGTCACGCTCACGTCGTGACCGCACCCGCGGGCCTTCGTCGGTTCGCCGTTCGCCGCGGGTTCGCTGCGGCCGGCCCTCAGTCCCTGGCGGTCAGGACCAGCGGCCCGTCCTCGGTGATGGCCACCGTGTGCTCGCTGTGCGCCCCCCGGGAGCCGTCCTTGCTGCGCAGCGTCCAGCCGTCCGGGTCGGTGTAGATCTGATCGGTGTGGGCCATGAACCATGGTTCGATGGCGATCACCAGGCCCGGCTGCAGCTTCAGGCCGCGCCCGGCCCGCCCGTCGTTGGGTACGTGCGGCTCCGCGTGCATGGTGCGCCCCACCCCGTGCCCGCCGAACTGCAGGTTGACGCGGTACCCGTAGTCGCGGGCGACAGCCCCGATGCCGGCCGAGATGTCGCCGAGCTTATTGCCCGGCCGGGCCTGCTCGATGCCCGCCTCCAGCGCTGTCCTGGTCGCCTGGATCAGGGTGAGGTCTTCCTGTGCGGGTGTACCCACCACGAACGACATCGCCGAGTCCGACACCCATCCCTCGACCTCGGCGGCGAAGTCGATGCTCAGCAGGTCGCCGTCCGCCAGGACGTAGTCGTGCGGCAAGCCGTGCAAGACGGCGTCGTTGACCGAGGTACACAGCACCTTGCCGAACGGGGATGCGCCGAAAGAAGGGTGGTAGTCGATGTAGCAACTGGTCGCGCCGCGCTCGCGGATCATCTGGTGGGTGATCTCGTCCAGCTCCAACAGGTTGACCCCCACCGCCGCCCGCTTGCTGAGCTCGGTCAGCACCGAGGCCACGAATCGTCCGGCCGGGCGCATCTGGTCGATTTCGGCGGGGGTCAGTAGCTCGATCACGCTGCCACTGTAGCGGGCGCTTCAGGGCGAACCCAGTCGGCCGACACGTACTGCAATGGACCTCGAGGAAGCTGCGCGGTCATGGACGAACAGAAGTACCGATCGGTTACCAGCAGCGACCTCGATGGGCTGGTGTGCGCGCTCCGGCTACGCAAGGTCGGCATCGTCGGTGACGTCCTCTTCTTGCCCCCGAGGGGCGGCTAGGACAGCAAGGCCGACATCACCGGCCGGGTACTTTCACCAACTTGCCCTCCTGCCCGGCGGCGCACCTGTCAGTACGTGGCCGCGGACATCTTCGACTCGAGAAGGTCCGGGCACTGCTGAGCTTCCTGACGGATTCCCGCAGCGGGCTGGACCGGTTCGGGGAGTTCCGGGTGTCCAACTACCAGCGGACGATGCACCTCATCGATCATCGGGCCAACCACCAGGACGTCAACGACATCCTTGTCAACGACGTCCTTGCCCTGCCGCACCAGGCCTAGGCGCATATCCGGCACCGACGCCGGGGCCGTGGTGGTGCGAGGTCTCCGGCCTCCGACAACACCTGACCGGCCAGCTTGTCGCCTCATCCGAGCGGTGTGGGCTCGCCCGATGCCCCGGCCCCGCCCGCAGCAGCGCCTGCCACAGTTTCCGAACCTGGATGAGCTGATGGCGGAGTAGCCGTCGATGAGCCTCATGCCACCTTGCTGGGTATGCCATACGCCTGGGTCCACTGCCACCTTGCTGGGTATGCCATACGCCTGGGTCCACCTGGTCGGCGGCACCGACATCGAGTTGATCGTCGGCCGACGCACCGGCACTTTCTTGGCCTTAGACCGCGCGGCAGCGCAACAACTGACCCCAGTACCGTAATCGCACCGCGGGGCAACGCGTAGCCGTGATGCCAAGCTGCGGGGCCTTCTGCCTGAGAGCGAGAGACGATGTCCGCCCGGCCCCGGAAAGTTCGGTCGGTTGCGTGCCGGCACCGAAGGAATCACCACGTATCTATTCTTGTGATGCAATATAGATCTCGTTGAGGCTGAACTCTTCAATTAAGTGTTCCGGAAGGTATCTCAACTCGAGTCTAAAGCCGTGACTGGCGGCACCGTGCTGCAGAGCAGGAACTGGCATGCCGTATCACGTTTCGAATTTTATCAGTAGTGCGTCGGGTTCGACATCGATCTCGCTAATCACTGAATCGTAGCCATAGCCCCAGTTTTCAGCGCTCCATTACTCTCCACTCCGGCATGTCTCCTGAGTAGCCGTTGGGTACCGTCCTGGACAGGTCTTTCGGCATGGGGTGCAAGTACTCCAGAAATCCTGGTGGCGCGAAGCGTTTTGCCGTGAAATTTGACATGGACCACAGTTTTTCCGCAAGACTCCTTCGCTGGGAACCGTTTGCCATTTCTAGCACGTCGTTCAGGAACGCCCCGTTGTCGTTGGCCACCTTTAGTGCGCATATACATAAATCTGACATCGATTGATCCTTACTGTGAATCCCGCCCCGTGCCGCCGCTTCTTGAATGGGACTTGCCCCTGTTTCCCAGACGGTTGTGACGTATTCATCGTAACCTGCTGTGGTGAATCGGCTCCATACGCACAGGCACGCCCTGGTGCGTGCCCGCGGCGGCGTGCGCGCGCGCGCCGCCGCTGGACTAACCTTGCTCCGTGAGTGAGGCCAGCACCCCCGTAGGGCCAGCCGCGTCTGCTGCGGTTGCCCCACCCGAAGACCGGGACGGTGAACGGCCCGCCCACCCCCCGTTGGTGACGGCCCGCCGGCGCCGCACCCTCGTGGCCCTCGTTCTGGTGGCCGCTGTCTGCCTGGTGGTGTGGGCAGCCGGCCTACCCAGTGTCCGTGGCATCGACGCGTACTGGGCCGACGACTCCGCCCCCGTCACCCGGGCCGGGGTGGAATTCCGCGGCGACACGGCGGCGGTCACCATTACCCCGGCCACCGACGGCCGGGTCAGCGTACGCGCCACCGGACGATACAGCGGCTCCAGGCCGCGCGTGTCGGTCACCGAGGACCGGAACCGGATGCTGGTGATCGTGGAGTGCTTCGCCGAACCGACCCGGCTGTGTGAGCTGGAGGCCGAGGTGCGGATGCCCCCGCAGCTGTCGCTGCTGGCCACCACCCGCGGCGGCCCGATGCGGGTGGAAGGCTTGACCGCACCGGTGATCCTGAACAGCGAATCGGCACCGGTGGTGGCCTCCTCGCTCAGCGGAGCTGTCCAGGTACGGACGATGAGCGGGCCGTTCACCGCCGAGCGCCTGCACAGTTCACGGGTCGCGGTGCGGTCGGACTCCGGGGCGGTGACCGCCCAGTTCAACCGCGCCCCGTCCTCGCTCAGCGTGGCTACCGGTCAGGTACCGGTGCGGATGATCATCCCGCGCGCTGACGGCGGCTACCGGCTCAGCATCGACAGTGGGGGAGCACCGAACAGCGTGGCACTCACCGAACAGCCGGACTCGCCGCGCCGTATCGCGGTGCGCACCACCGGGGGTGAGGTGCTGCTACAACCAGCCACCGGCTGACCAGGCCGGGCACCGGCCCCGGAAAAGTACGACAGAATTGAGCCTGCGACCAGGAAGGTTGTGGTTCCGGGAATCCCCGGATGCCGGGGAACACAACGAAGGGCCGGGTTGGACACTTCAGCATTGGACGCGGCGTCCGCATTCGACTTGATGACCCGCACGGCCATCGTGACGGGAGCCCACCGTGGGGTCGGACTGGAGGTGTCCCGTGCCCTGCTGGCGGCCGACGGGGCCGTCACCATGGCCGTTCCCGACGTCGCCGAGGCCGAACCGGTGGTGACCCAGCTACGCCACCAGTTCGAAGGCTGCGCGCTGTATGCTGCCGAACTCGACCTGACCTGCCTGCGATCTGTGGAGGCGTTCGTCGCCAGGTTCAACTCCACCGCGCAACCGCTGCACCTGCTGGTCAACGCCGACCGGCAGCTGCCCACCAGCGGGCCACGGCGCACCGCGGACGGAATCGAGGTGATGCTCGCCCGCAACTACCTGGGCCACTTCGCCCTGACCATGGCCCTGATCGGGGCGCTGCGGCGATCCGCCGGGTCGCGGGTGATCAACCTAGCCACCTCGGCGCACGTGCTCGGAGACCTCGACTTCACCGACCCGAACTTCATGCACCGCAGCTACGACCCGTGGGTCGCCTACGGTCAGTCGCAGACCGCGAACCTGCTGATGGCAGGTGGTTTCGGCCAGTACTTCGGCGCCGACGGCATCGCCTGTCATGCGGTGAACCCGGGCGAGGTCGCCCCGGACCTGCTGGTCGGCCTGCCGGTGGACCAAGTCCGGGAGCGGGAGTGGGACCAGGTGCCAGGGATCATCGGCCCACCCACCTGGACCGCGGCCAAAGCCGCTGTCCCCGTGGTGCGCGCCGCCCTCAGCGCCGACCTGGACGGGGTGTCCGGGGCGTACGTCGAGGACAGTGGGCAAGCGCGTGCCTGGCCCGCATGCCGGGACCCACTGGACGGGACCTTCAGCGGATACTTGGAGTCGGCGATGGATCCCACGCGCGCACTTGGGTTGTGGGAGATCAGCGAGGAACTGCTGCGCACTGCCGCCTGATCTACGCTGCGCAGTTGGATGGTCTGACGCCCGGCCGCACGGGCGGGGAGCACAATGGGCTCTGTGACGGCTCAGCTCATCGCCACGCCTGCCGCCCGTGATGCCGGCGACGTAGTCGTCCAACTAGGGACCGACCCGGAACGGGGACTGACCGCGACCGAGGTCGCGTGGCGCCAGCAACAGCACGGCCCCAACGCGTTACGGTCCCGGCCGCCGACACCGCTGTGGCAGCGGGTGATGCAACAGTTCCGGGACCCGCTGGTCTACCTGTTGCTGGTGGCTGTCGTGGTCTCCACGCTGGCCTGGGCGCTGGAAGGTGCCCACGGGGTGCCGGTGGACGCACTGGTCATCCTGCTCATCCTGGCGGCCAACGCGGCCATCGGATTCGTCCAGGAGGCCAAGGCCGCGGACGCCGTCGCCGCGCTCGCCCGGATGACCGAGGCCACCTCGACGGTGGTTCGCGACGGCGCGCTGAGCTCGGTCCCCAGCCATGATCTGGTGCCGGGCGATGTGCTCTGTCTCAGCGAGGGAGACGCCGTCGGCGCCGACGCGCGGGTGCTGACCGCGACCGCGCTCAAGGTCCACGAGGCGGTGCTGACCGGCGAATCCGAAGCCGTCGTCAAGGACCCGGCGCCGGTGGCCGCGGACGCCCCGGTGGCAGACCGCACCTCGATGGTGCACAAGGGGACCGCCGTCGTCGAAGGCGTCGGCCGGGCCGTCGTCACCGCCACCGGCATGAGCACCGAGATGGGGGCCATCGCCGAACTGCTGGACACCACCCAGACGCAGGCTTCCCCCTTGGAGGTCCAGCTGGCGAAGGTCTCCCGGTCAATCGGTCTGCTCGTCGTCGGGATCGCCGCCCCGAGGGGCTGGTGGCCATCCTGTCGCTGGTGCTGGCGCTCGGCGTCCGCGCCATGGCGCGGCGCAACGCGGTGCTCAAGGACCTGCATTCGGTGCAGACTCTCGGCTCGGCGTCGGTGATCTGCACCGACAAGACCGGCACCCTGACCCGCAACGAGATGACGCTGCGCACCATCGTCACTGCGTCCGGGGCGGTGGAACTGGGTGGCGCCGGCTACGTCCCGCACGGGTCCATGACCGTGGTCCGCGGTGAACCTGCCGATGTCGCCGCCGAGGTCCGGTCCGTGCTCGTCGCCGCCGCGCTGGCCAACAACGCCCGGCTGTGCGAAGACGACGGGCGGTGGCGGGCCCACGGTGACCCCACCGAGGCCGCGTTCCTGGCCGCCGGACACAAGCTGCCCGAGATCGTTGAGCGGGTGTCGGATTACCAGCGGCGCGCAGAGATGCCGTTCACCAGCGACCGCAAGATGATGTCGGTGCTCGGCCACCATGACGACGGCGACCAGGAACTGCTCTACGCCAAAGGGGCCCCCGACGTGCTGTTGGGCCGGTGCCGGACCCAGCGCGTCGGTGCGTCGGAGGTCCCGCTGCGGGAGGATGCCAGAGCCGCCGTGCTGGCCGGAATCGAGGAACTGGCCGCCCAGGGTTACCGCACGCTCGGGGTGGCCTACCGGGTGGTGGGCGAGCAGCCCGGTGGCGATCCGCATCGGTGGGAGCAGGACCTGACCTACGCCGGCACCGCCGGCATCATCGACCCGCCACGCGATGAGGTGGGGCCCGCCGTCGCACAGGCCCGGCGGGCCGGGATCCGCCCGGTCATGATCACCGGGGACCACCCCGCCACCGCGCGACGCATCGGCGCCGACCTGGGCATCACCACCGGCACCGGCCGGGCGCTGACCGGCGCTCAGCTCGACGAGCTCGACCCGGCGGGGTTCGCCGAAGCCGTCGCCGGGGTCAATGTGTTCGCCCGGGTGGCGCCGCACCACAAGCTGCGCCTCGTCGAGGAGTTGCAGGCCGCCGGGCAGGTCGTCGCGATGACCGGCGACGGCGTCAACGACGCCCCGGCGCTGAAGTCCGCCGACATCGGCGTCGCGATGGGAATAGCCGGCACCGAGGTCAGCAAGGACGCCGCCACCATGATCCTCGGTGACGACAACTTCGCCACCATCGTTGCCGCGGTCCGCCAAGGCCGGGTGATCTTCGGCCGCTACTGGCCACGCAGATCCTGTGGATCAACCTGGTCACCGATTCCGCGCCCGCGCTGGCGATGGGCGTCGACCCGGAGATCGACGATGTGATGGCCGCGCCGCCGCGCGGGCGGACCGACCCGATCCTGGACCGGGCCGCTTGGATCCGGATCGGCTGGGTGGGGCTGGTGATGGGGGCCGCCACGTTGCTCACCATCGACCTGTACCTGCCCGGTGGGCTGCTGGCCGGCTCACAGGACGTGGACACGGCCCGGACCGCCGGGTTCACCACCCTGGTGCTGGCCCAGCTGATGAACGCGTTCTGCGCCCGGTCCGCCCGCAGCAGTGCGTTCCACCGGCTGTTCGCCAACCCATGGCTGTGGGCGGCAACGGGTCTGGGCGTGCTGCTGCAGGTCCTCGTGGTGCACGTGGGATGGTTGCGGGCCGCCTTCGGGACCGCGCCGCTGAGCCTGTCGCAGTGGGCGGTGTGTGCGGCGATGGCCTCCTCGGTGTGGTGGACCCAAGAGGCGGTCAAGCTGGTGCAGCGAACCGCAGGCCGCACGGGGCAGGCGCCGGCTACCTCGGCGGCCCGCCCGTGAGCGTGCTGGGCGTGGCGGTCCATGACCCTAGGGACGGGAAACGGGCCCTAGGGACGGGAAACGTGCCGTGGGCAAGGTAGGTTGGCGGTTGCCAGTCGTACTCCTTCGCGGAGCCAGGGAACCCGGTGCGACTCCGGGACTGACGCGCAGCGGTGAGGGTGACGGGCGGGGCAGGCCACAGCTGGCGGCCACTGGAGGTGACTCCGGGAAGGCGCTCCGCACCGGCCGAGCCCGAGTCCGAAGACCTGCTGGCCCTAGCGGCAATCGCCGCCAGGTCGTAGCCGGACCCCGCGACCGGGTCCTCGACCAGATGGGTTGTCATCGTGTCAGTCGTGCGTGAGCGCCGGGACCGTTGCCCTGGGGCATTGCGTCCGTGGCCCGCTTCCGATGGGCTCCTGGTCCGCCTGCGCCTGATCGGTGGGTACGTCTCGTCCGGGCAGTTGCGCAGTCTCGTGCGGGTGGCGGAGGAGTTCGGCGACGGTCACGTGCACCTCACCTCGCGCGCCAACCTGCAGGTCCGGGCGTTTCCCGGCACGGCCGCCGGGGGGCTGGACCGTGATGCGCTGCGGGCCCTGGAGGGCACGGGCCTGCTGCCGTGCCGTACCCACGAACTGGTGCGCAACGTGATGATCTCACCGCAGACCGGCCTGGCAGGCGGCCACGCGGACGTGCGGCCGGTGGGCCGGGAGCTGGACCGGGCGCTGTGTTCCAACGACAAACTCGCCGGCCTGTCCGGCCGGTTCCTGTTCGTCCTCGACGACGGCCGCGGGGACCTGCTCGGACGGACCTGCGACCTCGGCCTGGTCTTGCTGGACCCCACCGCGGGGCAGCTTCGCGTCGCAGACGGATGGGGGCCCGTCGTCGCGGTCGAGGACGCTGCCCGCGCGTTGGTCGGCCTCGCCGACAGATTCGCCGATGTCC
>PDWI01004570.1_pt1 | contig 18460 bp, 16 predicted proteins | sample 1430891 | NCBI WGS metagenome assembly PDWI01 (sample SAMN01162508, study PRJNA174530) | Oral metagenome, whole genome shotgun sequencing project. | biome: Marine environment; feature: Marine mammal; material: Swab sample of the gingival sulcus; isolation source: swab sample of gingival sulcus...
TACCGATAACGGCATAAAATCTGTACCTGGGTTAGCCTCTTTTGCCGAAACGACTGTCGCTAACAACATCGTTTTACCCATTTTAACTACCACAGAACCATCGGCTTGTTTTGCCAACTTTCCTGTTTCTATGGTAATTTCTCTACCATCACCCATTGTGATAGTTTTTGTAATTACATTCATAAAAAATTACTTTAAATTTATTTTAAATCTCTTTATTTTCGTTCCACAAAGGTACAATATTATTTTTATTTTTTAATGTTTTCATATTTTTAAAAATATTATTCTTAAATAACAAGATAATCGCACCATAAAAAAGAGTTAAAAAAAGTTAAATACGATATTTATTTTTATGTTTTATAACAGTTTTTAATTATTTTTGTAACGTTTTTAATATAAAATAGATATTATTATGAAAACTGAACAAATTGGTATTAACGCAGGATTAGTGTGGAATACGTTAGAAAAAAACGGAAAAATGAACACAAAAGACGTTAGAAAAGCCACTAAAATCAAAGATAAAGATTTAACAATGGCTTTGGGTTGGTTAGCACGTGAATCAAAAATCACTTTCAAAGAAGAAGGAAAAGAACTTTTTGTTTCATTGGCTTAATTTTTTTCAAAAAGGTAATAATAAAAGCGAAATTCATTTAGATTTAGATTTCGCTTTTATTATTTATTCTAACCCATTAATTAATCGGTTCTAATTCTATCATTACAAAATTTTTGGGAATCTTCTCACCCTCTTTTACATTTATTTTTTTAATTCTTGCTCTAAAAGGCATTTCTATAAAATTCTGCATCTTCATTGCTTCTAAAACAAGCAAAGGCTCACCTTCTTTTACTATTTTCCCTTCTTTTACTAATACAGAAATAACAGTACCTGGAATATAAGATTGAATTAAATAAGCACTTGGATTAATCCAAAAATTTCTTTCTAAGAATTTTCGTGTCGGTAAAGTTTTATATTTTCTACACGTAATAACTAAATCAATAAATTCATCTGAAGAAAATTCCTGTCTTTCAATCCTATTAAAAACATTTTTTTTCGTATCCTTTCTTATTTTTCTTAATTCTGCTTTTTGTTGTCGAAGTTTTTCTCCCTGCTTCTTCGCTTCTGCTCTTTTTCTCATCCTTTCTTTTCTTTCCTCAACAATTTTTTCAGCCTCTCTTTTTTTACGAATAGTTTGAATTCGCTTTGCTCGTTCAAGCACCAGTTTCTGATGTTTCTTCTTCTCCTCTAATTCAATACTTTTTGAAGTTTTATTTTTATTTCCCACGATATTCTTTTTTTAATTTCCTAAAATATTTTTTATTACATTTTTATAATAGTTCTTTTCATCACTATTAAAATGGTGGAATTCCATGTTTTCTGATTGGACTAAACACCTCTTTATTTTCAGAAACCTCCAAAGAATGAATTAAAACATTTCTTGTTTCACTTGCTTCTATAACAGAATCAATATAACCTTTTGAAGCAGCGACAAAAGGATTAGCAAACTTATTTACATATTCATCAACTTTTTGCTTACGCATTTCTTCTTGATTTTCTGCGGCCATAATCTCTTTTCTAAATATAATATTTGCGGCTCCCTCCGGTCCCATAACAGCAATTTCAGCATTAGGCCAAGAATAGACAAAATCTGCACCTAAATGTCTTGAATTCATAGCAATATATCCACCACCATATGCCTTTCTTAAAATAACAGTAATTTTAGGAACAGTAGCCTCCGAATAAGCATAAAGCATTTTTGCACCATGTCGAATAACCCCTGCATGTTCTTGGTCAACTCCAGGTAAATACCCTGGCATATCTTCTAAAGTAATAATTGGAATATTAAACGAATCACAAAATCTAATAAAACGTGCTGCTTTGTCAGAAGAATCACAATCTAAAACTCCTGCAAGATAGAGTGGCTGATTGGCAACAAATCCAACTGTTTTCCCATTTATTCGTCCAAACCCAACAACAATATTAGCAGCCCAAAGTTGTTGCACTTCAAAAAATTCCGATTTATCTGTAATAGCATATATAACATCTCTTACATCATACGGTTTTTTAGGGTCGGTTGGAATAATATTCTCTATTTTTTTCCTAAATTTAGGTAATTTAGGTTCTATATCTTCTGCTTTTTTCTGATTATTATGAGGAATAAATGATAACAAAGTCTTTATCTGCTCAAAACATTCCATCTCACTTAAAGCATAAAAATGTGCATTACCTGTTATTTCTGCATGAACTCTTGCTCCTCCTAAATCCTCTTGTGAAATTTTTTCTCCTAAAACAGTTTCAATAACATTAGGACCTGTTATGAACATTTTTGAAATATTTTCTACCACAAAAACAAAATCTGTTAATGCAGGTGAATAGACCGCTCCACCAGCACAAGGACCAAGAATTACAGATAGTTGAGGAATTACTCCAGAAGCCATTGTATTACGATAAAATATCTCACCATATCCCGCTAAAGCACCAATACCTTCTTGAATACGAGCCCCCCCTGAATCATTAATACCAATACAAGGAATTTTTAATTTGAGAGCATGATCCATTATTTTAGTTATTTTCCTAGCATGTTTTAGTCCCAGAGATCCTCCCATTACCGTAAAATCTTGTGCATATATGCAGACAGGCTTTCCTCCAATTGTACCTGTTCCAGTTATTACTCCATCTCCTGGTAACACTTTTTTATCCATTCCAAAATTTCTCTCTTCATGGACAACAAACATATCATATTCGTTGAATGAACCTTTATCTAAAAGTGCAGATATTCGTACACGAGCAGGCATTTTACCCATCGTTATCTGCTTTTCAATCGCTTTATCCCCTCCCCCTTTTTCTAATATAGCCTTCTTCTGACGAAGAGCAATAATATTTTTCTTGGTTGACATCTTTATTCTACTTTTACATTATTAATTGTACAAATTTACATTAAATTATTAAAATATACGCAATCGTATAAAAATAATATATCTATAATCAAACTATTTATTCCTATTAACTGTTTGGATATTAAACTTATTATTTAATCGTATAAATAAAAAAATGAAACAATTAGATATTCATAAAATAAGAACTAATTTCCCTATACTTTCTACTAAAATATATAACAAACCACTTATATATTTTGATAATGCTGCTACCACACAAAAGCCACAACAAGTACTAGACAAAATTTTAGAGAATTATACCCAAACTAATTCTAATATACATCGTGGAGTACATTATTTAAGTCAGAAATCAACCCAAGCCCACGAAGAAGCAAGACAATTTATTGCTGAATATATCAATGCAAATAGTACTAAAGAAATTATTTTCACTCGTGGCACTACCGAAGCAATTAATTTAGTAGCCTCTCTATTTTGCGAAAAATTTTGTTCAGAAAACGATGAAATCATCATATCAGAAATGGAACATCATGCCAACATCGTACCTTGGCAAATGATTTGTGAAAAAAAAGGAATGAAATTAAGAATCTTACCCATTGCTGATAATGGAGAGTTGCAACTTGAAAAATTAAACGATTTAGTTAATGAAAAAACAAAATTAGTAAGTATAACTCATATATCTAACGTTTTGGGAACTATCAACCCTATAAAAGAAATTATTACAGAATTACATAAAAAAGACATTCCTGTTCTTATTGATGGAGCACAAGCCATTCCTCACACAAAAATTGACATACAAGATTTAGATGCTGATTTTTATGTTTTTTCAGGACATAAAATATATGCACCTACTGGTATTGGCGTTTTATATGGAAAAACAAAATGGTTAGAAGAACTCCCACCTTATCACGGAGGTGGTGAAATGATAAAAAAAGTAACCTTTGAAAAAACAACTTATAACGATTTACCTTTCAAATTTGAGGCAGGAACTCCTAACTACGTTGGAGCAATTGCATTGGCAGAAGCATTAAAATATATCCAAGATATAGGAATTGAAAACATCAATGAATATGAAACAAGATTAACAGAATATGCTACTAAACAACTTCTTCAAATAGAAAAAATAAAAATATACGGAACATCAGAAAATAAGAGTTCAGTAATCTCTTTTAATATTGACAATATACACCCTTACGATATTGGAATGCTTTTAGACAAAATGGGAATTGCAGTAAGAACAGGACAACATTGTGCTGAACCACTAATGGACAGATTAGGTATTGCAGGAGCAGTCCGAATATCTTTTTCTTTTTATAATACCTTGGAAGAGATTGATATATTCATAACCTCATTACAAAAAGCGATTAAAATGCTGAAATAAAAACAATAAAAACACAAATCATGTTATCATAAAAAAACGACTATGACAATAAATAAAATACAAGACCAAATAATAACAGAATTCCAACAGTTTGATGATTGGTTGGATAGATATGAACTTTTAATTGATTATGGCAATTCGTTACCTCAGATAGACAAAAAACTGAAAATTCCTCAAAATCTAATTGAAGGCTGTCAAAGTAGAGTTTGGATAAATGCTGAATTAGACGAAGACAAGAATATGATATTACAAGGAGATAGTGATACTGTTTTAGTAAAAGGAATTGTTGCATTATTAATCCAAATCTATTCAAACCAAAGTCCAAAAGATATTTTAGACAACGACCTCTATTTTATAGAAAAAATAGGATTACAAGAGCATCTTTCACCCACACGCTCTAACGGTTTACTTGCTATGATAAAACAAATAAAACTCTATGCAATGGTTTTTAAGATGCAACTTGAAAAACAGAATTAAATGATTAATTAGAACATAAATAATTATTTATATGAACATTACGCACATTGAACACTTAGGTATAGCCGTTAAAAATATTGAGAAAGCAATTCCTTATTATGAAAAAATTTTAGGATTAAAATGTTATGCCAAAGAAGAAGTTATTGACCAAAAAGTAATTACTGCATTCTTTAAGGTTGGACAAACAAAAATAGAACTTTTAGAGGGGACAAGCCCTGAAAGTCCTATTTCTAAATTTATTGAAAAAAGAGGAGAAGGTATCCATCACATAGCCTATTGTGTTGATGATTTGGAAGCATCTTTAAGAGAAGTGGAAGCCAAAGGAGTTCATCTCATTGACCAACACCCTCGTAAAGGAGCAGAAAAGTTAAATATAGGCTTTTTACACCCTAGATCAACTGCTGGAATATTAACAGAACTATGTGAATATCCTAATAAATAATTTTTGAAATAAATTCCCTAGAAATATTATTAAAATAACCCAACAATATTTCCTTGTTCATCAATATCCATACCTTCTGAGGCAGGTTTTGCAGGTAATCCAGGCATACGCATTATTGTTCCTGCTATGGGAATAATAAACCCTGCTCCTGAAGCAATTTCTAATTCTCTAACATTCAACGTAAATTCTTTTGGCAATCCTCTCATCAAAGGTTTATCCGATAATGATTTTTGTGTTTTAGCAATACAAACGGCTAAATTATTCAATCCATAATCAGACAGTTTTGATAATTCTTTTCTCACTTTTAATGTGTATTCAACTTTGGTTGCTCCATACATCTGTTTAGCAATTGATTCTATTTTATCTTCATACGATTGTTTGAAATCATAGAGCGGAGTAAAATTCACCTGTTTTTCACAAGCACTCACAACCTTATCTGCTAAATCCAAAGTTCCCATTCCACCTTTTTCCCAACTTTCAGCAAGTGAAATAGGAATATTTTTTCTCGTGCAATATTCAGTAATAGTTTTTATCTCATTTTCTGTGTCAGAATAGAATTTATTAATGGCTACAACAGGTGTAAAACCAAATTTCTGCATATTCTCAATATGTTTTCCTAAATTCTCTAAGCCTAATTCTAATGCCTCTATATTTTCTTTCTCTAATTCTGATAATTTTACTCCTCCGTGATATTTCAATGCTCGTATAGTGGCTACAATCACAACAGCACTAGGTTTTAGATTTGCCATTTGCATTTTAATATCCATAAATTTCTCTGCCCCTAACTCACTAGCAAAACCCGCTTCCGTAACGACATAATCACTTATAGACATTCCCATTTTAGTGGCAATAATAGAATTTGTTCCTTGTGCAATGTTAGCAAAAGGTCCACCATGAATTATAGCAGGTGTTCCTTCAAGCGTCTGTACTAAATTGGGTTTTATGGCATCTTTTAATAAAACTGCCATAGCACCTTCTGCTTTTAAGTCACGAGCAAAAATAGGTTTGTCATCGTAAGTTAAACCAACAAAAATATTACCTAATCTAGTTTTCAAATCATCAAAGTCTTTTGCCAAACAAAGAATAGCCATTACCTCTGAAGCAGCCGTAATATTAAATCCCGCTTCACGAGGAACACCATTTTTCGTTCCTCCCAAACCAATGACAATATCTCTTAAAGCCCTATCATTCAAATCCATTACCCTTTTCCATTTTATCGTTCTCGGATCTAGATTCAAATTTCCTTTTTCTTTCGGTAATTGTAAGTTATTATCTATCAATGCTGCAAGTAAATTATTCGCTTTCTCTACTGCACCTAAATCTCCAGTAAAATGCAAGTTAATATCTTCCATAGGAACAACTTGTGAATGACCACCACCAGTTGCCCCTCCTTTTATACCAAAAACAGGTCCTAAAGACGGCTCTCTTAATACTACTGTCGTTTTTTTATCTATTTGGTTCATTGCTTGGGATAGCCCAATAGAAATAGTAGTTTTTCCTTCACCAGCAGGTGTAGGTGTTATAGCAGTTACTAAAATTAATTTTGACTTCTTTATTTTTGTTTCATCAATCAATTCTAACGGTAATTTAGCCTTATATTTTCCATATAATTCTAAATCATCTTCATTTATATTTATTTTTTTTGCTATTTCTGCTATAGGTGTAATATCAGTATTTTGTGCTATTTCAATATCTGTTTTCATATCATCTTTTTGGATACAAAGGTAAACAAGGTTATCTAAACTGACAAATAATAAAATAGGAGTTAAAATCTAGCATATTATATTTTTTATTCTCAAAAAAAAATGTAATTTTGTAAAAAAATATGAGATATGAAAATAAGTAAGTGGATATTAAATACATTAAATTGGAAAATAGTTTTAAATTCCGATAGACCTAAAAAAAGTATATTTTGCGTTGCTCCTCACACTTCTAATTGGGATTTTATTTATGGTAAACTTTTCTCTTCAGCCGTAGGAATTAAAGCAGGTTTTTTAATGAAAAAATCATGGTTTTTCTTTCCTGTTGGATATTTTATGAGAAAAATGGGAGGAATTCCCATAGATAGGTCTAAATCCAATTCCATCACTCAACAGATGATTGATGCTTTTGAAAAAGCAGAAGAACTTCACTTGGCTATAACCCCAGAAGGTACTCGGAAATTAACTTCTAAATGGAAAAAAGGATTTTATTATATAGCCAAAGGAGCAAATATTCCTATTGAATTGGCATATATTGATTTTCAAAAAAAAGAAGTGGGAATTACTCAAACATTTTATCCCACCGATGATATAGAAAGTGATTTGAAATATATTTACAACTATTATAAAGATAAAAAAGGATTAAAGCCTGAACTTTTTACTACTCCTAATTAATTAATAAAACATTAATTATCATAAGAATAAAAAAAGAACAGCCTTTTATCAATACTATAAACAAAAATAAAACAAAAGACAGATGAAAAAAATAGTAGAAAGACTTTCTGTGTTGCGTAAAGCAATGCAAGAAAAACGAATATCAGCATTTATTATCCCAGGTACTGACCCTCACGCAAGTGAATATTTTGCTGACCATTGGAAAGAGAGAGAATGGATAACAGGATTTAACGGTTCAGCAGGAACGGCAGTAGTTACAACTGAAAAAGCGGGACTTTGGACAGATTCACGTTACTTTTTGCAAGGTGCAGAGCAGTTGGAAGGAACAACGATTGACCTTATGAAACAAGGTTTGCCTGAAACGTTGGAAATTATGCCTTGGCTTGCAACTCAACTCAAAAGTGGCGAAAAAGTAGGTGTTAATCCTCAAATGTTTTCGCACAATGCCTACGTTTCTATGAAAGCACAATTGGAAGTTAGCGGTTTGGAATTGGTACAAATAGACCTTATTAAAGAGGTTTGGACAGAAGACCGTCCAACACTTCCGAGCAATAAATTCTTTATTTTTGATGAAAAATATGCAGGGAGAAGTGCTAAAGAGAAAATAGAACTTGTAAGAGAAAAGATGCAAAAATCGTATGCACAGGTATTTGTAACTTCGGCATTGGACGATATTGCTTGGCTTTTCAACGTTAGAGGCAATGATGTTGCATTTAACCCTGTGGCTATCACTTACGCAATGGTAGAAGAAAATAGTGCAACACTTTTTGTTGAGGCTGAAAAATGCACCGATGAGGCTATTGCTTATTTGAATAAAAATGGAGTTCAAGTTGCCCCTTATCTTTCTATTTATGATAAATTAAAGCAAATTTCTACTGAAAAAGCCGTTTTATTGGACGGAAATAAATTGAACCAATCTCTTTTTGAGGCTATTCCTACTGCTTGCCCCAAACGAATAGAGATGTCTCCTGCATTTTATCTAAAAAGTTTGAAAAACGAAACTGAAATAAAAGGTGCAAAATGGGCATTGGTAAAAGATGGAGTGGCTTTAACAAAATTCTTCAAATGGTTTGAAGATGCTTTGGGAAAAGAGAAATTAACAGAACTTTCTGTTACCGAAAAATTGCATAATTTCAGAAAAGAGCAAGAGAATTTCAAAGGAGATAGTTTTGGGACAATCTGTGGGTATGCTGGGCACGGTGCTATTGTGCATTATTCGGCAACGCCAGAATCCGATGTAGAAATTAAACCCGAAGGAATATTGCTATTAGACTCTGGTGGTCAGTACCTTGACGGAACAACTGACATTACAAGAACAGTAGCATTAAGCACTCCAACTGAAAAGCAAAAAACAGATTATACACTAGTTCTAAAAGGACATATTAACATTGCGACAGCGAAATACCCTGAAAATACGAGAGGTTCTCAGTTGGATATTTTAGCACGTAAAGCGATGTGGGACAGAAGTATAAATTACGGACACGGAACAGGTCACGGAGTTGGACATTTTTTGAATGTGCATGAAGGACCTCAAAACATCCGTATGGACGAAAATCCAACCACACTAAAAGAAGGTATGATTACTTCCAATGAACCTGGAATTTATCGTGCTAATGAGTATGGTATTCGAATTGAAAATTTGGTTTTAACAGTACCAAAAGAGAAGACAGAATTTGGACAATTTTATGGCTTTGAAACTCTTACGATTTGTTATATTGATACAACTTTAATTGATAAATCGTTGTTAACAGAAGAGGAAATCAACTGGTTTAATAATTATCACAAGCAAGTTGTTAAGGAATTAACTCCTTATCTAACAGAAGAAGAGAGCGAATGGTTAAAAGAAAAGTGTAAAGCAATATAATTAGAATAAATAAGTAAAATAATAGATAAGGTAAACCAACTCAATTCTAATTTGAGCGTTTACCTTATTTTTTCTAAAAACAGAAAAGAAGATTATGATAAATATTTTTTCCAAAATAAAAAACAAATGGATTGTTGTCTTATTGGCATTTATTTGCCTTATTCCTGTAATTTATGGTAGTTTTATTTGGTTACAAATAGGAACTCCAATACATATTGTATTTTCTATTTTTTTATTGGCATTTTCATTTTTTCTATTGCCTTTTATTTTATTTAAAATGCGAACTGCATTTTTTATAACTTGGATATGGGTTTTATTAGCACCTTTGGAATTAGCAAGTTTTTATGTCTATAAAAGCCCTTTTAGAGGTGGTGTAATGCTATTGATGTTACAAACAAATGTGCAAGAATCAATAGAACTATTATCTGCTTATAAAATGTTCGTTATTATTTATCTTACCTTATTAATTGCCTATCCTATATTAGTATCAAAATTTATCAAAAACATATCTTTATTTGATGCTAAAATAAAAAAAATACTTTTAGGAACAACAGCAATGTTTTTTGTGGTACTTTATGCCTATTCTTTTAAGGTATCATATGATAAACAATATGGATTACTTCATAATATAAAACATGCAAACGGTATTTTTGAATTAAAATTTATAAAAATATACCCTTATAATATACTTAGAGGTGCAAACAAAGGTATTGATACCTATAATCAGATTTTGGGAGAAGATAAAGTAGCCAAAGATTTCAATTTTGGAGCAGTACAAACGAAAAAAACAGAGGAACGTGAAATATATGTATTTGTAATTGGAGAAACAGCCCGTTCCAATCACTTTGGTATTAATGGTTACAAAAGAGCAACAACACCGTTATTAGAAAAAACAGACAATCTATTTTCTTTTACCAATGTTCTGAGCGAAGCAAATTTAACTTCCATATCCCTACCCATATTACTCACTCGTGCTACAGCAAAAAAATATTCTTTAAAAAATAAAGAAAAAGGAATTGTTGACTTATTTAACGAAGTGGGATTTGATAGTTATTGGATTGCCAATCAGTCATTAGGAAATACTTTTATACACCGAATGGCAAAAGACACAAAACAACATTTTTTTACTCCACAAGACATTGATAGTCCCGAAAACTATGATGAAAAACTTTGGAAACATTTAGATGAGGTTTTGAACAAAAAGGAAAAAAAGCAGTTTATTGTTATCCACACTTTGGGAAGTCATTTTAGATACAACCAACGTTACCCTAAAAATTTTGAGAAGTTTCAACCAGCATTAAATGGACTCACAGATCTAAATTTAATAGGAAAAGGATTAAAAGAAGAATTGATAAATAGTTATGACAACACTATTTATTATACTGATTATTTTTTGGCAAATACAATTAAAAAGTTAGAACAAGAAAATGCTATATCTTATCTATTTTATCTTTCTGACCATGCTGAAAGTCTATTTGATAATGATGTTATTTTTCATGGTTCTCGTAACCCTCTTATCGGAGAAGCACACGTACCAATGTTAGTCTGGTTTTCAGATAAATACATCAAATTTAATCCCCAAAAAATAAATATCATAAAAAATAATTTAGATAAAAAAATAACTTCTGCTGTTACATTTTATTCTCTTTCTGATATGGCAAATATTCATTTTGAAAAATTTTCAGAAAAATATATCACTAATAAAAATTTAAAATCGGACAGTGTACGTTATTTGATAAATCCAGATTTAGAAATAAGAGAATTTCGTTAAATAATTTTAATTCATATTACTTTAATAAAGTATCAAAACAGTCATTAGGAGTTGTTTTTCTTATTTTTTATAAGAAAAACAACTTTTTTATCTATTAAATTAGATAGTTCCAAATAAATGTCGTACATTTGCAACTCAATATAAAACTCCTAGGGAGTATTAAGGTAATATACAGTATTATTAGTTTTACGAGTTCTTCTCTTCTTTCCAATTTTATTTACAGTTACTTTTTTATTTATTGTTTTTGAATCAAACGGATTGTTATTTACAAGTTATTTGTTTGTTATAGGACTTATCTTAATTAGGAGAATTATATTGAAAACAAATAATTTATATAACAATTTTAAAAATTAAAAAAATGCAAAAAGGCACAGTAAAATTTTTCGACAACACCAAAGGATTTGGTTTTATTAGTCCTGCAGAAGCAGGAGAAGACATTTTTGTTCACAACTCTGGTTTAATAGACGAAATTAGAGATAACGACAAAGTTCAGTTTGAAACAACAGAAGGAAGAAGAGGTTTAAACGCTATTAATGTAGAGGTTTTAGATTAAATTTCATTTTAATCTTAATAATAAAAGATTAAAAGATTCTTATAAGAAAGAGTGTCCAATATATTTTGGATGCTCTTTTTGTTGGAAATATATTAGTCAATATAATAAGCCGATTCTAAAATATTTTTCTACACTAAAACAAAACACTATTTTTTTTTGTAAAATACAAAAAGAAAATGTACCTTTGCAACTCCTTTTTAAGCCCAGATGGCGGAATTGGTAGACGCGCTGGTCTCAAACACCAGTGGATTTATTTCCATGCCGGTTCGATCCCGGCTCTGGGTACTGTTTTAAGAGAGTGTTTCAAAATTTGAACACTCTTTTTTTATTTCTGAGTACAAGACAAATATATAGGAAAGTATTTACACTAATGCTATTTGTTTTCCCATTGCAGAAGTTAAGCGGTAAAAAGTAGCAATACTCGGTATTATAATTCCTCTTTCTACTTTGGATATATATCCTTTATCAACTCCTACTCTTTGGGCTAATTCTTGTTGTGTAAGACGTGCCTCTTTTCGTGCGTCTAATAATATTTGTGCATTATATTCTTCCCACGCCTCTTTTATTGCTTTATTGTAGGTATCTGTTCCCTCTGTACCAAAAATATTGTCAAGTTCTGCACCTACATCGTAAAAATCATTTTTTGATTTCATAATATTCTTTTTTAAGTTTTAATGCTTTTTCTATTTCGTTTTTAGGTGTTTTCTGAGTTTTCTTCTTAAATCCATTTAACAAAATAATTATTGTATTACCGTCGTATATAAAAAACAACCTCAATTCATTATTTCCAAAAGTAACACGTAATTCATACAAACCATCTTTCAAGTGTTTTATGTAATGATATGGTATTTTTTCTTCTGTTCTTAATAACAACAAGGCTTTTTGTACTTTTAAGGCTTCCTTATTACTTAATTTTTTCATAAAATCCTTATAATAACCTTTGTATGCAATTATATCTCTTGTCATAATGCAAAGGTAACAAAAGTTATAATATCATACAACTTTCTATCCAAAATGATGAGAAGATTTTTTTATTTAAAGACATCGAATACTACTACCTGTACAAATTTATCCTTTTTTCGTATTTTTTTAAACCATTAAAATAACAAGACACCTTTAATTTTACACCTACATTTTAATATAAAAACAAATACGATGAAACGCACAACAATTATTCTATTATTCACTCTTTTATTACAACCGTCTGTTTGGAGTATTGAAAGAAATTTATTGGTAAAAAGTATCGATAAAAAAGAGTTACGTCAAATTTTGGTTACCAATCAAAAATGGGTTCCCTACCCTGCTTACAAAAATCGAACAGGTTGGGATAAACTTATTGGCAACAATAAAGAAAAATTAATTCAAAGAGGAGAAAAAAAACTCAAATATGAATGGAAAGTAATTAAAGCAACAGATTATCTTGCTTACGAGCGTACTGGTAATCGTCAAGTAATGCAAAACCCAAACTCTAAAAACACACGTGCTTTAACAGATTTGGTTTTAGCAGAGTTAGCAGAAGGGAAAGGGCGATTTTTAGATGCAATTATCAACGGCGTTTTTTATCAATGTGAACGAACTTCTTGGGTATTATCAGCACATTTACCTTTGCAACTTTCAAAACGCACCCTACCCGACCATACCGACCAAGTAATAGGACTTGCATCAGCAGACATTGGTTCTCTTTTGGCATGGACATATTACTTTTTTCATCAAGAATTTGACAAAGTAAACCCAATTATTTCCAAAAGATTACATGCCGAACTCTATAATAAAATCATACTTCCCTATCGAAATGAAAATAGATTTTGGTGGATGGGATTTAAACCACGTCCAGATGGTTTGGTAAACAACTGGAATCCGTGGATAAATACCAACGTACTACAATGTATTGCTCTTTTGGAAAATGACAAAGAGAAATATGCCAACGATGTTTACAAAACAATGCGTTCGGTAGATAAATTTATTAATTATGTAAAATCAGACGGGGCTTGTGAAGAAGGTCCATCATATTGGGCTCATGCAGCAGGAAAACTCTACGACTATTTAGAAGTACTTTCGTGGATTACAGATAATAAAATCTCTCTTTTTGAAAATAAAATGATTCAAAACATGGGAGAATATATTGTTAGAAGTTACGTGGGAAACAATTGGGTGGTAAATTTTGCTGATGCTTCGGCTCGTTTTTCATCCGATGCTCCACTTATTTTTAGATACGGAAAAGCAATCAAAAATAAGGATATGCAACATTTTGCCTCTTATTTGGTAAATAAGAAAAAGAAAAGTGGGTTATCTTTAAAAAGTAATATTAGTGATTTATTGCGTAAATTGGAATCGTTAAAATATTACTCAGAATTGGTAAAAACACCCACTCAATTCATTACCGATGAAGTTACTAATTATCCTCAAACACAATTTTACTATTTTAAAAATAAAAACAATTTATTTCTTGCTGTAAAAGGGGGATATAATGCTGAAAGTCATAACCATAACGATGCTGGTACATTTTCTTTGTGGGCTGATAAAATGCCTATATTTATTGATGCAGGTGTTGGAACATATACGAAAAAAACATTTAGTAAAGACCGATATACTATCTGGACAATGCGTAGCAATTATCACAACCTACCAACAATCAACGGACAGGAACAACAATTTGGTAAAAAATATAAAGCAACCAATATCCAATTAAATAAAAAGAAGAAAATATTATCTCTGAATATCGCAAAAGCCTATTCAAGCAAAGCAAATATTATCAGTTGGAAAAGAAAATACCAACTGAAAAAAAACAAATTAATCATCAAAGACAATTACAAACTGAAAAAAGCAATTGCCCCCAATAAAATTCATTTTATGCTTTGGGGAAAAGTTAAACTACATAATGGCAAAGTAAAGATTAATGTAAAAAAGAGGAAATTGGAACTCCTTTACAATAAAAATCAATTCAACGCCACTTTGGATACCATTGTTCAAACAGATATTCGTCTTTCAAAAGTTTGGGGCAAAGAAATATATCGATTAACTTTGACAGCCAAAAGCAAAAAAAGAGAAGGCAATTATAAATATATTATTCAGAAGACAGAAGACAGAAAATAGAAAATAGAAGACAAAAGCATTTAAATAATTAAAAAATAATTTGGATTTCCGACTTAAAAACAATACAAATATGAAAAACAAACAAAAAATAGCAACTGGATTATTATCAGTTACATTTATTGCAGGTTGCTCGTCTCAACCTACCGAAAAGCCCAACGTGATTTACGTTTTCCCTGACCAATTTCGTAATACAGCACTCAACTTTTGGAGTGAAGAAGGATTTACAGAACACGTTAATTTCAAACCCGACCCAGTACATACCCCCAATTTGGATAACTTTGCCAAAGAATCAGTAGTATTTACGTCGGCTCAAAGCAACTGCCCTTTAAGTAGTCCACATCGTGGAATGCTAATGACAGGAATGTACCCTGACGGAAGTGGCGTACCACTTAATTGTAATAACACACGTCCTTGTAGCCAATTAAAACAGGAAGTAACAACCATTAGTGATGTTTTCTCCGACAATGGTTACGACTGTGCCTATATCGGAAAATTGCATCTTGATTTTCCAACCAAAAACAATCCACAAAATCCGGGAACGTATGTAGAGGGAAGAAAAACTGTATGGGACGCTTATACCCCACCCGAAAGACGTCATCATTTTAACTATTGGTACTCTTACGGAACATTTGATAAGCATAAATCTCCACATTATTGGGATACTAATAGCAAACGACACGAAATTCGTGAATGGTCGCCTAAACACGAAGCAGACAAAGCAATTGATTATATTAAAAATCAACGAGATAAGAAAAAACCATTTTTCTTAATGATTGCAATGAATCCACCTCATAGTCCTTATCGTTCATTAGACGATGTGGAAGAAAAAGATTATAATTTATATAAGGACATTCCATTGAATAAATTGCTTATTCGTCCTAATGTTAATCCTAAATTAAAAGAGAAACAAAAGTCAGCACCCTATTATTTCGCCTCTGTAACAGGAGTAGATAGAGAATTTGGCAGAATACTCAAAGCATTGAAAGAGATGAAGTTGGAAAACAATACTATTGTTGTATTTAGTTCTGACCATGGCGAAACAATGGCAAGTCATCTATTAGACCCCAAAAATTCGCCTTACACCGAAGCAATGAATATTCCTTTTATTGTGCGTTATCCTAAAAAACTAAAGCCGAGCGTAACTTCCATGTTACTTTCTACACCTGACGTGATGCCTACACTTTTATCACTTGCAGGACTTAAAAACGAAATACCCGAAACGGTACAAGGGAATGATTTATCTACCTTATTATTAGAAAATGATAAAGACAAATTTCCAAAAGGAGCATTATATATTAAAAACCTAAACGGAAAAAGAGATAAAAACAACAAAGTTATTGACTATTTTGCACAAGCAAGAGGAATAAAAACTGACCAATATACTTTGGCTATCTATATTAACAAAAAAAATAAGGTTAAAAAAATTCTATTTTTTGATGACAAAAAAGACCCTTATCAAATGAATAATTTAAATGTAAAAACACATCAAAAAGAGTTTAAATCACTTCTTTCTCAAATGGAAGAGTTATTAAAAAAAGCAAATGACCCTTGGTACAGAAAAGGCACTATAAAACATGTTATAAAACAGGTTTGTACAAAATAGAACCTTTTTTGAACAATTTTAATACTTTTCTATTTGCAGTTCTAATATATTTGCAACAACAAATTTTTATTTATAAACTAAAAAACAATTAAAATCATGAAAAAAATTACTTTTCTATTAATGGCAACTTTCGTAATGGTTGCATTAAATGCACAGAACAAATTACAAAACGGAGGATTTGAAGGTTATCTTACAGAATTTACAGTAATAGACGGAACAACAATTCTATTAAGACGTGTAGCCGGCATTACCCACACTAAAACACAAAAAACTAATCCTACATCTGCTGAGGCAATGGTAAGCCCAGGAATGTGGCTAAAAAAAGCACCCAATACAGGATATTTAAAATCTATTGTTACAAGAGATGATAAACATGCAGGAGAGAGGGCTTTACATTATCAAAATAAAAAAGGAAATAAAGCAGTAAACATGGATGTTTGGTATCAAACAATTGCTTGTCAACAAAAAGTACCTAATGCAATAGACAAAACAAAAAAACATACTGTTAAATTTTGGGCAAAAGTTGATGATACAGCAGATAATGTTTGTGATAAAGTTACTGTTTGGCTTAGAGCAGGTAATGTAAACAAAACAAAATCAATTTCTGTTGATTTGACAGGCGGTGCTACTTGGACAGAATATACTGTTGAAATTGATTTACCTGGATTTGTTGCAAAAAATCCAACAGCAGAATTCAATACATCTTATTTTGGTATTAGTTGTCCTACAACTTATAATGGAGAAGGTAAAACAAATTATGCAGGTGTATTATTAGATGACATCTCATTAGAAGAGAACAGTTCAACAGATGTAGAAACAGTTAAAAGTCCTTCTTTTACTACTTATTCATTGAATAACCAAATCGTTGTAAAAGGAGTAAAAGCAGGTGATAACATCACTGTTTACAACACATTAGGTGCTACAGTAGCAACTCTAAAAGCAAACGCAAACAACACAAACATCAATGTTGCCGAGCAAGGAGTTTATCTAGTACGAGTAAATAATTCTACTCAAAAAGTATTTGTTAAATAAAGAAACCATAAATGAATTATGAATTATGAATTATGAGTTATGAGTTGTCTAATATAATAAATGAAATAGTAATGAATGTTTAATTAAAAAACAATCAACATTGCATTTAGAAATGTCAAGGTATTCATAACTTATAATTTATAACTCATAATTAAAACACACTCATTTTTTAACCAAAAATTAATACATATGAAAAAAACACAAGCATTTCTAATCTTCTTGTTTTTGGTTGGATTTTCATCAGTTTTCAGCCAAGTTAATATACCAGGAAAGGTTATCAACGAAAATGACGAACCACTAGTAGGAGTAGCCGTTCGTATTAAAGGAACATCAAAAGGTGTTAAAACAAACATTGATGGTAAATTCGGTTTAAATGTAAAAAGAGCATCAGACGTTACATTAAGTTTTTCTTATGTAGGATACAAAACATTAGAATTAAAAGCCGATAAGAACAAACCAATGATTGTTATCTTGAAAGAAAACCAAGCGTTATTGGACGAAATTGTTGTCGTTGGTTATCAAGATATGAAACGAAAAGACATTACTGGTTCGGTTTCAAAAGCCAATATCAAAGATATGCTAAAAGCCCCTATTGCCTCTTTTGACCAAGCATTGGGAGGACGTGTTGCGGGGGTAACAGTTTCCTCATCAGAAGGAACACCGGGAGGACAGATGAATATCGTTATTCGTGGTAACAACTCTGTTACACAGGCTAACTCTCCACTTTATGTTATTGATGGCTTTCCAGTAGAAGATCCAAAAGCAGGTGCTTCTATCAACCCTAATGATATTGAATCAATAGATATTCTGAAAGATGCATCAGCAACAGCCATTTATGGTGCAAGAGGAGCAAACGGAGTCGTTATTATTACCACTAAAAAAGGGAAAATCGGTAAAATGACCGTTAAATATAATGGTAATTTTGGTGTACAACGCATTACACGTACTATTCCAATGATGGGAGCATACGAATTTGTTAA
>PDWI01004571.1_pt1 | contig 18456 bp, 19 predicted proteins | sample 1430891 | NCBI WGS metagenome assembly PDWI01 (sample SAMN01162508, study PRJNA174530) | Oral metagenome, whole genome shotgun sequencing project. | biome: Marine environment; feature: Marine mammal; material: Swab sample of the gingival sulcus; isolation source: swab sample of gingival sulcus...
ATGTGAGTTTAGGTTTAATTATGGGACACCGTCAAATCAGTTAAAAATACTGAAAAAATGGTGTGAAATTTAGGGCTAATCTACTTCAGCCCCAAATATAAATATCGATTAAAATAAACGCTTAAATTGGGGGGTATAAATTGAAAAATTGCGACATTGTTCTTATAAGGCTTTATAGCTGACGAGTACAAGTAAAATACGTTTTTTAAGTAGTTACTTTATTGCGAATTTATTGATTTATTGTGGTTCTAAAACAAAAAAGTTGATTTGATAGTAAAGACATTATAAGTCACATTATATTCAACCGGTAGGTTAAAATACAAAATTCCTGCATTGAGCTACTTAGGCGGGGTAGTGTGAAAGGGATACTTAGACTCAAATTGGTTTGACACAGTTAGTGAAAATGAAGTTATTGTCGCCAACTGAATCTAACAGTACAATAATAAGTGATCATACTCCGTTGTGGGAGGAAGTGCTATTGAGAAAAGCATTGCAAAGCTTAATTTCCACTTAAATTATTCCTAAAATAGGGATCATAGTTTAGTCTCATACAAAAATTTTATTAGAAAATGACCATAATGAAAAAAGCAGTAACAAAAATACTGAATTATACCATCATACAACTCGTACTCGGTTTCCTTATTTCAATATATCTAACTGGCGTATTAGTATGGGGACTAAATTGGCATGATTGGTTGGTTATAGCAACAAGAGAAAACAGTTTGTTGGCAGTGAACGTTATATATCTGAGTATTTTTTTCAGCCTCCATCGTTTCTATACCCATTTGGGTCGGTTGAGTTTTCGCTATATCATGCCCGTTTTTATTTTTTGGGAGGGCTTAGTTTTATTATTTTTATTCGTTTTTAGGCTGGATTATTCTGTTTTCTATTTATCGTTTTCTGGTCTGGCCATGTTGGCTTTCTTTTTACTTTTTGACTCTATCAGTGCAATAGGTGAAAGCAAGGTGGTTGCTTATGTACCTGTTGGTAGAATAGGCGATTTACCTAAGGTCTCTTCTATTACCTGGAAAAAATTGGAAAATGCAGAAAAGTTAGATAAGAAAACGGTTGATATTGTCATGGCTGATTTACGCGCCGATTTATCTGATGAATGGGAACATTTTTTGGCTGATTGTACCTTGCAGCATATTCCCGTTTACCATAGTAGTCGTTTATTGGAAATGGTATCAGGACGGGTAAGAATAGATCATATGTATGAAAATGAGTTAGGCTCATTGCTACCTTCTAAAAATTATCAGTTAACTAAGCGGTTATTGGACATTGGGTTAATTGTGTTGAGTTTGCCGCTGGTATTGCCAATGACGATGATTATAGGTCTACTTATTGTCGTAGAAAGCCGTGGTGGAATTTTTTTCTTGCAAGAGCGGGTGGGTCAAGGTGGTAGAACGTTTACGATGTACAAATTTCGTAGTATGTGTAAAGACTCGGAAGAAGGTGGGTCACAATTTGCACAAGCAAATGATATGCGAGTAACTCGCATCGGTAAATTTATTCGTAAGACTCGCATTGATGAGTTACCGCAGTTTTATAATGTGCTAAAGGGTGAGATGAGCTTAATTGGACCCAGACCGGAGCAAAAGAAATTTGTTGATGACTTTAACAAACAAATACCTTTTTATAATTATCGTCATATTGTTAAACCGGGTATTTCCGGGTGGGCTCAGGTTGTACACGGGTACGCCGCCGATGCAGAAGATACAAAAATAAAACTGGAATATGATTTTTATTATATTAAAAATTTTTCCTTTTCTATGGATTTACTAATCCTATTTAAAACCATACAAACAATGCTGACCGGGTTTGGGGCGAGATAATCACATGATTGTGGACGTTGTTAGTTCACTATCTGCCCGAACAGATTTCTCCCCTATCTGATGGGATGTGTGGTATATTGACTACTCGAAAAATTGTATAACTTTATTGTGTAAAAATGAATCATGAATGAGAATAACTTTCAGCAAACAGATGATGAAATCGATTTAACTAAGGTTTTCAAAAACCTCTTTAAGCAACGCGGCTTGATTATGGCCTTGGCCTTAGCCTTCTTTTTGTTGGGGGCGGCTTTTCAGCTCTCTAAATTAGCGTTCTACACACCAAAAGCGGTTAATTATCCTATTTCCATTGAGTTTATTACACCCAGCAATATTCGCTATCCTAACGGCACGGCTTTTTCTCCTGAAGATATTATCACGCCGGAGAATATCCGGTCCGCCTTAGAAAAAACGAAGGTTGGGGTGGGTATTAATCAATTGACTGGAGCGGTATCGGTTGCTGCGACCAATGCTTTGATAAACAAAGCGGAAGAGTCATTGTTAAAACAGTTGGCTAATAAAAAAGTTACCGCGGCAAAGCTGGCAGAAACCGAGAAGGCTTTAGAATCTTTAAAAGCCAGTGCACGGACTTACGTGACATTAGAAGTTGATTTATCTGAAGTTAATTTGTCTGCTGATGATGCAAAGAAATTATTAAAAGCCATTGTGTCAAGCTGGGCGGAAAATGCGGTTGAGGATGGGTTGATTACACCCAATATTTCTTATCCTGAAGAACCTTTTACCTATGATAAAAAGGCAGTAATTGTTGATAATTATGATAAGCTGGCCATTTATGGTCAGCATTTGGTATCTGCTTTTGCGAATTTATCTGTACTGACGGGTAGCAACACAGTCAGTGTGGATGGTCAAAACCTCAGTGATTTAATGCGTAAGGTTGAAGGGATAATGGATAACGATATACATGTGATGCGTACTTATGCCTATTCCATCTCACCTGCTTTGATTAAAGATAATCCTTTACTGGAAGTACAAATATCCTCCCAGCTTAGGGTAAAAGAGTTAAACAGGCAAGAAATCGAAAAAAGAATTAGAGCTTATGACGAGGTGTTGACTAAGTTGGGCTATAGCGAGAGAAAAGTTGGCGTTGGTTCAACTATTTCTTTGGAAAGACAATCAGCAGAAGCAAATTTAGACCAAAGTGCCTTGAACCAATTGCTAGATCTGGGTTCAAAACTCTCATCCTCCGAACTAAGAAAAAAAATTGTCGATAGACGTATGCAGGCAGCGGAAAGCCTTTTTGAAATAGAAAAAGAAATTGCTATGATAAAAGGCAATATCAGTAATGTACCATTACTTGAAAATCAACGTAAGATTATTGATTCAATACCTAAAATTTTTAAAGATGCTGTAGATCAACTTAATGAATCACAGAGGGTTTTTGTTGCTTTGTTAAAACAGTACAGAAAAATATCATTGAATAAAAGTAACTCATTGTACGCTGAAGTGAGTTCTCCTTATGTGACAAATCCGCTGAGCTTTCCTTTGAAAAGAACATTGATTGTTTTGATGGCGGCGGCTTTAACGGGGCTATTTTTGGGCATAGTGTTTGTACTGGTGCGTTCTGTCTTTTTAGATAGCACAAGTAAAGGTGCTTTTAGTTGATATTGTGAAGCTAACGCCGGTAATTGCATCCCCCGAGTTTGTCGGCGACCATTTAACTTGAAATAATGAGTCTGTGAACAAACGCATATCATACTCCCCCGAAGTGCGGGAACATGCGGTTCGCTTGGTGTTAACCGGCGGACATTAACACCCGTCGCGCTGGGCGGCGATACGGTCTGTGGCAGCTAAATCGGCTGTACACTAGGAGTTTGTCAGGCCCGACAAGCAAGTAAACTGTCTTCAATAGTTTGTATCACATTACCATGCGTAAAGCTCTTACGCCAGGCCAGAGCGATTTGTCGTTTAGGAACAGGTTCGGTAAAGGGACGCACACTGATGTTGGCATGTTCGCTCACTGCCATTTTAGGGAAGACAGAAATGCCCAAGCCGCCAGCGACCATCATCTGAATGGTGGATAACGATCCGCCTTGTATTAGCTGATTGGCCTGACTGCCTTTTTCTCCCGACAGGCAGTTGGGGCAGGTCTGCAGCACCTGATCGCGGAAGCAATTGCCACTACCTAACAAAAACAATCGCTCCTTTTCCAATTGTTCGGGGCTGATACGGTCATATTTTTCCAAGTGATGCCCTTTAGGCATAATAACAAAAAATTCTTCCGCAAAAATTGGTTTAACTTTGAATAGATTGGATTCGACTATCGGTAAAGAGAGCAGCACCACGTCCAAATTACCGTCTTTTAGCTGATTAACTAATTCAGCGGTATAATTTTCTTCGACAAACAGACGGATGTGCTTGTTGCGCCGTTGCAAATCGGGGATGATTTTAGGCAATAAATACGGACAAATGGTGTAAATTGCACCAAAGGCGATATCACCGATAAAATCACCTTTGGCTTCTTCGGCAATGGCTCGAATCACATCGGTACTCATCAGTGTATCTCTGGCGGCTTCAATGATGCGCAAACCTACTTGAGTGGGTAATGCCTTATTGGATAAACGTTCAAAAATTCGTACGCCCAGCTCCTCTTCCAATTTTTTGATGCCAATGGACAAAGTCGGCTGGCTGACAAAAACGCTCTGCGCCGCCCTGCCAAAATGCTGCTCCTTGGCCAGTGCGACAATGTATTTTAATTCAGTGATAGTCATAAATTCTCATACCCTTAAACAATAATTCATTAATAACTATATTGCCATTGGATAATAACTCAGCATCACCTCCGGTAAAAATAAGCTGGAAGCTAAGGTTTAGTTTTTTTTCTACTTCCCTGATACTGCCGTAAATAAGATTTTTATAACCAAAATAAATACCTGAGCCAATAGAAGTGGCGCTGTCATTACCTAGTATTGATGTTGGTTTTTCTATCTTATGTAACCCCGCTTTTTTGCTTAGCAGGTCTTTTGCCATTCCCAATCCGGGGGCAATCATCCCACCGATATGTTGCTGTGTATAAAAATCTAAGGTAATCGCTGTACCGCAGGAAATGACACAAAAATGCTGCTGAAAATGTTGTCGGCCGGCGAGTAAATGTAAGAACCGGTCTGCCCCGAATTGCTTGCTGTCGTGGTAGTTAATCTTGAGCAGTTGCGGCTTGACTTCAACTGTAGCAGTGCTAATGCCGCTTTGTTTGGCAAAGGCGTTGATGTCGGATAAAGCACGACAGGCTCGCTTCGAACGTCCCGCCGTGACCAACAGGCGGCTGGCCTGCTGCCGCAAAATCGCCAGCAATGCCGGTAACTGCTGATAATCCACGGCATTAAGTGTCAGCACTTCCTGATTAACACAGTATTTAATACGGGTATTGCCAATATCGATAAAAAATAGCATAGTCTTAGTCCTACAGTAGGCGGATATGGTGTTGGGTGGTTAGAGCCAGCAAACCTCCGTGTTGTTGCAGTAATAATTGCCCTTGTGCATTGATGCCGCAGGCCTGCCCCACGCTTTCCCGATGGTTGTGCAGATTGGTGGCGAGCAGCATTTCCCCCGACAACATATCATAACGGGCGTAGTGTTCGGGGCTGACGGCGGGGGACTGAATAAAATCCTGCCATTGCCAGTATAATTCGTTGGCAATTTGTATGAGCAGGACTGAATCGTCCACGCAGATATCCACAGAAGCAATGGCATAATCACTGTCAATTACCCCTTTTATCGGGGCTAAATTGATACCTGCACCGGTGACCATTTTGCCCTGTTTACCGATACTACTTTCCGTTAAAATACCGGCACATTTACCGTATTCGCCGCTGTCATTTTTAACATACAAATCATTTGGCCACTTAATCAATAGCGCCTGTTCGGTAACGTTTTCCAGGATTTTTGCCAGCGTCAGGGCCACCTGTACCGACCACGCCCCCACGTTAATATGTGCGTCAAATGCGGTTGCCAGGGAAAACAACAGACTTTTACCCTCGTCTATCCATGCTTGCTGCCGGCGGCCGTGGCCGGCGGTTTGTGTATCGGCACTGACCAAGTAAGGGCAGGGCAGTTCATTTTTCATCAAATAGGCATTGGTTGAGTCAATAACAGCAAAATGTCGATGGGTGATGGCAGGATGTAAGGTGACGGTTTGTTTCATTTTTTGTTATTTTACTTTTTCACTCGGTGATAAATACTATACTATACTGTATAGTACAGTTTTCTCTAGACAATCACAACGATGGGAGTGGATTAAAATGAACAAAGACTGGATAGCACCATCAATTTTATCGGCCGATTTGGCCAAACTCGGTGAAGATGTGGAAAATGTTTTAAACGCCGGCGCGGATATTATCCATTTTGATGTCATGGACAACCACTATGTGCCAAATTTAACCTTTGGTCCAATGGTTTGTCAGGCATTGCGCAACTACGGTATCACTGCGCCGATTGATGTACATTTAATGGTCAGTCCCGTTGATGCGTTGATTAAACAGTTTGCCAAAGCCGGGGCGGATTATATTACTTTTCATCCGGAGGCTTCCGGCCACATTGACAGAAGTATTCAGCTCATTAAATCGTTGGGTTGCAAAGCGGGGCTGGTATTAAACCCGGCGACCCCGTTATCGGTGCTGGATTATACGCTGAATAATTTGGATATGGTGTTGTTAATGTCGGTTAATCCGGGGTTTGGCGGCCAATCCTTTATTCCCCGGACTTTGGATAAGATTCGAGCTACACGGCGGCGTATTGCCGAAAGTGGCAAAGCTATTCGCTTGGAAGTTGACGGTGGTATTAAAGTGGATAATATCGCCGAAGTTAAGGCCGCCGGCGCGGACACTTTTGTCGCCGGTTCAGCCGTTTTCAATAGCGGCGATTATCAAACTGTGCTTGATAAAATGCGCCATGAATTGGTAACACAAGGATAATAAATAAAAATCTTTTTAAATGGTAGAGAATTGCGGTGGTGACGCCTGACTGTGCCCGGACTATCTTCAATTAGCGTTTGATTATTTATTACAGCTGTGTAATAATCGGAGGTGCTGATGGAGGTAGTATTTACTTTTGTCATTAATATATTTTTACAATTGAAATTAGTACAATAGAGGTTTTAAGGTTATCGTTTTATGCTTATTTTAACCAGACAAGTTGGCGAAACAATTATCATTGATAAGCACATTAGAGTGACGGTGCTGGCTGCCAAAGGCAAACAGTTAAGGTTAGGTATTGAAGCACCTGCAGATATAGAAGTGCATCGCGAAGAAATTTTTAACCGTATTTACAACGAGTCCGATCAGGATGATGCAGAAAAAAACGACGAGTCCGAATAAGCGTCATCGTAGGCACATCGCTTAACTACCACATAAAGTCATAAAAAAGGTTTACAGCAGAATTTTTCGTGGTAAAATTTCGCTCCATTCCCAAGTGCTCTTAAGTGACGTGGAGCAGCAAATGGAGAGTTGGCCGAGTGGCTGAAGGCGCGCCCCTGCTAAGGGCGTATACGTTAATAGCGTATCGAGGGTTCGAATCCCTCACTCTCCGCCATTTCTTGCCTATTGGAGACCTTCGCACAAATACCTGCACATGACAAATTCATCGTGGTGTGGTGTTCGAAATCCTCATTTACTGCGGGTTTACCCGACCACTTATAAGCGCTCGGGTAAACCCCGGTTTCTGCGTACCGTGTGCCCCAGCAACCTGCAAAGCTGGTGCTGGATAAACTCGAATTTATCCCGTTCGACTGTTTGTGCAACGGTTTCTATCATTGTCTTTTTATGAGGTAATGGTTGTATGGTTGAGATACGGCAATCTTGATTTTATCGAAATTAATACTTGCCAAAGTTTGACAATACGATAAAATACGCTCTCGATTTTAGGCGCGTAGCTCAGTTGGTTAGAGCACTACCTTGACATGGTAGGGGTCGGTGGTTCGAGTCCACTCGTGCCTACCACACTTTTATCTCTACTTTTTCACTATTGCAATCAATCAGCCCGAACAATGAGAGCATTACTTTCCAACGACGACGGTTATTTATCTCCTGCTTTGGCGGAGCTGCACCGTATTTGCCAAAAGCACTGTCAATATATCCGCGTCATCGCCCCGGACAGAAATTGCAGTGGTTCCAGCAGTGCCCTGACACTGCGTCATCCGATTTATACACACCGGCACAGCAATGGTTATGTTTCCGTTGAAGGCACCCCCAGTGATTGTGTACATCTTGGTTTATTGGGTGTTTTTAAGGAAGATTTTGACATCGTCATTGCCGGCATTAACTTAGGGGCCAACCTTGGTGATGATGTGGTTTATTCCGGTACGGTCGCTGCTGCGATTGAAGGGCGTTTTTTGGGTTATCCTTCGCTGGCGGTCTCCATCACCTCACCCAACCCCCAACACTACGACAGTGCCGAATATGTGTTGGATACCTTAATCAAGCAGCTAAAAAAACACGCGTTGCCCAATCATAGCATTTTGAATGTTAATATCCCCGATATTCCTTTATCGGCCTTAAAAGGCATTAAAGTCACTCGCTTAAGCTATCGCAAACAATCGGATAAGGTGGAAAAAATCGAAAACAAACACGGGCAAACGGCTTATTGGATAGGCAACCCCGGGGAAATGGGGGATAAGTCGGCAGATACGGATATTTATGCCATAGAGCACCAATATGCCTCGGTCACACCGCTGTATACGGATTTAACTGAGCACCACTTATTGGCTGAACTTTCCAATTGGTTGGCAAAAAATTAACACGTCGTTACTATGTTTAAAAAACTTTATCAATGGACACTCAAACTATCGCAACATCGTTTAGCTGAACGCTGGTTAGCATTTATCGGTTTTATTGAATCCATTTTTTTCCCCATTCCCGCTGATATTATGCTTGCCCCGATGTGCTTAAGCCGTCCGGGCAAAGCCTACCGTTACGCTGCTATTTTATCGATAATGTCCGTGTCAGGGGGCGTTTTTGGCTATATGCTTGGTTATTTTTTTGCCGATGAAGCCGCCCAACTGCTGCACTCTTTGGGTAAAACGGAAACTTTTACAAGCTTTAGGAAAACATTTAATCGGTGGGGAATCCCTTTTGTGTTTGCTTCCGGTTTCAGCCCGTTTCCCTATAAAATTGCCACCATTGGCTCGGGGTTGATTCCCATTGCTTTTCCTTTATTTTTCCTGGGTTCGGCCTTGTCACGTCCGTTGCGTTTTTTTCTCATCGCCTGGGCGATTAGAAAAGGCGGGGCAAAATTAGAGCATACTGTCCACCGATATATCGAATGGTTGGGCTGGATTTGTTTGATTTTAGTTGCCTTAGGCATTGCCTACCTGTATATTAAGCACTAGTATTTACCATTAACTAAAAGATTATGAAAAGACTGCTGATTATTTGTTTATTCTTTTTGGCCGCCTGTTCGTCAAACTACGACGGCAAATATTCCAAGGATGGTTTTGGTATTGCCAAAGCACCGGCGGTTTATACGGTGAAAAAAGGTGATACGCTGTTCTCAATTGCCTGGCGTTTCGGTTTGGAACCGGCTGTCATACGGCGTAAAAACGGCATTAGCGACCCGAATAAAATTTTTGTCGGACAAAAGTTACGTCTGACAAGTCGTCAAGCCTCGAGTCAGAAAACGACACGCTCAAACACCCCTGTCAAGCCAATAGCCAATTGGGTTTGGCCGCTGCGTGGTGACATCGTTAAACATTTTCATCGTGGCCAAATCGGGGCTAATGGTATTCGTATTGCCGGCACGCCGAATCAAACGGTGAATGCTGCCGCCGGCGGTGTCGTCGCTTATCAAGGTAACGGCCTTAATGGTTATGGCAACGTATTGATTATAAAACATAAAAATGGCTTATTAAGTGCCTATGGCTTTTTGAGTAAAACTTATGTGAAAGAAGGACAAAAAATTAAAAAACGCCAAAGAATCGGTGTTGTCGGTTATGCCGCTAATCGTCAATTGATGCTGCATTTTGAAGTACGTAAAAATGGCAAACCGGTGAATCCTAAATTATATATCGGCAATCAGTATCGTTTTTAGAGATAATCGCTCGACGATACTCTGCCGTGGCTGGAGCTCATGTCGTATATTGCTTGCCTACACTGTGATTTACTGATAAAAACCCGGTCATTATCGCTGGGTGAGCATGCCGATTGCCCGCGTTGCCACCAGGTGCTTTACCACGATAAGAGAAATCTATCCAGTAGTCTGGCTTTGCTGATCGCGGCATTAATTATTTATTTTCCGGCAATATTGCTGCCTTTTCTGAATATGCAAGCGTCAGGACAGGAACAGGAAATCAGTTTATTCAGCAGCTTAGCGGAAATTGCTGCCGGTAGCAGTCTTTATTTGGCCATCACGGTTTTTGTCTTGGTTTTATTCTTGCCGTTGCTTAAATTTTTAGGTTTGCTGCTGATTATCATCCCCTTATCGCGACAACGCCGTCCCTTATTGGGTGTGACGGTGATTCGCTACATTCTGAATTTGGCTTCCTGGAGTATGGTTGAGGTGTATCTCATCGGTGTGATTGTTACCCTGGTTAAATTGACTGGTATTGCCGATATTTATTTTCTCAACGGTTTTTACGCTTTTGCGTTATTAATTATCGTTGATGCACTGATCAGTCTGACTTTGCCGAAAAAGCGTATTTGGCAAGGTGTCAGCATCTTAAATCAACAACCTTACGGTAAAGAGCAGGTGCGTAATGAAAGATAATTTGGCTCAATTTTTTGCGCTTCACTCAGCCCGTGAACAAGGCTATATCAGCTGTTTGGAGTGTGGGCGTTTATTATCCGATAGCCGTTCGCATTGTCACCTTTGCCACGCTAAAGTGCGGGTGCGCAAAAGTGGTGGACTCGGTAGCCCGATTGCTTATTTATTGGCCGCCCTTATTTTGTTTTTTCCGGCTAACCTGTTGCCAATCATGCAAACTACCTCACTGGGTATCAATCAGGAAGACACCATTTTATCCGGCGTGCTGCATTTGTGGCATGCGGGTTCTTACCCGATAGCGATTATTGTTTTCGTGGCCAGTTTTATCACCCCGATTTTTAAGATGCTCAGTATGAGCTATTTATGCTATACTTGCTACCGGCAATCGACTAAAAAGGTACTGTTTCGTACCAAGCTTTATCACTTTACCGAACTAATCGGGCGTTGGTCGATGATTGATGTCTTTGTGGTTGCTTTACTGGGGGCATTGGTCAAAATGGGAGCGCTGGCGACAGTTGAACCCCGCCCGGGTGTGTTGGCATTTGCTTTGGTGGTCTTTCTAACCATGTTTGCCACCGAATCTTTCGATGCACGCTTAATATGGGACAGTAGTCAGGCGGGCTACAAGAAAAAACAACATCATGAACAACAAGACGCAAGAAAATAAAGAGACAATTCCCCAAGCTGAGGTCAGGCAAAAAGACAATGCCGCCTTTAATCACGTTTGGTGGATTCCTTTGCTGGCTTTGCTGGCGGTAACCTACTGGGCGGTTAGCCATTTTACTTCGCAAGGCCCGCTGGTGACCATTCGTTTTCAAACCGCCGAAGGTATGGAAGTCAAAAAAACCAAATTGCGTTACAAAGACGTGGTCATCGGTCAGGTTGAAAAAATCACTTTGGGCAAAGATTATCAGGACGTTGTCGTGGCGGTGCGTATCGACAAGGACAGCGAAGGGCTGTTACGTGAACAAAGTCACTTTTGGGTCGTGCGTCCGCGTATCAGTGCCACCCGGGTATCAGGCTTAAATACTTTATTGTCGGGCCCGTATATCGCCATTGACCCCGACACCAACAGCGAGCACGATTACCGCTATAAATTTAATGGCTTGAACAGTCCGCCCATTATCACACAGGACAAGCCCGGACTGCGTTTAACGATGTTGACAACAAAGGCTTCCGCCATCAGTCCGGGAACCGCCGTTTATTACAAAGGTATGCAGGTCGGCAGCGTTGACAGGGTGTACTTTTCCGACGATTATCTGTGGGTCAAAGCCGATATTTTTATTGCCAGTCCACACGATAAATTAATCAAACAAACGACCAAATTCTGGTCTGCCGGCGGTATTTCTATCGACGCCGGTACCGATGGTTTTGATATCGAGATGGAATCGGTGGAAACCTTACTCGCCGGCGGCATTGTTTTTGATACACCGGTTAGTCTGCAAAAAGACGTCAGCGTTGCCAACGGTACGGAATATGTCCTGTATGACAACAAAAAACAAGCTTTTGAACAAAATTACGGCAAAAAACATTATTATGTCACTTACTTTGACAGCAGCATCAAAGGGCTGGAAGTTGGTGCGCCGGTTATGGTGCAGGGCATCAAAGTGGGTAAGGTGAAAGACATTCAATTGTTATTTAATGAAAAAACCGGAAAAACCCACTTGCCCGTGTTGTTTGAAATTTACGAAAACCGCTTGGGTGTGATTAATCCGGTCAGTCAGGAACAAGCACAAAATATCACCAACAAACTGATTGAAAACGGTTTGCGCACCCGCTTGGAAACCGGCAGTTTAATTACCGGAACCAAATATATCGCCTTAGTGCAGCAAGAATATTTCCTGGGCGGTACGAGCAAAACACTGGAAGAAGATGCAATTACCGGCTATATGATTGTTCCCAGCACCCCGCAAAGTTTCGATGAAATCGCCTCCGGTGTCAGTAATCTGATAGCTAAGGTCAATCGACTGCCATTAGAAGACATCGCCAATAACCTAAACAGTTTATTGGGCAACACCAATGAACAAATCAACCGATTGGAATTAAAACAAACCATTGCTTCTCTAAACGCCCTGTTAAAAGACGGACAGGTAACCAGCAAAGAAGCGAAAAAAACCTTAAGAGAGCTTAATATTGCCGTTACCCGATTGACGAAAAATGCCGAAAAAACTTTGGCCGGATTTTCCCCGGATGCGCCGCTGTATTACAATCTTAATAACACCCTGAAGGAATTAAATGAAACCTTGGCCTCTTTGCGAGCCGTGACCAATATGTTGGAACGCTCACCAAACGCCCTGATTTTCGGAGAAGAAAAATAATGCGAAAAAACCAATTGATAGGCTATTTATCACTGCTTGCGATTGTTTTGTTATCCGCTTGCGGCAGCACCAACGGCAGTATTGGTAAACAGGAGTATTTTGTTCTTGGCAGCAGCCAAACCGCCAAGCTCAGTTTGATTTCCGGTGAACCGCAAATTTCCATTGCCCGCGTCCGATTACCCGATTACCTGAATCAACGTCTGTTGGTCAAACGCGGGAAGAACGGTGAGGTTCGTGTCCTCAATCAGCAATTTTGGGCGGAAAAATTGTCACAGTCGATGCCGCAAAAGTTGGCCAAAGAATTAGCCGTATATCTGAAAAAACCGGTTGAAGTCCACCCGCTGCCGCCGGGGATTTCGGTGGCGACAAGCGTGGAAATCGATGTATCGGAATTTTTGGCTGATGATAACAATGTCGTGCTGCAAACGTCTTATCGTTTGATTAAGCCGAAAAAACTGGACAGCCATAATTTTTCTACCACGGTTAAGTTGACGGATACTTCCACTTTGGCCTTGGTTAATGGCTACCGACAAGCGCTTGAGCAACTGGCAGCAGATATCGCCAAACATTTATAAAAAGTTTGCCAAACCGACGATGAACAAAGCCAAGCGCAGGGAAATTTTTACGCGCTTTCAACAACATAACCCACACCCGAAAACCGAGCTCAATTATCAATCAACGTTTGAATTACTGGTCGCCGTGGTGTTGTCGGCACAAGCAACGGATGTCAGTGTCAATAAAGCCACGGCCAAACTTTTCCCGGTGGCAAACACCCCGCAGGGTATCTATGACTTGGGTGTTGACAGGTTAAAAACCTATATTAAAACCATTGGCTTATTCAATGCCAAAGCCGACAATATCATTAAATTGTGTCAAATATTGTTGGAAAAATACAACGGCGAAGTCCCCGACCGGCGTGAGTTGCTGGAACAACTACCGGGCGTCGGGCGAAAAACCGCCAATGTGGTCTTAAATACCGCTTTTGGGCAGCCGGTGATGGCGGTTGACACGCATATTTTTCGTGTCAGCAACCGTACTAAAATCGCCCCGGGAAAAAATGTTCGCGAGGTTGAAGATAAATTGGTACGTTTGATTCCCAAACCGTTTTTACTGGATGCTCACCACTGGTTAATCCTGCACGGCCGCTATACTTGTATAGCCCGTAAACCGCGCTGTAGCAGCTGTATTATCGAAGATTTGTGCGAATTCCCCGACAAAGAAGCATAGGTTTCGAGGTGTTCAAAAAGTTAGCAAATGCTGCCATCGTTATTGTGGTTAAGCGCTATTTACACCAACATACCGGGAAGAGAACTCGGCCAATACTTTATCCACTAGCACCGCCAGTAACGCAACCAATACCGCCCCCTGAATCACATAGGCGACATTGTGACTGACCAGCCCGGCGATAATCGGGGTACCCAGACTTTTGGCCCCGACGGTGGAGCCGATGGTCGCCGTGCCCATATTAATCATTACCGAGACACGAATACCGGCCAAAACAGCCGGTCTGGCCAGTGGTAGCTCAACTTGCCACAAACGTTGCCAGGCAGTCATACCCATGCCATCGGCAGAGGCGAGGATATCGGCGTCAATACTTTTTAAACCGCGAATGGTATTTTCGATAATCGGTAACAGTCCGTATAAAGTCAGTGCCACCAATGCCGGCCAAAAACCAAAGCCAACTATCGGTACGGCAATGGCCAATACCGCTGCCGGTGGAAAGGTTTGGCCAATTGCACTGCCGGTGGCAACTAAGGGTTCGAATTCTTGGCCGCTGTGCCGGGTAACGGCAATACCTAAGCCGACACCGATAAGCACGGCAATGACAGAAGAGGCCGCCACCAGTTGGATATGCGCAATAGTCAGCGCGAAAAAACGCTCGCGTTCATAGAGTGGTTGAGCCAATTCCGGGAACCACGCGGCAAACCACGGTTTTGTTAGCGGCATGGCCAGGACCAAGACAATAAATAACACCGCCAGTATTATCACCGTTCGGTAATTGGTGAACAGATAGACAGCTGCTTTCATGTTGTCCCCACAGCCGACTGAGCGTGAGCAGGTGGCTGCATCATGGCCCGTAGTGAAACTTCACCAATCAATACCCCGTGTTCATTTACGACAGGCAGCACGGATACCCGATACCAGACCATACGCGATAGTGCTTCTTTCATACTCATGGTGGGGACGGCTAACCACTCTGCATTCACCGTGGTCACGTATTGCCGTTGCTCGGGGTCCAACTTGCCGCCAATCAGCCGCTGTGGCCGTTGCTGACTGTCCAATTGCCAGTAGTGTCGTGTTTCACACGCGGTGATGCTGGCCGCATGGACGTACTGGGCGACTTGACGTTGGGATAATAATTTCAGCCCTAAATCGGATTGGCCGATAAATGTGCGGACAAAGTCATTGACGGGGTTAATGAGTAAATCGATGGGTTTACCAAACTGAATTAATTTGCCGTTTTGCATAATGGCAATTTTATCTGCCATTACCAGTGCTTCATCCATATCATGGGTGACAAAAATCACGGTTTTTTGCGTTTGTTGTTGGAGACGGCGGACCTCGACCTGTAAGGCCGCGCGGGTAATGGGGTCGAGCGCGGCAAACGGTTCGTCCATCAGTAAGACTTTCGGGTCCGCTGCCAACGCCCTCGCCACACCAACACGTTGGGCCTGACCACCGGATAATTCGTGCGGATATTTGTGTTTGAATTGGGTAATGGGTGTTAGTCCCAATGTCTGCATCAGTTCTTCGGTGCGTCGGTTGATTTGCTCGTTTGACCAACCCAATAATTTCGGTACGGTAGCGATGTTGTTCGCCACGTTCCAGTGCGGAAATAGTCCGGTTGATTGAATAACATAGCCCATCTGTCGGCGTAACTCGGTCAGTGCTATAGCGGTAATCTTTTGGCCGTCCACGCTGATGTCGCCGCTACTGGGTTCAATCAGACGGTTAATCATTTTTAAGAGGGTGGATTTTCCACAACCCGATGGTCCCACCAAGACCACCAACTCAGCCTCTGCAACATGTAAATCAACAGATTGTACGGCAAATCGATTACCGTACCGACGACTGAGTTGTTGACAGTGAATCATTGTTTATTTTCCATTCGGTGAGGTTATTTTTATGGGATTTGCCCAGCGAATCAGCCCGCGCAAACATAAATCGGCCAGCACGGCTAAAACAATGGTCGGCAGGGCGCCCAAAAGCACCAAATCGAGTGCATATTGTCCCAATCCTTGCCAGACAAAAACACCCAGGCCGCCGGCACCGATCAGCGCGGCGACTACCGTCAAACCAATTAATTGGACGATAACGATTCTCACCCCTGACAAAATCATCGGCAGAGACAGCGCTACCATAATGTGGCGAAAAATTTGCCCTTTGCTCATACCCATGGCGTGCGCAGCCTCAAGGATATCCGCAGGCACGCCGGCAAGCCCCGTATAGGTGTTGCGTGTCAGCGGCAACAGAGTGTACAACACCAGAGCAATCACAGACGGCGCCGTGCCGATACCGCTGATGCCCATATCGTGCAGTGTCGGGTAACGTATGGCCAACCATGCCAAAGGCACCATCAGCAGGGAGAATAAAGCAATCGAAGGAATGGTTTGTAAAAAATTCAACACGGCAAAAAAAGCACTGTTTACACGGGGGTAGCGCCACACCAAGCCGCCCAATAACAGCCCCAATAATAATGCCGGGACAAAGGCGATAAAAACTAATGTCAAGTGCTCGACTATGGCTGTGATAAAGCGGCTCTGCTGATTATGGTATTCTTTGAGCAAAGACAGGCTGTCAAAGTGTTGTTGCAAAAAGGCTGCCGTCACAGCGGCGACAAGCACCAATAAAAACAAAATAAACACTTCTTGATAGCCGGGTAAACGCTGCCAGATATCCAACAGAAGTAAATTTAAACACAGGAAAGTAACCCAAAAGGCACTGCCGACGGCAACACGAGCGGCAGGGTTGGCCGCTGCCGCCATCAGCGTTTGTGCGCTCTGTCCCAGCAACAGGAATAAAAGAAACAGCAAACCGCCGGTTAGTAATAGCGCGCTTAAACAGGTATAGACGGGTTTAAGATATTGCCAGACAAGAGCAATAACCATCAATGCCAGCACGCCGCCCAGCAGTACATAAGCGACAGGTGTCAGTGCCGGCAGTGTTTTTGCCTCGCCCCCGACAAAACGATTGGCGGAAAAATGCACGAAAGGCAACCACATCAGCACCCCCAATATGACCACCGACAAACTGAGTAAGACGCGATTCACAGTGATATCATCAGATTAAAAGACCATATACCCGCTATGGCACTTATGGTTTGATAAAGCCTTTTTCAGTCAGATAAGTACGGGCGACTTTGCCGGCGGGGATGCCCTTAACCTGAATCTGTTCGTTAAGTTTTTGTAGAGTCTCGCGCTCCAGCGAAGCAAAAACAGGGGCTAAAATCGTTGCAATCTGCGGATAGGCTTGCAACGTTTCAGCCCGTACTACCGGGGCAGGGGCATAAACGGCTTGCGCCCCTTTCGGGTCATCCAAAACCACTAAACCGGCGGCGGCAATCGCCCCGTCCGTGCCATATACCATCGCGGCATTGCAACCGTTAATACCGGCGGCAGCCGCCTGAATAGTAGCCGCCGTATTGCCGCCTGACAACACCAATACCTGCTCTTTACCGAGCATAAAACCATAGCTATTCTGAAAACTCGGTAATGCTAGCGGATTTTCAATAAATTCGGCTGATCCGGCCAGCTTAACCGTACCGCCGGCATTGACATAGCGGGCAAAGTCATGCAAAGTTTTTAACTGCTCGTCGGCAGCAAGTTTCCCTGTAACAGCAATTGCCCAGGTATTGTTAGCCGGTGCCGGGGCTAACCAGACCAGATGATTGGTTTTATCATCAAAGGCTTTAATGGCGGCATAGCCTTTTTGCAAATCTTTCCAAACGGCATCTTTGGGGGTTTGGCTAAAAAAGGCACCGTTACCGGTGTATTCGGGATAAATGTCAATTTCACCGGATAGCAGAGCATCCCGAACAATATTACTCGATGCCATAGACACTTTATTCTCTACCGGCAACCCCCTACTCTCCAGCATTTGCAAGACAATATTGCCCAATAAGCCGCCCTCGGTATCGATTTTTGATGCCACTCGAATAGGTTCACCCGCCCCGCCGGCGGATACTAAGGTCACTAAACCAAGTGCCAGTAACGATAAGCTTTTTTTTACCTTAACAATCGAGAATATCCGCGCAACGGCTATCCATGCCGCATGAAGTTTTGCGTAGGTCATACCTACCTCCGTTTTTTTGAAGAGAAATACATTCTGACAAAAAGTTGGTAAAAATGCAAATGGACACCCGACAGACAAAAGGTAAATAGATGCACGACAGGTATTTATAACTATCTGTATATACTAATCAAATATTAATTAATATAAATATTATATATAATTAATAATAATATTTTTTTAAGAAACCATTTGGGAAACGCTATTTTGGTCTGCTAATATAATTGAGATTCAACTAAGCTATAAAAAGAGTGTAGGATATGAATAGTGTGAAAGCAATCCACAAAGATGCTGCCAACAACCCTGAA
>PDWI01004573.1_pt1 | contig 18455 bp, 19 predicted proteins | sample 1430891 | NCBI WGS metagenome assembly PDWI01 (sample SAMN01162508, study PRJNA174530) | Oral metagenome, whole genome shotgun sequencing project. | biome: Marine environment; feature: Marine mammal; material: Swab sample of the gingival sulcus; isolation source: swab sample of gingival sulcus...
TGGAGAAAAACAGAGAATTATCTTTTTAAGTATTTTATTAAAGGACCCTGATATAATTATTCTTGATGAACCAACTTCTCAAGTTGATATTGCAACTGAAAATATCATAAAAGAAATCATCGCCAATGAAGCTAAAAAAGGTAAAATAATCTTTATTGTAGGACATCGAGAGAATTTGACAAATATATCTAGTAAAATATTTGATATAGCCGGCAAAAAACTAATAACTGATCCTGCAAATTAAAAAGGTGAACAATTGTATTATCAACAATCCCATGTTATAGTTTAAAACTATAATATTCTCCATACAAAAGAAAGGGGCTGAAATTGCCCCTTTTGATAGCAAAAAGGGGGCACTTTTTCAATATTTGTTAAAGCTAGGATGAAAATTTAGGCATAAATAAAGTAAAAACCTTGCATTAATCTTAAAATATTCTTAATATTCTGTGTGTTTTAATATTAATTGAAGCAAATAAATAATCCTTAATTAACTTTGGAGTATAATATGAGTAAAAATCAACGAGAAATTTTAGTAATTGCTACTATTCATCAAAACCACCAAACTAATCCAAATTATTCCTATCAGGATTTAGTTAATATTTTAGATGCCTTTAATCCGGACGCTATTTGTGTAGAAATTTTGCCGGCTATGTTTAGAAAGCAAGCATACCTGCCGGAGATGATGCTGGGCTCTGTTTATGGATTTGAAAATGGGAAAAAAGTATGTCCGATTGATTATTGGGGCGATCGCAATCCTCGTGAAGAAAGAGCAGCTTATGTCCAAACTGAAGAATATAAGCTTAAAGCCAAAGAAGAAAAAGAAGCTCTCAAAAATAGTGCTATTATTCAAGATTTTGAGAAAAAATATGGAAGTATAGATGAATTATTCAAAGCTAATAAAATGGGCTATGAATTTTTTAATGGCAAGGAATATAATGACTATACTAGAGAAAATTACGAAATCCAAATTAAGACTTATGGCGATAGCTGTATCAATCTTTATTCTAATAAGAGAAATGAAGAAATGCTTAAATTAATGGAAAATTCTTTAGATGATGAGACTAAAAAGATTCTTATTCTAGCCGGAGCGGAGCATAAATACTATTTTGATGATGCCTTAAAGAAGAGGGAAGGTTTTAAGCTCATCGAGCTTGGAGATATTTTGCCTCTAAAAGAAGCTAAAATGACCAAAAATGTTGCCGGATTTATAGAAAAGGGCTTGGCTTTTGGTTATTATGATGAAACTGTAGGCTCTGACGCTGTTTATAATGGAGCTTTAATGCCTTTAATTCATGGTATGAATATGGATTTTACTCCGGAAATAATTCCTGCCGCCAATATTGAAAAAGCAAAAGAAATTCTTTTAGAATGGGAAAAAGAAAGTTCGGATTCCGCTTTTTTACAATTTGAAAAAGCTTGGGTTGCATTTTTAAGTGGAGAATATCAAGAAGCAATTGATTATTATCTTAAGGTAGCAGAGCAATTGGAGGTCGTTACCGCAAGCAATATGATGATTAAACCTGTATTTTGGAGAAATTTAGGTTGGAATTATGATCTAGTAGGGCAGAGAGAAAAAGCAATTGAGGCTTATAGAAAATGTAAAGATATTTGTGTTGAAATGGGAATAGATAAGGAATATGGACCTTATATTTATAAGGATTATCAAGAAAAGCCTTATCGAGCTGAAAAGTAAAAGATTGTAGCGTTTACAAAATTAACTCAGCCGGCTCAATCGTAAAATTTTAAGAACTATTGCGATTTATTTACTTTTAATGAGGCTGAAAGGTAGTACTTCGGACTTGATCCGTAGCGGTCTGCCTCCAGCCTCAATGAAACGAAGTGAAGTTCTATAAATATCATTCCCTACCAAAAAACATAATCCTTGCATATAGGAAATTCTATAAATTTTGATAAGCTTTTAAAGCTAAATTAATATTTTCTTCTTCTGCTTCAATTAAGGTAAGTTTTTGGATATTGATAAAGAAAGATAAATATTTATTTGAGGTAATCAATTTTAAATAGTATTTATGTAAAAAAAGTAGAATTGTCGTTAAAATTGGAAGTTGCAAGAGGTGAATAAAAAAGCGTTCAATAAAAACATAATTTACTAAATAAGTTTTAATTATACCATCTGTAATTCCAAAATAAAAAATGCTGACAATAGTACCTAGAAGTAACAGCACCATTCCGCATCTCGGATTGATATGTGATGCCTTTTTAACATTTTCATAATTAATTTCTTTCCCTGATTCAAGGCAATTGATAAGCTTATGTTCCGCAGAATGATTTTTAAAAAGAGTAGATAGTAAGCGAAGCTCGATATAAATCAAAGCTAGCAAGAGTGCAAGTTTAACAGTTGATTTGATGGAATTATAAAGTAGTTCTGCCGGCAATGAAGAGCTGCTATTATCGTAAGTTATTTCACTAAATAAATAGGGTAAAAAGGTAAAGATAGCGATAAATATTAAGGCAATAATAGCAGTAACAATTTTTTCTGCTTTATTAAAATCTTCGTTGATGTAAATAGCATTACTTAAGAATACTAATTTCATTTGTCCTGCAAAACTTCTTATTTTGTTAGAAAGGCTATGATCATTAAGATTGCCAACTTTTGGCAGCCGGTGAATAATAATTCCCTTATTTCTACTTTTATAGGCAAGAACTGAAGATTCTCCTTTTTTGATGATTACTATTCCAAAAAGAAAAGAAATCCCTGCGTAGGAAGCCATAATTTATATCCTTAAAATTACTTAATTGAAAAAACAGTAACAATAGCTGATTATTGAGAAAATAAACTCATAGGATACTGCTTAGTATATTTTTCCAAGGTATCGTAATAATTTTTATTTGTCAAGTTTTATTGCCCCCCTTATTGTATCTAAAAAATTATTTGAAGTTTGAAAGCCTCTGTTTAGAAAAGGTTTCTTTTGGCTACAAAAGAAAGGATACAAATTTTAAAATATTTTTTTTAAAAATAATAAAATCATAAATATTTAATCTTTTTGTAATATTTCTGTAATATTATCAGCTTAACTTTCCTTCGTTAAATTAAAACTGAAATTAAACAAAGGAGTTTAAAGATGAAAAAAATATTCAAACTAGTCTCAATTTTATTCTTGATCATGCTAACTACTACTAGCTGTTCAAAAGAAAACAAAGGTAAGCAAAAGGCAAGTTCTATAACTGCAGCCGGAGCAACCTTTCCTTTACCTTACTACAATAAGATTTTTAAGACTTACAGTAAGAAGTCAGAAAAGATTCTGGTAACTTACGGAGGCATTGGTTCAGGGGGAGGAATTAGAAGTTTAAAAAACAAAATTGTTGATTTTGGAGCAACAGATGCTTTTTTGACGGATAAAAAACTAAAAGATATGCCTGCCGAAATTCTTCATATTCCTACTTGCATAGGAGCTGTTGTGATTGCTTATAATTTACCGAATCATGCAAGTCTTAAATTAACCCCGGAAATTTTAACTGCTATTTTTCTTGGTAAAATTAAGAACTGGAATGATCCACTTATTCAAGCAGTAAATAAGGAAGTAAAACTTCCTGACTTGCCGGTTTTAGTTGTACATAGATCAGATGGCAGTGGAACAACCAAAATTTTTAGTGATTATCTGGCCAAGGTAAGTGCAGAGTGGCAAGAAAATATTGGTAGCGGAAAGTCCTTAAAATGGCCTGTTGGAATTGGAGCAAAAGGAAATCCGGGAGTAGCAGGAAATGTTAAGCAGACAGAGGGTGCGATAGGTTATCTTGGCTATGAATTTGCCAAATCTCAAAATTTACCGGTGGCGATCATGCAAAATAAGCAGGGTAATTTTATCAAACCTTCAATAGAAGCTATAACTGCAGCTGCGAGCAAAGAAATTCCAAGTGATACTAGAATCTACATTACCAATACAGATGCTGAAAATGGTTATCCTATTGCCGGATTTACTTGGATAATACTTTATAAGGAGCAAAACTACAATAGTAGGAGTTATGATCAAGCCCTGCAAACTCTAAAATTATTGGATTGGATCTTAGAAAAAAAATCTCAGGATATAGCTCAAAAAGTTAATTTTGCACCTCTTCCCAAGTCTTTAGTAGTTAAGGCAAAGTCTATTTTAAGAAATGCTACTTATAATGGTAAGAAACTTTTAAAGTAAATTTAAAAATTGGGATGATGATGAACAACGAAAAAAGATTTAAAATAGTTTTGCTACTCAGTGGGATCGCAATTTTTTTACTGGGGCTGGGAATTTTTATAACTCTCTTCGCAAATTCTATTCCTGCAATCAAAGAATACGGCCTAAGTTTTATTTTTAGCAAAGAATGGGATCCTACAGAAAATAGTGAAGCCTATGGAGCTCTACCCTTTATAATAGGAACTTTATCAACATCTTTACTTGCCCTATTATTTACTTTTCCCTTTGCTTTTTCAATAGCTTTATTTTTGGGTGAGTATTATAAATCTAATAAAATTTCCAAGATTTTAAAAACTCTGGTAGAGTTACTAGCCGGAGTTCCTTCTGTTGTCTATGGTTTTTGGGGATTTTATACAATCAGACCTTTAATTACGAGTTTAGGTTTTAGTCCCCAAGGTTATGGAATTTTTACAGCTTCTATTATTTTAGCAATTATGATTATTCCTTATGCTTCTTCTATTAGTACAGAGGTTATTACTATGGTTGCCAAAGATTTAAAAGAAGCGGCTTATTCTTTGGGAGCTACTCGCTTCGAGGTTATTAAGAATGTGATTGTTCCCAAAGCTTCATCCGGTATTTTTGCCGGTTTAATTCTGGCTTTGGGAAGAGCTTTAGGAGAGACTATGGCTGTTACGATGGTGATTGGCAATAAAAATGAAATTCCTACTTCTATTTTTGATATGGGAAATACGATGTCAAGTTTAATTGCTAATCAATTTGGAGAAGCTGATGGCTTAAAATTACATTCTTTAATTTATATTGCTCTGCTCCTATTTATTATAACAGGTCTAGTAAATTTGATTGGAAGACTGATCATAGAAAAATTTAATTAAGTTTTATTAAAAAAAATTATAGGAATAAGATGAAAGTATCCATAAATAGAAGATTGTTCATAGATAAATTAGTAAAATTTGTCGTCATTTGCTTATCTTTTATAGCCATTATACCATTGTTTATGATCTTATATCAACTGGTTTTTAAAGGAATTTCACAAATAAATTTAGCCTTTTTTACTCAAAATTCACCCGATACTTTGGAGGCTATGGAGGCTTTGGCAAATAACAAAATTATTCCCGGAGGAATAGCGAATGGCATAACAGGTTCTTTTCTATCTGTTAGTATTGCGACTCTATTGGCAATTCCTTTCGGATTATTAGTTGGCATTTATTTGTCAGAAGCCAAAAAATCTAAATTTGCTAAAATTATAAAATTCACAGTAGATTTATTGCAAGGTGTTCCTTCTATAGTGCTTGGTATCTTGGGATATGTTTGGATTGTAACGCCTGTAACTAAAGGTTTTTCTGCTTTGGCAGGGGGGATTAGTCTTGCAATAATGATGCTTCCGGCTATTGTTAAATCTACGGAAGAGACTTTAAATATGATTCCTCAGAGCTTAAAAGAAGCTTCTCTTTCGCTGGGAGTTCCTTATTATAAAACTATTTTTAAGGTAATTCTACCAACAGGAATTAGCGGAATTGTAACCGGGATTATGCTATCTATTTCCAGAATTATTGGCGAAACAGCTCCCCTTTTACTAACAACTTTAGGAAGTAATGTTATTAATTTAAATCCTGCAAAACCAACAAGTTCAATTCCGATTCTGATTTGGGAATTTTATAATGATCCTAATCTAATAGATATGATTTGGAGTGCCTCATTATTTTTAGTTTTTATTGTATTTGTTTTAAATTTAATCTCAAAAGGAGTATCAAAAAAATGGAAAGTTCAATTTTAGAAATAAGTAATCCAATCCTCAAAATAAACCAATTTTCACTATCTTATGGGGGAGATAAATATGCTATCAAAAATATTTCTGCGGGAATTGAAGAAAATAAAATTACAGCTATAATGGGGCCTTCAGGTTGTGGCAAAAGTACTCTTTTAAGGTCAATCAATAGAATGCATGAGCTTTACCCCGATACCCATTATCAAGGTGAGATTCTATTAGATGACGAAAATATTTTTAAATTAAATCCTATTAAATTGAGAAGAAAAGTTGGCATGATTTTTCAAAGACCCAATCCTTTTCCCACAATGAGTATTTATGATAATGTAATTGCTGGATTTAAATTAAATGGCATCAAATTAAAAAAGAAAGCCAAAGATGAAATTGTAGAAAAATCTTTAAAAGAGGTTGGACTTTGGGAAGAAGTCAATGATGTTTTGTTCAAAAAAGGTACTTTTCTTTCCGGAGGTCAGCAGCAGAGGCTTTGCATTGCCAGAGCATTAGCCTATAAACCCGAAATCATTCTCATGGATGAGCCAACTTCAGCTTTGGACCCCATTGCGACAGCTAAAGTCGAAGAACTGATAATTAACCTAAAAAAAGATTTTACAATTATACTAGTTACTCATAATATGGCTCAAGCTGCTAGAATTTCAGATTTTTCAATGTTTATGTACCTAGGTAATTTGTTGGAATACGGAAAAACTAATCAAGTTTTCACCAATCCTATAAATAAAAAAACAGAAGAATATTTAACCGGAAAATTTAGTTAATAAAAAGGAGAAATAATGTCTAAAAAAGAAATAATAATCGCTAGGATTAATAATAATTTTGAGATAATGTCAACAATGGTTTTAGAGCAACTATACTGTCTTGAAGAAATTATAGCAGAGTCCAAAATAGAGGTTTTAAATACGGCTTATAAAAAAATTTTCGAAAGAGAAAAAGAAATAGACGCAATGGAAGTAAAAATTAGTAACGATATTATTAATGCTTTGGTTTTACATCATCCTGTAGCCTCTAATTTACGGATGTTAATAGCTATTCAAAGAATGGTTTTAAATTTAGAAAGAGTGGGAGATTTAGCCTTAAATATTATCGAATTTATCAGACATTTTAAAGAGAATCAAAACTTATCTGATAATTATTTTGGTACAATTAGTAATATGCTGGTCATAGCAATTAATATGATTAAGAAATCGCTAAAATCCTATAATGAGATGGATAAAGACTATGCTATTTGGACTATTAAAAATGATGATGTGGTAGATGAATTATATCGAAATAATTTAAGAGGGATAATGAAGGAGCATAATTTAGACGATCAAATGCTTAAATTATTTTCTGAATTTCTGACAATTAATAATATTATCAGTAATATTGAAAGAATAGGAGATAATGCTGCTAATATGGCTGAAGCTGTTATTTATTATTTGGAAGGAAAAGATATGAGGCATAATAATGAATCGTTAGAAAATTTATAAATTTTGACTCTTGACTAAATTAGGATTTTTGCTATATTAGCTAGCTAGAGGCTTTAATAATAAGATAGAGTATAAAATATGAATAAATTTAAAATACTAATTGTGGATGATGAAGAAGATTTATGTGAAATTTTGCAATTTAATTTAGAGAATGAGGGTTATCTCGTTGATACTTCCTCTTCTGCCGAATCTGCTTTAAAATTAAATTTAGCCGCTTATGATTTATTTATTTTAGATATTATGATGGGTGATATTTCGGGAACTAAATTTGCCAAAATGATCAAAAAAGATAGTTCTTTAGCTTCCAAACCAATTATTTTTTTAACCGCTAAAGATAGTGAAATGGATAAGCTTATTGGTTTTAATATTGGAGCTGATGATTATATAACTAAACCTTTTTCAGTAAAAGAAGTTTCAGCAAGAATTAATGCTATTTTAAAAAGAGTTTACCAAGTTAATAGTTTTAAAGCTAAAGAAAATATTGTAATTGGGGATTTAAAAATTGATAATAATAGTAAAAAAATATATATCGGAGATAGAGATACCTGTCTTACTAAGAAAGAATTTGATATAGTTTACTTGCTTGCTAATAAAATTGGGCGAGTTTTTTCTAGGGAAGAAATTTTAAATAGAGTTTGGCTGGATGAAGGTGAAATTACGGATAGAACTGTGGATGTTAATATTAGAAGGATTAGAAAGAAATTTGGCAACTATGGTAAATGTATTAAAACTAGATCCGGCTATGGCTATTCTTTTGAAGTTATGGAATAAAATATTTTGTTTGTTAAATCTAAATATCGGCTAAAATTATTTATTTATTTTTTTGTTATAGTACTAGTTTTTTTTGTTGTTGTCGGGCTGTTCCAGTACGATAGAGAAAAAAGGTTTAAAATAGAAAAATTAGAATATTCTTTAGATATGTTTACCGAGCATATCAATAGTTATCTTATTAAGAAAAATATTATCCAAAGCCGGCAGTATCAAGAAATTGATAGTTTCTTTGAGATTATTAAACAAAATAAATTAAGAATTACCATTATTGATTTAAATGGCAATATTTTATACGATTCTTTCGTCCAAGATATAGAAAAAATGGATAATCATTTATATAGACCGGAAATTAAATCTTTGGAGAATAAAAAATTTATTAGCCGTAGTCTTAGAAAATCAGCCACGACTAATATTCACTACTATTATTATCTCAAAAAATATGATAATTATTTTATTAGGGCGGCTCTACCTTATACCTCAAAAGTAGAAAACTTTCTAAGGGCTGATTATTATTTCCTTTTAGTTATTTTATCCATTTTTGTTTTTGTTTCTTTTTTGTTAATTTATGTGAGCGATCATCTTGGTAAAACAATCTCTAATTTGAAGAAATTCGCCTTAAAAGCTAGTAATAATCAAGAACTTGATGATATTATTTTTGAAAAAAACGAACTTGGAGAAATTGGCAAAGAAATTAAAAATATTTATAATAAAATGAGATTAACAACCAAAGAGCTTTCACTTGAAAGAAATAGGCTTGTCAGTTTTCTCAATATTTCAAGGGGAGGAATCGCAATTTTTTCTCAAGATAAAAAAATGATTTTATCAAATAATTATTTTATAACTTATACTAATTTTATTACTAGTGAAAAACTTGATAAACAAGAAAATTTCTTTTATCAAAAAGAATTTGAAGATATTAATAATTTTTTGGATAAAAATTTAAAGATAAATGGAGAAAAAAAATCCCAAAGTTTCACTTTATTTTCCAATAATAAATATTTTTTATTTCAAATTATGATTTTAAACGATCTCAGTTTTGAAATTTCTATTACCGATGTTACGGAATCTGAGAATGAAAAAAGACTAAAGCAAGAAATGACCGCCAATATTGCTCATGAGTTAAAAACTCCTGTTTCTGCCATTTTGGGATATATGGAAACGATTTTAGAAAATCCTAATCTAGATAAACAAAGACTTAATTTATTTGTCGAAAAAACTTTTAAACAGGCTCATAGATTGTCTAATTTAATTAGAGATATTTCAGTTGTTTCTAAGATTGATGAAGCTAAATATTTGTTTGAAATCAGGAAAGTGGATTTAGCCAAAATCATAGAAGAGATTATTTTTGATTTTGATTCTCTTTTAAAAATAAATCAAATAGCAGTAAATCTCAATATCGAAAAAAATTCTTTCATTGAGGGAAATAAATTTTTAATAGATGCTATTTTTAGAAATTTAATTGATAATTCTATTAAATATGCCGGAAAATTTATTTCGATAAATATAGATATGTATTTTAAAGATGATGGCTATTATTATTTTTCTTATTCCGACACGGGCAAAGGCATTCCTAGAGAAAGTTTATCAAAAATTTTTGAAAGATTTTACCGAATAGATAATGGCAGATCTCGTAAACTTGGAGGAACCGGACTGGGCTTAGCTATTGTAAAACATGCTGTTGAATTTCATCAGGGAAATATTTTTGCCAAATCAATACAGGGTAAAGAAGGTCTAGTTTTTGAATTTTCAATAAAAAAATAAATCTCCTTGCAAAAATATTTTATTTTTCAGGAATTTAAAACCAGTAATTTTTTGATCTGCGATTGAAATCAGCCGGAAAATTTTGTATCTTTCAAAGAAAAAGGAATTTTTATGATTTTAAAAAAGGATATAGTTGAGAAGGAGCTTCATAGGGAAGATGTCTTGTTACTCATCTCAATGCTTCCGGTGTTTTTTTTGATATTTGGTATCATTATGGCAATCGTAGAGAAAGATTTTTTTAATAATTATTTAAAAATTCTAAGCTCTCCTGCCATTCTTGTAACCGATTTTTTTGAAATAGGAGGGATTGGGGCTTCTTTTGTTAATGCTTCTCTGATTGGTTTTTTTAATATTTATTTACTTAGAAAATTTAAAATGAAAATGAATGGGATTATTATTGCTGCCTTTATGACAGTGATGGGATTTTCATTTTTTGGAAAGAATATAATTAATATTATGCCTATTTACTTTGGTGGCTATCTCTTTGCCAAGAAGCAAGATAAAAGATTTAAGGATGTGATTGTGGTAATTATGTTTGCAACAGGTCTTTCTCCAATTATAAGTCAGCTTATTTTTGCTCATAATATTACTTCTCCTCTAAATATTGTATATGGTCTAGGTCTTGGAACTTTGATTGGTTTTATTATGCCACCTCTTTCTGCTCAAATGCTTAAATTTCATGAGGGCTATAGTCTTTATAATATTGGTTTTACTGCGGGAATCCTAGGAACTGTTATAACCAGTTTTTTAAGAGCTTTTAAACTTGATGTTATGCCTGTTAGGATAATCTATGAAGAATATGATGGGCATCTCAAAATTGTAATGCTCTTAATCTTTTTATACCTGATTGCGATAGGTCTTTATATCAATAAAGGTAGCCTTAAGAATTATAAAAATATTTATTATTATTCGGGAAGAACTGTTACCGATTTTACTTTTTTAATGGGTTATGGAATAACTTTTTTTAATATCGGGATTTTAGGATTTTTAGCGACTTTATTGGCTATAGTCTTTGGTGGTACTCTTAATGGTCCTGTGATTGCCGGAATTTTTACCGTGGCAGGATTTGGTTCTTTTGGAAAGCATTTAAAAAATTGCTATCCTCCGGTTTTGGGCGTAATTTTGATGGCTTTTCTTTTGGGGTTAAAACTAAATTCAACAGGAATTATTTTAGCCATTCTATTTTCAACTGCGATTGCTCCGATTGCCGGTAAATTCGGAATTTTCTGGGGAATTATTTCAGGAATCATTCATCTGGTTGTAGTGCTTAATATTGGAGTTGTTCATGGAGGAGTTAATTTATATAATAATGGATTTTCAGGAGGGGTAGTAGCAGGCGTGTTAGTACCTATAATTGATGCATTTACTAGGGGGAATAAATGAAGCATGAAATAAAAAAAATATGTAAAATTGTTGATGAGATGACAACTTTACTACTTAAAGATGATACGGATGTCGTTGAATTTAAAATTAATAGATTGCCGGATCGAACTATTATTTCAATAGTTGATTATAATACCAAATATACCCAAAAAGAAGTCGATGATTTAATTGAATGTTTTAATGTAGAAAGACAAAAAGAAGTAGAGGAATATTATTGGCAATTGGTTGGAGAATCAGATAGCGACTATGAGCTGACTATTATTGGGGTGATGGTTGATAGTGCAACTATTGAAGTTCGGGATAATAATATGTATATGGAGCTTGTTCGCCTAAAAGATTAGGGAATAATTGAAGGTTATCAGTTTATTATTTTGGAAAATAAGATGCTTAAAACTCTTAAATATTTTTGCTATGGAATAAGGGTTGTTGTTAAAAGAAATATTTTAGGTAAAAAAGTTCCTTTTATAGCCGGATTAGTAGTGGGGGAGAGTTGTGATCTAAATTGCCGGCATTGCTCTGTTTCGAGAAGTGATTTTAAAAACGATTTATCTTTTGGGGAAATAAGAGCCGGTTTAGAAATTCTATATAGTCAAGGGATCAGACTTTTGGCTATTACCGGAGGTGAACCTTTTATTTGGCGAGATGAGCAGAATAATCTTGAAAGTATTGTTCGAGCTGCCAGAAAGATTGGTTTTTTAATTATTAGTGTTTATACCAATGGAACCTTGCCTCTGAAAACAGCTGCTGATGATCTTTTTGTAAGTATTGATGGTTTAAAAGAGACTAGTAATAAATTAAGGGGGACTCTATGAATAAAATGAAAAATAAGAATGGAGAGAAGCCAATGAGCTGGCTTGCATTTCAAATTATGAGACTAGTCATGAATCTAAGAAAAAACTTTCGCAAGATTGAAGCTGAAATCAATTTTGCGGGAATTAAAAAAGGTTTTTTTATTCTTGATTTTGGCTGTGGTCTAGGTTTTAATACTATTCCTGCTGCCAAAGCGGTTGGCAGAGAAGGAAAGGTTTACGCTCTTGATTTGAGTCCTCAGGCTATAAAAATTATGGAAAAGAAGATTCTCAAAAATAACCTCATTAATATTGAGCTAATTTGCTCCGGCTGCGAGACAGGTTTAGAAGCAGAGTCTATTGATTTAGTTTATTTGCATAATACTTTGCCAATTGTTAAAGAAAAAGGTAAGGTTTTGAAGGAAATAACTAGAGTGTTGAAAAGCGGAGGCGTCTTATCTTATATGAGCAGGACCGGTGCTAGAATTTATGGAAAAGGTCAAATTAGTGACAGTCGGTTAGAAGAGATTTTGAAACCTGATTTTTTGCTAAAAAAAGCTAACAAAGGGCATTTAATTTTTGAGAAAAAATAATTGATTTGCCGGAACTTAAAATAAAAAAAGGCTTGGATAATACCAAGCCTTTATCAATAGTTGAAAATTTTTCAATTTATAAGATTTCTATTATACTCCTTTTATTTTAGATAGACCATTTTTTGATTAATGGTGAAATTTTCTCCTTTTAAAACGGCAAAATACATTCCTGCTGAAATACTACCACCATTAGCACCATCTCCAGCCCAATTGATAGAATAATTACCACTATTTTGATAGCCTTTAACTAATTCTTTTACCAATGCTCCATTGATATCGTATATTTTTAGACTAATATTTTGAGAGTTTGGCAAATTAAAATTAATTTTCGTGCTGGGATTAAAGGGATTCGGATAGGCTTTTAAAGCAATTTCTTTCGCCAAATTTTCTTCTTCAATTCCCAGATTATCTAATTCTAAAACTAATTTTGGTCTATATTCTTCATTAGAAAATTCCTTAGAATAGAATTTAGAAAATTTTTGATTTGGATTAGCCTTTATTACAAAGCCGTAGTCACTAAGATAACTGTCATTAAACCAATTCTGAAAAAAATCAGTCATCTCTATTTCAAAATTAGTAATAGCTTGTCCGCCTGCTCCACTAAAAGAATAATTCATGGTGATATTTTCGTCATAAATAATATGCTGGGTGTGATCCCAGCTACTTTCATCCCAAGAAGTAGCAATAGCATAGAATTTAGATACCGTTGTTCCGCTACCCGGACAGCTAAAGAAGCGAGTCAATTTTAGAGTTGCTGAAATTAAATCAGCTGTTCTGTAAGGCTCTAAATCAAACTTTAACATTATTCTTTCAAAATGACCGGCAGGTTGAAAAGTTGCTAGCCATAGTTGGCTGGGATTAGGATTTACTCCCGGATGGTCAGGATCAGTGTACATGTCATCTGTTGGAGCTAAAGTTACAGTTGTAGCTTCAGAGTAGAGGAATGTTATAGTGCTTAGTAGAAACACTATGAAAAAGAATTTTTTCATAATTAAATACTCCTTTTTTGTTTAATTAATAGTCAGTTATAGTTTCCTGAAAAAGTCATAAATTTAAGATCTCTCTTTGCTTAGAAATCTGCTTGCAATCTAATTACTATATTATCCGGTTTTTCAGGTTGGCTCTCCGGTTTAGAAAGTTCCTTATTATAAGCTAACCTAAATCTGGCATAAGAATTTAAGTTGAAATTTATGCCGGCTTCAAGATTGGTAAATTCAGCATCCTCATCACTATCAGCATCTCTGTCCCAATAATCATATTTACCATAAGGTTGAACTGATTTGAGAATCTCTAAATTTGTTATAAAAGTATAGCCGGCTTGAAGATAGTAGGCATTCATTACCTGATCATCCCTTTCAAAGCCTTCTCCGGTGTAGTATTCCCCTGTAAAAGAAATATTATGAGCCTGATAATCAATTCCTGTAAAAATCCGATATCCCTCTTTGGCATATTCTTCAAAATTTTGATCAAAGTATTTTTTCTCGAATAAATTGTAGGTTCCAATCAGAGATAATCCTTCAATAGGAGTTCTGAAAATAGTTCCCAAAATAAAGTCTTTTTCGTCATCTAAAGTTTCATTAATGCCATTAGCAATTGCAAGATGAGGTTCGATTGCCATATTTTTTCCAAATTCAAAATGACCCTCAGCTATAAAACCAATAGGATGACAAGTTCCAAAAGATTTAATAAATTCAGATTTTTCCATAACCATTCTAGTACTGCATTCTACCAAAGAAGCAAAACCTCTATTAACATGACCTTTTTGGAGACTCAAAGTTAAAAAATCAAGCCCACTCCAAGAAATTCCGGCTTCCATGAGTTTGACCTGATCTGTTGTTCCAATACAAGTGGAAATTCCAATTTCCATCTCATAGGAAAAATCGTTCTTTAAATCTCCTGTAATTCCAATGGCTGCTTTTCTTATTTGAAAGCGATCAGTAGTTTCATAATTTCCGGAATTGGCATTATCCCCAAAGTAATACTTGTTATCAACCATTATTCCTACATGAAATTTGGGCATCATCTTAAATTCTTCGGCTTTTAAAATGCTTGCTGATAAAATGAGCATTAAGCAAATAAGCTTTTTCATACTACCTCCTTTGATTAATTTTATAAACAAAAAGAGGCTATCCCTCGGAACAGCCTCTCACTAAATTTTTCTAAAATAGCTTGTTAAGTTCTTTAACTAAATTATCAATGTCGTTTTCATCAGGATGAGAATCGGCATCATTCCATCTTTTAATTCTGGCTTCATCAGGGTAGTGAGGATGGCTTTTATCCAATTTGCTCATCCATTCTTTGAGAGCCGGATCAATTTTACCTTGGCAAATAAAAGAGCCTAAAATCTCATTACCTGCTAATAAATCTTTTCCTTTTTCAACACATCCTTTAGCGTGATCAGAATCAGGATAAGCTCCTAAAGTGATAAAGTAAAACACTTTTTTTCCTTTTAAGTTTGGTAACCATTCTAAAGTATCCTTATCTGCCGTTCCTTTGTCAACCCACCAGCCAACAGCTACGAAATCATATTCATCCACTTTGGGATTATCTTTAATATTAAGTAGGTCGCAGTTTCCAAGTGTTTTGGCTGCGGCTTCTGCAAGCATCTTTGTATTTCCTGTTTTACTAGAGTAAATAACTGCTTTTTTCATTAAATTTCCTTTATTTTAATTCTAAATTATAATTCGATATTTTATTTAATAGTTCTAGATCATGCGAAATTAAAAGAATTAGCATTCCTTCTTCAGCTCTCTTTGCCAAAACTTCGGCAATGATTTTCATATTACGACCGTCAAGCCCACTGGTTGGCTCATCTAGAATAATAATTTTAGGTTCCTTCATTAGTCCACAAGCGATTACAAGTCTTTGCTTCTGTCCTCCGGAAAGAGATTGGGGATGACGATTTTCAAATTCTTTTAAGTCAAATTTTTCAAGATAAAAATTGGCAAGCTCTTCTTTCCTTTTATCTTTTTTGCCAAATCCGCTGGTTAAAAGTTCTTCTTTGACTGTTTTCATGAATAATTGATGATCGCTATTTTGCTGAACAATACTAACTTCCTTAATCAGTTTTTTTCGCTTGAGCTCTTGACCATTAATTAAAAATTTACCCTCCTTAGGCTTTAATAAACCTGCCATCAGTCTTCCTAGAGTAGTCTTCCCAACTCCATTCTCTCCGGTAATCGAAATTACCCTTCCTCTTGGCAGAGATAAATTAAAATCATTAAAAATATTTTTCTTATTTTTATAAGCAAACGATAAATTTTTAATTTCTAAAAGGGCTTGATCAGTCTCAGATTGATACAAATTAGGCTTATTATAGCTAACTTCCAGTTCTCTAAGACTAAATTTATTGATAAAATCCCTATCATCCAAAGAATCATAGCCGCCCTCATGAATAATTTCACCATCCTTCATTACATAAACATTATTAGCAACATCTTTGAGCCAGTAAAGTCTATGATCAACAACTATAATAGTATAACCCTTCTCTTTTAAGCTTACCAGAAACTTGGCGAGTTCTAAAGTGGAATGAGGATCTAAATTGGCAGTTGGTTCATCTAAAATAATTACTTTAGGATCAACTGCAAAAACCGAAGCCATGGCAACTTTTTGTTTTTCACCCTCAGACAGAGAAAAAATATTGGAGTCTTCAACCTTTTTAAGATTAAATTCTGTAATTAATTGTTCTCTTTTCTGACTCTTTTTTTCTTCAGAATAATTTCTGAGTTCCATTCCAAAATCAATCTCAGTTTTGACTTGTAAAGTGAAGTATTGAGTTTCGGCATCCTGAAAAAGAGTTCCTGTTCTAGAAAAATGTTCTTCAGTAGTAAAGTCTTTAGCATCTTGATTATTTAGGTAGTATTTACCACTTAAGTTACCTTCATAATAATGAGGAATTAAGCCGTTTAAAATTCTTACCAAGGTAGATTTCCCACAACCGCTATGTCCCGTAAAGAGAGCAATAGTTCCTTCTTCAATAGTAAAAGAAATATTTTTTAGAGCCTTTTGATCACAAAAAGGATAGCTATAGGAAATATTTTCAAATTTAATCATTCTAATCTTTCTTTTATAGATAATATTTAAAAATAGCGTTAATGATAGCAACTGCTGTCGAAATTAAAAAGCCGCCCAGAAAAATATATTCCCAAGGTTTTATTTTTTTCTGAGATTTCTTTCTCAAATCACTATAAGGGGTGAGTCCCTTTAGTTCTGCAGCAATTGAAAGATTTTCAGAAATTCTGAGAGCCCTAATTAAGAGAGGCATTACAACTATTCTAATGCTCAGCATTGGTTTTAAAGTTAGCATGGCAGGATTTAAACTATAGCCTCTTATTTTTAAACTTTCTCTTATTTGAAAAATATCTTGCATGAAAGAAGGCAGAAATCTAATCATCACCATAATTGGTAAGGTTATAAACAGGGGCAACTTAATTGACCTTAAAAAGTCAAAGATCTCATTGGTATTTGACATCGTTAACCAAAGTAAGAAATTAAAAGAGATTGCGACCCTGAAAAAAGGATTTACCATTGTGAGAAGATCTAGTCCTCCCTTTCCGATAGCTAAATTCATCAAATAAATAAAGAAAACGCTCATTGCCATCATTAAACTAATGAAAAAATAGCTGATGATAATGAGCTTATATCTTTTAGTGAGAAGTAATGTGATAAAACTAAATCCAAGCATTATCAAGAAAGAAAATCTGTTCTCTATGAAAATAACTGTGAATGAAGCGAGCAAAAGACAAGCTAATTTTATTCTAATGTCCATTTTTTTGATAAAGTTATCCAATTTCATCTCCTAATAATACCGGCATGTTTTAATTCTTTAGAAAAATAAAATCCTACAGGGATTCCTGCCAAACTACCCAAGTAGCCAATGGCAACAGCCACAATCGCCATCATCACCATGCCGGAAGATTCTCGGGCATAAATCATGGCAACAATCATTGTGATAAATCTCGAAATAGTTTCGTAAACAAAAATACCCAGTCCAATTTTCCAAGGTTTTTCGTAACCTTTTATTAAATTCAGAAATAAATCTGTTAAAATACCGGAAATTAATAGTCCCAAGGTAGAATGACCTCCCTTGCCAAAGAGCAAAGAGACCACTAATACAATTAAGGCGTAGAGGGTTAGAGTGCCGTATTTCTTAATTTTAGACATTAGCACAAAAATAATTGTAGTTACAACTATATTTTTGATTAAAAAGGAAATAGGATTCATTCCACCCCCGGCAATTGCAATTAAATAGGAGCTAATTTTAACAACTACCGCAAAAATTCCAATTGTTACCAGTTCATTAATATCCCAGTATTCTGATTTAAATATTTTCATTTTTCTTCCAATTATAATAATCTATTAAATTTTGAGCAACATTAACATTCCAAAATTCTCCGGCTTCAGTAAGCTCAATCCAGCCATTTCTTTGAATGCGAATTACTCCTGCTGCCGCCCATTGACCTAGTAATGGAAGATATAATTCGTAAAGATTTTCTCGTCCAATTACTTTTCCGGCTTGGTTTAAATTAAGAGCTCTCTTCTGTTCTAATGTTCCTGTCATAAAGGAGAACATTTTAGACTCTTCGCTACTTAGAATCATCATTTTGATTGGTTTTTTATTCTGATCAAGCAGACTATAATAATCCTTTAATTCTCTAGCATTGAAAACTCCGTATTTACCCATGCCACCGCCGGCTCCACTACCAAAATGCAAACAATCGCCACCATATTTAGTCATGCTATTATAGATTCCTCTTTCTCTA